>Ga0156531_1182_pt1 | contig 30820 bp, 17 predicted proteins | sample RifOxyB3_FD_111926 | JGI IMG/M metagenome (GOLD analysis project Ga0156531, IMG submission 111926) | Lentisphaerae bacterium RIFOXYB12_FULL_65_16 | reverse complement strand
CAGAGCAGCGCAACCTGACGCAACGTGAGGCGCTGGAGCATGGACCATGGTCCATTGTCCATAGTCCAGAATTGCGGGGGAATTTCTGGCGGCCAAGCACTGGTGTGCCAAAACCGGCTAACCGGCGGCGACCGGCAACCCCTCGCCGCCTCGTCTCGCCGCCCTGATTGACCGCCGATCAACGGTCGGTGTTCCTTTCGGCCTGTGAATAAGGTGGAGAGGACCGGCTTGGTCGTGTCACCTGCCCGTCCCCGTCCCTGTCGACCGTACTGCGGGCGGAGGGCCGCCCGCGGTACTGGCGGACGGCGTCGGGCGTGGCGGGCGGAGGGCCGTCCGGGCCCGAGCACTCCGCTTCGGCGCGGGACGCGCCGAGCCACTGCGCCGCACGGGTCAGAGCGATACGTCGGAGAGTCGAGGGGAGGGGGAAGCGTTGGGCCGGACAGGGAACCTCCGCAGGCGTCTTAGCGTGGTAGATCAGCAGGGACGTCCCGATCTAGGCCCCGTCGGGGCTACGTTCACCCGGTTGCGGGAGTTTGGGCACCGGCACGGTGGTCATCACGTCCTGCCACACGATTTGCTGGCGCACCAGCGACACCTTGAACGTCTGTTCCGATTGTTGCAGGACCGGATTCTGCAGCAGCGTCGTTATCAGTTTGTCGCTCTCTACGCCGTGGACAATCTGGTTCTCCGCCGGTTCGTAGATGTAGATCTCAAGCCAGACCAGCTCGCGACGTAGATTGCGCACGGCCACCGTGACGGACACGCGAACCAGGTCGCCCGAGGGGCGAGTGACAACGTCAATCGTGGTGCCGCCTCGGACGTAGGTGCGGCGCACCAGTTCCTCTTCGTTTTCCGCTGCGTCGTTGCCTTTGTCGCCAGCCGCCGCCACCGCAGCTTTGTCATCCACCGCCTTCTCATCCGCCGCTGCCATTGCTGTCTGAGAGAACCAGGGCGCCCCCACGAACAGAATCAACACCAGCGTTCCGAACCACGTCGTGAGAGTTTTCATGTCGAACCTCGTCAGTCGCCCGACTCCAAGCCACCTGACACTCCGCCTCAGGCACGTTAATCACACTTGACAACAATTATCAATATATCACCTTCTAGCACAACACACAAGCATATTCCGTTCCACCCCAGGGCTGTTTCAAGATTCGTGACTGTCGCGGGCGGTGAGTACCCCCGGCGTGTCCCCACGCCGGGGGGGGACGGCCTGAGGACAGGCCGCCCCTACTTGGTGTGCGCGGAGGCGTGGCCTTCCGAGACGCGGCGCCAGATCTTGAAACAGCCCTGGTTCCACCCGCGTGATGCGTCAGCGTCCCCCGGGCGGTGGACCGCACGGTCATACCAAGGTGAAACTGGGACGACGACGCTTCCGGAGCCCGCGAGGACGCGGGCGCTCCAAAGTCAGCCGCCCGCGCCAGTCCCTGGAGCGCCCGCGTCCTCGCGGGCTCCCGGGCCTCCTGACCCGGCGCGACGCAGCAACGCGGCCGAACCCGGCCAGGCCGGGAGACCTGGCCTCCACCCTGGACTGATCACTGCCCACTGATCACTGCCCACTGAACACTGCCCACTGATCACTGCCCACTGATCACTGCCCACTGAACACTGCCCACTGATCACTGCCCACTGAACACTGCCCACTGATCACTGCCCACGTCTCCCCGCCTATCGCTGGTCCCCCTTCAGCCACGCCCCGATCTTGGCCATCGTCCGTGCCGCGGCGGCCTCGTGTTCGTTTTCTGCCGCTGCCGTGGAGTGCTGGCTGCCGCGCATCCGGGCGCTCAGGAGTCGCCCATAGTAGGCGACATAAGCCGGCCAGAGCCGCGGGCCGGCGGTGCAGAACTCCGCGGCCCGGTCGGGTAGCCACCAGCCCGCTGTCGGAACCTGCTCGCACGGGCGCCACACCCCGGCACGGCGTTCCGCGTCAGCAGCGGGCCACTCACCGGCGAGCACGAACTCGCGAACCAGCGGCACGATCTGACGGTTCGCGGCCTGCGGATCGAGTTGTTGCAGGGCCGCGTCCGGTACCTCTGCGGCGAGCAGGTCGCGGGCCACGCTCAGGGCACAGTGCACATACCGGCTGGCCTGGCTTGTGGCGGCCAGGTTCGCCAGCCGATCCCAGTCCAGGCGTGTCGAGTACCGGCGGACCGCCTCGGTCAGGTCGCAGAGTTGTCGCAGTCCGCCGGTGAACAGGTCCGAGCACGCGGAGTGCAGCGCGAGGTGGAGCACCAAATCCTCGGGACAGAGGACAAGGAAGGCAGTGTTCGGTGTTCGGTGTTCGGTGTTCGGGCGGGACAGTTCGGATGCCCTTCCTGACACTTGACACATGGCACCTCCTAACCCGGCGGAGCCGGAACCAAAACGGGGTGCGGGCGGGGGGCCGCCCGCGGTACTGGAGAGCAGGGCGGAGACACGGGAGTTGGGGCCGTCACAAAGTCTGCCAGAAAACGCGAGTTTGGAGTCGTGGGGTACCATGAAACTGAAGGCGCCCAGAGCCCGCGAGGACGCGGGCGCTCCACGGTCTGGCACGGGGTCTGACTTTGGAGCGCCCGCGTCCTCGCGGGCTCTGGAAGCGTCGTTGCCAGTTTCACCTTGGTATGACCGGGCGGTATTCTGCCCGGACGTCGCTGACACCTGATCACCGGGGTCCAGCGGTTCGGTGCGCGCCCAGATTCCCTCGATATCCGGCCGGCCCGGGGTGCCGTTGGGGAGAATGTGCCAATGCAGTTCGACCCAGATCCCGGAATCCGCGCGCACCATGGGCGCCAGATGGTGGTGGTCGCGTTCGAAGCGCCGTTGCTGCCATGCGTGCGGCACGGGAATACGGTAGCCGGCGTTGAGCAGTGCCTCCCGAGCCGTTGCGAGGTCCGCACGCCGCAGCAGCAGGTCCATGTCGCCGATGGGGCGTACGGTCGGGTTCGCGTAGACCGCGGAGGCAAGGTGCAGCCCTTTGAGCAGCGCGACAGGCACGCCCTGCGCGGCCAGGAGGTTGCGGAGTTCGCGCGTCTCCTCGATGATGCGGACGTTCGCGGCCGCCGTGTGATAGTAGGCCTGCTGCAGACGGCGCCGTGCGGCTTCGGGGATGTCTGCCCATGCCGGGCTGGCCTGCAGGCGCCAGCAGAGCAGGGCGGCGACCTTCTCTGTCTGGGCACGCTCTATGAGCGCCTGCCAGTCGGAGTCGTTGAGCGGTGTTCGGTGTTCGGTGTTCAGTGTACGGGGGGGAGGCGGTCTATTCGGATCGGTGGCAACGTCCGGTGTCCGGCCCTTCCCGGCCAGGCACGCGCAGAGCAATTCCCCTGTGGCTCTCGAGTCCATGCCCTACGGTTAGCGCCGGTGCCCGCCCAAGTCAAGCGGGAAGAGCGCGGGGCACGGGGCACGGGGCACGGAGTGGCGCGGGACCTCTGGGACCGCAGCAGGGTCCCTCGGGTCCGTCCCGGACCGAGGGTCTTTCGGGGATCCCCTTCTGTCCGTGCAGCTCCTGCGGTACTGCCTGTCAGGCGGGGCCGGTTTGGGCTGGCACCGTGACCTGCCCGGCCTCGCTCCGCTTATTGTACAGGTCGTTTTTGGGGGGCCGAGTCCCGTTTTCGGGCGTCCCTGGCGCGAATCTTGCAGAACTTGGCATGGATCATGCAAAAATAATTGTCTAAAAGCGCGTTTTCTCTAGGTGCAAGGTGGTTTGTGCTTGAGAAATCACGCGTCTGAGGTTATATTACAGGACGAGGACGGTAACAAGTACCAAGGAGCAGTAACTGTTGCCAATCATCTGACCGCAGGCTGTTTGGTCCGATTCGGGCCAGCCTCCCATCTCTTGGGCGGAGTTTCCGTCATGTACGGTGGCTCTGTCCCTTCCGATCTCTTGCCTGGTCTGATCGAGTCGCCGGTCTGATGTGACCTGGGGTTGTATCCCAAGGAGTATCGATATGCCGTCCTTGATTCACCTGCTTCGCTGTCCCGCCCCGTCGGTCTTCCGGAGTGTCTCCGTCGCTGTGGCGCGGTTGTCTGCGGTTGTGGTCACGGTCTTGGTCTTCGCCTCGACCGCGCGAGCCGACATTCTCACCGGCTACCAGGAGTTCTACATCAACGCCTCCGAAGACGACATGTGGAGTGCGTTTGAGTATGTCGACAGCGATCCGGTGATGACGGGGAACACTCACACCGTCATTTCAATCACCGCCTCGACCAATGGCACCAAGGTCTACTACGACCACTGGGAGGACGGGTACGACCTGGACCCGGCCAACCCGGAGACCACCGCCGATGAGAAACAGACCCTGAATGCCGGCGGGGTGTGGAAGTGCGAGAGCGCCAGCATTCCGCACCCACGCGGCACCGGTGGCACCTACTACGACGGTATGGACCGGATCTACGTGGCCGGCGGCGCGGCCACGGTCACCCGCGCCTTCTGGACCGAGGACCAGGGCACGATCTTCGCGGTGGCCTGGCAGGTTTTTCCGGTCAGGGCCGCGCTGAACCACTACACCGTGCCGGGCGGCGAGGACCTGGCCCCAGCGCCCCCGACCGGCAAGGGGTACGAGGACTTCACGGCGACCTCCCTTGTGGTTCAGTCCATGGTGGACGGCAACACGGTCCAGATCAACGATCCGACCCTGCCGGGGATCGAGAAGACGGTCGTGCTTCAGAAAGGCCAGACCACCGAGTTCCATCCGGTTCGGGCCGGTACTACAGTCGAGGGCTCCGGGGCGGTGCACGTGACGGTCATTGCCGGGCACTCGCAAGCCGGTGCATGGGCCGAGTGCCGGGCGTACCCGTGCCTGGCCTCGAACCTGTGGGACAATGACTACTACTGCGCCGTGGACAGTTCGATCACCTGCATGGTTGCCGGCCAGGACGATACGCCGCCCAACGAGATCCCGCCGATCGAGACCGACCTGTACCTGCACAACCCGAATGCCACCAGTATTCTCGTTCGCTACCAGGACACCACCGGCTCAGGGTCATTCACCATTGCCGCCGGGAGTACCAAGTCATACGTGGATGGCGCCGGGCGTCCCGTGCCCCTGAACTCGGGCGCCCGCCTTTGGTCGGACGACAAGTTCTGGGGTGTCGGCGCCAACGACACCGAGAGCGGCGGCTGGGAATGGGGGTTCGCCCTGTTGCCGGCCAAGTTCCTCGACACGGACTACTTCATCGGCTGGGCCCCGGGCAAGTCGCCGGAACCCCCGTCCGCGAACGGTTCGCCGGTGTACGTGACCCCGATCGAGGACCGGACCACTGTCTACGTGGACTACAGCCCAACCAACGGCACGATCGACGCCACCTACACGCTCAACAAGTTGCAGACCCAGCGCATCTTCGACCCGGACAACGACAACTCCGGCATGCACGTCTGGGCCACCGGCCCGATCTCGACATTCTGGGGTGAGGACTCGCGGTCCTCCGACCGCGGCAGCGGCCTGGGCTATCTCGATCTGGGCTACACTTGCTTCCCGAACCCCGCCGAATGGATGGACCTGGTGCTGAACCAGACCAACACCGTCTTGCCGACCACCATCGCGCCGGTGGCGGGCAAGACGGTCACGTTCACGCTCACCACGAAGACGTACAACTACACCGCCAACACGGTCGCCGTGGTCGACACGCTTCCGGCCAATTTCAGCTTTGTCAACAACAGTGCGGTCATCACGTTGCCCAACCTCACGCAGATAACCGGCGCCAGTGCCAATCCGACCATCGCTCTCCCGACTCTGACCTGGACGAATGCCATTCTGAACAACCTGAACATGAACCCGAACGAGACCCTGACGATCACGTTCAACGCCATCACCACGGCCGGGATTACCGCCGGGGTGTACCAGGACGTGGCGCAGGCGACCGGCTACCGGCTCGGCGGCACCCAGGCCTTCTCGCCGGTCGCCCGTTCCTACGTCTGGGGCTCGCAACTGACCATTGACATGGATGCCGTCCCGTACCAAGAGATTGTGCTCCCGGGCGGGATCGCGACCTGGACGATCAAGGTCGCCAACGTTGCCACCACCTCGGCGACCAACGTCCAGATGGGGTGTGTCTTGCCGACCGGGTTTACGTACAGGAACAGCAGCACATCCCTGACCTACAGCAACGCCACGCCCACCGCCTCGCCGCCGGCCGTGGTCCCGGCCAGCGGCGCCACCAACTGCACTTGGGGCACGTGGACCCTCAACGCCAACGGCTGGGTCCAGATCCAGTTCAGCGCCAACGTCGCCAGCAACGCCTCGCCGACGACGTATGATTTCACCGCCACGGCCACCAGCACGCAGACCGGCACCATTGACGACGCCGGCCTGATCGCGCAGGACTCGAACACCCCGGACGGCCTGGACCCGGAAGACGACGAGGACGTCACCGTCACCAGCATGCAGATCGACATGGACACCTCGACCCCGACGGTGAACGTGGGCGGCCAGGCGACCTACACCATCCGCGTCATCAACCCCGGTACCGCGCCGGTCACCAATGTCACGGTCGGCAACGACCTGCCCGCGGGGTTCGAGTTCGTCGGCGGCAGCACCAGCGTCGTGAATACCAACGCCACCCGCGGCAGTACCACCAACCCGGCCAACGGCGCCACCAGTTGCACCTGGGGCACGTGGACCATCAACGGTACCGGCTCGATTGCCATCACCTACCAGGCCAATGTCACCGGCACGGCAGCCATCGGCGTGACCCAGAACACCGCCACCGCCACCTCGACCGAGACCGGCCCTATCGACGACACCGGCAACGTGGCCCAGGACTCGAATACCCCGCCCGGCGAAGACCTGGAAAACGATGAAAACGTCACCGTGACCAAGCCGGTGCTCCTGATCGACTGCAAGACGACCACGCCATCGCTGAACGCCGGGGGTACGGCCACCTACACGATGACGGTTCAGAACGCCGGCACCGGCACCGCCACCGGCGTCACTTTGGGTGATACGCTGCCGTCGAGCGGGGCGAACTACTTCCGGTTCGCCGGTAATGTCAGTATCACGGAAACCAGCGCCTCCCGCACCGGTACCACCGACCCGGCTCTCAACGCCACCGGAACGATCAGTTGGGGCACATGGACCATCGATGCCGGTGGTTCCGTGGTGCTCCAGTTCAATGCCACGGCAGACGCCGGGATGCCCGCCAATACCTACCAGAGCACAGCTACCGCGTGGAACGTTTACACCGGCACGATCGATGACCAGGGCACGGTCGCCTATCCCGCGGACGCCGACACGCTCTCCACCGATACCCCGGACACTGACGAAGACGTCACCGTGATGCGCCCGGTGCTGGTCATGAACCTGACCACGGCCACACCCGCCGTGCAGGCGGGCGGCGAGGTTACCTACACCATTGAGATCCAGAATACCGGCAACGGCCCCGCGACCGGCGTCTCTCTGGGCGATACGTTGCCCAACAGTGGGGCGAACTACTTCCGGTTCAGCCGCAACCTCAACATCAGCGAAACCGACGCCACGCGTACGGCCACGACAGACCCGACTGCCGGCGCCACCGGCGCGATCAGTTGGGGAACGTGGAGCATCGACCCCGGCGGTTCGGTCGTCCTGGACTTCAAAGTCACGGTGGACGGCGGCATGCCGCAGGCGACCTACCAGAACACGGCCACCGCCACCAGCCCCCAGACCGGCGCGATCGATGACCAGGCGACCGTCGCCTATCCGACCGATGCCGACACGCTCCCCGCCGACACGACCACCGACGAGGACGTCACCATCATTCCGGCGCCGGACCTGACCGCGACCAAGACCGGAACGGTCGGCACGTCGCCGGACAACCAACTGGCGCGGCCGACCGCGGTCAACGGCGTCCAGGACGTGATCAGCTACACCATCACGATCACGAACCCGGCCAGTCCGGGCACGCCGCAGACCGACATCACGGTGTCGAACCCAGTCCCCGGTGAGACGACCTATGTAGCCGGCAGTTCGCGCATCTCCGGGCCGCGGCGCGCGATTCGCGCCACGGAGTATTACGTTCCCGACTTTGGCAATGCGACCTACGACCTCACGCTGGACCGGCCACTCGCCCCGAACTACTTCATCATCGTGAAGGGATGCAGGAATCGGACCAACGGCGACAGCGTACCTCGTGACAACTACATTGCTCTGACTCAGGATCCGTGGGGCACGGGTGACCTCGACCCATCCTCAGGCAGCAACGTGCTCCAGTTCACGCGCGGCAGCGGCGGCGGGTCGTGGGTTGGGGTCATCACCGTCGTCGAGTCGCCCAGTTCCAACTCCACCAAGGGGTTCACGCTACGCGCCGTGAGCCGCGTGGCCCAGGGGGGTAACGCGACAACCGGCACGGCCACGTCGGCCTACGCCTGGCCGAATATGACCGGGTCTTACCCCTACACGAGCAAGATCATGCTCGTCGGCGGCTTCAACGGCGCCGGCGTGAATACGACCAGCAACACGACGAACCGCCACGTGACCTGCTTCAGCCGCATCTGGCCGTCCGGCACCAACACCATCAATTGGAGCCGCAACGCCGGCGGCTACACCCTCGATGCCGCTACCTTGACCGTGATGATCATCGACTGGGGCAGTGAGTGGACCGTGCAACGCGCCCGCGTCCAAGGCAATGCCGGCGGCAACGGGATCAATACGACCGGTGAGTACAACCCGGGCGCCAACAATCTGGCCAGCGCCGTGGTCCGGGCCAATACCTGGGTCTGGGGCACCGGAATGACCAATGCCGGCTACCATGGGACCTGCGCGGAGGCCGCGGCGATCACCTTGGGCAACGGGGTCAATCAGAACGCCAGCGAGCAGCGCGTCTCAGTCGGCGTCGAGTACACCAATCTGGCGGTGGATTTCGAGGTCTATGCCCTGACCCACTCGCAGGTGTCCGTGGATCATCGCTTCAAGGCCGATGGCGACGCGGGTACCGAAGGCACGGTCCAGACGGTCAGTGTGGCGACCGCGAACAACCCGACAACCGGCAACCGCATGGCCATCGCCTACAACACCTGCAACCGCAACAACGCGACCTCGTTCTCGCGACCCATCTTCTCCGCCCGATATACGGACAATGCGACCATCGGACTGCAGCGCCAGCGAGCCGGGGACACGTTCTGCGCCTGGGTACAGGGCATCAATTTCTTCGGCATCTACGCGGACTTCACCAACGAGCTGGCCGGCGACCTGCCGGACCTGGTAACCTTGAACGACCGCCGTGACCTGAGCGCGACCCAGGCCCTGACGATCACGTTCCAGGCCCGCGCCAATACGCCGTTGTCGGACGGCCTCTACGAGATCACCAGTACGGCGACCATCGACAGCAACGAGAACGACCCGCCGTTCATTCGCCAGGCCACGGTGCGGGTCCCGCACCTCGGCTCCTACGAGAACAACTACACGACCGGTGACGAGCTCTACCGCCGTGACCCGGACGGCTCGGGTAACGGCACCGACCCGATCTACACCGCCGGGCAGCGGTATCGCTCCAGTACGGCGTACGACGTGGCTTACTACGACGCACTCGGGGCCTTGGTCAACACCCACACCACGCCGGTGTCCAGCAGCGGCGGCAACCTCCAGAGCACCTACGCCAACGGCAACAACAGCATCGGCTACGGCACCTGGACGGCCGTCACCGTGCCGGACGGCACCACGCCCCAGGCGACCTTGGCCGCGCAACTGGCCAACAACTCGACGATCACCACCGACACGTTTCAGGTCCGTAGCTGGAGCAAGTCGGAGTTCACCGATTCGCTCGGCAATGTGGTGACGTCGTATAGCCTGCCGGGCGGCAGTGATACGGGCTATCTCAGAGTCTACGACCGCGACCGCAACACCGATCCGGCGGCCATCGACCGCATCTGGGTGACGGTGCAGGACGCGACCACCGGCGACAGCGAGAGTTTCTGGCTCTACGAGACCGGCATCAACACGGGCGTCTTCGCTAACGATGCCGGCCGTGCCGGCCTGCTCACCCTGCCGCTGTCCGTATACACCGGCTATGGCGTCAACGACGGAACCCTTCACACCTTGGGCGACAATACCATGCAGATCCTTTATACCGACCCGGGGGATACCGTTGACCAGTCCAGCGCCCAGGCAACCGTGCCGACTCTGGCGGTGATCGCGCGCTTCCAGACGCGGCTGGTGGGCGGTCAGGTCCTGGTCGAGTGGGAAACGTCTGCCGAGGTGGGCACGGTCGGGTTCGATCTGTACCGGCTCGACCCGGTCTCGGGCGAGTACGTCAAGGTCAACGACCGGCTCCTGCCCGGCTTGCTGACCTCGCACCAGGGTGGTACTTACCGGTTCGTCGATGCTGGCGCGCGGCCCGGGTTGGCGGCGACGTACGTTCTGGTCGAAAGGGAAGCCCGCGGCGACACGCGTCGCCACGGGCCCTACACCCTCACGCCCGGCGACGGCGGGTACGGCAGCGGGCCGCAAACGGTCGGCCTGCGAAGCGCCGCGGCGTCCGCCGCGCCGGAGCTCGACGCGGCGGGGACGCAATTCGAGAGAACGCCGCGCAATCTGGTGGAGGCCCAGACCCGGTCGAGCCACGGCGACAAGCCGCGACCTGGCCGGATTGACCTGGCCGAGATCACCGTGCGCGACGGCGGTCTGTACTTCGTCCCGGCAGCAACGATCGCGAACGCGCTGGGCGTCACGCTCCGGGATGCCGGGCGGCTTCTGGCGTCCGGCAACCTCGAGTTGCAGCATGCCGGTCGGGATGTTCCGTGGCTGGGAGCAGCCGGCGCCACCGGCCTGTACTTCTACGCCCAAGGCTTGAGCACCCAGTACACGGACGAGGATGTCTACCGTCTTTCGCGCGGCCGCGGCCTGAGCATGGCCTATCTCGATGGCGCTCCGGCGGCGGTCCGGTCGCGTACGGTCGGCACGTTTACCGAGACGCTGCACGTCGAGCAGGACCAGTGGTACGAGGGCACTCTGTTCGAGGACCCGACCGCCGACTACTGGCTGTGGGACTTCGTCTTCGCCGGTTATCCCGGGTACGAGACGAGGAGCTTCCCGTTCCGCGCCGATGGCGTTTCCGGTTCGGGGGCGGTCGCCATGACCGTGCGCCTCCAGTCCGCCTCCACCACGGAACTGAACCCTGAGCACCAGGCCGAGGTCCGGCTCAACGGCACGCTGGTTGCCACGGATACCTGGGCGGGCATCGCGGCGCGCGAGCTCACGTTTGCGGTCAACCCCACACTGCTTCAGGACGGCGCCAACACCCTTGAGCTGACCGGCCTGCTGCCGCCGGACGTCCCGTACAGCATCGTTTATCTCGACTCGTTCGACGTCACCTACGAACGCACGTTTGTCGCGGTTGACGACGCACTGCTGCTCCGCACCGCGCAGCAGAACCAAGCGGTCACCGTGACCGGCTTCTCGAACCGCCTGGTCTGGGTCTTCAATGTCACCGATCCGGAGAACCCGGCCGTCCTGGCCGGCGCCCGCGTCAAGCCGGGCGAGCGCGGTTCGTACGCGGTGAGTTTCCAAGGCGCGGCGGTGGGTAGCCGGTACCTGGCGCTGGCGCTGAGCACGGCACGCGCTCCGGTCTCCGTTCTGGGGGCCATGGACCCAAAACGGATCGCCAGCGACCTGCTGGCGCGCGACGTCAGGGCGAACTATGTGGTCATTTCCCCAAGCTCGATGCGGGACACCGCGCAGACGCTGGCCGCGTACCGCCAGTCCCGCGGCTACCGGACCCTGGTGGTCACCCTCGAGGACATCATGGACGTGTTCAGCAACGGGACCTACAATCCGGAAGCGATTCGCGACTTCCTGGTCTACGCCCGTGACCACTGGCGCGTTCCTCCGGCCTATGTCGTCCTGGCCGGCAAGGGTACGTACGACTACAGAAACCTCCAGGCGTACGGTGACAATCTCATCCCGGCACTGCTGACCGGCACGCCGGACGGCCTGTTTGCCTCGGACGCGCTCTATGCGGGCGCCACGGGTCGTGGCGGCAGCACACCGGAAATGGCCATTGGCCGCTTGCCCGCCAAGAACGCGACCGAACTGGCCGCCATGATCGCCAAGATCGTTGCCTATGAAGCGGCCAACCCCGCCGGATGGACGAACCGCGCCATCATGCTCGCCGATGACCCGGACGACGGCGGCGACTTCACGGCAGACAGCCTGGCGCTGGGCCAACTCCTGCCGGGCGGTTGCGCCCCGAGCTTCATCCACCTGGCAGACCTGACCCCTGAGGCGGCTCGGACCCAACTCCTGGCGGGTCTGAACGACGGCGCTCTGCTGCTCAACTACTTCGGGCACGGCGGGTTGGACCGGTTCGCGGAGGAAGGGCTCCTGCTGGACAGCGATGCCGCCGGCTTGGGCAACGGCAATCGGTTGCCGGTCGTGGCCGGCATGACGTGCCTGACTGGACACTTCGAAATGCCCGGCGTGGTCACGCTCAGCGAGGCGCTGCTGCTCCAGCCCGGTGGCGGCGCCGTGGCCGTTTGGTCGCCGTCCGGACTGTCCGTTGATTCTGATGCTCGAGTCTTGGACGAAGCCTTGTTCCGGGCCGTGTTCAGTCACGGCGAGACCAGGCTGGGCGATGCCATTCGCCAGGCGGGGGATGAGTATCGCGCAACCCGGGGCGTCGACCCGGGATTGCCGGCCATCTACAACCTGCTCGGCGACCCGGCCCTGCAACTGCATACCGCCGGGGCAAAGTAGGTTGGGTGTGTGGGCAGATGCCCCAAAGCGTCCGAAGGTGTCGAAGATCCCGAAGATCCCGAAGATCCCGCAGCCCGTATCCCGCGGTCAGCGGACCAGCAGTGCGGAGAGTGACATGAAGACCGAGACGAACCGACAGCCCGGCGCGGACGCCAAGCGTCCCTACACCCCGCCACGTCTTCGCACCATCGAGCTGGTGGCCGACGAGGTGCTCGCCGTCGGCTGCAAGACGGTCGCCGGCGCACCCGGCCCCACAGGCGGGAACCTGACTTGCCGAGCGCCCAGCGTGTGCTTTGTGCCCGGGTCGTAGCACGGAGCATGGAGCATGGGGCATGGGGCATGGGGCATGGGGCATGGGGCATGGGGCAAGGGGCAAGGGGCGAAGCCAGTTCTGCGCGGGAACGCCGTCAGCGCTTCTGACCTGTCGGATAGGTCCGATCTGTCCCCCGTTCTTTCCTGCCTGTGCGGGTGAATCCGGTCAAGCGAGACTCCGTGGGTTGCGCCTTCCGCCTTCGTCTGAGTACCGCCTTCAGGCGGAAGTGGCAGCGAGCTTCAGCGAGCGGTCGGCGAGGCACGCGGCTTGGGCATCGGGGGTGACGGGGTCTGACGGTCGTGACCGCTGGCGACGCGGTTCCCCGCGGGCTGAAGCCGCGCGGGTGGCTTCCGGCTGAAGCCGGGACTCAGGCACGATGCACGCAGACCGTACCTGCCCCTACGGAACTGACATGCGCTCCGAGCAGACCCGCATCGGTCCTTCTCTCTTTCCTTCTTAGTTGGCACGGTTGGTGCTTCAAAATAACTTCCGGTATATTGGAATATGCGTCGTGCCCTGTGCCAGGCTGAGAAAGGCGACCGGGGGTTCTGTTGCATATTGTCAATAAAGAGAGAAAGTTGAGCACATATTCGCACGGATGAGAATTGCGCCCCTGCGGGACGCATCTCCGCGAAACTTTTTTTTCGACGAAAATGCAGGTGCCTGAGATGTCGGTGTTTCCGGTTCGTCCGGAACCTGGCGCCCGGAGGACGGGTCTCAGGCTATAGACACAGGAGTCGATCGACTCGCCAGCGATACGCTGGGGAGTCAAGAAAGACTGAAGCGCATCGAACAACCAAAGGCCCTCCCCATGACAGCCCCGCACGTCAGCCTCCGTGTGTTGCTGGCAGCAACCTCCTGCCTAGCCATGATTTTGGTCGGACTCGCCCGAGCCGACTACACCAGCACGCCTACCGCCTGGACCAATTTCGACAACAACCCGCTTCTCCTCGGCTTCACCACCGGCTACACGTTTGGCGGTCAGCCGGTGTGCGACTTCGAGTCGTCCAGCGACCCGAGCAACGGCGGTACGGGTGTTCAGCCGGCGGCCATCGACTTGGCCTCGTGGTCGCCCGATGGCTCCAACCCCGGTCCAGGTGTAACTCCATTGTACGGGTACTACGACGGCGGCACGCGTTGGGACCCGGCCGTGCCGTCGACCATGAACGACGATTTCATCCTTTTCACCATGCGGCTTGACGCCGACCCGTCCGTGAACAGCGGCAACCCCAAGGACTTCACATCCTACCACTGGAACGTGTTGTTCGACGTGGACGGGGACGGGTACAAGGAGTTCTGGATCGACGTGGACGGCGGCTACAGCAGCAGCAGCCACAGTTACGACCGGCTCGCCATCATGTACAACAACGACAACACTCAGGAGATGCCGGGCGGCAACGACGCCGACCCGCGCGCCTGCGAAGTCCAGCGCTACAAGGCCTGGGCGAGCTGGACCGGTGCTGACCCGGGCTCGTTCACCCGGGTCCGGCAACTCGCCGACGGGTCGGGCGATTGGGTCATCGACATGCAGATCCCGATGACTGCGTTCAAGAAGACAGCCGCCGAAGGCGGCGCCCAGGTCCTGTTCCCGGACTCGTCCACCGGGTTCGTGTTCTCGACCAGCGCCTCGAACACCGACCCGCTGCAGAAGGATTTCATGTGCAATATCAATTTTCTGTCCACCGCCGCCCCCATATCCTTCGGTGACGTGCTAAAGCCGAATGGCGACGCCGACGTCAAGTTCACCGACTCGGAACTGAACAGCGTTGACGTGTACACCGTCCGGCCGGACCCGACCGGCGACCTGGTGTACGTGTTCATCCGCGACGTGTTCGGCAACCAGAACAGCAGTGTCGTCGAGTACCGGACCATCACGATCAGCGACCCGGTCACCGGCGACGACGAGGTCGTGGACATTGTCGAGACCGGTCCGGCGACCGGGATGTTCACCAACCGCGGCGGGGCCAGCAATACGGTGTCCTCGGACCAGTCCAAGGGCTGGATTCCGTTCGTCAAGGCGTACGTCATTGCGACCAACGAGTCCTGGACCGTGCAGTACAACAGCGGGACCAACAACTGGACGGTCACGGGGAGTGTGTCGGGTCTGCAGACCGCCCGGGCCACGGCCGGGACCGAGTACACCTCGGACAGCGGCTCGATGAAGTTCACGGTGTACGAGAACAACTCGACCAACGGCATGACGATCACGTTCAGTACCTACCGCGGCGACGACCTGCGCACCACCACCACGGCCAGTGCCGACGACGACGGCGCGTGGCTGACGGTCATCCCCGGCGACACCATCAGTTGCACCTACACCAGCGCCGCCAGCGTGGTCAAGAACGACACGGCGCTGATCGCCGGGACCATGCCGGTGGTCCAGTTCACCGACTACCTCGGCGTCTCAAAGGCCGAGTACCAACTGAACACCAGTACGGCGCTCAGCGACAAGATCTACGTGACGGTGTACCACGGCGCGTCGAACACCAACCCGGCCGTGGCCGAGACGATCCGCGTTGCCCTGACCAAGCAGGGCGGCGGCGGCGATACCGAGGACTCGGCTGTTCCCACGCTGCGGTTCGTGCTGACCGAGACCGGGGTCAACACCGGTATCTTCCGCAACACCACCGGGCTCGACTCGAAAGTCTCGGACGGCGCCATCACGGGGAACGACAGCCTGTGGGAAGGGGTTGACGGCGACTATGTCCTGGCCACGTACACCTACGGCGGCAACCCGTACACCGACACGGCGAAGTTGCTGGGGCAGGGCGCCGGGATCGTGTCGTTTAAGGACGCCGGCGGCGTGGTCGACGTCGACCTTTACGGCAACACCGACGTGATCTACGTCAAAGTCGAGGACATCACTGGCCCCGCAGCACCGTTCACCGTGACCGTGTCCAGCGGCGCCACCGGCGATGTGCGGACCGTGAAGGTGTGGGAAACGGCCACCGGCTCGAAGGTGTACATGAACAAGATGACCAACCTTTCGACCACCGCCGGGTCAGCCGTGGTCAATTCGGCGACGGCCACGTTCACCACCGACGGGGTCCAGGCGGGGAACACGTTCATCATCATCACCGGCGCCGACGCCGGCACCTACACCGTGAATACGGTCAACAGTCAGACGCAGTTGACCCTGGACCGCACCCTCACCGTGACCGCGCCCGGGGTCGCATTCAATCACCGCGTCCTGCTGGCGACCACCTACGATGGCGCCAAGGTCAACGAAGATCTGCAGCTCGAAGCGGTGCACGGCGAGACCTTGACCGTGTCTTACGTCGACCCGAACGACGGTGATGCCGACGCGGGCAACGACACCAAGACCGACACGGCGTTGTACAACGCGCCGCCCATCATGATCAACGAAGTCCTGTTCTACCCCACAACGATCGTCGGCGACCCGACGTACGGAACCTACCTGCAGCCGGAGTACATCGAGCTCTACAACTCGACCAACGCCGCCATCAACATCACCGGCTACCGCGTCACGGACGGCGACAGTCTCGACAAGACCATCCCGCAGTCCGGGGGCAGCAACATCATGTTGGGCGCGGGTGGGAAAGCCTACATCGTCCTGGTGGGCGGCCCGGGCATTCCGACGACCAAGCAGGCCGGGAACGGCGACTGGTACATCTGGGTGGACATCTCCGGGCTGCCCGCCCCGAAGCTGGACCAGCTCGGCGACCCGGGCAATGCCGTTGTCGGCGATCGTTGCGACCAGATCTCGCTCTACAATGCGTCCAGTGCCATCGTCGACTACGTCGGTTGGAGCCACTCGTCCGACACGTCGGCTGACTTCAATAGCGACGACAGCGCTGCGGTGGCGATTCAGAGCTGGCCGGACAATGCGTACCGCGACGTGGGCGTCAGCAGCGATCTGGGCCCCATCACGGCCGGCCAGGCGATCTACCGCAAGACGACCGGTAGGGACACGAACGTCCCGGCTGACTGGGCCTACGTCAGTCCGTCCATCGACGTGGGGTTTGTCTTCACCCTGGCGTCCATCTCCCTGTTCCGCACGACGCAGCAGGAGAATGCCGTGGTGGTCGAATGGGAGACGACGACCGAGAAGGGCACCGTCGGGTTCGATCTGTACCGGCTTGATCCGGCAACGGGCGCCTACGTCAAGGTCAACGACCGGCTCCTGCCCGGATTGCTGACCGCGCCGCAGGGCGGCACGTACCGGTACGTCGACGCCACGGCACTGCTTGAAACCAAGGCCACCTACTTGCTGGTTGAGGTCGAGTGCCGCGGCACGGCCCGGCGGCACGGGCCGTACACGCTCGCCCCCAACGATGGCGGGTATGACTTCCGCCACCAGGCGCCGGAGCGGCAGACCAGGCAGGCTGCGGTGGCACCTGTTCCCAAGACGGACGCCAGGGGCGTGCGGTTCGAGCGCCAGGCGCACGCGGCGCCCGGGCGCGGGGCGCGTCCGCAGAAGGAACACCACCGCGGCCGTTCGGACGTCGCGGAAATCACCGTCCGCGGCGCCGGGTTGTGCTTCGTGTCTGTGTCTGATATTGCCAACGGGTTTGGCCAGACCGCGACCACGATGCGCAGGAGCATCAGCGCCGGAACCCTGCAGCTCACCCGGGCAGACGTGGAGATCCCGTGGATCGGTGCCGCCGGGGGCAGCGGCATCTATTTCTACGCGGAAGGCATGAACACCCGGTACACGGATCAGGACGTGTACCGCATCTGCCGTAAACCCGGCGTGACCATGGCCTACGTGGATGGCGCGCCGCCAGCCCGCAGAGACGCGGTCACGACGTTCACCGAGACCTTGCACCTGGAGCAGGACCAGTGGTTCCAGGGCGACCTGTTCACCGACCCGAACGCCGACTGCTGGATGTGGGATTTCGTGTTCGCCGGGTACCCGGGGTACGAGAGCAAGTCGTTCGTATTCCAGGCCGATGGTGCATCCGGTGCCGGCGCGACGTCCATGATCGTGCGTCTGCAGTCGGCCTCCAGCACCGGCAAGAACCCCGAGCACCACGTGGTTGTCGAGGTCAACGGCACCGTCCTGGCGCAGGACACCTGGACGGGGATTGCCGGTCGCACCCTGTCGTTCCCGGTGGATCCCGCGCTGCTGGTGGACGGCCAGAATACCCTGACGCTCACCGCCTCGCTGCCGGACGGTGTGTCGTACAGTATTGTCTACCTCGATTCGTTCGACGTCACCTACCAGCGGCGTTTCGCGACGGCCAGCGATGAACTGCTGCTGCCCACGGTGACCCAGAGTCAGGCGATCACCGTCACCGGTTTTTCGAACAACCAGGTCTGGGTCTTCGATGTCACCGCCCCGAATTCCCCCGCGGTGGTTACCAATACGCGCGTCACCCAGACGGGGCGGGGCGCATACTCGGTTGATTTCCGTGGCGGCGCGGCGGGAAGTCAGTACCTGAGTCTGGCCCTGAACGCGGCGCTCCTGCCGGTTTCCGTGGACAGCGCCATGCCGGTGCGGGACCTCGAGCACGAACTGCTGGGGCGCGACCACAGGGTGAACTACGTGGTCATTGCCCCGGAATCGATGCGGAACACCGCACAGACGCTCGCCCGGTACCGCCAGTCGCAGGGCTACCGGACCATGGTGGTCACCCTCGAAGACATCATGGACGTGTTCAGCAACGGGATCTACAACCCGGAAGCCATCCGAGACTTCCTCGCCTATGCCTACCGCCGCTGGCGCGTGCCGCCGGCCTTCGTTGTTCTCGCCGGCAAGGGCACGTTCGACTACAAGGACGTCCAAGGCTACGGCGACAATCTGGTGCCGGCGCTGCTGACGTCCACACCCAGCGGCCTGTTCGCGTCCGACGCGCTGTACGGCGACGTGGCCGGCGACGACGGCATTCCCGAAATGGCGGTTGGCCGTCTGCCGGCAAAGAATGACGCCGAATTGGCCACCCTGATCGGCAAGATCATCGCTTACGAGGCCGCCGACCCGGCCGGCTGGGCGCAGAGCGTCATCATGTTGGCCGATGATCCCGACGATGGCGGCGACTTCACGGCGAACAGCTTGGCCCTCGGAGCCATGCTGCCCCAGGGCACGGTCACCCGTTACATCCACCTCTCGGACCTGGCCGTGTCAACGGCTCGGACGCAACTGCTGGACGGGCTGAACGCCGGAGCGCTCCTGCTCAACTACTTCGGGCACGGCGCTCCCGACCGGTTTGCGCAGGAAGGCGTCTTGGTCGCCGCTGATGCGGCGAACCTGAACAACGGCAGCCGGCTCCCGGTCGTCGTGGGTATGACCTGCCTGTCCGGGCACTTCGAGATCCCGGCAATGGTGTCCCTCGCCGAAGCGCTGGTCCTGCGCGCCGGGGGGGGCGCGGTCGCCGTCTGGGCGCCGTCGGGATTGTCGATCGACTCGGAAGCTCGTATATTGGATGAAGCGTTTTTCCGTGCCGTGTTCACCCGCGGCGAAAGGACGCTGGGAAAAGCTATCATGCAGGCCACAACGGATTTCCATGCCAGCGCCGGCGCGGTGACGTCGCTGCCGGAGATCTACAACCTGCTGGGCGACCCGGCATTGCGGTTGCACACCGTGGGTGCGAGGTAGGTGGGTGGGTGGGGCAGATGCCCCGAAGCGTCCGAAGATCCCGATGCCCGTAGCCGTAGCCCGTAGCCAGCGGACCAGCAGTGCGGAGAGTGACATGACGACCGAGACAAACCGACAGCCCGGCGCGGACGCCAAGCGTCCGTATACGCCCCCACACCTGCGCACCATCGAGTTGGTGGCCGACGAGGTGCTCGCGGTCGGCTGCAAGACGGTCGCCGGCGCACCCGGCCCCACAGGCGGGAACCTGACTTGCCGAGCGCCCAGCGTGTGCTTTGTGCCCGGGTCGTAGCGCGGAGCGCGGAGCACGGAGCGCGGAGCACGGAGCAGGGGGCGGGGGGCGGGCCTCTGCCGTCATCGGGTGAGGCTGCTTATTACAAGGAGCCGACGGCTGACAGCATCCACCAGAGAACTCGATATTCAGATTGCGGGAGTACGCTTTGCCGTGTCGTGCACGGCAGATACCGCGGTGCCGTGGACGGACCGGGCATACCGCGAGTTCCATGGCGCGGGGTGCGGCGCGACCGACGCGGATTTGCGGCTCGATGTGGTGCTTACCGCCGAGGCCGTACCGGCGACTGCGAACGGCGCAACCGCCGTCGGTTGCAGCGAGAGCTGGACGGTCTCGCGAACCGGTGCCGAGCGCTGGATCGTCCTGCAACCGCCCGGTCACGGAGACCCGCTGTGGTCCGCACGGTTTGACGGGACTCCCGATCGGGTTACGGTCTACTGCGGCAAGGGGTTTGTTCAGGATCGGAACGGGCAGGTCGAAGTCTTCAGTCCGGTCCACTATCCGCTGGACCAGTTGCTGCTCATGTATGCGCTGGCGGAACGGTGCGGCCTGGTCCTTCACGCCGCCGGGGCGCGAGTGGCTGGGAAAGGGGTGGTTTTCGCGGGCAAGTCCGGGGCCGGCAAGAGCACCTTGATGCGACAGGTGTGCCAGCGGCCCAGCCCCGGGATGGCGCCCCTGAGCGATGATCGTGTGGTGATCCGGGCGCAGGACCGCGGCCTGCAGGTTTTCGGGTCGCCCTGGCCGGGTGACGCCGGCATCGCCGCGAATCTCGGCTGTTGTCTGTCGGCGATTCTGTTCCTGAAACACGGCACGGAGAATTCGCTCCGGTCCTTGGAACCGCGCGAGGTCCTGGCGGGTCTGTTACCGGTAGCGTCGTTGCTCTGGTTCGAACCGGAGCTGCTGACGTGTATGTTATCGTTCTGTGATCGGCTGGTGCGGGAAATACCGGCGTTCGAGTTTTCGTTCCGGCCCGATCTGGAGAGTGTCGATGTTTTGGAGTCCTTCGCAAAACAACTGTGAGGAATGGCGTGGGGCCGACGCGACCCGGTACAGTCTCCGGGGCGAGACGGCGGTTGACCTGTTCCAGCACCTGCTGCAGAACGGTGTGGCGGTGAAGGTTCGCGTCACGGGACGCAGTATGGCCCCGTTCCTGGCCGCGGGCGACGTCGTGACCATCCGTCCCGCTGACGCAGCATCGCTGCGTTTCGGCGACGTGGTCCTGGTGCGGAGTCCGCACGGACTGCCCATCATGCACCGCCTGATCCGCAAGCTGTGGCATCCGGTGCGCGGGCTGATCGTTCAGACTCACGGCGATGCGGTGCACATTCAGGACGACGCGGTGGACGCCGATGCCGTGCTTGGCCGCGTCAGCGAAGTCCGGCGGCAGCAGGACAACTCGTCGACCGGCTGGCGGCGCAACCTCGATTCCGTGTGCTGGCGCTTGGTGGGCGCATTGCTGGCGGCGCGGCAGTGGCTGCGGTCCAGCACCGTCCCGGCGTCCGATGGCTGACGAACCGTGACCCAACCCGGACGTATGAGCAACTCCGACACCACTCTCGACAAGGTTTACCGCAAGACGGACGGCGTCATTGCCCGGCACATTGCCGGCGAGCTCCTGCTCGTGCCGGTAAGTGGACGCGTCGCTGACCTGCAGCGGATTTACTCCCTCGACTCGGTCCCCGCGTTCATCTGGGACCGTCTCGATGGCGCCAAAGCTCTGGACGCGATCCGTGACGAGATTGTCGCTGCCTACGAGGTCGAGCCGGACTCGGCCGCCGCCGACCTGCTCGCGTTCGTCCGCGAACTGGCGGACAGCGCCCTGGTCGAACCGGCGGCAGAGGCCCCGTGAAGTGTGCCGTGGCGCGGGAGCAACCCGAAGGCCGTTGGAATCGAGGGAATCGAGGGAATCGAGGGAGTCGAGGGAGTCGAGGGAGTCGAAGATCTCGCGCAAGACTGCGAGGACCGCCGTACCCGTGGACTGCCCCCATACGCCGTGGCTTGAGACCGACGCGTTCCTTGAGCGGTTCAACCGCAGGGCTATTGCGGAGCGGATTCCGCTCAGCGGCAGTATCGCGCTGACCAACCGTTGCAACCTGCGGTGTGCGCACTGCTACGTGGGCGACTGCCGCTGGAGTGCCGGCGGCAGCCCTGAGCTCAGTACGGCCGAGTTCCGGCGTGTTCTTGATGAGATCACCGGTGCGGGATGCCTGTATCTCATCCTCACGGGTGGCGAGCCGCTCGTGCGTCCGGACTTTGCCGAGATTTACACGCACGCGCGGGGCCTGGGCCTGATCGTCACGGTCTTCACCAACGCCACGCTGGTCGACGCGCGTGTTGTGTCACTCTTCCAGGAGTATCCGCCCCAGAGCGTGGAGATTACCCTGTACGGCGGCACGGCGGCGACGTACGAGCGGATCACAGGCGTTGCTGGGGCCTACGACAAGTGCCTGGCCGGCATCGAGCGGTTGGTGGCAGGCCACGTACGGCTGGCACTGAAAACGGTCTTGCTCTCCCTGAACCAGGCGGAATTGCCCGCCATGGAAGATCTGGCACGGCGGTTTGGCGCGAAATTCCGCCTCGACCCGGCGGTCTTCCCCCGCTTCGACGGCGACCGTGCGCCCCTGGAACTGCGGTTGCCGGCCGACCAGGCGGTACGGCTCGAGTTCGCCAATCCGGAGACGGTCCGGGCGTGGACCCGCTACGTAGAGACGCGCGTTCCGGAACCGGCTTCCGAGCACCTCTACACCTGCGGCGCTGGCCGGACGACGTTCCACGTCGATGCGGACGGTGGCTTGTACCCGTGCCTGATGACGCGGCGCCCCAGGTACGACCTGCGGACGGGGCCGTTCATGGTCGGCTGGAATGAGGTGATTCCCCAAGTGCGGACGCGCGGGCGTCCGCCCGAGGCGTGCCGGGCTTGCGAACACCGCCTGCTGTGCGGGTATTGCCCGCCATTCGCCGAACTGGAGACCGGGTCCGAAGAGACGCCGCCACCCTACCTCTGCGCCTTGGGCAAAGCCCGAGCCAAGGCACTGGCGGAACTGTCGGGTGGGGGGCGAGAGGCGTAAGGCAACATGTGTGGGTAATGTGGGTAAGGGCGACACCGGGACGCAGCACAATCACCCTCGCGCGCTGTTGGACTTCCGCGAACCATCGGCTTATCTTGCCCGTTACGCGGGTACGGCCGGCTATCATCCCAACCGGCGGCCCAGAGCCGCAGAGCAGGAAACGGACGGTGTTCATGTTCGATCTTGGCGAATACCAGCAGCGGTTGAACGAGGCGGTCGAGTTCCTGCGCGGCGCGATGCAGCCGTTCCCGCGCATCGGCATCATTGCGGGCACTGGGTTGGGCGACGTGGTCGGGGCTGCGCGGGAGAAAGGCGTCTGGCCGTACCAGGCGATCCCGAACTTCCCCGTCTCGACGGTGAAGAGCCACGGCGGGCGGCTGGTCCATGCCATGGTGTCCGGCCGTGAAGTCGTCGTGCTGCAGGGGCGGTTCCACCTTTACGAAGGTTATGCGCCGTGGGAGGTGGTCTTTCCCATCCGCGTCCTGGCCAAGTGCGGAATGAAAGCGCTGATCGTCACCAATGCGGCCGGCGGGTTGAACCTGGGGTTTCGGCGGGGCGACCTGATGCTCATTCGCGACCACATCAACATGTCCGGCGAGAATCCACTGGCAGGCCCGCACGACGATGGGTGGGGGCCGCGCTTCCCCGACATGACCCGGGCTTACGACCCGGTCCTGGGGCAGCTCGCGAAGGGCTGTGCCACCACGGCCGGCATCACCCTGCGCGAGGGCGTGTACGTCGCCGTGAAGGGACCGTCCCTGGAGACCCCGGCAGAGACGCGGTTTTTCCGTCAGGCGGGCGCCGACGCCATCGGCATGTCGACCGTTCAGGAGGTGATCGCCGGCGTGCAGGCGGGGTTGCGTATTCTCGGTTTTTCGGTGATCACCAATGTCAACGATCCGGACCGCATGGCGCCGGTGCAGCTAGAGGACGTCATCCGCGCCGCGAACGGGGCGGCGCCGTTCTGCGCGCGTCTGATCCAGGACGTGGTCGGAAACTGGCCGGCGGAGGGTGGGTGAGTGAGTGGGTGAGTGAGTGGGTGAGTGAGTGGGTGAGTGAGTGGGTGAGTGAGTGGGTGGGTGAGTGGGTGAGTGGGTGGGCGGCCCGGCGCCTGCAGCAATGGCGCCCTCCGCCCCGTCCTCCGTGCCGTTGTGTCCGTTGGGTCCGTTGTGACGGCCAAGCCCGGCCCCGTTGCTCCGAGATGACAAGGAAGGTGCTTTCCCGTGAAGACCGATCGTGTCGACACTCTGTTGCGTGACGGGCCGATTCTGACCATGGATCCGCAGCACGGGCTTATTCCGTGCGGCTACGTGGCGGTCCACAACGGCCGGATTGCGGCTGTCGGGGCCTGCCAGCCGGGTGAGAAGTTGCCGTTCGCGTCCATGGACACGGTGAGTTTGGCGGGGCGGCTGCTCATGCCGGGACTGGTGAACGCGCACACCCACGCGGCCATGACGATTTTCCGGGGGCTGGCCGACGACCTGCAGCTCATGGACTGGTTGACGCATTACATCTTCCCGGTTGAGAAGCAGCTCACCGCGGATTGGGTCTTATGGGGCACGAAACTGGCGTGCCTCGAGATGATCCGGTCCGGGACCACGACGTTCTGCGATATGTACTTGTTTGAGCAGGCCGCCGCCGAGGCGGTGGACGAAGCTGGAATGCGTGCCCTGGTCGGCGAGGTCCTGTACGATTTCCCGTCCCCGAACTACGGTCCGCCCGCGGCGGGACTGGCGTACACGCGTGAGCTGATCGAGCGTTGGCAGGGCCATCCGCGAGTGAGCATTGCGGTCGAGCCGCATGCGCCGTACACCTGCTCCCCGGAGTTGTTGCGGCTGTGCAATGACCTGGCCAGTCAATACGACGTGCCGCTGGTCATACATTTGGCGGAGTCCGCGTACGAGACCGAGGACATTCAGAAGCGGTACGGGGCGCGGCCGGTGGCGCACCTGGATCGGCTCGGGCTGTTGCATTCGCGTCTGATCGCGGACCACGTGGTGCACGTGAACGCGGCGGAGATCGCGCGCCTGGCCGAGGCGGGCGTGAGGGTCGTGCACAACCCCGAGAGCAATATGAAACTGGCCAGCGGCTGCGCGCCGGTGTCTGCCATGCTGAGGCAGGGCGTGACGCTGGCGCTCGGTACGGACGGTTGCGCCAGCAACAACAACCTCGACATGTTCCAGGAGATGGACACGGCTGCGAAGCTGGAGAAGGTCATGGTCCAGGATCCGACCGTGATGCCCGCCCGCGCCGTCCTCGAGATGGCCACGCTGGGTGGCGCTCGCGCGCTCGGTCTCGAGGACAGGATCGGTTCGCTCACGGCGGACAAGGAAGCGGACTTGATCGTGCTCGATTTCGAGCAACCGCACCTGACGCCGGTCTACGACTACGTCTCGCACGTCGTCTACTGTGTCCGCGGCGCTGACGTGCTTTCCACCATGGTCGCCGGCCGCTGGCTCATGTGCGACCGCAACATGCTGGCGCTTGACGAGGAACCGATCTTCGCGCGGGTTGCGGACATCGCCGCGAAAGTGCGACAGATCGTGAAGGCCTGAAGGGGGAGAGACGTTGGAGTGCGGCCCGGCGGCTTGAGCGGGGAAAATCCGACGCGTCTGGCTCATCCTACAGGTCCGACGTGTCCGACGACTCACGAAAGGCCAACCCACGCCAGCGCGGCAGAGCCCAGGCTCCTTACGGCTTTGCCACCTTGAAGTTCCAGGAGTTGGTGCAGAAGCCGCGGGGGTTCAGAGACACGTGGCCGTCGCAAAAGGCGAGGTTGGCCTGCAGGTTGTGCCAGAGGTAAACGCAGTAGTTGCTGGCGGGTGGCGGCAGACCCGGCTGCGTCGAGTTGATCACGTAGGACATGCTCGGAAGCTCTACGCCCGTTTCCGAGTTCCAGTGGATGCCGCTGTCCCCAATGAGAATGGTTTCGTCAGTCCGCGTGATTTTAGACAGGGGGCAGCCGCCGTACTCGTAAGGGGTCGGGTACAAAGCCGAGGGGTTCGGGTGTCCCGGCCACTGGTACGTCAGGTAGTAGTAGTTCACGCCGTAGCTGAACCAGTTCGTCGGCATATCGTTGACGCTGGGGCACTTGTACACTTCCTTGGCGCTGACGTAGTTCGGGTAAAGCCGAGTGTACCAGCAGACGGCGTCGGGGTAGGTGTACGACGGCAACATCCGTTCGTCAGAGTCCTGCGCGTACATCAGGTGCCCCAAGGCCAATTGTTTGAGCTGGTTGGAGCATGTGATCTGACGCGCCTTCTCCTTCGCCTGCGCCAGCGCGGGCAGCAACAGCGACGCCAAGATGCCAATGATCGCAATAACCACGAGGAGTTCGATCAGTGTGAACGCCCGAGCCCTGAGCCTGCCGAAGGGCTCAATGAGCGTGAAGCGATCCGCGAGGGACAGGTTGGGCTTCATGTGCCATGTCTCCGATTTCCCTGCGGTGTGAGCCGTCAAAACAGCGGCGGTGATAACTCCGGCCGACAGTGGCCTATTGGAAGTTACTCCCGTTCGCCTCGGGTGTCAAACTCGGCGTGAACTCCGCAGGTAATTCCATCCCCGTCTCCGTCTCACCCGTGCAGGCGCGCGTTTGAGAGGTATAGTATCTGGCGCAACGGCAAGTGCTGGCCGGTGTACTGGCGAACAGGACGTCAGGTTAGGGTTGAAGGCCGCTGATCGGCATGAACACTGGCATACGGCACTAAGTTGCGGGAGAATGGTGCGTGGCAGGCAGGCGCAGGCAATTCGACGCAGGGGAGAGCGAGGGCCGGAGCATGTCGCGAGAGGCGAAAGTAGAGCGCGAGACCAACGAGACCGCGATCCTGGTGCGGTTGTCGCTGGACGAGTCGGAACCGTGCCAGGTCGAGACGGGGATTGCATTCCTCGACCACATGCTGCAGGCGTTTGCCAAGCACGGCCGGTTCGCGCTGACGGTTCGCGCCAAGGGTGACTTGCAGGTTGACGCGCACCACACGATGGAAGATCTCGGGCTGGTGCTGGGGCAGGCGTTGCGCGAGGCGTTGCGCGACAAGTCCGGGATCGAACGGTTCGGTTCGGCGGCCGTGCCCATGGACGACGCGCTGGCGCGGGTGGTCATCGACTTGTCAGGGCGGCCGTACCTGGGTTACCGGGTGCAACCGCACACGATGGAGGCCGGCGGGGTCAACGTGCGGCTGTTCCGCGAGTTTTTCCAGGCGCTGGTTAACACCGGCGGCTTGACGCTGCACATCGACCTCCTCGCCGGCGAGGAGATTCACCACATCCTCGAGGCGGTGTTCAAGGCGTTCGGGCGCGCCTTGGCGCAAGCGGTGCGGGTCGACCCACGGGTCCACGGCGTACCCTCGACCAAGGGCGTGCTGGGGTGAGGGGAGGCTGGGGGAATGTGGGTGAGTGAGTGAGTGGGTGTCGATGGGGGGGGCAGTAAGGTTGAGGGCACTGAGGATTGAACGCTGACGGACGATTCCGATCGCGGCACCGATGCCGAGGTTTGAAGTGAATGACCGGTGCGAGGTGAGATACCATGGCGGACAATGAGTTGACGACATTGCGGCACAGTGCGGCGCACATCATGGCCGCCGCGGTGCAGAGTTTGTACCCCGGGGTGAAGCTGGACATCGGTCCGGCGACCGAGGACGGGTTCTACTACGACTTCGATCTTGAGCACCGGTTTGCGCCGGAGGACTTGGAGACGATCGAGGCGGAGATGCAGCGGCTGGCGGGGCAGAAGCAACCGTTCGTGCGCAAGGAGATGTCGCGCGCCGAGGCGGAGAAGCTGCTGAAGGATCGCGGCCAGACGTATAAGGTTGAGCGTTTGGCCGACATTCCGGAAGGCGAGGCGATCAGTTTCTACGAGACGGGCGATTTTATCGACCTGTGCCGCGGGCCGCACGTCGAGCACTCGGGGCAGATTGGCGCGGTCAAGCTGTTGAGCATTGCGGGGTCGTACTACCGCGGTCGCGAGCAGAACCCGATGCTGCAGCGGGTGTACGGCACGGCGTTCCGGACCCGGGACGAGTTGAAGGCGTACCTGCGCGGCCTGGAAGAGGCGCGCCGGCGCGATCACCGCAAGCTCGGCGTCGAACTGGAGCTGTTCAGCACGCACGAACCCATTGGCGCGGGCCTGATCTGCTGGCACCCGAAGGGCGGGCGGGTTCGGCACCTCATCGAAACGTTCTGGAAGCAGGAGCACTACGCGCACGGCTACGAGCTGCTCTACACGCCGCACATCGGCCGGGCAGAGTTGTGGCAGACCAGCGGGCACCTGGACTTCTACCGGGATGCGATGTACGCGCCGCTGCAGATCGACGAGGTGGAAAACTACATCAAGCCGATGAACTGCCCGTTCCACATACAGATCTACAAGAATCGGCCGCGGTCGTACCGCGAGTTGCCGTTGCGTTGGGCTGAACTGGGCACCGTTTACCGGTACGAGAAGGCCGGCGTGTTGCACGGGCTGTTGCGCGTGCGTGGGTTCACCCAGGATGACGCGCACATTATTTGCACGCCGGAGCAGATCGAGAGCGAGATCCGGGACGTGTTGGCGTTCAGTCTGTTCATGTGGAAGTCGTTCGGGTTCCCGAACGTCAAGGCGTACCTGGCAACGCGGCCCGAGAAGGCGGTTGGCGAACCGGCGCGTTGGGAGCAGGCGTTGCAGTCGCTCGAGAAGGCGGTGGCAGCGGCAGGGCTGGACTGCGAGGTGGACCCCGGCGGCGGCGCGTTTTACGGGCCGAAGATTGACCTGAAAATCAAGGATGCGATCGGCCGCGAGTGGCAGACCACGACGATCCAGTTCGACTTCAATCTGCCGGAACGGTTCGACATGACCTACGTCGGCGCGGACGGGCAGCGGCACCGGCCGTACATGGTACACCGCGCCCTGCTGGGGTCGATCGAGCGGTTTTTCGGCATCCTCATTGAGCACTACGCCGGCGCGTTCCCCGTGTGGCTGGCTCCGGAGCAGGTCCGGATCCTGGCCATCAGTGATCCGTTCGTGGAGTACGCGCGGAAGGTTGAAGCGCAGTTGCGGCAGGCGCAGTTGCGCGTCACGGTCGATGCCGAGCCCGACAAGATCGGGGCCAAGATCCGGCGCGGCCGGAACCAGCGTATTCCGTACCTGCTGATCGTCGGGGAGCGAGAGGCAGAGACCGGGCAGGTTTCCGTGCGTGGACGGGGGGATGAGGGCGATCAGGGCGCCTCGACGGTCGAGGCTTTTGTGGAGAAAATCGACGCGGAGATACGCGAGAAGCGGTGACAATTCGACGCTGGCGTGCTAATAGTAGGGCAGGTTAGCTGGTTGCGTGCGCGAGGGTCGTGCGGATCGGCGGGCTGATGGTCGCCCCGGTGCATGGGGTCAACAGAGGAGGATCGAGCCATCGCAAGATTGGTCAAATTCGGAGACAGGTTTCTGAGGGGAAAACAGGTGCGGCTGATCTCCAGCACCAACGAACCGCTGGGCATTGTCAGTTTCGAGCAGGCACTCACTCGTGCCTTGGAGGCGGGTGAAGACCTGGTCGAGGTGGCGCAGAACGCGACGCCGCCGGTGTGCCGAGTCATGGACTTCGGCAAGTTCCATTACGAGCAGGCCAAGCGGCAGCGCGAAGCGAAGAAGAAACAGCACCAGCACAAGGTCAAGGAGATCAAGTTCCACCCGAACATTGACCCTCATGACTACCAGACAAAGGTGACCCACGCACTTGAGTTCTTCGAAAAAGGGCATAAAGTAAAGGCTTCGATGTTTTTCCGTGGTCGCGAGATGAGCCATGTCGAGCTGGGACGCCAGGTCATGGACCGGTTCATCAAGGACACGGCAGAGGAAGGGGCGGTGGAGTCGTTTCCGCAGCAGAGCGGGCGCATGATCGTTATGCTCCTTGCCCCGAAAATCAAGAAGCCAGGCTGACCTGGGGCCGCGACAGGTGCGTTTGGATATTCCTTGACAGGCCCCAATGCAGTGGCTTGGTACGCTGCAAGTTAGGGGGACGTTTAGTCTTTGGTTGGTCAGAGTGCCCCAAGACGCCGAGCGGCGGGGACGGGTAGTACAGATAGGGTTATTCTTGTAGGGTTATTCTTGAGTGATGGCTTGGCGTCGGGCCAGGCAGCAACGGGTTGACAGGTGGCAGGACTAAGGATACGGAAGCGGACTATGCCTAAGCAGAAGACACGGAAAGCAGTGGTTAAGCGCGTGAAGATCACCGGGACGGGCAAGATCCGTCACTACCGGGCCGGCAAGCGCCACCTGCAAGTGAACAAGAATTCCAAGCGCAAGCGGAACCTGCGCGGGGATGCGGCCGTCAGCAAGGCGGACTCGAACCGCATAAAGGCGTGTTTGCCTTACGGTTTGTGAGAAATCCGAGTGTGCCGGGACCGGCCTTGCCCCTGATGGGATGAGCCACGCCACCCGGTTGCTGGAATGGAGAAGTTGACACCATGGTTAGAGCGAGAGCATCGGTAGCATCGCGGGCGCGTCGCAAGCGGGTCCTTGATCGCGCAAAAGGGTTTCAAGGCAGCCGCAGCAAGTCGATTCGGATGGCGTTTTCGGCGGTGGACCGCGCCTTGGCCATGTCCTATACGGGCCGCAAGCAGAAGAAGCGCCAGTACCGCAGCCTCTGGACGGTGCGCATCAACGCGGCGTGCCGGGCGGCGGGGACGACTTACAGCGCCTTCGTCAGTGGCTTGAAGAGGGCTGGCGTCGAGATTGACCGGAAGCTCTTGGCAGACGTCGCGGTGCGGGATCCCGAAGCTTTTGTCCAGCTCTTGGGAATGGCCAAGGGCGCGGCCAAGTCCGCCTGAGATATTACCGACAGCTTTGAGCGTGTTTGTGCAGGACCGGGGTTCCCCCGGTCCTGCTTTTTTTCGACCTGTGCAAGCACGTCCCCATGGGGAAATGGGCCTCCGCGTGGAGGCCGGGATATGCTCGCTTGTAGTGGGCTCGTAGCGCGCGGAACGAAGTGG
>Ga0156531_1332_pt1 | contig 31163 bp, 24 predicted proteins | sample RifOxyB3_FD_111926 | JGI IMG/M metagenome (GOLD analysis project Ga0156531, IMG submission 111926) | Lentisphaerae bacterium RIFOXYB12_FULL_65_16 | reverse complement strand
GCCACTTTGGCCATCTACCGCCCAACCGTCCACCCGCGACTGACGCATTACGATTGCTGCCCGAACGCCTGCGCTTTGCCGCGTGCGTACTCGCGCATCGGCAACAGCGCCTCGTTCGGGTTCCCGATCATCCGTTTCGCCCGGTGCGACCCGAGTCGGTATTGGAATCGGCCCCGGGCGGGCAACCGTTTACCACCGGTCGACACGTGAACCCAGGGTGACGGGTGGGGGTGGGAGGGCGATTCCATCGCATTTCGACATGGAACGTGACCTGATGCCGCCTCTTTCCATCACCGGGTTCCGCCTCGGCATGTGCCGTGGGTGCGGCGGCCCCTGCCGCGGTTCTCCGTCGGCAAGAGGCATCCGGCCAGGCTCCCCGTCTCGTTGTCCCCGGCAATCGCGGTCACGATCGCGATGGGGGCGGCGGCACTCGTGCAAGTTCCCGCCGCATCAGGACCACGGCGCGGCCGTCGGGGATCGTCTTGCGTTCCAGGGCAATGAATCCCAGTGCGGCGTAGAATCCGGGCAAGGCGCCCGCATTGTCGACACAGTCGAGGTAGATGCGTTCGTAGCCGGCGTCGTGCGCGTGAGCACAGGCAGCCAGGACACATTCGCGCCCGACCCGTCCGCCTTTGCGCTGCACGCTGCTTGCCAGGGTGGCCAGGAACAGGTACCGGCCCTCGAACGCGGTCGTCCATCCGGCCGTGCCCTGCGCCAGCAGCGACACCACGGCGCACAGCTCGCCCTCGACCCAGTACCCAAAGAGCCGGCCGTCCTGTTGCCGGCGCCGGATCACGTCCTCCGGGATCACCGAGTTCCACTGGCTGACGCCCTTCTGCTGCAGCCAGTGCGTCCGCTCGACAATGATCCGGTACGCGTCGTCAAACTGGTGGATTTCGATCTTCCTGAAGACGTTGTCCATGGGGTATGCCCGCGTGTACCTTCCCGGTCCGCCCGTAAGGCGTCCGACCGTCTGGCGTCTCACCGACCGTTCCCGTCGACTGCGATCGGTCGCAATCGACCGCGATCGACTGCGGTCGGCTTCGGAACTGACGCCGTGTGTCTTCGCCCGCAAGAACGCCGCCGTGTCTCCAGGGCTGGGATGACAGCGGAACGGCAGTGACGTGGTCTGGCCATTGGAGTCAGGGAGCGGACGGGGCTGGGCATTCGTATCCCCGCCTGAGAAGGGAGGACGACGCGCTCACCACTCCACGCCCATCATGGTGCAGTTGATGCCGCTGCCGATGCCGAGCAGGGCCAGGATGTCGCCCTTCTTCAGCCGGCCGGCTTCGGCCGCCATGGCCGTAGTTACGGGCAGCGACGCGGAGCCGCAGTTGCCGAGAAACTCGAACGTCGAGAAGTCTTTGTCCATATCGAGATGTAGCCGCTCGTACAGCAGTTGCCGGTGTGCGCGCCCGACCTGATGGCAGCAGACGGTCGTCGGCGTGTCGTTGTTCCAGCCCAGTTCCTTCTTGGCGTCTTCCCAGGTCTGCTCCGCCACGTCAATGCCGCGCTGCAGCAGTTCCTGGGCATCCGTCTGCATGTGCGGACGGCTGGCGTCCGTCATGCCAGCGTCATCGCTACCCTGGCAGAGATGATTGAACTGGGTATTCGAGCAATGCGCTCCGCCCAGAAGACGGTGTCCCGTCTTGCTGCGCGAACGGTGCGTCATCACCACCGCCGCGGCGGCCGACCCAATGGTAAGAGAAGCGAAATACGGCTTGATGTCCTGCCTGCTCAGGTTCGCATCCTTGATCAGCCGCTCGATGGTGCCGTCGATCAGCGGCCCGGAGTTCTCGCCGGAGACAACAATGCCTGCCTGGACCTGCCCGAGCTGAATCATGTTGGCCATCAGGAACATGCCCGAAAGCACGCCGAGGCACGCGTTGGAGACATCGAAGTTCAGCGCCCGTGGCGGCAGGTTCAACTCGCGGTGCACCGCAGTCGAGGTGGCGGGTTCGACAAAATCGCGCGACACGGAACAGTGCAGCAGGCAGTCCACTTCCCGGATTGCCAACCCCGCCAAGTCAATGGCGAGTCGCGCCGCTTTGGCACTGGCCTCGCTCGGTTTCGTGCCCGGCTTCCAGAACCGACGCTCGCGGATGCCGGTCATCAGCTCCAACCGCCCTTCGGGCAGGTTGAGGCGATCGTACAGCGGCTTCATCCACTTTTCGAGCATTGCCGACGTCACTACCTGCGGCGGCAGCACGTAGCTGATGGCTTCGAGGCAGACATCCGTGTAGCGCATGCGAACTCCGGCGTTCCTGTTCCCGTTCTCACTCGCCCGACCGATCCCGCGCGTATTCGAGAAGGGGGCCATAGCAGCCCAGACTCCACTGCGGCCGATCAATATACCGCCGTGAACCTTGACCGCAAGGTGGTGCGTCAGCGAAAGGTAATGCGTCAGTGGCGGGTGCGGATAGGGTCGAAGGTTGACCGGGGCTGGCGTCTAGAGTAGTCGGAGCGGTTCGCTCCGACACCCGCGGGACCGAGCCGGACAAACAGTGAGTAACACCCACACATGCTCAGGCGCATCCGCCCGGGGGGCGCTGACGCTCCGCCCCTTTTTGCGGGCATTGCACTTCCCCGCGGGCCCGCATGGGCTATATTACTGGTTCGTTTTTCGCGTGCAATGGTCACTGAGGTCGTCGGGGTTTGGAAACGCCTTATGGGCAGTTACAACAACGAACGCATTGTGATCACGGGCGTCGGGGTCGCGTCCCCGAACGGTGATAACCTCCAGCAGTTCCGTGCCAACCTGCTGGGGGGCGTGTCCGGGGTCGAGAAGTACAACATCCGCTACTTCGGCGACACCCTGGCCGGAGTGTGCCACTTTGACCCCGTCAAGTACCAGACCCGCAAAGCGGTCCGTATCGGCACCCGGGCCGGATCCATTGCCATCTACTGTGCCAACGAGGCGATCCGTGACGCCGCGCTGCCATGGGAGACACTGGACCGCTCGCGCGTCGGGGTCTACCTGGGCATCACCGAACACGGCAACGTCGAGACGGAGATGGAGATCCACCAACTCCGCAGCTACAACTATGATATCCGTTACTGGTCGCACTACCACAATCCGCGTACGGTAGCGAACAATCCTGCCGGGGAAGTCACGATCAACATGGGCATCACCGGCCCGCACTACACCATTGGCGCCGCCTGTGCCGCCGGCAATGCCGGCAGCATTCAGGGCTTCCAGCAACTTGTTCTCGGCGAGGTCGACGTCGCCCTGTCCGGTGGTGTCTCGGAAAGCATCCACACCTTTGGCATTTTCGCCAGTTTCAAGAGCCAGAATGCTCTGGCGGAACACACCGACCCGACCAAAGCCAGCCGCCCGTTCGACAAGGCACGCAACGGCATCGTGGTCTCCGAAGGTGGGGCGGTCTATGTCTTGGAGCGGTTGGCGTCGGCCCAGGCGCGCGGCGCGAAGATCTACGGCGAAATCATCGGCTTCCACCAGAACTCGGACGCCGAGGACATGGTTCTCCCCAACCCGAAACGCCAGGCCGAGTGCATGACCAGGGCCATCGCACGCGCCGGACTGGAACCGAAAGACATCCAACTGGTCAACACGCACGCCACCGGCACTCCGGCCGGCGACGCGCGCGAGTGCGCCGCCATCCGCGAGGTGTTCGGGACCGCCTGTCCCCAGACCTATTTCAACAATACGAAAAGCTTTATCGGGCACGCCATGGGTGCGGCCGGAGCCCTTGAACTGGCCGGCAACCTGCCCGCGTTCCAGGACAAGATCGTGCACCCAACCATCAACGTCGATGACCTCGACCCCGAATGCGCTCTGCCCAACCTCGTCATCGGCAAGCCACAGACTGTCGAAAAGCTGGACACCCTCTTGAATAATTCGTTTGGGATGTTAGGAATTAACTCCGTTCTCATTGTGAAACGCTACGCGCCTTAGGCATGCCGCACGGCCCTGCCGTTCCGGAACGAAATTAGGATCGGGAGACTAGGTATTCATGACCAGAGACCAGATAGGCCAGGCCGTTATCACCATCATCACGGACATCGTGCCGGATGAGGATTGCTCCGATCTTGACCCGGTCAAGCCTCTGCGCGAGCAACTTGAGCTTGATTCCATGGATTTCCTGGACATCGTCATGGAACTGCGCAAACGCTACGGCGTCGAAGTGCCCGAGGCCGACTACCCGAAGCTGGCAACGCTGAACAGTTGCATCGACTACCTCGAGCCCAAGCTCGCAAGCAAGTAGCCTGTCGACGGCTGGTCACTGGCGGGCCCTGCCGCAGCCGAGGATGTCAGGCTGCGCCGTGACTCGCCGGCAAGGGGGATCCGGCACCATGTCAACCGTCAGGAATGTCAATGCCCCGCCGCCCGAACACGTCATGGTCCTGGACGGCCAGGGCTGGGTCGGGCTGGTCAACCACATGGGCGACGAGACCACGGCGGTCAACGCTGCCCGCGTCTCCTTCGGCAAGATGCAAGACCAAATGGGCGAGCGGGACGTCGGCCTGCTCAGGTACTTGATCGAGCACCACCACACTAGCCCCCTCGAACACGTCGTCTTCACCTTCCTCGTGCACTGCCCGCTGTTCGTTCGTTCGCAGTGGCACCGCCACCGCATGTGGTCCTACAATGAGATCTCGCGCCGCTACACCGAGGTCGACATCACCTTCTACGTCCCGCCCGTCGTGCGCGAACAGGCCGAGGACAATCGCCAGGCCTCCGTGGACAGTGGCAATCTGGACCAGGACGAACTGCGCCGGCTCATCACGGAGAACAACGAGCGCTGCATGCAGGTATACCAGACGCTGCTGGATCGTGGTGCGTGCCGCGAACAGGCACGCGGCGTGCTGCCTCAGAACATGATGACCACCTTCTGGGGCACGGTCGACCTGCACAATCTGCTCAGCTTCATCCAACTCCGTGACAGCGACCACGCCCAGTGGGAAATCCGCCAGTACGCCGTGGCCATCAAGCAGCTCGTCCGGCCGTACCTGCCGAATATCGCCAAGATCATGAAATGGTAACCCCGGGAAAATGCAGCGGGACCAGTGATCAGCGATCCGGAGACGGGGGGGCATTGCGGGCGTTCGGGGCCCGAACAACGGTGGAATAGAAGCCTCCCCGCTATCCGACTCAACACCGTGATGCATCCGCCCCTCGACACCCGACACCCGACACCCGACACCCGACACCCGACACCCGAACACTCTCCCACGCATGCCCTACCCGCCCCCAAACGCAACTGAGCCATGGCGGACCCTCTACCCGTTCGCCTCGCACTGGCTTGACCTGGAGCCCGGCGTGCGCCTGCACTACTTGGACGAGGGCCAGGGCCCCGGGCCGGTGGTCGTCATGCTGCACGGCAACCCGTCCTGGTCCTTTTACTACCGCAACTTGGTGTGCGGACTGCGCGCCGGCCACCGTGTCATCGTGCCCGACCACATCGGTTGCGGCCTGTCCGACAAGCCCGGCACGTACCCGTACGTCCTCAGCCGGCACATCGAGAACGTCGAACGGCTCCTGGCGGAGAAGCTCCAGGGCGCACCGGTTATCCTTGTGGTCCACGACTGGGGCGGCGCCATCGGCATGGGCTATGCCGTACGGCACCCCGACCAGGTCGCTGGCTTGGTCATCCTCAACACGGCGGCGTTTCTGCTCACCGAATGCCCTTGGCGCATCCGCGTCTGCAAGCTGCCAGGGGTCGGCGCCCTGGCGATTCGCGGGTTCAACGCGTTCGCCGGTGCCGCCGTGCGCATGGCCGTCTGCCATCACGACCGCATGACACCCGCCGTGCGCGCCGGTTTTCTGGCCCCGTACTCGTCATGGGCCGCCCGCATCGCGAATCTCCGGTTCGTGCAGGACATCCCGCTGTCGCCGGCGCACCCGACATGGAAGACCGTCCAGGACATACAGGACCGGTTGCCCCTGCTCAAGGACAAACCCATGCTGATCTGCTGGGGCGACCGTGACTTCTGCTTCACGCCGCGGTTCCTGGACCGGTGGACACAATACTTCCCCCAGGCCGACGTCCACCGCTTCGCCGATGCCGGCCACTACGTCCTGGAAGACGCGCACGAACGCATCCTGCCGCTGATTCAGGCGTTTCTCCGGTAACCGCGATGCCGACCCCGCCCGCCCCCCCTACGGTCTCCAGACTTCACCGTATCGAGCAACCTAAACGCCCACACCTGCCGCCGTCTGAACCGCGCATAAGACGCCGGGAAGGAGAGCGGCGGCAAGTCCGCCACGGGCGGCGCGACACCGCTTTGGCTGAGACGTGTTACCCGCGCGACGCACCACAGCCAAAGCGGCGTCGCCGTCCCGCCCCCTGGGCTGGACTCTGCCGCCGCACTCCACATGGCGTGACACGGATGCCGGGCGCGGGAGTTCAAGTTGTCAGGGCTGCGAGCTTGCCGCGGTGTGAGGTCTGGATCTCACGCCACGGGCGGGACAAGGTCGTACCGCTGTACGCGCCCGGGTCTCTCGTGCCGGCGTGAGGGGAGCGTGGGATTGCAGCGCCGTGTTCAGCGCCGCAGGTCGTAGCAGACCACGGCGTCCGGCAGTCTGAGGTAAATCCTGCCGTCTGCGATAGCGGGCGAGGTCGCTGTGACCGCGGGAATGGGCGCCGTGCCCAGCAGCGTGTACTTCTCCGGTGTCGCACGCAGACAGTACAGGGACGTGTGCCCCGACATCCCGAACACATGCCAGATCTTCCCGTCCGCAACGACCGGGGACGAGATCTCCGTCTCGGCGGGAGTCTTCACCTCCCATGCGACCTTGCCGCTCTCGAGTTCCACGCACACCGCGTGCGGCTTCTGCCAGCCACCCATGATGTAGACGAACCCCTCGTGGATCACCGGGCTGGCGCCGCGGTCCGTGTACGGCAACTTCCAGAGTTGCTGCGGGGCGGTCTCCGAAAGCCGGTAGGCGGCCAAGCCGGTCTTGGCGTTCGGCGTGTAGAGCACGAATACGTCACCGCAGAGCACCGGGGTCGAAGGGCCGCCCCCGGGCACCTTCCACAGCACGGTCCCCGTCTGCGGATCGACACAGACCGCGTCCATCGAACCGTTGCAGATCAGGTAGGTGCGGTCCCCGCGACGCCATCGCGCCGGCGAGGCGTGCAGCCCCTTCACGGCGTCCTGCGTCCACAGCACGCGCCCGGACGCCGCATCGAACCCCATGAGCGACCCGCCGAGCAGGACCGCCACCCCGTCCTGCACCACAAACGACCCGCCGACCTGCTGCTTCGGCCCAGCTTTCGATTTACCCTTCCAGACCTCCGCACCCGTGACCGCGTCCAGACAGTACAGACTGCCCGCTGACCCACCCACGTAACAGCGCCCCTCTGCCAGGCACGGAGTGCTGGAACACTGGTACGGGTAAGTCTGCCCCGGGTAGCGCTGCGTCCACAGCAGTTTGCCGGTCTCGGCATCGACGCAGAAGATGTCGTCGAACCCGGTCTCCAGAACCACCGCCGCCTTCTGGATCACGGTTGCGTGCCAGTTGGCGGGAATCGCTTCGGCCGTGAACCAATCGCGCAGTTCGGGTTCACCGGCGAACTTCTTGTCTCGCACCGCGGCCAGGGCACGGAGAACGGGCAGAGGCATGGCGCTCTGGCCCTGTTTCAGCCGTTCGGTGAGCTTCGCCTCATACGTCTTGGTGTCCGCCGAGAGGTGGCCCGCCAACCAGTCCTTCACCCAAGGTTCGACCTTGTCGGCGGCCAACCCTACGCGCTCCGGGGACACGCGCGCCTCGTCCACGGCCGTCCACAGCGCCTCGGGCAGGTCCGGGATCCAGCCCATGGCCTCGAGCGCAGCCTTGGTCAGCACCTTCTCGGGCTGGGGCGTGCGGACCCGGGTGTTCGCGTACACGTAGACCCGCCCCGCGGCCACACTGACGCTGCCGTACCCACCGAGGTCGTGGCCGGGGATGTCCTTACACCGCCAGACCTCACGCGGACCGCCGTCCGGAAACGCGTCCATCAACGGTGGACTATCGCGTACGACCCCGTCGCGGCCCGGCCCGCGCCACTCGGGCCAGTCGGCGCCGAAACAGAGACCGGCCATGGCGGCCACAAAGAAGCCGTTGCATACAGCGTGGCGGAAGCTCATCTCGGGTTGCCTGTTCATGGGTTGATCCGATCCTTCCCGACTCTGCGCTGCGCGCGACTGGGGGTTCCGAACAATGGACCATGGACGATGGACTTTTTCAAGTGGTGCTGCCGCCAAAGGGTAATGCGTCAGTGTCCCCCGGCCGGCGGACCGGCCGATCATAGGTTGGTGTTAGTCGTGCCGGTTCGCGCCGCCGCGGGTCTTGCGCCCGCGGGGCGACGAGCCGGGCGGCGGCGCAGAGTGACACGCGAGTAACATGGGAGCGTCCCCCGGGCGCAGACGGCCCGGTCATCCCGAGGTGAAACCGGCCACGACGCTTCCGGAGCCCGCGAGGACGCGGGCGCTCCAAAGTCAGGCCCCCGTGCCAGTTCCTGGAGCGCCCGCGTCCTCGCGGGCTCCCGGGCCCCTTCAGTTTCATGGGCGAGCCCCTAACCTCCGGAAGCCGTTTGCGTTACGTTCTGATGCAGTTATCTTTGCCTTGCGCCGCGGATGCAGGGATCTGACCGCCGCACACAATGAAAAGAAGGACGTTTCCATGAGCAAAGAGAAGACCGGCGATACCAAGCAATGGGCCGATGACTCGGACGGCAGCAGCCTGCCGCCGCAGTTGCGGTTCGCGTCCCCGGCGGCGCGGCGGCAGCGTGTGGGACGGTTTGTGGCGGGCGGGACACTCGGCGCGATCGTCTTCCTCCTCCTCGCGACCGGCCTGCCGGTGTGGTTCTGGTACTGGTGGCGCATTGAGCCGCCGACCGGCCAGGTCGCTATCCTGATCAGCAAGACCGGCGCCGACCTGCCGGCCAACCAGCTCCTGGCACTGCAACCCGACCAGAAAGGCATTCAGCTCGACGTGCTGCCGGAGGGTCGCTACTGGCGCAACCCGTACGTCTGGGACTGGCTCATGGTGCCGATCACCGACATCCCCGCCGGCCAGCTTGGGGTTCAGATCCGGCTCTATGGCGACGATCCGCCAGCTGGCCAAATCATCGCGGGCGAGAACCAGAAAGGCATTCTCGCCGACGTGCTGCGGCCGGGCAAGTATCGCATCAACCCGTATGCGTTCGAAGTCCGCATACTGGACGCGGTGAGCATCCGGCCGGGCAGCGTCGGCGTCGTCACCTCGCTGGTCGGCAAGGACGTGCTGGCCGGCGACGTGCCGCAGGACCAGCGCAACGACTTCCTGATCGGGGAAGGCAACAAGGGCGTGCTGCCGAGTGTCTTGGACCCGGGCACCTACTACCTGAACCCGTACCTGGTCAACGTCGTGGAGGTCAACCTGCAGAGCCAACGGTTCGGGATGAGCGGCGACGACGCGATCACCTTCCTCACGCAGGACGGGTTCACCGTCCGGGTCGAGGGCACCCTCGAGTTCAACCTCATGCGCGAGGAAGCGGCGAAGCTCACCCACCGTGTGGGCGACATCGACGATATCCTGCAGAAGATCATTCTGCCGCGGGCGCGCGGATTCAGTCGCATCGAGGGCAGCAAGAAACCGGCGGTAGACTTCATTGTCGGCGAGACCCGTCAGGCGTTCCAGAACAATCTGCAGAAGCACCTCACCGAGACGTGCAAGCCCTGGGGGATTTCGATCAACTCGGTCTTGATCCGCAACATTATTCCGCCCGACGTGATCGCCATGGTCATCCGTGACCGTGAGATCGCAGTCCAGGAAGCGCGCAAGTTCGAGCAGCAGCTCGCCCAGGCCAAGTCCAAGGCCGAACTCGTCAAGCAGGAGATGCTCGCGGAACAGAACAAGGCCAAGGTTGAGGCGGAGACCGTGAAACTGCGCGCGGTCATCGAAGCGAAGCAGCGCATGGCGGTCGACCTGGTGGGGGCCGAGAAGGACCTCGATGTGGCCAAGATCGACGCCCAGACCGCCGAAGCCAAAGCCGCGGCGCAGGTTCTCGAAGCCGAAGGTCAGCGCGACGTCATCCGCCTGGCCAACGAGGCGGAAGCCAAGGTCCTCGGCGACAAGGCCAAAGCCTTCACGACCGGCGAGAACTACGCCGCCTATATTCTGAAGGTAAAGCTTGCGCCTCGCATCCAATCCATCCTGGCCAACGACAAGCCGGAAGGGCTGGGCGCCCTCCTCATTCCCTCCCTGTCCAACGGTGGGAAGGAGGTGAGCCAATGAGTACTCGAGCTGGCATTGGCATCACGGCGGCGGTTCTGCTGCTCATCGTCATCTTCGGCGGCGGTTGGCTCGTCTGGGAATGGGGCTTCTGCCGCTTCTATGTCCCGCCCGACCACATGGCGGTCATCGTGGCCAAGGAAGGGCAGGACCTGCCGCCCGGCCAGATCCTCGCCGAGGCGGGGCAAAAAGGCGTGCGCGCCGAACCGCTCGGCGAAGGCCGCCACTTCCGCAACCCGATCATGTACGAGTGGCAGATCGTTCCCGCGGTCATCATCCCCGCCGGCAAGTGCGGCGTGGTCACCTCGAAGATCGGAACCGACCTGCCCCAGGGAGAGTTTCTGGCCGAGCCCGGGCAGAAAGGCATCTGGCGCCGCGTGCTCGGCCCCGGCAAGTACCGGCTCAACCCGGTCGGGTACGACGTGAACACCATCGACGCGATCAGCGTCCCGATCGGCTATGTCGGCGTCGCCACATCGTTGTCCGGGACCCAGGCACCCGAGGGCGCTTTTGCGGGCCCGGGCCAGAAGGGCGTACGCGAGGACGTGCTGCAACCGGGGCTGTACTACGTCAACCCGCACGAGTTCAAGATCGACGTGCTCGAGATCGGCCTGAACCAGGTGTCGCTGACCGGCAAGGAAGGCGGCCAGGTCCTGACCAAGAGCCAACTCAACATGCAGAACGTCGCCATGCAGGAACTGGCCGACAACGTGCTCCGTGACCAGAAACAGAAACGCCAGGACTACATCGACCGGGAAATGCAGCAGCAGGCGGCGCCCGCCAAGCAGGCGCCTCAGTCAACGGCCGAGAAGAAGGCCAAACGCCCGGACGCCACACCCCAGCAGGCGCCGACGCGACCGTTCGTCGGCAATGATTCCATGGCCACGCTGAGCCTGGCGCAGTTCGTCGAGTTCCCGTCGCGCGACGGGTTCGAGATCCGGCTCGACATGACTGTGGAGTTCGAACTGCTGCCCAAGAACATCTCCGAGATCTTCCGCCGCTACGGCGACCTCCCCGCCGTGGTCGACAAGATCATCATGCCGCAGATCCTGTCCGTGTCACGCCTCAAGGGCTCGAATTACGGCGCCAAGGACTTCATCGTGGGCGAAGGCCGCGAGAAGTTCCAGAACGACCTCAAGGATACACTGCTTGCCATTCTGGCCGACAAGGACATCGTGATCCACAACGCCCTGATCCGCCACGTCACCGTGCCGCAGGAAATTCTCGATCCCATCCAGCAGGCGGCCCTGGCCGTCGAGCAGGACCGCACCAACCTCGAGCGCCAGAACACGGCCAAGAAACAGGCCGACCTGAACACGCAGGAGGCCCTGATCGACCAGCGCCGCCAGGAGGTCATGCAGGAAACCCAGAAACTCGTTGCGGAAACCAAGGCGGACCAGGAACGCGAGGTGGCGCAATTTCGGGCCGACACGGAACGCCAGGTGGCCGAGGTGCAGAAGCAGACCGCAGGGGTGAAAGCCCAGATCGCGCGGTGCCTGGGCGAAGCGACCGCCAAAGTCACCAGCCTGGTCGAAGGCGAGAAGGCGCACGGCTTCGAGCTCAAGGTCCAGGCGCTCGGCAAGTCGGACGCCTACACCACGGTCGAGTTCGCCGAGAAACTCAATCCGAACCTGACCATCAACATCCTGCACGCCGGCCCGGGCACGCTCTGGACAGACCTGAAGAACCCGCGCATGAGCGACCTCACCAGTCCCAAAAAGGAGTGAACCTCTGGGCCTCATCGCGCCACGCCGGGTTCAGGACTGCGCGATGGCCATGGCCCGCTCGTAGGCGCGCCGCGTCGAATCAAAGAGTTCGTCTTCGGAGAAGAAGATGTTCTCCTGGCCAATCCTCTCGGCCAGGCGTGTATTGGTCAGGATGGTGCGCATGTCCTGCTGCACGCCGCAGAGAAGCACTGTCCCCCCCCCCTGCCTGGTGCGGCGGATGAACGCGTCGAGGACTTCCAGCGACGTGATGTCGATGGCCGTCACGCGTCGCAACCTGAGGATATAGACCTTCGCCTTACCCGGCAGTCCCCCCAGCTTCTTCGCCAGGTCATCCGCCACTCCGAAGTACAGATGACCGGTAATGTGGACGGTCAAGATCTGGCAACTGTCCGGGACGCAGGCCAGTTCTTTCTCCTGGAAGCCGGCCGCACCCACCACCGGCACCAGCAGGCGAACCGTGGCACTGTTGGTGTCGCGCAGATACAGGACGACCGAAATGAAGACCCCCATGTAGATCGCCCAGTCCAAATCCGGCATGAGGATAGTGGCGCCGAACGTCAGCCATAGCGGGATCGAGTCGGACCGGCCAGCCGCCATGACTTTGCGGATCTCCGCCAGGTTAACCATACTTACTCCAATCAGGATGATGACCGCGGCCAAGGCCGCCGTCGGAATGTACTTCCCGCAGGGGGCAAGGAAGAGCAGGACCAGCGCCAGGAACAACCCGGAGAAGACTCCCGCCAACCGGGTGATGGCGCCGCAGCGGAAGTTGATCGCCGAACGCGTAAACGAACCCGACCCCGGGTAGCACTGGAAGAACGCCGAGACCATGTTGGACACCCCCTGCCCGATGAACTCCTGGTTCGCATCCACCTTCTGGCCCGACATGCTGGCAATGGACTTGGAGATCGAAATGGCTTCCACAAGCCCGATGATCGCGATCGGGATGGCCGGTCCGATCAGCATGCGTACGGACTCGTAGTCCATCAGGAACAACTCCGGCCCGGGCAGAGAACTCGGGACGTTTCCGGTGAGTTTCACGCCGTGGCGGTCCAACCCCAGGTACTTCGCGGCTACGATCGACGCCGCCAGCGCAATCAGTGGACCGGGTAGACTCTTGTTGACTCGCTTCAGAACCAGCACCACGCCGACCACCGACACCGACACCGCCGCCGTCCATGGGCTGACGGCGTTGAGGTTCTGGAGCAGGCGCCACACCTTCATCGCCACGGCCTCATAGCCAGAGGCGCTGGGAATGCCGAGCGCGGCGTTCAACTGCCCCAGGGCAATGATCACCCCGGCCCCGCAGGTGAAGCCGACGATCACCGAATGCGAAACGAAGCTGACCACTCTCCCCAGCTTCATCACACCACACAGGGCCTTCAGCACCCCCACAATGAACGTCAGAAGGAAGATCATCTCGAGGAAATCGGCCCGCCCCAGGTACCGCTGCATGCCACTGGCGACCAGCAGGGAGGTAGCGTTGGTCGGACCGGTGATCAGGTGATTCGAGCTGCCCATCAGGGAGCCGATAATGGCGGAAATGATGGCGGTGTAGATGCCGTAGACCGGGTCGATTCCGGCGATAATCGCATACGCCATGGACTGGGGCAGGGCCACCACGGCGACCGTCAACCCCGCGACGACGTCCTTGCGACACTTCTCGAACGTGTAGCCCTTCAGCGTCTCAAGAAACGGCAGCATTGCATTGGTGGCGTTGGCCATGCTCGAACCGTTCCGTCCCATACTTCAGGCTTGGAGGGTGCAACAGCTCAGACCGGCTGCAGGTGGGCGGAGCCTCTTGCAGAACCCCGCCTTGCGGGATGAGAGTCCAGGTGTGTCGTCGCGCGCTTCCTCAATGAAACAAAGCCCCGGTTCACCGTCGCGCTGAGCCACCGGAACCTGGGGCTCGCGCGCACCGCCGGAATGCCCCTGCAGCGGACACTGCACCCGTCACAGGCGGCGTAGGGACCCGGCAGAGTGCGGGTCAGCGCGACGCCTCGCCCCGGTGGTCCGACTCGCCCATAGGCCTGACCGCTTCGCCGCAGGCAAGGGATTCTCGCACGATGCGGATGCGCGCGTCCATACTCCGGTATCTCAAGGCGCCGAAGACCCCAACCGCGAACCCAAATGGAACGCAGAAGATCCCGATATAGAGAAGCATGCCTTTGTCGAAGAAATGCAGAAACGTCACCCCGGCGATGACCAGGGTCAGCGCTCCGCGAAGATACGCCAGGACCGTGCGCTCGTTCGCCAGGAGGGTGCGGTCAATCGCGAGTTCATCGCGCAGGATGAGTTCCTCACACTGAAATCGCTGATAGGGATTATCTGTCATGCTTGTTCCTTTCTGCGACGAACGTACGAGGAAATGCCGGTCGCTCCGCCGGTCTTGCAGTAAGCCGGGTTGGCGGCCTTGGTGACTTGCGCTGGAAGCTCCTGACGCGTACATTCTACTTTAGGGGTGGCGGCACCCGAAAGCAAACGCCCGCAGGGCCTCGACAGGGCTGTTTCAAGATTCGTGACCGTCGCGTGCAGCGAGTACCCCCGGCGTGTCCCCACGCCGGGGGGGGGCGGCCTGAGGACAGGCCGCCCCTACCGGGTGTGCGCGGAGGCGTGGCCTTCCGAGACGTGGTGCCAGATCTTGAAACAGCCCTGGGGCCTCGATGCAATGCGTCAGCGGCTCCCGGGCGGCAGACCGCCCGATCAGGTGAGGGCGTTACTCACTGTTTGTCCGGGTCGTTCTGGCAAAGTTGCGGGACCGGCTCGGTCCCGCAACCGTCGGCGCGACGTGTCCCGACGAAGTGGTTGCACGAAGCCGGCGCCGCTCCGGCCACTCTGCGGTGACACGCGAGTTTCACGGGAGCGGCGCCCGAACGCCGCTGACACCTGGCACTTGAACACTCAACATCGCAACCCAACACCGTTCAACCCCGGCGCCCGTCGCGACACGCGCGCGGACGGCCTGCACGCATGATCGAGTTCGGAACCATCATCAACGGCTATCGTATCGAGCGTGAGTTGGGTCACGGCTCCATGGCCGTTGTGTACCTGGCCAACCAGATCAACCTCCAGCGTCTGGTCGCCTTCAAGGTCCTGTCCGCCACGCTGGCCCAGAACCCCGAGTTCGTCGAGCGCTTCCTCAACGAAGCCAGGTCCGCCGCCGCACTGAGTCACCAGAATCTGGTCCTCGCCTACGACGCCGGTGTCGCCGGCGACACCTACTATTTCGTCATGGAGTATGTCGAGGGCGAAAATCTCGACTTCCGCATCCGCCGCGACGGCGCCCTGCCGCACGGCGTGGCCCTGAGCATGGCCACCGCCATTGCCGCGGCGCTCGATTACGGCTGGCGCAAGAAGAAGCTGACCCATGGCGACATCAAGCCCGAAAACATCATGGTCGACAAGGCCGGCACGCCGAAGGTTGCCGACTTCGGCCTGGCCAAAGTGACCGGCCACGAGACCGAGGGCCGACGCGCCAGCGGCATCCTGCTCACCCCCGCCTATGCCGCCCCGGAGGTCATCCGCGGCCGCCGCGTCGCCAACGACTGCCGCGCCGATATCTACTCGTTCGGCGCCACCCTGTATCACATGCTGGTCGGGTACCCGCCGTTCCCGGGGACCGATGCCGACGTGGTCATGAAACAGCACCTGACCGACCCGATTATCCCGCCCCTGGATCGCAACCCGGCCGTGCCCTTGATCACGTCGGATTTCGTCTGTTGGTTGCTCGAGAAGGAGCCTGAACGCCGGCCGCAATCCTGGGAGGAGGTCACGCGACACCTCAAGAAGGTGAGGAGCGGCAAACGCGTCCTCCGTGCCGGCGGCAGGCCGTTTCGGCACGACCGGCCAGGCGGTGCAACGTCGGGCACGGCGAGCGGCACCGCCCGCCGGCCGCGGGCGAGCTTTGTGTCGCGATTGCTCACACTGCTGCTGGTCCTGGTCGCGCTGACCGCCGGACTGCTGTTCCTGCAACTGAAGTGGCGCCAGATGCATGCGCTGCCGCCGCCCGAAACACCGGCACCGCAGCCGGAAACGACGCCGGCGCCGGAACCGTCCACGCAGCCCCGGGCAGCCCAGACGGAAGCCGACACTGAATGGGCCGCCTTGCAGCCCAAGCTCAAGGCGGCGGAGTCGGCGCGGGAGCGCATGGAACTGCTCGAGGCCTTCCGCAGAAACCACGAGAGAAACCTGCCGCCCGAGTTTCGCGAGACCATGGCGCAATCCCTCCGGGAGACGGACAAGGAACAGCCCGAACCGGCCAAGCCGCCAGAACCCGAAGCGCCCGAGGAAACACAGCCCACACCCGAAGTGGGCCCACCCGTGTCTCAGCCGCCGCCGAACCCGTTCCCGCCTGAACCCGAGGGCCGCGCACGGGAAAAAACGGTCGAGAAAGGCCCCGCCCAAGGGCCACGGAAGCACGCCCCGAAATGACGCCGATGCAGTCCACATGCCAAACCGCCAGACCGCCACGGTTCCTGCACTTGGAACGGTGTCGGACAGTATTGGCGGCCGGCCGAATGCCCCCCAACTTGGAACGGGCCCGAGATTGGCAACGAACGTCAAACGCTGAAGCAGGCCCGCAGGGTGGACTCCTCCGTCACGCATCACTTGATTTGGCCCGGTCTTGCTTCGACGTTCAGAGTTCGGCGTTCGACGTTCGACGTTCCCTGAGTTGGGTTGCAGGGGCGGTGGGCCTGCTCCTCCTGGCGCTGCCCTCCCAAGCCCCGGCCCAGGGCAACGCCCGCCCCGTCGCCCCGCGGTACGAACGCACCGTGACCATTCAGGGCGCGCAGGTCGCCGGCCCGCTCAAGGATTTCCCCGTGCTCGTCACGGTGTCAGACCCAACCCTGAGCCGGCACTGCCGGAACGACGCCGCAGACGTCGCCTTCCGACGCGCGGGCGACGACACGGCGCTGCCCCGTGAGATCGAGGCGTTCGACCCGAGCCGCGGCGAACTCCGCGCCTGGGTCAGGATCCCCGCCCTCGAGCCGCAACAGGACGCCGAACTGCTCATGTCCTACGGCGCACCCGAACCGGCGCCGGGCCCGAGTCCGCGCGAAGTCTGGGACGCACAACACCTGCTGGTGCTGCACTTGAACGAAGACTCCGGGGCGTTCCGCGATGCCACGGGGCGCCAGAACGACGCCACCCCCGCCGGAAGCATCAAGCCCGGGGACAAGGGGAAAGTCGGCCTGGCCCTCGGCTTGGACGGGAACGGCGGTCACGTGGTGGTGAAGTCCGCCGCCAGCCTGATGCTCACCGAGGCCTACACGATCAGCGGCTGGTTCCGGTTGAACGGCAAGACCGAGTCCGGCGAAAACCCGTTCTTCGGCTGTGACAAGGCTCTGGCAGCCCGTTGCGTCGGCACCACCTGCGATTTCGACTTCCGGCAGTGGCCGGCCGGCGGCGCGGCGTGGGAGTTCCCTGCCCAGAAGAGTTTCATGACCTGGTTCTCCTGGTACCACATTGCGATCACGTTTCAGAGACCCAGACTGACACTCTACCGCAACGGCGAGATCGTCGCTTCGGCCGACGGCCCCGACACGATCGCGACCGCCGGGCGCGACCTGTGGCTCGGTGCCCTGGAGGGGAGCGGCGGTGGACTGAACGGCGCGATCGACGAGTTCACGGTCTCGGATACTGCCCGCAGCCTGGCCTGGATCCGGACCTCGTACAACAACCAGAACGCACCGGCGACGTTTGCCGCCGTCGGACCGGAACGCGACCCTGCGGCCAAGCGTGCGACCGACTCGCAGAAAGGCCGCGGCCCGAGCCTGGGCAAGCCGTGGGACGTGCCCGAGCTCAATCTGCACCTGATCTGGATCCCGGCCGGGGCATTCCCCATGGGCAGCACCCAGAGAGAACGCGACTGGGCGGTCAGCCTGCAGGGCAAGGCCAACCCGGAACTGCTCAAGGACGAAGGCGAAAAGCCGCGCCTGACTCCAGTCAATACCGGCTTCTGGCTCGGTCAGACCGAGGTCACCGTACTGCAGTGGCGCTATTTCATCGACGCCACCCGCTACAAGACGGACGCCGAGACGCGGGGCAATGCACGCTGTCACCGCCCCATCAGGGCCGTCTGGGAGTGGATCCCCGACAAGAACTGGCGCGACCCGCACTTCCAGGACACGCAACGCGAGGACTTCCCCGTCTCCTGCATCAGTTGGAACGACGCCAACGCTTTCTGCGACTGGCTCACCCAGCGCGAACGCGCCGCCGGATGCCTTCCGAACAAGGGCCAGTACCGGCTCCCTACCGAAGTCGAGTGGGAATTCGCCTGCCGCGGCGGCGCGAAAAAAGGCAGCCTGTTCTGGTGGGGCGATTCGTGGGCCGACGCACAGGGCCGCGCCAACGTCGCGGACCAGCATCCGTTTAAACCGGACACCCGTATCCGCTGGGCCGACGCTCAACCGTGGGACGACGGTTGGTTCTACGTCGCGCCCGTCGACAGTTACGGCCCAAAGGGTCGGAACGGCTTCGGCCTCTCCGACATGCTCGGCAACGCCTGGGAGTGGTGCTACGATGTGTACACGCCGCCACCCGGTGCGGCGGAAGAAGGCGCAGACACCACGCTGACACGCCGCGCGCTGCGCGGCGGCTCGTTCTGCTCCGACCCCGGTTACCTGCGCTGCGCCGACCGCGGCTGGCTCTTCGAGGCCTCGGCCACATGTTACACCGGCTTCCGGCTCTGCCTCGGCGTAACCATCAACAACCCGTGAGAAAAGGTGTCAGGTTGCAGTGTTCAGGTTTCAGAGAGGATAGGATCCAATAGATCGAATGCCGTGACCGCCCCGACACCCGACACCTCTGACAAAGGCCCCACCAACCATGTGCGTTCTGGCAGCTTACCTCGGTGACCGACCGGCAGCCCCGATTCTGCTCGAGATGCTCGAGAAACAGGAGGGCCTGGCCGGCGGCTACTACGCCGGCCTGGCCACCGTCCACGACGGCAAGCTCCTGTTCCGCAAAGTGGTCGGCGATGTCGCCGCACTGCGCCGGCAGACGGACGCCGCGGCCCTGCCGGGCACCGTCGGCATCGCCCACAGCCGGACACCCAGCGGCGGCAACGTCGAGTGGGGCCACCCGTTCGTCGACTGCCGCCAGCAGATGGCCTACGTCGCCCAGGGCGCGCCGGGATTCTTCACGACTCGGACCGACATGCCCACGTTTGGCAACGCACTGCTCGCCAAGGGACACACCTTCCGCTCGACCTGCGCCGAGAAGGTCGGCAACTACCCCGGACTGAACAACGGCAAGTTCGTGCACCTGAGCGACGTCATGTGCCACCTCATCGAGGACGAGCAGCAGGCGGGACTGAGCCTGCTCGAAGCGATGCGGACTGCATTCACCCGTATGCCCGGGGAAATCTGCGGCATCTGCCTGCACTGCGAAACGCCGGACCGACTCGTCGTCGCCGCCATCAACCAGTCGATCGTCATCGGCCGCGACGACGCCAGCGTCTACCTCTGCAGCACCGGACTGGCCCTGCCCGAGTCCGTCACCTGGCGCCTGCAAATGCCGCCCAACACCGCCGCCGCCGTGACGCGCTCGGACCTGACACTGCGGCCATTCGATCCCAGCGCGGTGCCCGTTGTGTCCGCACACCCGAGCCTCGACGCCGACGCGTTCGCTCTGGAGAGTCTTCGGAACACGCCGGGGCAGACGTGGGGTGCGCTTTTCGGCAAACTCCGAGAGAAGCTCTGGCCAGGTGGCGGCCTGACCGTGACAGCGCCCGCCGTGAATATCATCGAGAACCTGGTCCGCACCAGCCGTATCCGCCTTGAAACGCATCAGGTCCCCGGCATGTTCAACCGCGGCACCACCCCGCAAGTGCGAGTGTTCGCCAGCGAGTAGCCACTCGGCGGCACGATGCGCCTCACACCCCCGTTGGTACAGCTTTCAAGAGGAGCCTGCCCATGACCTTCAAAGCCGGTGCTGCAACCACGAACATCACCCCGCCGCTGGGGGTCCGTTTGTCAGGCGGATTCCTGCCTCGCCCCGCGGAAGAGGTCCTGGACGAACTCCACGCCAAGGCGATTGCCGTGTCGGACGGCGTCACGTCGCTGGCCATCGTCGCCTGCGACCTGATCGCCATGACGCGGGACCGCGCCGACGCGGTGAAGCGCCGCGTCGAAACGCTCTGCGGTATCCCCGCCGCCAACATCCTGGTCGCCTGCACGCACACGCACACCGGCCCAGCGCCCTGCTGGGTCCTGGCCGTGGAGCCGGAGAACGCCTATATGGACTGGGCGTGCCTGAAGATCGCCGACGCCGTCGCCCTGGCCGCCCGGCGCATGCGCGACGCACGCGCCGGTGCTGCCGCCGGCACCATTCCCGGGCAGGTCTTCAACCGCCGCTGGTGGTTGAAGGACGGCAGTGTGAAAATGAACCCGGGACACCAGAATCCGAACCTGGTCCGGCCGGCCGGGCCCACAGACCCGCAGTTCTCGATCCTTGCCCTCGAGGGGGTGGACGGCACGCCCATCGCGCTGCTCGCCAACTATGCCCTGCATTACGTCGGGGGCCAGGGCGGCACGGTAGTCAGCGCCGACTACTTCGGCGCCTTCGGCCAAGCCGTCCCCCGCATGCTCGGCCAGAACATGCTTGCCATCATGTCGAACGGTTGCTCGGGTGATATCAACAACGTCGATTACTCGCGACCACCGCATCCGCTATCCGGAACGAGAGGCGCGAAGATGCACCAGGTCGCGGATGTCTGCGCCGCGGAGGCGGTGCGGCTCTGGCGGGAGCGGGTTGAGTTCAAGACGGATATCCGCCTCGGGACAGCGCAACGGGAGGTGTCGGTCCGGAAACGCCCAATTCCCGCCGCAGAACTGGCCGAGGCCAGACGCGCGGTGGCCGCGGGCGGAGACCTGAAGGACCCAACCTACTTCTGGAAGTGGCAGCAAGTCCGTGTCAGCGAACTGCCCGATGAATTCCCCACCCTCCTGCAGGCGCTGCGCATCGGCGACGTCGGCATGGTGGGACTGCCGGGAGAGATCTTCGTCGAGATCGGGCTGCAGGTCAAAGCCTGCTCTCCCTTCCCGGTGACGATGCCCATCGAACTGGCCAACGGGTACCTGGGCTACACCTGCACGGACAAGGCGCTGGTCGAGGGCAGCTACGAGACCCAGACCTGCTACTCAAGCCTGCCCGCGGCCGGCACGGAGCCGTTGTACGTGGACACGACAGCGGCTCTGTTCCAGGAACTCAAACCACCCCGGCATTGACCCCGCCAGTTGATGCAGGCGCGAAACGTGTGTAGAGTAACTTGGTCTGATGGTGAAACGTGTATCCCGCCAACGAGGCGGCAAAAGGGAGCAACCGTTGAGTTCGGACCAGGAAAAGTCTACGGGCGAACCGTGCCCGGCATGCCCGTCGCTCGGCGCCATCGGCCTGGCACTGGCGGTGATCTGGATCGTCGCCCTGCTCCTTCTCTACTACACGGCGGCACCCAGACCCTCGCAGCCCAAGCTGGACGCCGCAGCAGAAGCCGTCCCCGCCGCAACCGAACTGCCGTCGCTTTGTGGCAAGTTGTTCGGCGACCCCGAAGCGCGCGTCGCGGTGGTCGCGCTCCTCCCGGTCAGCAGCGGCTGCCAGGATGCGCTGGGGGCGTTCCTGGTCACCGTGGCTCAAGCCATCCCCGACAAGGTCTCGGTCCGCATCCACGACATGAAAAGCGCGGACGCCGCCGCCATCATGAAGGCACAAGATATCCGCTGTGCCTGTGTCATCGTCAACGGCCGCACACGGTTCGACCTGGGCCCGGAAAACGGCAAGCGCTTGCTGGAAGGTCCCATGGATCCGGAAGACATCCGCGACGTGCTGATCTCCGAACTGAAGACGATCTACGGCGAGCCGGGGCCGGAGCTGCCCGCCGCCCCGGTCGTCAACCTCCCGAAACGCCCCCCGCATCCGACCGGCCCCGATTTTCCGCACTGACCGCCGCCGCACGCTGAACGCTCAGACATTTCTTGCTCCCCACTCCCCGCTCACAGCAAGTTGGCGGCCGTTTCCGCCAGTTGACTGCGCTCACCCTTGACCAGGCAGATGTGCGCCGCCAGTTCGCTGAAACGGAACCGCTCGACCAGGAATGCGAGGCCATTGGAGAGGGAGTCGACGTAGGGGTTGTCGATCTGGTGCGGATCGCCGGTGAGAATGATCTTGGTTCCCTGCCCGACGCGCGTGATGATCGTTTTGACCTCGAGCGGCGTCAGATTCTGGGCTTCGTCGATGATGATGTACTGGTGCGGAATGCTGCGACCGCGAATGTAGGTCAGCGGTTCGATGCTGATTTCGTCGCAGTCCAGCACATCGGGCGGAAGGGCGCGGCTGGGGCTGCGCTTGTCCTGCTCGCGCAGCAGTTCGAGCGCGTCGTAGACCGGCTGCATCCATGGCTGCATCTTATCCTTGATGTCGCCGGGAAGGTAACCGATATCGCGGGTAAACGGCATCGTCGGCCGGAACACCAGCAGTCGGTGGAAGCGGTCCTCGGCGAAGACCTTATGCAGTCCGGCGGCCACAGCCAGCAAAGTCTTGCCGGTGCCGGCCTTCCCAGTCAGAGTGATGAGCTGGATGTTGTCGTCGAGCAGCGCATCCATGGCAAAAGTCTGCTCGAGGTTCAGCGGTTTGATGCCGATGATGTACTCGTTATGCCGAGGCAGGGGCTGGATGTCCAGCCCATTGGCGGCGAAACGGCCGAACTGCGCCCCCTTCTTCGTTCCGGACTCCTGCAGAAACACGTACTCGTTCGGCGGCCCCTCAATCCCCTCGATGCGCACCTTCATGCCATCGCGAACCTTCGCCATGACCATCGCGTCAACTTCCAGAGTGCGCCAGCCCGGATACCGGTCCGCGTCCGGGTAACGGTCGACGGTGTAGTCCTGCGCCGGAATGCCCAGCGCGTCCGCCTTCAGGCGCAGGTTGACGTTCTTGGTGATGAGGACCGTTTCCTCATTCGGGTGCTGATTGCGCAGGAACATGGCCAGCGCGAGGATATGGCGGGCCGCACGGTCCCTCTCACGGCCTGCGCCGGGAAGTGTGTCCCCCCCGTGCCCCGAAACGACCCGAAGCATGCCGCCGTTGCTGAGCCGAACACCCTCGCCCAAGCGCCCCTTGGCGCGCAATTCGTCCAGCAGATGCGCGACCTGACGCGCATTCCGGCCGAGTTCCGAAGAGTCGTGCTTGAACCCGTCCAGTTCTTCGAGCACTTCAATCGGGATGATGACGTTGTTGTCGCCCAGGTGGAAGATAGCCTGCGGGTCGTGAAGCAGGACGTTGGTGTCAACGATGAAATTCTTCGACATTCATTGATCTCCGGCGGCACACACACATATTGCCCGGCATTGGCCCCGGCTAATGATCGGCCGCGGAATAAGATGCCACCCAAAGCCGCAAAACACAACGCTGACCGGGGAAGGCGGACCTGATCATGCTGAAAGAACTGCCGTTCGAATTCCGCGGCACCCGCTGGATGCTGGGGCGCCGCCCGCTCGTCATGGGCATTCTCAACGTCACGCCGGACTCGTTTTCCGATGGCGGCCAATTCTTCGACCCGACAAAGGCCGTCGAACAGGGCTTGCGCATGGTCGCCGACGGCGCCGACCTGATCGACATCGGCGGCGAGTCAACGCGACCGGGCGCCGCGGTAGTCGGGGCCGACGAGGAAACACAACGCGTCGTCCCGGTCATTGCGGAACTGAGCCGTCGCGTCACGGTCGCGTTGAGCATCGACACCTGGAAAGCGGACGTGGCGCGCGCGGCCATCACTGCGGGCGCCGCCATCGTCAATGACGTCAGCGGACTGCACCGGGACCCGAAGATGCTCGGCGTGGTCCGGGAGACGGGGGTCGGCTGCGTGCTCATGCACATGCGCGGCGAGCCGGCGACCATGCAGAAACTCACCACTTACGCCGATCTGATCGGTGATATCCGCGACTATTTCCGTGAAACGCTGGCACGCGCGGCAACCGCCGGGGTCCCGGCCGAACGGTTCATCCTCGACCCGGGCATCGGCTTTGCCAAGACGGCGGAGCAGAACCTGGTTCTGATCAACCGGCTGGCCGAGTTCCGGGAACTGGACCGGCCGGTGCTCGCCGGACCGTCACGGAAGTCGTTTATCGGCGCCCTGCTGCCAGGCGTGACACCGCCGCAGCGCGGCTGGGGCACCGCAGCCAGCGTCGCCTGCTGCGTGCTGCGCGGCGCCGACATCATCCGCGTCCATGACGTGAAAGAGATGCGGGAAGTCGCAACCGTAACCGCCGCCATTCGAGACGCGGACAATCACGTACACGCTCTTGTCCCTGCCCCTCTACCTGGCCGCTGAACTGGATCGGCTTCTGCGCGAGTATACCGGTCAGGCCAACTCCACGGCGCGGCCCGACTTGGCCGAGCCGTAGATGGCGTCGGTGAGTTTCTGCATGGTCAGGGCTCGCGAGAGGTCAGTGCGCGGTGCGCGGTTGCCGCGAATCGCCTGCGCAAAGTCCTCCAGAGCACGGCGGTTCATGGCGTGCTCCTCGTCGCCCGTCCACAGCGTCCGCGACACCGCACCCTTGGCTGCATCCGTCTCATCGACGGTAATGACCTTGTCCTTGCCCGGGATCATACGGACGCGCAGCGACGCGTCCGTACCGATGACGACCCACTGCTCGTCATCGACCGTGGCACAGAACTCCGCGCGCTCAAAGCTCAGCACAATGCCGTCGTCGCACCGGACCGTGGCCAGGAAATGCGAGTCGGCGTCCGACCCCGGCGCCACACGCGCCTTGAGCTTCTCCGCGATCGGCCACCACTGCGCCAGCACGACGCGGGGACGCAGCTTCCATCCGGTCATGTACATCAGGAAGTCCAAGTCGTAGCAGCCCCAGTTGACCAGAATGCCGCCCCCGTTCTGGCGCATGCTCTGGCGCCACGGCGGCGGCGGCTTGGTCGGCGCATCCTTGGCGCTTATCATGGCCCGAACCCGGACGACCCGGAGATTACCCAAGTTGCCGGCCGCAATGTAGTCCGCCGCCCGCTGTGCCGAGTCGGTGAACGTGTAACGGCAGGAGAGGCAGCCCACCACGCGGTCGCCCGCGGCGGCCATGATCTGCTGCACGTCGGGAACGCTCGTCGCGATCGGTTTCTCGATCAACACGTGCTTGCCGTGCCGCAGCGCACTCAGCACCACAGGCGTGCGCACCCCCGTCGGCAACGCCAGAATCACCGCCTCAATGCCCGGATTCGAGAACAATTCGTCCGCTGTGCCGTATGCGTTGGGAACCGAAAACTGCGCCGCCACCGACTTGGCTCGCGCCACGTCCACGTCCGCCACCGCTTCCACCTTGAACGACGCCGACTTGGTCGCATCCGGAAGATGCGCCGCCGTCGCAATGACACCACAGCCGACAATGCCCAGACGTACCGGTTCCATGAGAACCTCCTGCGGATCAAAGTGTTCAGTGTTCAGTGTTCAGTGTTCAGTGTTCAGTGGAGGCCGGGAACCTGCTGGAGCGGATTCAGCGCCGAGGGTTCCGGACAACCGGCCGCAACCTGTTGCGCACTCGTCTTCCACCCGCCGGACAATTTCGCCGTACCGGATCCGTCGCGCCTGGTCTTACAAGGGAGGTACTATCACGTAACCGACAAGAGTGTCAAGACGCCTCACCCACCGATTGGTGGCTCCCTGCTCCCCCTGTCAATTTCCTGCTGCCTGACCGTCCAGTGCTATTGACACTGACCACGCCGACGCGCATAGTAGGGTTTGGCGTTCTGTGCGCTGTACCGACGACGCAGAGGAGAAGCTCCAGAACCGATGAATTCTACCGGTCCAACGCGAGTGGTGGTCATTGGCGCCCGTGGCATCGGCAAGCACCACGCCAAGTGGTGGGCGATCGAGGGTGCCGAGGTCTGCGCCATTGTCGGCACGTCAGCCGCGTCTGTGGCCGAGACTGCCGACGCGCTCCGCGCCCTGTTCCCGTTCCGCGGCAAACTCTACACCGACGTCGACACCATGCTCAAGGCGGAGAAACCCGATATCGTCGATGTTTGCTCGCCGCCGGATCGTCACTACGAGCATGCGAAGTCCGCACTGGAAGCGGGCTGCGCCGTGCTCTGCGAGAAACCGCTCTTGTTCAAGCCCGGTACGCCAGCAGAAGCCCTCATCGCCCAGGCCCGCGAACTTGCGGACATCGCGGGCCGTCGCCAACTGCGATTCGGACTGTGCGCGCAATACCACGTGGCCGGGACCAGTTGCCGGAGGCTCCACGAAACCCACTGCCCGGGCCAGCCCATCACGTCGGTGATGGCACACCTGGCATCGCCGGCACGCGGTCGACCGGCGGACCCGATGGCCATCTGGGTCGATCTGGCGCCGCACATGGTTGCGGTGCTCCGTGCCCTGTTCCCGGCGGGTTGCGTCGGCGACGCCAGCATCCGAACCGAGTTCGCCGAGTACGACGCCAAAGCCCAGTTCACCCTCGCACTGCCCGATGGGCAGAAGATCGACTGTCGTTTGCGTGCCGGCCGGACCCAGGACGGCCCGTCACACATCCGCTCGCTGCAGATCAACGAGACGGTCTACCACATCGAAGGCGACCGCGAGCCGGACGGCAGCTTCTGCGCCCGTATCGACTGCCCGCACGGGGCCTTTCGCGAACTGGACATGATGCGGGCACTGATCCGCCGCTTCCTTGCCGGGGAATGCCTGATCGACGCCCCCGCAGCCGTCGCCAACCTCGAGTGCGTCCTCCGCATCCTGAGCGCGGCTAGCCGCACGGCGTGAGTTCTCGCCCGCCACCCAACCGGCCCGTCCACCCGAGTTCAATCCGCTGCAAATTCCATGAGCGCCGCGAAGGCGGAGAAGCCGGCCCCGAACGCGAGGAGCATCCCTTTCTGGCCGGGTTGGGGCCGACCGCGGTCCAGGATCTCCCGCAAGACAAACAGAACCGAGGGTGACGACATGTTGCCGTAGTTCTCGAAGACGTGGTAGGAAAAGCGCAGGGCATCATCGGGAAGTTCCAGTTCCTTGGCGACTTGGGCCAGTACGACGGTGCCGCCCGGATGGACCGCCCACCAGGCAATGTCATTCCGGGACAGGCCGTGTCGGGCCAAGAGCCGAGACGCCACCTCCGTCGCGGTGTGCGCGCCGATCACCGGCACCCGCTTGCTCAGGTGGTTCCGCAGGCGGCCGCCGTCCGTCCGGTACCCTAGATCTTCGCGGTACTGGGGGAACAGGCCGGTCGCGAAGTCCACCAGGCGCGCCAGGCCGCCCGGGTGGTCGTCCGGCGCCAGGTCGAGCACGGCGGCGGCGGCACCATCGCCAAAAATGGAATTGCTCACGATGAGTTCCGGTTCATGACTGGGGAAGATGGTGGCCGTGCAGATCTCCACGGCCAGACTGAGAACCGGGCCCTCCCCGCTGCGGGCCAGCATGCCGGCGGCGGCTTCCAGATTCGGCACCGCGGCACCGCACCCCATCCCCACCAAGTCCTGGTAACGAATCGACGTCCTGAGCCCCAGGTCTGCCGCGACATACGAGGACAGTCCCGGACAGAGGTAGCCGGTGCAGGTGTTGACGACCAAACCGACTATCTCGGCGGTTTCCACGCCCGCCTCCGCCAGCGCGCGGCGTGCGGCGACGACCGCGGTGGCACGACCGAACTTGAGAAAGCGCGCCAGCAGCCGGTCCGGGTCGGTTTCAAGGGCATCCGTCGTGGCATCCATCCCCAGGTAACGGCCTTTGATCTTGCCGTCCAGCAGAATACGGCGATACAGATCCTGTTCGGCCGGTGCCAGGGTGAAGTGCGAGGTGAAGAATGCGTACGCCTCCTCCTGCGTGGCATAGAGTGGAGGGGTGGCGGTGCCCAAACCTCTGAGGATGGTTTTCACGAATTCTCCCCTCGTCTGAACCGAATGACGGCGGCGATCCGAAACCACCAGGCCGGTTCCACGGACACCGTGACGCTGTCGAGTTGCCGCAACAAGGAGCTCAGTTCACTGATTGTGAAGCCGCGCCGGATGGAGAGCAGGGCGTCATGCCGAACCCCTGCCGGCATACCGACCACCAGCAGTCTTGCCGCCATTGCCGCCGACATCGAGCGCCGTAGGTCGTTGATCAGAAAGCTGTTGCGTACGACACCGCGGAGCCTCTGCAACAGCTCGAGGATCCTCGCATCGCTGAAATGATGGAAACACATGGACGCCACGGCGCAATCATACGGTTCGGCGGGTTGGTGGGTGAAGGCGTCCTCCTGAAGCAGTTGCACCGCCGGGTCTCCCGCTCGGGCAAGCCGTCCGCGCGCAATGCCAGCGGCGTGGTCGGCCATCTCCAGGCAGGTGAAATGCAGGGGGATGCCGCCCGCGCGCGCCCACCGGCTTACCGCCAGGGGAATATCGCAGCTCCCCGAGCCAATGTCGAGGATGCGCAGGGGCGCACCGGCATCGCGCCCCGCCGTTTCGGCGGTCAGAAAGCGCCGGACCACCCGGATGCCGCCGAAACGACGGTTGACCGTCCCCATGAACCGGTAGCTGGCCGCGGCCAGCGCCGGATCGCAGTCAGGCCGGTCCAGGAATTCCGTTGCCATGGCGCGCGAGTCAAACACCCCAGAGCCCTCCCGTTGCCATGGCATCGTCCATTTCCACGTACTTCTTCAACACCTCGGTGCGGTACTCGGGCGCGATCGAAACGGCCTGAGCGGCAATCCGCTCGCAATAACCGCAAGCCTGGCAGTCCGTGGAAGCGCAGTCACGGTCGCGGAAACCATCCAGGAAGTTCTCCGGGATCTGCCGCGTGTCCACCCGGATCGGACACTCCGGCAGCGGCGAGAGCATGCCTTGCAGGCGCGCCAGGTCAAGCAGCGGTTTCATTCGCAGCGGATTCACCTGCCGCGGCTTCCAGAAGTGACGCAGAGCCCAGAGCGATTCCTTGCGGACCGGTTCCTTGAAGCCATACGACAGCAGCAGTTCGGCCAGATTGCCATCGAACCGCCGCTCGCTGTAGGCTTTGACGCGCCGCAGCAGTTCCGCCGACGGAATCCCGCGCTCCAGAAGCTTGAATGTCGTATACCCCATCGCTTCATAGGCGGCGAGATCCTCCGGCCGGATCCAGGCCGCCTTGATGAACTGCGACGGGTCCGTCAAGCGCAACCGCGAACAGCGCAGGAAGCAGTAGTCGATGAACAGTGTGCTGCTGTCGTCGGACGCATGTGCGAAACCGTTCTGATGATAGCTCTGCAGCGGACAGTTCAGGAGGCAGACGTGATTCGCGATCAGTTGCAGGCCACAACGGACCGACTGACGGATCGCCGCCAGGCGACGGAAGTCCCGGTTGATCGAGAAGCTCTCCAGCGTAATGGCATCCGCCCCAAGATCTTCCCAAAAGCGGGCGCGCCTGGGCGTGTCCACCTGGGCATAGATCCCGACTCTTACCTTGAACTCGGGGAAACGGCGCTTGACCAGTTCCAGAAGAAAAGGGGTGGATACGGTGACCCGGCGCACGCCCAACTCGCCCAGCTTGCTCAGCAGGGTCGTCACCCGTTTCTGCCAGGGACGCGTCCATTCGCGGTTGCCGAAACAGGCGCCGTTCAGGAGGTAATTGAACGCAATGCCATGACGGTCGAGCAGGTGGATGTAACGTTGCAGATCCGCTTCCGAGAGCGGTGTCGCCAGGTAGCGGGGACGACCGCCGCTGACACCGTCGTTCGGCAGCTTGCCGTAAACTTCATCGACCGGGTACGCGGCGAGCGCCGGAACCAGGTCCGGATCGTAGTTTGCCGCCACCGAGAATCTGGCCGGGCCGGAGGCTGCACGGATGGAACCGGTCGGCTCAGTAGACATACGGCTCAGTTCCCCATCTTCCAGGCTGAGTCACCGCCGACAACTCCAAGACCGGTCGCGCTTGGGGCAACCGGCCCCCCACGTCACGCACCAGCGTCTGGCACTACCCGAGATTGCTGGCCGCAAAACTCCAATTGATCAGTTTGTCGAGAACGGCGGCAACGTAGTCCGCGCGGCGGTTCTGATAGTCCGGGTAGTAGGCGTGTTCCCACACGTCGATGGTCAACAGCGGTTTGATGCCCTTGGTCAACGGTTAATCCGCATTGCCGGTCTTGACCACCGAACCACATCATTTCAGTTGCGACGCCGCGAAGTCCCAGTTCGCCAGATGGTCAAGGAAGGCCTGCACAAAGTCTTTGCGGCGGTTCTGGTAGTCGAGATAGTAAGCGTGTTCCCATACATCGCACGTCAGGAGTGCGGTCTGCCCGTGCGCCAGTGGCGTATCCGCGTTGGACGTCTTGACGATCTTCACGGTGTCACCCTCCTGGACCAACCAGACCCACCCGCTGCCGAATTGCGCCACCCCCGCGGTCAGGAAAGCCTTCTTGAACTCATCGAAGCTGCCGAAGGACTTCCCCATCAGGTCCATCAGCCGACCCGACGGCAAGCCGCCGCCGCCCGGCTTCATGCACTTCCAGTAGAAGGCATGGTTCCAGGCCTGCGCCGCATTGTTGAAAACGGCGCTTTTGTCCGCCTGACCGGCGCTCTCCACGACCACTTTCTCCAACGGCTGGCCTGTTGCCCACGGCGTGCCGGCAACCAACTTGTTCAGGTTGTCGATATAGGCCTGGTGATGCTTCCCGTAATGGAGACTCATGGTCTTGGCGGAGATGTCGGGCGCCAGGGCATCCTGGGCATAGGGCAGTGCCGGCAGCGTAAACGCGGCTGAACCGCCGGCCGCCACCGGAGCGGTGGCGGGCTCCTCGGCCATCCCTGCCGCCGTCAGGCCCACCAAAGTCACCAGAACCCGGAGCAGGAACCCACTTTCACGGACAGAGGAATTCATCTTCGTTATCCTTTCTGGAACTCTTGATGGTAGTGGGGTCACCATGATTTACTGGGTTACGCTACACGATAGGCCGGTTCTCAGCTATGGGGTGTAACCCTACCGTGGCGGTCACGATGCCCGGCGCCCCGGTTCACCCACGACCTTCCGCCCGGATGCTCTGCGGAGGAGCCTTGTTCATTGCCGCTCGAAGAACTCGATGGCCATGGTGTGGCTCCCGCCACCGAACAAAAAGTTCGACGGGGTGGCGTCGCCGTGGACTAGCCTGGGTTATTCACGAACGGCGTAGCGAAACCGCGTAGCTTGGCTCAGATCAAGGCGTTGTGGATGGGCGGTGGCCGATGGCGTATCGAGATACGTTGAGGTCGCCGCACGGCCGCAACACCTTGAGGTGAGG
>Ga0156531_1208_pt2 | contig 31262 bp, 21 predicted proteins | sample RifOxyB3_FD_111926 | JGI IMG/M metagenome (GOLD analysis project Ga0156531, IMG submission 111926) | Lentisphaerae bacterium RIFOXYB12_FULL_65_16 | reverse complement strand
CTTTTCCCCCAATCGTCGCCCCGCCCGGACGAGCCGGGCGGCGGCGCAGAGTGACACGCGAGTAACATGGGAGTCGCGGGTGGAGATAGGGTCGACGGTTGACCGGGGCTGGCGCCTAGAGTGGTCGGAGCGGCTCGCTCCGACACCCGCGGGACCGAGCCGGTCCCGCCACTTTGGCCAGCCACCTCCAACCCTGCACCCGCCACTGACGCATCACCGCAACGGCGTGAACATTGTCTACAGCGATGGGCACGTGGATCGGAAGTTGAAGAATCCCGGGCTGTTCAGCCCTGACAACCCCTGGCACTGGGACAGGAACTGAGGCGTCACATGGCTTTCAAGAAGAGAGTCGTAGTCCTGGCCGCGCACACCGATGACGCTGAGTTCGGCGCCGGCGGTGTGATGGTCAACATGATACGGGCCGGGTACGAGGTGGTCGTGGGCAATATGGTGCCGGGCGGCGCCGAGACGGTTGGCCGCACGTCTGCCGCACTGACGGGTGCCGCGGTGGAGTGGCTGGGGTTCGAGGCCCAGGCCATCGAGGACAGTCCGGCGGCGTTCGCCGTGGTCGAGTCGTTCCTCGACCGCCACAAGCCGGACTTGATTCTCACCCATTGGCCCATTGACGAGCATGCCGACCATCGCGTTACCGGCTCGCTCACCATTCGCTATGTCGATGCCCGGCAGAAAATCCGCATTGACAAGGATGGCGGCATTCATCCCCGGCGCTACTGCCCCCAATTGGTGTTCTACGAGGTCATCAGCGGCAAGCAGTCCAAGTGCTTCCGGCCGGACCGGTTCGTTGACCTCGACCGGGACGTCTTTGCCCTGAAGAAGCGGCTCATGCGGCTCTACACGGGCACGCCGATGACCGGCTACATGAAGAGCGTCTACGCCCATCACCTGCTCATGCTGGAGTTCCGCGCCCGGGAGTCCGGCGCCTGCCGGCACGGCGAGATCGACCGCGGCATCTGGGCGGAAGCGTTTGTCTCGTACCCGTTGGCGCGGGGACAGCAGAAGCTCGCGCTGCCGGGCGAGCGATGACCTCCATTGTGAGCGACCTCTCGCATCGCCGCCCGGATGGCCAAAGGCGCGATAGCAGGGCGTTGGAGATCGGCCTGCAAGGCCGACACTACAGCATGCGACGGACTGCCCATCATCGATGCTTGCGGCGAGTGACCCAAACTCCGTAAAAGGTGAACGACATGGCACACGTCTTCTCCGGTCCCGGAATGCAGGTGCGAACATTCGCGGCATGCCTGACGATCATGGTGGCGCTGTTTGCCGGCGTTCACGCCGATGAACTGGTCATCCCCAGGACCGAGGCGCCACCGACGCTGGACGGAGCTCTGGATGACCCGTGCTGGCAGACCGCCGTGCTCCTCCAAGGCTTCACGGAACCCAACTCCTTCCTGGCCGCCCGCAAGACGGTGGAGGCCCGTGCCTGTTTCGACGATCAGATGCTGTATCTGGGGATTGCCTGCGCGGAACCGCACCCGGAGCGGATCAAGGCCGGCATCGCCGACGGCGGCCCCGTCTGGGAAGACGACAGCGTCAGCGTTTGTTTTCGTGGCAAGGAGGCGATGGACGTGGACCAACTCCAGGCGAACTCCGCGGGCGCCCGCAAGGCGGTCCGTTTGCGTCAGGGCGCTGTGGTTCCCTGGCAACCGGCCTGGGAGACCCGCGGTAGGAAAGGCGACCAAGCCTGGACGCTGGAGTTGCGAATTCCGCTCGCCGATCTGGATCGTGCCACGCCGAAGCGCGGCGAGATGATCGCTGTGAAGATCTCCCGGCTCGATTTGGTGGACGGCTATGCGCTCAGCGTCTGGCCGCCGCACGCCACCAGCACCTACGACGACGGTGCGGGATATGGCGCGCTGTATTTCGGCGGGATCAACCTTATCGAGAACCCGGAAATGACCGACCTGGACGGCGACCGCCCCCGGGCCTGGTCGTTCCATTCCGACTTTGCCGAGCTTCTCAGTCCCGACCTTTGCAGGGCCGGGCGTGATGGCGACCGTCCTGTCATCCTCTTCTCGCCTGTGCGCTGCTGGTGCGCTGTCAGTCAGAAGCTGGACTTACAACCCAACCGTTTGTACCGGCTGGAAGCGCAGGTGCGCGGCACGGTCGGCATGGGATTGCGAGTGCGGACGAAGCCCGCGGCTGACGCGCCCGATGGGGACAAGGCGTCACTCTTCGCGGTGCAGTCCGTGCCATCTGAGGACTACCTGCCACTGGGGGTCAATTTCAGCACGGGGCCCACGGGTGAAACGTTGATCAGCCTGGCGGCCGGCGCCGACCGTCCGGAACACCGCCCGGGCGCCACGGGCGAGGTGCGAATCGCCGACTTGCGCGTGCTGGAGGTGATCCGTGCGGCGGCCGACGGGCCGGCCATTCCCGTGGCCCCCGATGCCGCCACGCCGCTGCGTCTCGTCAAGCTGCCCGTCGCCGACTGCCGGATTGTGCGCGGGTTCCAGATTGCGCCCGTGGACGGCAAACTCGACAGCATCGACTGGGACGGCAATACATGGGAGTACCGGATGAACGGTGACGCCGGCGTGCATTACGCGTACCGGAACAACGACGGCCTGCACATCACCCTGGCCGACCCTGGGCCGGTCCACGCCGTCCTCATTCGCGGCGGGGCGGGCGTCAAACTCTACGGGGCCGGTGCCACCTACGAGGGCCCGGGCGCGGCGCCGCTCCTGCACGTCTTCCGCGGCTACGTCTCCACCTCGCACGCGCTGTTCGATGTCCCGGCCACGGGTGGCAAGTTCAGTTTCTTCGATATCGCTGACGGGACGATCTCCGACGTATCCTTCCTCCGCATCGAGAGCGGCCCCGGCGACCTGCCTCAGCCCGAGTCCTGGCGCGTGGGCGGCCCAATCGACATGGCCAAGGTGTCGGCGTTCCTCAATGCCCGCTTCGAGCAGTCCTGCCGATCGTCCTGTGCTTTGGCGCCAGCCGCCACGGGCACGACAGCGCCCCTGGACATGCCCGTGCGCCTGCCCGTCCATTGGATCAGTGCACCGTTGGAAGGCGAGATGCCTCTGGCCGCCATAGGGCTGGATTTCGAGGCGCCGGGCGCCCCTGCCGGGGCGCCCCTCAGTGTCCGCGTGCAGGACCCGCTGAATCCTCGTGCCGAACTGATGGGTGTCGACCTTGCACTGCAAGGCCCGGGACGGCATCGGATCATTCTCGACTTTCCGGACCAGGTCGTGCCGGCCGGCGTGCCGCTGTGGCTGACCGTGACCTGCGACTGGCCGGCGAAACTGGCGGGCCCCGATGGCGGCGCGCCCGTCGTGCAACTCTATCGGGTGGACCGTGCGCGGGCCCTGCCCGAAGCGCTCGCCTACCGCAAGTTGTTGCTCAAAGGCCTGTTCGCGTGCCTGAGCGAGCAGCGGCCGTGGAACCGCATCCCGCCCAAGGCGGACATCGACAAGTGGTTGGCCGCTGTGCCTACGGACAATCCTTACGCGATCAACCTCGTCGCCCCGTTGCGCGAGCTCTTCGACACGATCAGCCAGTGCAAGGCGCTCGCGCCGGCGGATGACACCGTCCGCCAGTATGACGAGTGGGTGTTCCAGAACTACCGCGGCCTGCAACGCCCCGACGCTCAGGTTGACGCGGTGCCGGGCGCGCCGGAGTGGGCGGTGGTCGTCCGACAGGCATGGCGCCTGTCTCGCCAAGTGCCCGAGTGGTGGCTGGACAACCGCCTCGTGCCGACAGGCGAACTCGGTGGCGAGGTCGGCGATGACACCGACATGTTCCAGAATTACGCGGACTTCCCGATGCTCGAGAACGACGGCGTGGCGGCCCGAATCAAAGCGGCCGCCGCGCGTCTTGCCGAACTCGCGGAGCAGGACCACCTCGAACAGGGCCTGAACAGGGGCGCCACAGACCCGCTGCACGCCTACGAGGAGGGTGTCAACCACGAGGCCCTGATGCTCTGGTGGTTCTACGGCGACCCGGTGTACGTCGAACGCTGCATGACGGCGGCGCGCTCTACCGAGGCGCTCACGACCGTCACCGCCCTGGGGCACCGTCACTTCAAGAACCCGCGCTGTGGCGCGGAGGACCTGCGGATCGATCGGAAACTCGGCGTGGAGGACGGCCTGCATCCCCTGATGCTGCACCCGGCCCTGGAGGTGGCTTGGTACAATCGCAACCCGCGCGTCCTGAAGTTCCTCACCGAGTGGGCCGATGGGTGGCTGGCGCACCAGAATCCGGGTGCGTACGCCAGTTCGGTCGACGTGGCGACCGAGAAGGTGTTGTCCGCCGCCAAGTTGCCCTTCATGGACGGCACATGGGGGCAGGGAACGGCCATGGCATTCATCGGCTGGGTCACCGGCGAGGCGAAGTACATCAATCCGTTCGTGGAGGGATGGCGCGCCGCGTCAAACAGCGGCGTTGCTGACGCGGTGGCTGCCGAGATGCTCTATCGCCAGGCCTTCCCGCTGGACGCGAAGCTCGCAGCCCATCTCCAGACCCGTGGAGGCCTCGCCAACCTGCTCATCACAGGCAAGAAAGACAATCTTCTGTACTACATCAAGCGTGACATTGCCGAACTGCAGAACTTCCCCGTCATGTACACCAGCGCCGAGCCCTTCACCGACCGCGTGTTTCTTCACACCGTCTGCGGCGCGGCGGCGGCGTACACCGGCGGGTTTGCCACCCGCAACAAGTTCACCCACCCTCACGCGGTCAGCTACGAGGGGTTCGGCACCGACTACGCCGCGCTGGTGCTGAACGCCAGCCGTTCGTTGTTCCGCGTGCTCCTGTACAACTTCGCCGAGCAGCCCCGTGAGGGGCGCATGCGCTTCTGGACCCTCGAACACGGCCGCTACCGCCTCACCATGGGGCCGGACGCCGACGGCGATGACAAGGCCGACCAGGCCGACCGGCAGGACACCGTCGAGATCCAGCGGGCGACGGCTGTCCCCGTCACCCTCCCGCCGCGGCAGGTGATGGTCCTGGAACTCCAACAGGAACAGAAGCTCGATGACGAATTGCTCCGTCCAGACCTGGCGCTCTCGCCCCTTGATGTCAAGGTGACGGACGGCGGCGTGGAGGGCGTGGCCCACAACATCGGCGCGGCGGCGGCGCCGTCGTGCGAGGTGGCCCTGCTCGATCCGTCGGGGCGTGTGGTCGCCCGGCAGGCACTCGGCCCCATCGAGGCGCCCTTGGACCTGCTTCCGCGGCGCCAACCGTTCAGTTTCGCCGGTGTGCGTCCGCAGGGCGATGGCTGGCGGCTCGTCCTCAATCCGAGTCGCGAGTTTTCCGAGTTGTTCGACGGCAACAATACGGTCGCCATCCCCCCCGCCGTCGCCAAGTGAGGGGCGGCTCAGACCCTCCCACCGGCCCACGGAGCGGCAGTGGCGCGGGACCTCCGGGACCGCGGCAGGGTGCTCGGGGCCGTCCCGGCCCGAGTTCCTCGGCCGGGGACCGGCCCGAGCACCCCGCTTCGGCGCGAGACGCACCGAGCCACTGTGCGCTGGATCGTGTCCAGGCCACCGCTCCAAGAGGTGAGATTCGCCCGCACAGGTCGTTTGGCATCGAAAGGTCTCGTCGTCATCCCGCGTACGTCGACGGCAGGCAAACCGCCGTTGCGGGGCCCTGCCGCCTTCGGCCGGCCTTGACGGTCCGTGGCGTGTCCTCTATTGTTCCGCATGGCGGCAACGGGACGAATGAGCTGGATAAGCCCTTCGATAGGACCACGCGCCATGGGGCGGAGTGAATCACAGACAACTGAGATCAAGCAATCCCTTGCCGAGTGGCGCGAGGTGATTGAGAGCATTGCGGCGTTTGCGACCAGCCAGGGCGGCGTGGTCCGGATCGGCCGCAACACACGGCAGGGCATCCGGATCACGGGCCGGCCCGAGCGCGAGATCGTACCCGAGTACCCTGAAGAGGCGGTCCGGGAAGCGCTCATCAACGCGCTGTGCCATCGGAACTACGCGGACACCGCAACCATTCAGGTTCGCATCTACGACGACCGGCTCGAAGTCTGGAATCCCGGGCAACTGCCGCCGGAACTCTCGCTTGCGAGTCTGTCCCGGCAGCACGCGTCGCACCCGCGCAACCTGCGCCTGGCCGGCGCACTCTACCGTGCGCGGCTGATTGAGCAATGGGGCACGGGCACGGTGCGCATCCTCCGCGCCTGCGAGAAGCACGGGATCAAACCGGAATTCACCGCCGACATGGGCATGTTCATCGTGCGGTTCCCGAGTGTGGTGGGTGCGGAAAGTGCGCCGGGGGAACACCTGCCGAAAAGACAAGCATTGAGCGACCGTCAGGCGAAGACATTGGAGTACGTGGGTGCACACGGGTCGATTCGGCGGGATGAATATGAGAAGCTTCACGGCCTGAGGAAACGTCAAGCCGTCAGGGAACTCAACGAGTTGGTCGAATTGGGTCTGATCGAGAGGACTGGCCGAACCAGCGCTACGCATTATGTCCTGTCGCGACCACGGGGCGGCGGCTGACGGCATGGCACGAGAATGGCACGAGAATGGCACGAGAATGGCACGAGAATGGCACGACAGCCAGGCCGCGATCTCCAGCCGGATGATGCCCCGAAAGGCCGAGCACGGCAGAGGACTGTACCTCAGAGCAGAGCCCCGATGCCAGTGAGCATAAAGTGCTCACAAGTAATCTGTTCGGTGTTCATGTCGGTACGCATACTGCACGGCGAATGACACGCGCCGCGAACTACGACGTGCGGCATGAGTTGTCGCGATTCCGTCGTGATCCTGTTGCGATTCGCCTGGCGAGCAAATGGCGAGCAAATGGCGTGAGAACGGCGTGAAATGGCGCGAAATGGCGCGAAAGAGGTGGCGGGGAGCCCTGGCCGGATTGCGGCCGGATTCGCGCGGCACGTTTGCCGCCTGTGCACAGACCGACTGAGCCGACGGCTGGTGAACATGGATAGGCTGATCGCAATTGGGGTCGTGCTCGTGCTGATGGCAGCGGGTTGCCGTTCGGGACGCGACGGGGCTGAGACCGTTGAGACCGAGGGCGCGACGCAGTTCCGTGTCATCCCGGCAACCCCGTCCCGCGTTGGCCACGCCCTGTTGAGCCAGATATGGGACGGTCAATTCGGGGTTGAGATCCGCAACCTGCCACGGCGGCAATCGACGGAACTGCCCAAAGGGACTTACGAGAGCATCCAGATCCTCCCACCGTCGACGGTGTGCGACGCCTTCACGCACACCGTCTTCGTGGATCACAGGTCGAAGCAGTACTGGATCCTGCGAACGGGCGGCGTCGCGGGAGTGAACGAGCTCTACGGACCTGGCACATTCTCGTGTGGAAGGTGAAGGCACGGTTGGTCGGGAGAAATCAATGCAGACGTTCTCGCTATGCCTCGTTGCAGGTTTGGCGTCCGTGTGGGTGGCGGTTGCCGCGGCGGACGATGCGGCGGTTCTGGCGCCGGACCCGGCGGCGCGGCCGCTGCTGTCGCGGGCGGACTTGCCGGAACTGAAGAAGGCGGACCGGGCGCGGATCTTCGCCGTGCTCGGTTCGTTTGACGACCGCGGTCTGCCCGAGGAGGCGTTCCAGGATGCGGCGTTCCGGTTGCTGGCACCGCAGCGCGTGCCCGGACTCGCGGACGCGCTGGCCGCCGGCGACCGTGCTGCGGCGCTCGACGCGGTACTCAAGGCCTGCCGCGGCACCCGGCCCGTGCCGCCGAAAGCGAAGATCGGCGCCACGACTCTGGCGGCCGCGGACGACGCGATTGAGAACCGGTTCAGTTTCTACGGCGAGAAGCATCAGCTCCCCGCGGACATCAACTGGGATTTCAATCCTGGCACGGCGCACTGGGGCCACGATCTGAACCGTTTCAGCTACCTCAACGCACTGACCCAGGCGTACGTGGCGACCGGCGACTCGCGCTACAGCCGCAAGGCGGTGGGACTGATCCTGGACTGGATCGCCAAGTGCGACATGGGCAAGTGCTTCACGGGCACGCCGTACATCTGGGGCTCGTACCTCAACAACGCCATTCACTGCCAGGGTTGGAGCAACTGCCTGGTGACGCTGCTCGCCTGCGAGCCGGCCGGGCAGGTGACGCCGGCCGAACTGCTGCGGGTGCTGAAGTCGCTGCACGACCAGATCGCGTACCTCGAGATCGTCACCAACGGGCATTCGGGCAACTGGCCGACCATCGGTTGCCAGGGCATGCTGGACACGCTGGTGACGCTGCCTGTCCTGCGCGACATGGACCGGTTCGTCGATTACTGCAGTCGCACCGTCAAGAGTCAGGTCGCCGACCAGGTCCTGCCCGACGGCGTGCAGGATGAACTGACGCCGCACTACCACCGTGTCGTGGTCAGCAATCTCCTGACGACCCTGCGTTCGCTGCGCGCGGTCGGACGTGACCTCGACACGGATACGCTGCAGACACTGCGCAAGATGCTGCACTACGTTCAGCAGACGACCGTGCCGGACGGCAGCAAGGAGGCGGGGTTCAACGACTCCGATCCCGGTTGCCCCGGGAACTACCGCCGGACGTTGGCCGGGTTGGGGCTCGAAGAGTTCCTGTCCCCGCCGGAACAGCTCGGACCCGAAGTGTTCCCCTACGCCGGGGTCGCGTTCCTGCGCCAGCGCCAGGACTTGGGCGACCTGTACCTGGCGTTCGACGCCGGCCCGTACGGTCGCGGTCACCAGCACGAGGACAGACTCGGGTTCTGGCTGTTTGCGTACGGCCGCAACCTGCTGGTCGACCCCGGTCGCCATCTCTACGACTCGTCAGAGCGTTCCTACTACTCGTACCTGCGCAGCACCACGGCGCACTCGACGATCCGCATCGACGGCCAGGACCAGCACAGCGCCGGGTGCCGCGACACTTGGATCGCAAAGCAGCCGCTCGACCTCGACTGGCGCGTTCAGGATGGCGAGGTGCGCGCGGCCGGCGTCTACGACCTGGGCTACGGCAAGGACAACAAGATCGCGGTCGTGCACCACCGCGAAATCGTCTTCGTCAAGGAACGATTCTGGGTCGTGTTCGACACGGTCACGGGCGAGGGCGAGCACCGGATCGAGTCGCGGTTCCAGTTCGCGCCGGGCACGGTTCAGCTTGAGGGCACGACGGCACGGACCGCGTTCCCGGACGCGAACCTGCTGTTGATCGCTGCGCCCATGCAGCCGTTCGCCGACACGCACATCGAGCAGGGCCAGGAGAAGCCGCGCGGGGGTTGGTACTCGGACAGTTACGGCAAGATCGAGCCGGCCCCGGCGCTGTCGCAGTCGCTCACGACCGTGCTGCCGTGGCACGCCGCCACGCTGCTGTTCCCGTACCGCGGCTCTGAGCCGCCGGCTGTGACGTTCACGTTCGACGGCCACACCGCGCGGATTCAGCACCCCGACGTCGGAGACGTGTCGGTCGTCTGTTCGCTGCCGTAAGGAGCGCTACGTCAGCGGCTCTCCGGCGGCAGAGCGTCTCAGCGGCATGTCGACCCGGCAGAACCAAGAGCCCGCGAGGACGCGGGCGCTCCATCAGAAGGCGCACGAGCCCTGGAGCGCCCGCGTCCTCGCGGGCTCTTGGCGTGGATAAGCCGACACGCCCTGAAGGCGGGACTACGAACCTTGTGAGGCGCCAGGCTTGTAGTCCCGCGTTCACGCGGTCCGGATCACGCGTTGCCCACGGGATTCCGCCTGCGCAGGATGTCCCGGCTCTTTCTCGGCGCCGGTGCGTGACGTCACCGGATCAGGACCGGCTCGCCTTCGAGCAGGCCGAGCCGCAGGGTCTTGCCGTCTGTGGCGATCGAGCTGCACTTGCCGGCCGCCAGTGTCCCGCCGAACGGGCCGAGTGCGGACGGAGTGACGGTGACCTGCGCGTCGGCCGTGGCCAGGACGTGCAGGGTCTTGTCGTCCCACCACAGCATGACGTTGGCCGGCTGCGTCGCGGTGAACGACAGCGCGTCGGACTGGTACGAGGTGTTGCCGACGAACAGCGCGTCGGCGTTTCGGTAGACGTAGGCGGCGCCAATGCAGAGGTCGGCCGGCGTGATCTCGATGGTGCCGCCGGGTTGCGCGACGTGCGCCGCATACTCCGAGAAGCAGCGCAGCGCGTGGGCGATAGGCTTGGGCCGGCCGGTCGGCGTGCCGTCGTAGACGTACAGGCCGAAGCGCTCTTCGTAGATGCGGGTCTGCAGGCCCTTGTCCCAGTCGCCGTAGCGGCGCATGATCGGGTACGGCCAGTCGTTCAGCATCCATTTCTTGCAGCCATCGTAGCCTTTCGCGAACGCGTACAGGTAGTGCATCATTTCGCCGACGCTGGACGTGTATCGGTCCAGGTAACCATCGGGCGAGTTCGGCATGGGCACTCCGTTGCTGTAGCCGAACTCGCCGAACGTGATGGGCTTGTCCGGCCATACTTTCGCGAGGCGGTCGAGGGTCGTGATGTTCTCCATGACATCAGCGTAGGAGAACGGGCGCGCATACACGTGCTGCGAGACGAAGTCGAGCTGCCGGTTGGACGGCAGGCACGAGAAGACCAGGTTGTACCCGACCGTGATGAGGTGGTTGCGGTCCACGGCGCGGATGGCGTCGACCTGCAGCTTCACCCAGTGGCCGAAGCTGGCGTCCACGGCCTGCACCACGGGCGCATACGCGTCGTCGGGCGGCAGCGCGCCATCGATCCCGGGGAACGTGGTGCTGGAGATGCTGTACTTCCGGGCATACTTGTCCCAGAGCATGATAGCGGCGAGGGCGTTTTCCGCATCAGCGCCCTGGACGTTGGTGCCGAAGTGCAGCCAGTTCGGCCGGTTCTTGAGTGTTGAGTGAATCGCCTCGGAGTTCAGTTCAGTGGCAAACGTGTCGAGGAATCGCGTGGTCAGGACTGCCGGCTTGGCCTGCTCGGGGTACTGGATCCCGGCGACCGTGCCGATGTACGGCTCGTTGCGCAGGTCGTAGCCCAGGACCATGGGTTCGTCGGCAAACGCGCCGGCAATGGCCGCGTGCGAGGCGAGCATGTCCTCGACGGTCGCGTAACCCGTGCCGGGCAGATTGATGAGCAGGTACACGCCGTAGCGCCGGGCGCACTCCTTGATGGCGTCGATCTTACGCAGGTCGCCTTTGGCAATGTCCTTGTCCACGTTCCAGAGCCAGTAGCGCATGCAGTTCAGTCCCGCCTCGTGCGCCTTGCGGAAGTCGTCCTCGACGCCGTCGACAGTGAAGAACTCGTCACGCCAGAGCTTGCAGCACCGGTCGAACGGGCCGACGTAGTTGCAGCCGATCGCGAAAAAGCGGCGCCCGTCGGGATAGGCGAGGTGCTTGCCGTCCGGGGTCACGCGGATGAACCCGGCCGGGGCCGGCGTGGTCAGTGGCAGTTCCCTGGTCTTTGCCGCTGCGTTCGCAGTCCGGGCGGATTCAACCAGCGCGGGCTTGGGGGTCTTCAGGACCGCGACGAGCGTGTCGAGGAACCCCGGTTCGGTGTAGAACTCGCGGCTGTCGATGCCGAAGAAGGTCCACACCGAGTTGCCGTACAGCCCGGCATAATTCACCAGCATGCCGCCCGCCCAACCGCGGTCGCGGCCACGCGCGTCCAGCGCTGTGAGCAGCGGGATGAACGCCGACTCGTTCTGGAACGCGAACCCCACGGCGGACCGGCCCGAGAACGCGCCCTTGATCTCGACGGGTGGCACACTGATTGTCAGGCCGGGCGCGGTCACGACGCTGGCGATCTGCGGCAGGCGGTACGGCTCGTAGTCCGAGAACAGGTTGAGTTCGATTCGGCGCGAGAGGTCGACATTCCCGTAGGGGTTCGGGGCCGTGCCGACTGTGTCGACCCACAGCGCGCGGGTACCCTTGGGAACCTTGCTGGTGTGACTGGACGCTAGTCCGAACGAGAGCCTGGCGGCCGCTGCCGGGTTGAACTGACGCGCCGCCTTGCTCTTCGGTTCCCACACCGCGAACTCCGTTGGCGCAAGCACGTACTCGGCCCACTCGGGAGTGATGTCCACCGTGGCGATCCAGCGGCTGCCGTCCGACTCGTCGAGTTCCACGGCCACCTGCGACGTGGTAGCGTCGCCTTTCGCTTGGAAGCAGAGCAGCGAATGCCCGGCCGGGAACGGTGGAATGGGTGTGGCGAACGTGTCCCAGTTGTTCAATCCCTCGATCTGGATGCGCAGGCAGCGCCCGATCGGTCCGATGTCCGCGGCCAACGCCGAAGCTGCCGGCTTGTTGTCCGTGCTCCGGCTCCAGTTCGCCACGTCGCCTGACTCGAAGTCGAAGAGCAGGTTCTGCGGTTTCACCGCCCGTAGCGCGGTCGCCACGTCCGGACCGCTCATCCAGCGGTCATTGACGAACGCGACGGGTTCCTCGAACACGTTGCCGCCGAGCACCGCGAGATGCCCGCCATTGCGCAGGAATCGCAGGAGGTTCTCGCGGGCCGCCACTGGGAAGTACCGGGTGCCCGCGACCAGCAAGCATTCGTAAGCGACGGCGTTGAACCGGCCGAACGCGGCCAGGTCGGTCCCCGACACGAACGTCACGTCGAGCCCTGCATGACGGAGTGTTGCGGCCAGCGTGTCGCACCGCGCCGGATCGACGCCGGGAATCGCATCCTTGAGCAGTGCGACACGACCGTCCCTCCCTGGCTGCGCTCCGGCTGTTGCGCCGGCAGCGACGGGCAGTTCGGCGGTCACAGTCACGGCGCCGAACGCGGAGGAGAACCCCGTGACGCCCATTCCCGGGCGGCCGAACCGGATGCTGTCCGCTCCGCCCCACGCGTAGCGGTACCTGGCGACCAGCGCGCCGTCGATCTGCGTGATTGAACCGTATATGTCATTGGTTGACAATATGATACGCATTACGTATTCGGTACCGTACTGCCACTCGCCGGAGAGTGTCTTCGAGTCCTCGGTGGCCACCAACTGCGTTGGGCCGTCCGCATTGGCTTTCCATTTGCCCTCGAGCGTTTCCCCGAACTCCGCGTAGCGTTTCCGGTCTGGTCCTTCGACCAGATTGAGGCGCCAGTTGTTGGCCGTGTCCAGGTACAACGCGATGCCCGCGGTCGCCCACCCGGCGGTGTTGACCCGCTCGCGAACGACGATACGAGCCGTGTACTCGAGCGCGTCAAGTTCGGGGACGCGGCGCGTGAGGCAGACCGCGGCGCTGTCCGCGCTCACGCCCAGCCTGCCGTCACTGACGCACCACGCGCCGGACACGCTTTCCCAGGCTTCGGCGGGCGGCGCGGCCTGGTTCGGATAGGCCGAGAAGTCGTCCTGCAGCACGAGGGTTGGCGCAGCCACGGCAGCCGTGCACGCCACGGCGAGGGCAACGGAGAGTGAGAAGGGTCTGGTCATGAGGCAACCTTTCATGCCTGTCGGCGGTTCTGCCGTCCCGCTCCCGGTCGGCAGTACGGGTCTGTCGGCGGCTCGGTGGCGGCGTGATAACTTACGGTCGACTTCGTTCGCAGCCAACCCGAGGCCGCTTCGCGGTGGCCATGCGTCAGTGCCCGCCCGGTTATGCCAGTTGTCTGGAAATGGTGACCTGAGCGGGAAAACTCGTCCTTGCTGAGAAGTGGCCTGCCCCGGCTGGGACGCGATGGAGCGCGCGGTGGCTCGGCGCGTCTCGCGCCGATGCGGGGTGCGACGGCCGGTCCCCGGCCGAGGGCTTCGGGCCGGGACGGCCCCGAGCACCCAGCCGCGGTTCCGGAGGTCCCGCACCACTGCCTGTCACGGTGGGCAACCGTGCCGGTGGCCATTCTCTGCACAAGTCTTGAGGCGCTACGCCCGGCCCTCAGTGGGGGCTTGCGCAGTCTGCTATCGCCGAGTATGATTGACGCACACAGTGGTTGAACGGATGGGTGCAGGGGCGCCGAGTGCCAACGACTCCGGCGCGACAGAAACGGGGAGAATCATCATGCAGACGTCATCTCTGGTCGTGGTCCTTTCCGTGTGTTCCATGGCGGTTGTGGGCGCGAACTTCGACTGCCAGTGGGCGGCCCGGATCGAGAAGGACCGCTGGACCGCCGAGATGCGCCTGCCCCTGGATCAGTTCGGGTACGGCGCAACACCGGGCGGCATGCTGCACATCAACCTGGCGCGGAACGTGCAGGGCGCCAAGCCGGAGATCTCGACGTGGCTCTCGAGTCTCGGCGCCCACGCCGACCCCATGAACCGCGGCATCCTCGTATTCGAATGAGGGGCGAGTGCGGTAGGCCGCGTAACGGGTCAGTGAATGGGGGGGGGGCGCGTGTCAGGCCAGTGGGCCAAGTGCCCTCACCTGTCGGAGCCCCCGGGATGGGTGAGGGCACCCGCCATACTGCCGGCGGGACGTTCCCTATGGACCCTCTCCGCAGCGAGGTCACGCCCGATTCACTGACCCGCTACCAGGTCACAGCTCTGAACGTGGCGATGCCGTGCGCGACGCGCTACATTGAGGCCGGAGGTAATGCGCGTGCCTTCGCTCCGTCATCTTCTCGGGATGAAACTCCACGCGGTCAAGTGTGGGCGTGCCAGACGGGGTGCCAAGGACCTGGCGGACATGGAAGCCTTGGTGCATGCGAACCAGGTCGATACCGAATCGGCCGATTTCAAGGAGCTGTGCCTCCGCTATGGCAGCGAGGAAATCTACCAGACTTCAGTCGATCCCGGAGCAGGGGCAGATCCCCTGGCACGTGGCCGCGGTCGTGAGCTGGGCCGGACTGCGCCGGCGGTTGTTGCGCGCGCTCATCACCATGTCGGGTGTGATCCTGGCGATTGCGTTCCTGACCTACATGCTGGGAACCGAAAGCATCACCGCGGCGTTGGTGGCTGTCAACGACAATGCCCTGAACGTGCTTCTGCAGAAGGCGGGCGTTGACATTTTCAGTGCCGGCCAGACCGACGACATGATGGTCATGCTCATCGGCCTGTCGCTGCTGACCTGCCTGGTGGGCATCACCAACTCGATGCTGATGTCGGTGGCCGAGCGGGTGCGTGAGATCGGCACGCTCAAGTGCCTGGGCGCGCGCGACTCGTTCATCGTCCAGACGTACCTGATCGAGTCGTCGCTGCAGGGCATCATTGGTGCGGTCTTTGGGGCGGTGCTGGGGTGCGTGGTGGCGTTGGTGGTGGCGTTCGCCAACTACCGCGGCTACGCGTTGGCGAACCTGCCGGTCCTGGCGCTGTTACGCTCGATTCTGTGGGGGTTCCTGGTCGGCGCCGGACTCTCGATCGTGGCGGCGATCGCTCCCGCCTACATGGCCGCCCGCAAGCAGCCGGTCGATGCGTTGAGGGTTGAAGAGTAATGAGCGACGCGCTGATTTCGGCCAGGGATGTGACCAAGGTGTACCACATGGGCGCCGAGACGGTCCATGCGCTGCGCGGCGTGACCCTGGACATCAGCAGAGGCGAGTACGTCTCGATCATGGGGCCGTCCGGGTCCGGCAAGTCGACCTTCTTCAACATGATCGGTGGGCTGGACACGCCGAGTGCGGGCGAGGTGTTCGTGGAAGGCTTCAAGCTGGCGGACCTGAACGGGCGCCAGCTTGCCTGGTTCCGATGCCACAAGATCGGGTTCATCTTCCAGTCGTTCAATCTGATCACCACGCTGACGGCGCTGGAGAACGTCGCGATCGCGCGGATTTTCTCGGGCGTGACGCCGGCGCAGGCGCGCACGGACGCCGCCGCGGTGCTGGATCGCGTCGGGCTTGGGCACCGGCTGCACCACCTGCCGTCGCAGGTGTCGGGCGGGCAGCAGCAGCGCATCGCCATCGCCCGGGCGCTGGTCAACGAGCCGGCCATCATCCTGGCGGACGAACCGACCGGCAACCTGGACCTGCACACGGGCGAGGAGATCATCGGCCTGCTGAACGGAATGAAGCAGGACCTGGGCATTACGGTCATCACGGCCACGCATGACATGAAGATGATCTCCGCCTCCGACAAGGTGGTGTGGATCCGCGACGGCCGCATTGACCGCGTCGCCGGCAAGGGCGAAGTCAAGATCACCGTCGGCAGCATCGACGGCGATACCGTCGCGTGACAGAATCGGGGCTCTGCCCCGCGCCCCGCCAAAGGAACGTTGTCCCTTTGGAATCCCAATGGACATTTGCCTGTGCGCCCGCCGTGCCGCACGGCGGGCGCACAGGCAAATGTCCATTGGGAGTCCAGAGGGCACAGCGTGTCCTCTGGTGGGGGTCCGGGGGCAAAGCCACCGGCTGTAGGATCAAAGATGAAGACGCATCGCTTTTCTTGGGACGGGGTGTCGTTCGAGGTTCCGGGCGCCTGGAACCTGGCGCTGCACGCGTTCGAGAATCGCGAGACACAGGTCGCGCTCGAGGACGACTACGCGGTCCGGCTCGAAGCGCAGTGGACGCGCCTGGAGAAACGACCTGACCTGGAAACGGTCCGGACCCGGTACAGCCGCGCGGCTGAAGCGCTCGGAAAGGCGGCCACGGCCACCCAGCCGCTCGACGGGCTGCCGGAAGGCTGGGCAGGCTTCCTCTACTCCATGCCGGAGGACCGGCAGTTGGCGGTGGCGTTCGTGGGGTCGCGCGTGCCGCCCGGGTTCGCTCTGTTCAAGCTGCACTTCGCGCCAGGCGACAAGGAAACCCCGCGCGAGGTACTCCGGGCGCTGACATCGAGCCTGGTGTTCCACAACGGCGACACGGTGCCATGGGAAGCGTACGACATGTCCTTGGAAGTGCCGGCTGAGTTCAAGCTGGTTTCGACCGTGCTCCAGGCCGGGCAGAAATGCCTGGGGTTCCAGTGGCGGTTCCGGCGCTTGCTCGTCTGGCAGACCAGCCTCGCCGACCTCGTGCTCAAGCGGCAGACCAAGGAGCAGTGGGCCGCGGGCCTGCTGAATCGACAGGAGTTCCTGCGGGGCCCGCAATTCACGCCCGGGCCGGATGGCAGCCTGCTGGCGCGGCGGCGCCGATGGAACCCGCTGCCGCACGTCGAGGAGATCGGACGCTGGTGCTTCCGCTACCATGCCCGGTGCGCCCATGACCCCGTTGGCAACAAGCTGTTCGTCTGGGTCTGGCATCACCGCCGCCCCGCTGACCTGGCCCAGCTCCGCGGCCGCGTCGGACCGTTCCCGTTCCGGAGCGAAGGCGCATGACATGGGGGTGTTCAGTGTTCGGTGTTCGGGAGGGGAGTGCGGGACCGAATGACACCCAACTTGAGACCAGTAGGGCGGTTCCATAGAGGCGACTCTTTGGAGCGCCCGCGTCCTCGCGGGCCGGCTTGGGGCGGGCTTGGTGTTGCACGGCGCAATACAGCAGATCCTTGCGCCTTTTCTCATGGCCACATCGCCTAGGAATAGTTGGGTAGCATTGGAGTGGAACCCGGCTTCGCGCAGAGACTGACGCCGTGCCAGGCGCGGGCGCGGGGATAGTTTTCAGGTGTCAGGCCGGAGGAACCAGAGAATGGCAGGGAGTTCAAACAGGCGCAGCAGAAGGTCGGCAAGACTTGTCCTGGGGGGAGTGCTTCTTTCTCTCTCCTTGGGCTATGCCTGCTATTGCTGGTTCTACAAATACGGTCCATTACGTCACTTGGAAGACGTGGCGTGGATGCGAATGCATTCCTCGAAGGCCAGGTGGATCGAGGAGGAGAAGCATCACCGACGCACTGGAGACTGGCCTGACATACTCGACCGCAACGATCACATGAGGTTCTACGGTAACAAGGAATGGTGCATCTGGCTCATCGACAAACTGGTTCACGAGAAGCCGATGCTGTTCTGTGGGTGCATGCAATCGGCCTTGGCCTGTATGACGAACCATGATTTCAAATCGGTCGACGCGTGGGCGAAATGGTTGGCGACGGAAAGGGCGAAGTCTCAGGAGGATTGGATCCGCGACGGCTTTGTTGGCTATGGTCTGCACTTGGAGTCTCCGCTCACCAAGGAGAATGCAGAGGAACTGCTTCGGTTGATTGGCAGAAGCAGGACCGAAGAGAGTGAGGTTCCATACTACATCAAGTTCAACGCTCTTCGGTGGTTGCGGGACAGTGGGTTCGACCCTTGGTCTGTCGACTTGAAGGACTCAGCATCCCAAGACACGCGGGAACGGCTAATGGGACTGATGAGTTACATGTTGCATCTCGGGAGCAGCCAGGGAAACTACGGAGCTGGTGTCCTGAGTCTGGTCACGCCTCCGGGGGACGTGGAAGAGCCGAGTCCTCCTTGGTCAGAGAAGTTGGTTTCCTACATCCCACATTGGCCCTTCGCAACCGGCGGTCTGGCTCTCGGTCTTATCCTGCTCGTGTCCGCCCTGCTTGCGCGAAGGAAGCAGAACAGGCTATCTACCGGCGAGCCAGAATCCACGCACGATTCCGAATCCGACTGAGGCCTGGCCACGGAGCCATGCCATATTGGCGGTCAACCCATACGCCCAGGAGATCTCCCATGCAACCCAGCACCTACACCCCCGGCCGCTACCTCCACTCGTGGTGGGCGGACAAGTTCGGCATCGCGGGCGAGGGGTTCGCGCCGTTGTCCGCGCCCGGGCACCAGTTCATCACCAAGGCGGCGCTCGACGTGCTGCCCGAGGTGCGCGACTGGCTCGGGGGCGAAGCCGAGCTGTTGATCTGGACGTACTGCGGCTTCCCGGACATGAACTGGCACGCGTACGGGCGCTGGCAGCCCGCGTGCGAATACCTGCCTGAGCAGCGCTACCCGGACACGCGGCGCGAGTGGGAGATCTCGCGGTACTGCGACTACAACGATCTCACCAAAGCCGGCGAGTGGTTCGGACACCATTACCCGAGCGCCGGTCAGGGCGCCGGCAAGAACTACCGCCGTGCCTGCGCCGCGGCGCGACAGCACCACGGCCGGGACGCCGTGCGCCTGCTCGGCGCTATGCTGCACTACCTTCAGGATTGCGGCGCGCCCCCGCACGCGATCGGGCTCGGTCAGCCGCTGCACCGTCCGGCGGAGAACGTTCGGGCGCCGGACCGGATCTCGATCGCCGGATATCGCCCGCGCCCTGCGTTCGATGCTGCGGAGTCCGCAAAGCGGCTGTGCGAGTTCGCCGTGCCGCGGGCGCACCGGATCGTGCGGCGCCTGGAGAAGGACATCCACGCCGACGTGCTCGACCTCCAGCTCGAGTGCGCCAACGTGTGCGCGGAAGCGACGGCGGATGCGCTCGCGGACTTCCACCGCCAGTTCGCCGCGCGCCTGCACTTCCGCAACCGTCCGGTCCGGCGCGGTGTCGAACTGCTGCACAACGGTGATTTCGCGCAACCGGATGACGAGCCGTTTTGCCCGGCCGGCTGGGTCATGAAGTGGTGGGACTGCACGGACCGCAACGTCATGATCGAGCGGCGCAGCGAGAACGGAACCTGCTGCGTCGCTGCCGAGAAGGTCGGGGCACGGGTGGCGTGCCTGCCGACCTGGCCGCGCGCGGTGCGCGTGCATCCGGGCGAGGTCTACTCGTTCTCAGGCCAGGCGACGGGCGCCGACGCGTCGGGCCACTGTGGCCTGTACGCGGAGCTGTACGACACCGCTACACGCGGCGTGAGCGAGTGGTTCGTCCCCGCACCGGCATCGCCCCGCTGGTGTCGGGTCGCGGGCCGGATCACCGTACCCGATGGCGCGGCTCTGCTCCGCGTCGGCATCGCCGCGCAGGACACGCCCGGCGCGGTCCGGTTTACGGCCCTGAGTCTCGTGCGGGAGTGAGCGGTAGGGGGCGTGCACTTGGTGCCTCGGGCTGGCTCCGGCGAAGTAGGGCAAGGCTCCAGCCTTGCCGAATCTGGCTTTCGCTGGTACGTCGCAGTGTTGACACGAAGCGACGCGGGTGAGCAAGGCTGGAGCCATGCTCTACTTCGGCCCGGCCCTGTTGCCGGTGCAGCTTCCGAGCATCGCGAGAATGGCGTGTTGGTGCGAGATGACGCGGAGCATGTGTGGATCCTCCCGTCACGGGTCCATCGTGACGTCGTAGCAGTCGTCGGCGTCCTTGTAGAGTTCGAGTTTGGAGCCGAAGAAGTAGCAGTCGCCGAGTTTGCGGCCAGTTTTGTCGGGGAACTCGTCGTCGAGCCGCAGCCAGCCGATGCCGATCTTGCTTCCGGGTGTCAGCACCGCGCGGGCGGAGCCCTCGGGACCGTCCGGGCTGGCGTAGTTGAACGGCGTGATGTAGAACTCGAGTCGGATGCGGGCCGGGCCGCCCGGCTTGCCCTCGACTTGATGCGCCCACTCGGCGTACGGCTTGCCGAGCAGCCACTTCTGGTCGCCCCACAGCCAGGCGTGCTCGGTTTCGGGCGGCGTGACCAGGTAGATGTGGTAGTTCTGCGCGTGACAGCCGCAGAGGCGCCGGTTCTCCTCGGGCGTCAGGCTCTTCTTGAAGTACACGAAGTCATCCCCGGAGCGGTCGGCGTCCACCACGACCTCGAAAATGTCGTCAATGAACGGATAGTACGGGTCGGCGCTCGGCGACCGGTACTGGTCTGCCTTCAGGTAGTTGTCATCCACGTCCACGGCGAAGTACAACCGTGCGGTCTCCGCACAGTAGCCGATACAGACGCGGAGCACGTCCTTGAGACGGTCCTTCTTCCAGTCGTGGCGCATATCGGCGGTCGTGATCCAGCACGATTCCGGGACGGACGCCCAGTCAGCGAAGTCGCCGTCGATCCGCGGGACCTTGTCCGGTGCAAACCGCAGGGCGTGAAACTCGCGCGGTTGGGCGAGCGGGTCGGGCTTCGCCTTGGCGGACGTGTGGGACCGAATCGCGGCACAACCGGTGAGGGTGAGCGCGCCCAGTAAACCACAGACTGTCGATGTCAGCAAGCGTCGGTTTCCCATGGTTAGTATCTCCTGAGTTGAGTCAGCGCCGGACACTCAAAAAGTGGGGACGGCAAGACGGGAGCCTTGCCCTACCTGTTCAGAACTCTCGCTGCATCCACGGGACTGGGATGACCGCACCCGGTTCTCGCGATCCGGAGCGTTCCGGTTTCGCCCTGGATATCGTGTCCCGCGATCTGGAGCGTTAGCGTGCGGTCAGCGGCATCCTCGCGCCGCGCGACGATCCGCAGGCGGCCGTGCGTGACCTCGCAGGCGCCGGGAGCAAATCCAGGCACGATGGTGACTGGCTGCGTTCCGTACATCTCGATGTCGAGTTCAAGCCCTGTGGCGGCCGGTCGCAGGTCGAGCACGTTGAACGTGCCGTCGCGCCGCACCAGAGGGCGCGGTGCGGACTCCGCACGTGCTGCCCGCCGGCTCGTCGCCATGCGCGCGGTTCCGGCGTGCTTCAGTGCCAGGAAGGTGCGTCCGTCCTGCTGCCGTTGCCACAACACGGGCCCCGCGCCGGCGAACGCGAACTCCGCAGCCGCGGCCCCGCTCACTTCCACAATGACCGGCATGTCGCCGATGATCGATATCACAGGGCCCGGTACTGCCGACAAGTCGAGCTCGAAGCCGCCGTCGCGCGACACGATGCGGCCGAACCTGTGATACGCCCACTGGGCGAAACTCTCGCGCGCGTTGGCCGCGAGGAACTGACCCGGCACGGCGGCGACTTTGCGCAAGTACTCGACCCAGTGCCCGACGGCGATGTGGTTCTGCTCCGGCGTCTCGGACAGCAGGTTGGGCCAGTGGATGCCGCAGATGCTGCCGGGCGCTGCGGACTCTGCACCGGCACTCTCACCGTGCACGTTCGCGGGGACGCGATCGACCACATCCCACGGTACACCGCTGTTGCCGCGGTCGAGCATGAGCACACCGTGATCCACGCCGCCGTCGGCGGCAAGCAGCGGCGAACGCCGGTCCAGGCATGAATATGGGGTCGAGCCGTACCGGACGCCGGCGGTCGCGATCAACGCACTGGTACTTTCGGGATCAGCCTCGTCCCAGAGATACTGGAACGCGCACGGGATGAAGTTGGGCGGCAGGCGGTGTCCGGCCGCTGGGCCGAGTCCGTGCTGGTCGAGGATCTCACGGAACACGCGCAGGTGCCCCTGCAGGTCAGGCCAGCGCCATTTCTGCTTGAACTGGCTGTACCACTCGGCGCGCGTCCGCACGCCGTTGTCCCAGTGCTCGTGGCCGACGCCGTGCATGGCCAGTTCGAGGTGCGCGGCACGATTGCGGAACAACTCCGCCGTCTCGTCGCTCCACGCCCCGGCGCGCGGGCGGTTGTCCCACGCGGTGCCCGCCTGCGTGCAGGTGGGCTGAGTAGCGCAGGCGTTGGTCTTGTCCCACTCGCACAGGACCATGGCGGCGGTCGGGCGTATGCCCAGCGCCGCGCCGACGGCCGCGATCGCCGCGTAATCCGCCGGGCCGAGCAGGCGGTTGAGCCCGGCGCGGAACGGCCCGCCTTGCGCGTCGTCGCGCCAGCCTTCGCGCCAGCCGACGTCGTCAATGACCAGTTGTACCGGGCGGGGAATGGAAACGCGCATGGGCGGCACCTTACTCGGGATCTTGTGTCGCGATGCAAGTCGGGGGAAACTATGGCACACGCAGCGTACGTGGCAAGCGCAACGCGCGGTTTGAGTGTCGAGTGTCGAGTGTCGAGTGTCGAGTGTCGAGTGTCGGGTGTCGGGTGTCGGGTGTCGGGTGTCGGGGGGGCGCTTCGGCGCTCAGCACTCGATTGCAGTCGATTGCGGTCGACCGTCTTTCCCTGAACCCTGACACCTGACACCTCTCTTGTCCTACGAGATCACGGTGTACCCGGCTTCCTTGTGCTGGGTGAGGTCGAGGCCGACGCGCTCTTCGTGTTCCGAGACGCGCAGCGAGCAGACCATGTCGACAACCTTGAACAGGACCACGGTCACGACGAACGAGAAGACCAAGGTGATGGCAGTGGCCTTGATCTGGATGAGGAACTGCATCGGGTTGCCGTAGAACAGGCCGTCGGCGCCGGCGGGGTTCACGCTCTTGGTGGCCCAGAGTCCGGTGGCCAGGGCGCCCCAGATGCCGCCGATCCCGTGCACGCCGAAGGCATCGAGCGAGTCGTCATAGCCGAACTTCACCTTCATGTAGGTCACGGCCATCCACGGGAACAGCGCTGCGCCGGCGCCGATGCCCATCGCGCCCATGGGCGTGACGAAACCCGCGGCCGGAGTGATGGCGACCAGGCCGGCAACCACACCGGTGATCATGCCGAGCGTGGTGGGTTTCTTGTGCATGAGCCAGTCGAGAAGCGCCCAGGTGATGCCGGCCACGGCCGCGGCGGTGTGAGTGACCACGAACGCGTTGGCTGCCAGGCCGTTGGCGCTCAAGGCGCTGGCCGCGTTGAACCCGAACCAGCCGAACCACAGCAACCCGGCGCCCAGCACCGCCAGCGGCAGACTGTGCGGGGGTGACATGACGTGCGGATACCCCTGGCGCTTGCCCAGAACCAGCGCCGCGGCCAGCGCGGCAATGCCCGCGTTGATGTGCACGACGGTGCCGCCCGCAAAGTCCAGTGCGCCCATCTTGCCGGCGCCGAGGAAGCCGCCGCCCCAGACCCAGTGCGCGACCGGGTCATACACCAGGGTCGACCACAGCAGCATGAGGATGCAGAACGGCCCGAACTTCATGCGTTCGGCAAACGCACCGACGATCAGCGCCGGCGTGATGACGGCGAACATCATCTGGAACGCCATGAAGGCGGTGTGCGGGATGGTGGGCGCGTAGCTTGACGGTGCGGCGCCCACGCCATTCAGGCCGAACCACTCGAGGTTCCCGATGAGCCCGTGCACGTCCGGGCCGAACGCCAGGCTGTACCCGAACAGCACCCACTGCACGCTGATCAGGCACAGGACCATGAAGCACTGCATCAGGATGGACAGTACGTTCTTGCGCCGAACCAGGCCGCCGTAGAAGAACGCCAGGGCCGGCGTCATCATCATGACCATGGCCGCGCCGAGCAGCACCCAGGCGGTGTCGCCGGTGTTGATCGTGGCCTCGGGGGTGACCGCAACCACGGGTGCGGCGTCCTGTGCCATGGCGGACAGCCCCGCCAATAAGGCTGCGGGCAGTGCGACCCGTGTCAGCGCAACGCGGGTGGAGCTGACAAGTGCTTCTCTCATGATTCCGGACTCCTTTTGACTGGACGTTGCGTCGGTGCTCATGCTATCCCTGATGTGTTTTGCCGAATTTGCGGATCGGGATCAACCCGATCTGGCCTTGTGGACTCAACGAACAACCGCCGATATAGCCAAGGATGTGCCAACACCACGATAAGAATCGGTAAATTAGTGGAGGATAACAAATTACAAATGTACATGTCGCCGCTTTATCGAGGGGCGCACGGAAGACCAGCGGTACATAAATGTTATTGCATTGCCAAATAGATACAATAAGGTATCGTATTGTTCTCGCTGCCGACGGGGGGGGCGTGGAGTGAAGAGAAACGACCTGTGCGGGTGAATCCCGAGAGCGAAAAGGGCCCGCCATGGTCGCCAGGATGCACCCGTTCGTAGTGGGCTTCCCGCTTGGCAAGCGGGACGGAACCACGTGGAGCGCCACGAGCCCATCTGGCGTGTCACGGCGAAGTCTCTGAACGAAGCCGGGCGTGTGGCGGCGCCGAGTGCGAAGTCCATGAGGTTCTTCATCATGATGTTCGACGCGTTTTTGGCGCGGGTGAGCCCGGTCTCGACCATGGCAAACCCCGCCTGCATGAAGAACACCAGCAAGGCCGCGACCAGCGTCCATACGATGTTCAATGAGGTCTGCGTGGCGGCCACGCTCGTCTTCAGTTCCTCCACCGGGGCGGAGGCCGGGGCCACCAACTCCTCCGCCCCGGCCACTGCAGGCAGCCCTGCCAGCAGGAGGATCGCGAGAAGCGCGATCGTCGGCCAGGGCCACCGACCCGTCGCCGGGTATCTCCCGATGTCGACGTCTCTCCCCAGGGGGACAGGGGGCAGGGCCCCGGCCCTGCCGAGAGCTGTTGCGGTGTTGACGACTGAGTTCATGGGTATGCGTTCTCCTTGGTTGTTGCGTCGGCGGCACATCTGTGATGCCCCGCGTTTCGAATCAGTAGCAGAGAGAGATCCCGACTCCGCCCACGATGACGCCGGACTCGGCGTAGGTCTCATCCGCCGCCTCGCGGACATCGTGGTTCAGGAAGTCGGAGTACCGGAGATAGCCCGACACACTGCACCAGTCGGTCACCGCGTACGTCAGCGTCGAGGCGAGTTGCACGTCGGAGAGTGCGGACTTCTTCAACCCGCCCATGTAGAACTCGTGGTACTCGCGGTCGCCCCAGCCGGCGTTCGCGCCCAGGGTCAGGCCGAGTTGCTCCGTGATGCTGAAGGTGTGGCTGACGCCGAGATTTGCGTACCAACCGTCGCACTCGTCGATGTCTCGGTACACGCTCAACGTGGGGGCCAGAAGGATCTCCGAGAGCTTGACCGTTCCGAATAATTCACGCGTGTTGTCGTACGGCGTGCCCGGGAACGTGTACTCAATGATGCCGCCGGTCAGGTCCAGGCCCTTGAGCGGCGTGAACGTGTAACTGCCGGTGTAGTCCACCTCCTGCAGCCGCCACTCCTCGCCGTTCACCTCGTGGATGTCGGTCGCGTCCACCGAACCCCAGACGTTGAGACTCAGGCCCTTGTACGAGAGCGTGACGCCGGGCTGCACGACCGGGTCGTCGTTCAGAAGCTGCCCGCGCCAGGCATAGTCGGTCAGAACGTCGGTGGTGACGGCCACGTCGACGGGGATCGCCTTCTCCGCGGGTTCGGCGAACGTCGTGGTGGCGACGACGGCTGCGACGGTGCACAGCCCGGTGGTGATGCGCTTCAGGTACTCAGTCATGGGACGTACTCCTTGTCGTTGTCTGCGTTTCCGTTCTGGTTCACGACGTCCTGCAGGGAACGTGTGTTGCGGCGACCGTTCGGCAGGTCTTGCTTCCGCGAACGGTTCCACCACAGCCGTTATGATGCCAAACCACGAATGACGAATCGTAAGTAATTAGTAACAAACTAGTTAAATATGTATAACCATATCATAACGCCCCATCGCTAATCGACAAATAGACACAAGACTGTATCGAATATTCAAATAGACACATGTTTGTATCTGATGGTTTGTGCGACGGCAAGCGGGGGCGCCGGGCGGCGGCGCAGAGTGACCCGCGAGTAACATGGGAGTCGCGGGTGGAACGACTGCGTGCTGGCCCAGGCGTGAGACCCCCGTGGCCTTGTGCCACGGGTGAATCGGGTTCGCCCGCCAAACGTGCGTGTCCCCCCTCTCTTCCCATTTCCCCGTCCGCCGCCGGCGGACGGGGAAATGGGAAGAGAGGGAACGAGGTGCGGCAAAGCAGCCAATGACCCCGTTCACCTGCCACACGAGGTGGCAGGGGTCTGTGTTCCCCCCTAGCTCGAGATGCTGGAGGAAGGGAAGTAGCGTGTGGGGGGCAGTGATCGGTCGTCAGTGACCGGTGTGTTCGGGACCGAGAACAGCGCGAGCGAAATCTGCAGAATCAGGCCCGCCGCGAGGCGTCTTGGATCCTCGCGGGACGACTTGGCGTGGCGCTGATCCGATCGGCGCGGACTACTTCGTGAGTTCGAGGATGCCGGCGTTGCCGACCTCCCAGGTGCAGGCGGCGGTGCCTTGCCACATGAGCCAGAGGTCGTCGGCGGTCTTGCGCACGCTGAGGTTGAAGCCGAGTTTCGTGTGCTTGGCGGGATCGACCCCGATCGAGGCGAAGGGGATACGCCACTCCGCGGTCCAGCGTTTCGAGTCGACGATTTTCGCTTTGTACTCGACGCCTTCGGCGGCGCGCTTGGTGGCGGCGTCGGACGCGCCGGCTTCCGCGGTTGTCTCGAAGTGTCCGGACGGGTAACCTCGCAGCACGAGGATCGGCGCATCCTTGCCGGCCCCGGGATTGCGGACGGCGAGTTCCATGGCATCGTCCTGCCCCCACTGGTTGCCGGGCCGCAGCGGGAACTTGGGATTGACGTTGTGGTCTGCGGCCACGTACAGGGCGGTGTCGTCCCAGGCGAGCCAGGCGCTGCTGGGCGGCGAGGATTTCTCGCCTTGGATGCCCTGTTCGACGACCATGGTCGTGGCGGCGTTGGGGGTCCCCCATTCGGCGGCGTCGATGGCGCCGTCGACGGTCACGGGCTTCTGCAGGCGCAGGACCTTGAACACGACCAGGTTTTTGCGCTCGGCCCGGGCTTGTGCGGGCGGCGGGGCCGCCATGGGGCGGACTTCGCTCACGACCGGCCACGAGGCGCGGTCCGGGCTCTGCAGCAGCCCGATCTCTTTGAGAGGGATGGGGTTGAATCCAAGTTTCAGGGCGGGCGACTCGGGTTTGAGCTCGAAATTCAGGTTGGCGGCGTCCACGAACAGCGGGTCCTGGTCGAGCAGGTTGTCGGTGAAGGTGATCAGGGGCTTGGCTTTGCCCTCGAAGTCGCCCCAGCGGCCGCCGACGCAGATGTTGCGGGCAATGACGTTGCCCTTGGGCGCCATGGGGTCGTCGGTGAGCAGCGTGAGCATCTGCGGGTAGCGCTCGCTCCACGGCGGGGTCTGGTAGGGGACTTCCTTGAGGCCGTTGCGCATGCCGTCTTCGCCGCGGCCGGCCCAGCCGAGGCCGCGCGCGTCGACGTGCGTGGCCGGCACGCAGTCGACGAAGATGTTGTTCTCGATGGTGCAGTCGCGGCCGCCGCCGATCATGGCGGCACGGGTGACCTTGTAGAAGACATTGCCGTAGATGAGCGCGGACGAGAACTGGTCGTCGAGGTAGACCCCGACGCAGCCGCGGCCTTCGAAGCCGTTGATGTGGTGGAAGTAGTTGTTGCGGATGACGTGGCCGCGCATGGTCCAGTTGCGGCCGGTGTAGATGGCGCCGGCGTCGTTCGACTCGTAGCAGACGCTGTGGATCTCGTTGAACTCGATCACGTGGTCGTTGCCGCCGAAGCCCATGGCCATGTGCGGCGCATTGTCGATCAGGTTGTGCGAGGCGCGGTTGCCGACGCCGTGCAGGGTGATGCCGGGGTTGTAGACCCGGTTCAGGCGTGCGAAGTGGTGCACGTGGTTGTTCTCGGCGAACAAGCCGGCGGGTGTCAGTGTCTTGCGGTCGCCGCCGCTCAGGTGGATGCCGCCGCCGGCCGTCTCGTAAACGTCGCAGCCGATGACGCCGTGGCCCTTGCCCGAGGCGCTGACCGCCGAGCCGCCGGTGTTGCGAATGACGCAGCCAATGACGCGCATGTCGCTGCCGCCGCCGATTTCGATCGCCGTGGAGCGGGTGGCCTCGACGATGAAGCCGCGGAAGGTCACGAAGCTGGTGTCCTTGGTGCCGATGATCCGGGGCGCGATCGAAATCAGGGCCTTGCCCTGGTCGATGGGCGCAGGCGGCCAGAAGTAGAGAATGCCCGTGTCGTGGTCCAGGTAGAACTCGCCGGGCGCGTCAAGTTCGCAGAGTATGTTGAACGCGTAGTACCACTGGTTCTTGCGGTAGCCGTACGTGTGGTAGGGCGGGGGTAGCGTGATGACCTTCTTCTCCGTGTCGATCGATTCGATGCGCTGTCGCTGCTCGGCCCAGTCCCAGAACCAGTAGCCGTGCAGCCAGGGGTCCTTTTCGCCGATCCAGCGCGAGGGACGGTCGCCGTCGTAGGTGAACTTGGGCAGCTTGTCGCCTGGGATGCCGTGGATGCGGTGCGGTGCGCCGCCGACCACGTCGATGATGCGGGTGAAGCCCTCGTTGGGCCAGCGTGCCAGCCCCATCGGCTTGTCCTGGAAGAACAGTTCGAGGCGCTTGCCGCCGGTCGCGACGTCGCCGAAGTCGGTGACCCCAGCCGCCTTGAGATCGGCCTGCAGCACGTTGGGCCGGGCCGCCGCGTCGAGGCGCTGGAGCACCGCCGCGTCGGTCACCGGCTGGAAGTTCGTGACCTGCTTGCCGCCGACCAGGCGCACTTCCGCGCCGGGCTTGGCGCGGTAGACGATCGGCGCCTCGGCGGTGCCGGAGTCCTCGGCCGTCAGTTCGAACGGTTTCGCGAACTCGTACACGCCGGCCGCCAACTCGACAGAGACGCCACCGGCGGGCAACGCGCCGGCCGCCTTCTTGAGCTTGCGGACCTCGTCGCGCGCCCGGGCGAGCGACGCGAACGGCCCGTCGTTATCCTTCGGTTCGGCCACGGTCCCGGACCAGGCATCATTTCCGTTCGGGGCGACGTACAAGCTCAAGGGATCGGCGACGGCTTCAGTCATGAGTCCAACTCCCGCAACGAGTCCCAGAAACCGAGAATGCCAGGTTCGCTTCGCCGTGTTGTTCTGCACTGCCGCTCTCCTTCTCGGATGCCTCTGCTGCTCAACGGATATGTCCCCGACGACCGTGGGATCAGTCGGGCGGCCAGAGACTCTCCCGGGTGATTCGCTTTTCGATGACTTGCCCCGAAACACCGAAGGTGCGTGACAGGGCACCGGCGACGTACTCGCGGGCCGCATCGCCGGAAAGGTCCCATTCGGTGAATCCTGCCGTCTCGGCACCTCTCGCAACCCGCTGAAGCTCAGCCTGCAGTCGCTCCCGAGGCACCAGGAGACGGCCCGCAAATTCGTAGGCGTGCTGCTCCATGTAACTCCATTGGTCCTCAGGGACACGCTGGACAAAGTCGATCCAGTCATCCACGGAGTTGTGCGAGATTCCGCGGTAGACGTCTGCGTGCAGGATAAGATGCCCCAGTTCGTGCGCTATGGAGAAGCGGACTCGGTTGACCATGCGGTCATCCATGTAGTCGCTGCTGTCCACTATGATGGTGGTAAGGTCGCCACGCAGGAGTGCGACAACATCGCCCGCGCTCTGGAGCGACGGGAGCGGCTCCAATCGGAGACCCAGTTCCCAGAGCATCTCCTCGACTTCGACGGGGACACCCCCGGTCGGCCAGTGAAGGGCACGGATTCGGTCGGCCTCCGCCCACGCCTTTTCGCGCGGGATGAACGGCGCTTTGAACTGCTCGGGAACGAGTCTCACACGCCGCCCTTCCTGATTTTCTCCGCGATCTCGCGCATTTCGTCAGGGGACGGCTTCTGTCCACGCAACGTGCGGAAGAAGACAGGGAGAGCCTTGACCAATTCGGCGTCGGCCATGATATCGGCGGGTACGATGCCTTGATCCACGGCGGCGAGATCAAAGAAAGTGTACCAATCGTCAGTCCCTTCCCGCAGGTCCAGGGCCGCCGCATAGCGCTCCAGAATGTCGCGACTCTTGGGCGGAGGCACCAGCCCCCGCTCCATGCGGCTGATGTTGGCCGGATCGGCGCCGGCGCGTTTGCAGAACTCTCGCAGGGTCAACCGATTGCGTTGACGGAGCGCTTCGACGAAACCCCCAAGTCGCTCTCTTCCTGGTTCAGGCATGGCCGTATCCTCCCTGGTGTTGTACAAAACATACAACACGGGGCCGCAAACGGCAAGGCCTAACGCGGATTTCACCGATCCGGCCACCCTCACCGGGACTTGCGGGGTCAGCGTTCATGGTGCGGACTTCGCGCAGCGGAAGCCGAGGTAGGTGTGGGCGAAATCCGGGAAGGGCCGGAACCGGGCGGCGGCGTGCGCGATGTGCGGTTCGCCGGTCCAGCTCCCGCCTTTGGCGACGCGGCGTTCGGCGGAGTTCGCATCTTCGCGGCCGTCGGCGGCGACGTAGGGCAGGGGCATGAACAGGCTGCTGGTCCACTCCCAGACGTTGCCGGCCATGTCGAGGCAGCCGCAGGGCGAAGCACCGTCCGGGTAGCTGCCGACCGCCACGATCCGATCCTGGCCGAAGCTCATCTTCTTGGAGTCCAGATCGGCTCCCCACGGGAACTTGCGTCCGTCCGGGCCGCGCGCGGCCTTTTCCCATTCCGCCTCCGTGGGCAGGCGCTTGCCGGCCCACTGCGCGTAGGCGGTGGCGCCGTACCAGGTGACGTTGGCCATGGGGAACTTTTCTTTGCCCGACTTGGGCTTCCACTCGTCGTTCACCTGCTCGATCGACAGGTACTGCGGCAGCCCGAGGTAGTTGCGTCCGGCCGTATCCTTCGTGGCCTTGACGGCGTTGAGGAACTGCACGTACTGCGCCGTGGTCACTTCGCACTTGTCCATGAAGAAGTCCGGCAGTGTCAGCTTGTTTTCCGGCGCCTCGGCCTTGTCTTCGTCAAGGGCTTTGCCGCTGCTGCCCATGGTGAACTCGCCGGCCGGGACCAGGACCATATCGGGGGGCGGCGCGGCGGTGGCGGCATCCTGGGCACGGGTCGGCGCCCCGGGGACCGCGGACAACAAGGCGGCCGTGATGCAGGCGCAGGCGACAGTCGAGAGTGGACGCATATAAGGACCCCTTTCCGAATCGGAACAACCTCAATCCTGGCGGATGACCCATGAACTTAATGCCGCCGGTGCGCGCGGTCAAGGGCTGGCTTGAGCACGCGGCAATGCGTCAGCGCCTCCCG
>Ga0156531_1302_pt3 | contig 31379 bp, 22 predicted proteins | sample RifOxyB3_FD_111926 | JGI IMG/M metagenome (GOLD analysis project Ga0156531, IMG submission 111926) | Lentisphaerae bacterium RIFOXYB12_FULL_65_16 | reverse complement strand
TGTCGCGCCGTCAGGCGCCAATGGCCAGTCCCTGACGGCGGTTCCCCTCTCCCTGCCGCGCCAACGCCGGGCTGCCTGCGGTCCCCTTCATCGTCCGATGCGGAAGAAGAGAATATCCCCGTCGCTGACGACGTAGTCCTTGCCTTCGACGCGCAAGAGTCCCTGTTCCCTGGCGGCGTGCCGGGAACCGAGGCGCTGCAGGTCGGCGAAGGCGGTCACTTCGACGCGGATGAAGTGGGCCTTGAAGTCCGTGTGGATGGTCGCACCGGCGTCCGGCGCCGTGATCCCTTTCGGGATGGTCCAGGCGTGGACTTCCTTGTCCCCGACCGTGAAGAACGTGATCAGGCCAAGGTGCCGGTAGCACTCGGTGATAAGGCGCAGCAGCGCGTTGTCGGGAAGGCCCATTTCGTGTGCGAACTCCGCGGCCTCGTCCGGCGGCAGTTCGGCGATCTCGGCCTCGATCCCGGCGCAGACGGGAAGGACGGCATTGCCTTCCTGGCGGGCAAACTCACGGACGCGCGCCACCACCGGGTTCTCCATGGACGGCAGCGCATCCTCCCCGACGTTGGCCACGTAAAGGACCGGTTTGAAAGTGAGGAAACGGCAGTCCCGGACGGCGTCGCGTTCCTCGTGCGACAGTTCAGCGGTGCGCGCCGGTTTCTCCTGGCCGAACAGGGCGATCAGTTTCTCCAGAACATGCGCGGCCTTGGCGGCCGCTTCGTCTCCGCCCCTGGCTTTCTTGCTTTCCCGGTGCAGGGCCCGTTCCGCGGTCTGCAGGTCGGCCAGGATGAGTTCCAGATTGATGATCCGGATGTCATCGAGCGGGTCCACACAGGGACGGACGTGGACCACGTTTGGGTCTCGGAAGCACCGGACCACGTGGACCATCAGGTCGGCGTGATGGATGTTCTCCAGGAACTGGTTGCCGCGTCCCTCGCCCCGGGACGCGCCTTCGACCAGTCCGGCGATATCGATGAATTCGATCAGGGCGGAAATCTTGGCGGGGCGCTTCTCGATCTCGTTGAGCGCGTCCAGGCGCGGGTCGTGCACGTTGACGACACCGACGTTGGGGTCGATGGTGCAGAAGGGGTAGTTCTCGACCTTGGCTTGGCCCTTTGCCAAGGCATTAAAAAGAGTGGACTTGCCGACATTCGGCAAGCCCACTATTCCGCAACTGATTCCCGCCATTGGGTTTTCCGCGCGGTTCGTCCGTCAGGGCGTACTCACTTGTAGGGGACAACCAGCTTCATCTTCAGCTTCAGGTCGGCGTTGCCCTTGACGGTCGGATTCGCTTTCTTGATCTCGTCCACGGTGGTGCCGTACATATCGGCGATGGTTTCCAGGGTTTCGCCCTGCTCCACGGTGTGGTCGAGAGTCTTGGGCATATCCAGATTCGGTGCCGGCGCCGGAGTCGTGGCCGCAGCGCCGCCTGCCGGCGTCGCCGTTGCGCCTTCGGTCGGCGCCGGGGTTCCGGCTTCCGGCGCGGCGCCGGTCGTGCCAGGCACGGCTTCCGCAGCCGGAGTGCCGAGTCCGGGAGGCGTCGGGACGACTTCGGGTGCCGCCATCGGGGCGGCGCCTTCGGTTTTCGCTGTGGGCAGGACCAGAACCTGTCCGACCTGGAGTACGTCCGACGTGAGCGAGTTCTGCTTCCGAATGTCATCGGACGAAAGGCCGAACTCGTGCGCGATCTTCCACAGGCTGTCCCCCGACTTCACCGTGTACTTGCCGTCCGCCGGCAGCGGCGCCTTCGACGATTTCGCGTCGGACTTGCCCGCCTTTTCGGATGAGCTCTTGGCCGGCTTGGTCCCGTGCTCCGACTTCGCGGCGTGTTCGGACTTGGCGCGCTTCCCGGAGTCCTTCTCCGACTTGGCCACTTTGGGGCGCTTCTCGGGCGGCACGAAATGGCCGCCGGGCGGGATTCGCAAGGTCGTACCCACGGCCAGTTTCTTTTCGTCGCCGGACTTGATCTTGTTCTCGGCCGCCAGTTCCTGGTGTGACACGCCATACATGCGGGCGATGTCCCAGAGCGTGTCATTCTTCTGCACGGTATAGGTGATGGGCTGACTGGCGACCGGCGGCGGCAGTTTGATGACGCTCTCGGCCGGAGCCAGTGCGGGCGTCGCGGACAGGGGCAGGGCCGGTTCGGCCGGCAGGGCGATTTCCGACGTGCGCGAGGACCCGGGTTCGACGTAAGGCGGCGGGACTACCTCCCGCGCCCCGAGCAATGCGGGCTGACTGGGCTTGCTCCTGCATCCCGTCCCGAACGCCAGCATTCCGGACACACCCACCGCGACAACCAGAGCGGATCCCAACGACTTCCTCGCCAGTTCAGACTTCATTCCCCGACTCTCCTTTTCACCAGATTGCAGAATTCTCGCCCCCGTTCGGCGTAATCCGTAAACATATCCTGACTTGCGCAACCTGGCGCAAGCAACACGGTATCACCGCTGGTGGCACTTTCGACGGCCGCGTTGACCGCGGCGGTTAACGACGCGAACACCTTACAAGATACTACATGACCCCACTGTTTCGCCAGTCGTTCCCGGCATCTTCCGATCAGAAAGACCTCGCTGGCATGTTTTTCGAGCAGGGGCGCGATAGGTGCGAAGTCGACCCCTTTGTCGACCCCTCCCGCAATGAGAAAAATGCGGCCACGGCTCTCTGCCACGGTGGTGGCGATGCTCTGCTGGAGTGCGTCAATGTTCGTTGCTTTTGAGTCATTTACAAAGCGGACGCCGTTGTGGAAGGCGACGACCTCCAGGCGGTGGGCTCCGGGCACAAACGCGCGGGCGTGAGGCACGACGTCCCGAGGCGGCACGCCCGCGAGTTCACACAAGGCCAGGGCGGCCAGGACATTTTCTACGTTGTGCAGGCCTCGCAGTTTGAGGTCCGCTCGCGGCATCAGTCGTTCGACGCTGTTCCCGGTGCGCCGACACAGAACATTGTCGGCGGAGAGGAAATAGGAGGCGAACAGACTTTCCCGGGACGTGAACGCAACGGGTTCAGCGCCGTCACGGGGCAACTCGCCCCGGACGTTCTCCACGGCGCGCAGGTCTTCGCGGAGCACGACATGGTCGGCCCTGGGCACGTTTTTGAAAATCCGCAGCTTGGTCCGGCAGTAATCGTCGAAATCCGCGTACCGGTCCAAGTGATCCGGGGTGACGTTGAGCAGCGCGGCGGCCAGAGGTGCGAACCGGTCGACATGCTCAAGTTGGAACGAACTCACTTCGACCACGAGGAAGTCGAGTTGCGCCGAGCGGGTGGCTGCCTCGCACAGGGGTTTGCCAATATTGCCCGCAGCCAGGACCTTGCGGCCGGCGTGTTTCAGGCAATGGGTCACCAGCTCGGTGGTGGTGGTCTTGCCGTTGGTCCCGGTGATGGCTAGGATGGGACAGGAACAGAAGCGGAAACCGTACTCCAATTCACTGACCACCGGGCACTGCAGCTGGTGCGCGAGTTGGCCTAGAGCGCTCGGGTGCGGGATGCCGGGACTGATGATGGCCAGATCGGCGGGAGCATCCCACTTGGACTCGTTCCATTCGAGACGAACATCCACGCCTCGGCGGGTGAGGGAATCGGCGCGTTCCCGCAGGGCTGCGGAGGTGCAGGCGTCCAGGACTGTGACGGACGCTCTCTGTTTCGCCGCAAGTTCTGCGGCGGCCATGCCGCTCAGGCCAAGCCCGAGGACCAGAATCTTCCCGCATTTTCCGTCTGTCAAGGTGAATCCGTCCGTATTCTAAGGGGCGATAGGCCCCGGTATAAATTGAATATATACCATTTTAGGCCCGGAAGGAAATGGGATTGTGGCCTGCAGAGGACAAAAAAACGACCTGTGCCATAAGCGGAGCGAGGCCGAGCAGGTCGCGGCGCCGGCCCAGACCGGCTCCGCCTGGCAGGCCCGCGGGCGGGCCTCCGCCCGCCCGCCGAGCGTTGTGCCACGTGCGTTCCGTGAAGCGGGCGGGGGGGGGCGCCCGCGGTACGGGGTACAGTCGGAAGGTGACGGACCCTGGTCCGTCTCTTGCACAGATCTCGGAAAGACGAGCTCTGTGAAGGCAAGACCGGGGAGTGCCGCGCCGTTTGAACTTGCAGCGGGACGGGAGAGACGGTATATACTGTTAGAAACAAGGACTTGGGCAGGCAGGTTGATACGGACGTCGAATCGGGCCGTCAAGGGCTTCTTCAGTCTGACAACCTTTAGCCTGAGTCGTCTGACGTGTTGCCAGGCAGGACCTGCCGGCAGGCTTGGGTCGTCAACGCGGAGTGCTCCATCATGATACCGGTGACCGTCGCAAGCCTTTCGATCTCCAATGTGGGCTTTGTGGTGCTGCTGAAGAGCCAGAAGGACGCCCGGACACTGCCCATCTACATCGGGCCGCCGGAAGCGCAGGCGATCCTGTTCCGGCTTAACAAGGTGCAGTTGCCGCGGCCCATCACACACGACTTGTTCAAGAATGTGCTGGATATTCTTGAGGCGAGGCTGGAAAGCGTTGCCATTCATGATCTTAAGGAGGGAACGTTCTACGGCCGGTTGGTGCTCACGTTCGAGGGACAGAAACTGGAGGTCGATTCACGTCCCAGTGATGCCATCGCCCTGGCCCTGAGGTGCCACGCCCCCATTTTCGTCGAGGAGAGCGTCATGGATGCGGGCGCGTTGGTCCTGGACAGCGACGAGGAGAAGGCCAAGAAAGAAGCCAAAGAGGCCGCTGATTCTGTTGCCGTGCCGGCGGAGCCGGAGGGCGGCGCGCTCTCGAAACTCAAGGACCAGCTCCAGAAGGCAATCGAGGCGGAGCGCTACGAAGAAGCCGCCCGGATCCGCGACGAGATCAAACGGTCGGCGAACGCGAACTGAGTCGACACGGTCCGCCTTGGTCGTGCCGCCATTGCCGCGCGCTCCCGGGGGTGACGCGCCGTACGGCGTTCCGTGCTTCACGCCAGACCCCCCGGCACAGACTTTCCGGCCACAGACCTTTCCGGCAGGGGCCGTGTGGGGGCTGTTAGCGCGGCGGGAAATTCTGGGCAGGGCCTGGTTACAGGAGGATTCTCCCTTGCGTTTTCGTCCCTGCATCGACCTGCATCAGGGGAAGGTCAAGCAGATTGTCGGTTCGAGCCTGCGGGATGACTCGAATGCCGCGCTGGTCACGAACTTCGTCGCCGACCGCCCCGCGTCCTACTTCGCCGACATGTACCGGTGCGACGGTCTGGTCGGAGGACACGTGATCCTGCTCGGCCCCGGGAACGATGACGCCGCGGTGTCCGCGCTGCGAGCCCATCCTGGCGGTCTGCAGGTGGGGGGCGGCATGACGCCGGACAATGCCGTCGGATGGCTGGCCAAAGGCGCCGCCAAGGTCATCGTGACCTCGTATGTCTTTCAGAACGGGGCGCTGTCAAGCGAACGGTTGCGGCGCCTTGTTGATGCGGCCGGCGCGGAGCGCCTGGTGCTGGACCTGAGTTGCCGGCGTCGGAACGGGGACTATGTCGTGGTGATTGACCGTTGGCAGACGTTCACGGACGTGATCCTCGGGCCGCGGGTCTTTGCCGAGTTGGCCATGTCGTGCTCTGAGTTCTTGATTCACGCGGTGGATGTCGAGGGCAAGCAGGCGGGAGTGGATGGTGATCTGGTCCGTGCCATGGCGGCGTGGTCTCCGGTCCCGGCTACCTACGCGGGCGGGGTGCGTTCGCTCGCCGACATCTCCCGGATCGAGGAACTCGGGCAAGGCCGCGTCGACGTCACGGTGGGCAGCGCTCTGGACATCTTTGGCGGTTCCTTGTCGTACCGTGAGTTGGTGAACTTCGACCGGCAGCGACGTCCGACCTGACCTGGACCGGGGCGGGTGCGCCCCGGCGTTGGACGTCTTGAGGTTGGACAAATCTTCCGCAACAGAGTACCTTTATTACAATAGAGTGCCGATCTGCGCGTTATGAGGGCAGGTGCATTCACGACGGAACCTGCTCTTCAAGGAGACATCCATGAAAACGTCATGGCGGCGAGTGGCCATCCTGATCGCGGCCGGGGGGTGGGGTGCCGCGGATCTGACCGCCGGGCTCCTGGACGGGTTGGGCCTTGACAGCCCGGTCAGTCGCGAGGAGACCAAGTTTACCTGTACCCCGTTGCCGCCGTCGACTCCGCCGGCGCAGCACTCGGGGTCCGAAGGTGTGCCGCCGTTGCCCTTGCCTGCGGTGCCCTTGCGCCGCACGGAGAAGAAGAATCCGCCACGACCACCGGTGTTGATCGCGAAGATTTCGACCCAACGGGAGAGCGATTGGGCCACGAACCCGGCCGACGCCGAGAACCTTCTGAAGTGGATGGCAAAGAACCTCAACGTCAACTTCAGCTCCATCAACCTGCCGCAGAACCAGGTTCCCTCCGACCCCCGGCAGGTCCCGGTTCTGTACCGGACCGGGCACGAGGGGTTCTCGTTCCCGCCGGAAGTGCGGCAGAACCTGCGCGCCTACCTGCTCGGCGGCGGCACGCTGGTGTTCGAGGCCTGTTGCGGTCGGCGTGCTTTTGCGGAGTCGGCGCTCAAGGAGATGCAGCAGCTCGTCCCCGAGCGTCCGCCCTACCGATTGACCCCCGACCACCCGCTGTTCCACTCATTCTTCGACGTCAAGAAGATTTCATACCGGCCGTGGGCCCTGAAGGCCGGGGCCGAGAACGGCGATTCGGCGGTCATCGGGATTGACATCGGCTGCCGCACGGCGGTGTTTTGTTTCCGCTGGGACGTGAGTTGCGGGTGGGACGAATTGGCCGACTCCGAGCGTCATCACTGCCTGGGCTACGATGTGGAGACAGCCAAGCAACTCGGGTCCAACCTCATGGCTTACATCACCGCGGAGCGCAGTGCGGCGTTGCCGCTGAGCAAGGCGCTGGATTTCGTGGACGTTACCAAGAACAAGTCCGGCAAGTTCATCATCGCCCAGGCAACTTACACGGGGATGTGGAAGACGCGGGACGCCGGGCTGTCAATGCTCCTGAACTCTTTCTATGAGCAGACCAAGACGCCGGTCCGGTTCGCGCGCGAGGAAGTGGCGCTGGATTCGCCGCGACTCTTCGAGGTCCCGTTTGTCTACATGACTGGGCATGAAGAGTTTGAACTGACCGCGGCAGAGCGTTCCAACCTGCGGCAGTTCCTGCAGCGGGGCGGGGTCCTGCTGGCCGAGGCCTGCTGCGGACGCGAGGCGTTTGACCGGTCGTTCCGCCAGGAAATGGCCAAGGTTCTGAACGGCCAGAAACTGGAACGGCTTCCCGAGACGCATCCGTTGTACGCGTTTCCCAATCAGGTCAAGAGCGTGCAACCCCGGCCTGCCTTGGCGCGGAAGCTGAACGCCGACGGCCGGCTTGCGCCGGTGCTGTACGGCGCGACGATGGAAGGCAACCTCAACGTGATCTACTCGCCGCAGGGGCTGTGTTGCGGCTGGGAACTGGCGCAGTGCCCGTACTGCGCCGGGGTGGCGTCGCAGGATGCCCTGGCGTTGGGTGTGAACATTCTTTCCTACGCAGTCCTCCAGTGAGCAGGCCCGTTTGCCGCACCGGACCGACGGACTGCATTTGGGCCTCACGGGCGAGGATGCGGAAACCGTTGGCGGAGACGGCTCGTCTGCTATGCGCGCGGCCGAAGGGTTGGCGTTCGTTAGAGGCGCTGTCGTGGGTGCCAAGGCCTTGCGCCAAAACCGTGGTTGCAGAGAGGTTTTCCACCCACCGGTATCTGTTTGAAACAAGGGAGGCCCAATTGTGGTGAGTCTGGCGACACGTTATCTCGGTCTGAACCTGCGGAATCCGCTGATCGTCGGGGCCAGTTCCCTGACGATGACCGCCAAAGGTGTCCGAGCCTGCGCGGCGGCCGGTGCGGGTGCCGTCGTACTGAAGTCCTTGTTCGAGGAACAGGTTCGACTCGACACGGCTGCCCTCGACCAGTCCCTCGAGGCTGAGGAGAGCTGGCACAGTGAAGTGTTTGCCCTGATGGAGGCCAACGTCAGCATGCGCTACGGGACGCGTGAGTACCTGCAGGTCGTGCGCGACTGCAAGGCCGCCACGGACATCCCGGTTATCGCCAGCGTCAACTGCGTCTCCACCGAATGGTGGGAGGATTTTGCCGGCGAGGTGACGGCGGCGGGCGCTGACGCGCTCGAGTTGAACATCGCGATCATGCCCCGGACACTGGTCACCACGGGTGCCGAGATTGAGGACCGCTACGCTGAAATCGTGAAGGTTGCCCGCAAGACGGTGCGTATACCTATTGCGGTCAAGCTCGGTCCGTACTTCACCAGCATTCCGCAGGTTGTGGTGCGGTTGCGCGAAGCGGGCGCGGACGGGTTTGTGCTGTTCAACCGGTTTTACCGGCCGACCGTGGACATCGAAACCCTGACGCTGACCGCCGCCGACCCCTACAGTACGTCCGACGAATTGGCGCCTTCGGTGCGTTGGATCTGTATGCTGGCCGAGCGAGTCAGTGCGGACTTCGCGGCCGCCACGGGAGTGCACACGCCCGAGGATGTCATCCGGGTCGTGTTGGCGGGCTCAAACGCTGTGCAGGTGGTGTCCGCCCTGTACCTGCAGGGTGTCAAGCATCTCCGAGTCCTTCGAGAGGGGGTGGAGGAGTGGATGGAGAGCCATGGGTACAGCACACTCGATGAGTTCCGCGGCTTGATGTGCCAGGCACGTCATCCGGACAACGAGATGTTCAGCCGCTGCCAGTATATCAAGGGCCTGGTGGGAATGGAGTGAAGTGCGGGCGGCGCCTCAGAGGTTAGGTTTCAGGTGTCGGGTTTCAGGTTTCAGGGGACGTGAATGGGGGTCAGCCAAAGCCATCCCCGCGCGCGGTGACCGGCGTGCCCCAAGACCCTCGACAACTCACCGCCCCTCGACCGTGGTCACTTGCGGCTCTTGAAAACCCGCGCTCGGGGCGTAGATTATGAATCTGTGCGTCAACTTTGGGGCTGTAGCTCAGTTGGCTAGAGCGATACGTTCGCAACGTATAGGTCAGGGGTTCGATTCCCCTCAGCTCCACCAGTCTCCTCCTCCCCGCGGTGTCGCCCGGGTGCTTGACGAAACCGGGTTGTTCCTCTCCCAATAACACACCCTGCAAAGCGTCCCTGCTTCTTCTCGCGCTTCCCGAGCCGGAAGCTAACGATGGGCGGCTGGCATGGAGGTGCGCTGGACGGAGTGCCGGGGAAGGGAAAGGAGGGGGGCAATGGCCGGGTCGGCACTTGCCTGCGGACGACGTCTTTTGCCGAACGTCCCGTGCTGGGGTGGCGTGAGGCATGGCGAGGAAGGGCCGGGGAAGACGTTTCCGCTGTGATCGCTCGTCAGCAGCGTCCCCTCTTGCGCGGGTGAGACCTGGGCCTGTGGGCCGCCCTACGTCGTGGTTTGCTGTGACGGTGTGCTTTCGCCTGGTTTCTTGGGCCGGAACTCCGCCGCGCGCTTCTTACCCTCAGCGACCTGGGTCGGGGTCGTCTTCTTTCGGATCACGTCTAGCCTGTCCGGGGTGTCCTCGGCGCCTGCCAGGCTGAACCACTTGTAAGCTTCGGCATAGTCCTGGGAGACGCCGCCGCCATTGGCGTACACCACGCCGAGGTGGTACTGGGCTCTGGCGTCGCCTTGCTCGGCCGCCGTGCGGTACCACTTGGCGGCTTCGGTTTGATCCCGGGGGACGCCGTCGCCGATGTCGTACATCCAGCCGAGGTGGCACTGGGCTTCGGCATGGCCCTGTTTGGCCGCCGCACGGTACCACTTGGCGGCCTCGGCTTTGTCCCGGGGGACACCGGTGCCTCGGGCGTAGATCTCAGCGAGGCGGTACTGGGCCTTGGCATCGCCCTGCTCGGCGGCCTCTCTGGTTTTGGCAAGACGCTGTCCTGCGGCGGATGCTGGGGATGTCACTGTGGTGCTTTCTCCTTTTGGAACAATCTAATAAACATAGCCGGGTCGGGGGCCGGAAGCAAGGCCGATGACAGCCAGGACACGGTAATGCGTCGGTCAAAGGTGCAAATCGTCCGTCCAGACGGCTGGCGAGGTCGCTTGCCCTTCATTGCCAAGCTCGGGACTGGCCGCCCGGGTGGAAGGCGAGTGGCATCCGCGAGCCGCCTTCAGGACCTGGGGTCGTGTTGGGTTGACAGATCTCGATTTGCCGGACACAGGGCGGGGTGTCCCTTTCCGTCGGGCGGTCATGGATGTAGATTGACGGAGGTCCGGAGCGGGTATTGGGACTGCGGTGATGTGCAGCGGAGGCTAGCTCAGCGTGCCGAGGGGCCGCCACGTTCCTCGGTCCGACGGGCACGGGCACGGGCGAAGAAGGAGGACACACAATGAGCCGACGGTTGACGATGGGGCTGATGCTGGTGGCGGCCTTGGCGTGCGGGTGGATGCGGGCGGCGGAAACCCCGGACCAGGCGTTCGGGTTCGCAGCCGAGTTGCTGAAGGAGGGCGAGGAAGGATTCGCGCTGCTGGAGTTCAAGCGCTTCGCGTTCCAGTACCCGAAGGATGCGCGAGCGTCCGAGGCGACACTGCGTGCCGCTCTGCTGTACCTGACCTGCGCCGAGGACATGGACCGGGCGCGCCGCACCTTGAATGGGCTGGCGGACGTCGTTCCCACCACGCCAGCCGCAGACCAGGCCAAGCAACTGCTGGCCTTCATCGATGTGAACTCCGACTTCGAAGGCAAGCCGCTGATCCTGTACCTGCGCGCCAAGGCTGCCGGGAGCCGCGAACAGTTTGCGAAATCCGCATCCCAGTACTTGGAGGTTTCGAACACCTACCCCAAAGCGCGGTTGGGTGATCAGGCGCTGCTGGCGGGCGCCAAACTGCAGATCGGCCGGCTGAATCAAGTACAGGAAGGCGCTGACAATCTGCAACTGCTCACGACGCGGTACCCGAACAGTCCCCTCGCTGCCGAAGCTATGTACGAGGGCGCGGCGGTCATCGAGAAACTCAAAGGCCCGGGCAAGGTGGCTCAGGACGCGTACCGCAAGGTGGCGACGCAGTTCCCCGACACCGAATTCGGCAAGAAGGCGGCAACCCACATCGCGGTGGCGGAGAAAACCGCCAACCTGCCGCGCCGCCAGTACGAAAAGGAATCCGTGCGTCAGTTCCAGGTGTTGAAGGAAGGCTATGGCACGGGCACGGATTACATCGCGGTGATCCAGATCTCCACGGAAGCGTCTCTGCACGACGTCGAGGCGACCATGGAGGAGGCGCTGTTCCAGTGCATTGAGAAGCGAAGAACCGCGACGGACGGGGTGAATATCCAAGCCTATTACAACTACCCTCTGACCCAGGCCGGTTCGGTGACCTGGCAGCCTGGCCAGGACCCGGTGTACAAGCTCAAGGAGCGGAAGACCGAAGATCTGATCAAGGACGTATTCTTCGACATCCTGAAGAAGAAGAAGTGAGGCACGGGGACGGGGGTCGGGCAGTGGCGCGGGACCTCCGGGACCGCGGTAAAGGTGCTCGGGGCCGTCCCGGACCGAGGTTCTCGGCCGGGGATTCGCCGCGGAGGACGCATCCCGCTCCAGCGCGAAACGCGCCGAGCCACCGCGCGCTCGATCGCTTCCCGGACAGGACCAGCCGCCCCTCTGTGACACCGGATTTACCCGCACAGGTCGGAAGGAATCGCAGGAGGTATCCAAGCATGACGCGCTTCAGGCCGCTCGCCGCTCTGAGTCTTGTCGTCGCTCTCGCCAGCGGTGCGCCGGCGCAGGAACCGGCGGTCACGCCGTCGGCTGCACCGCCCATTTCCGGCGAGCTGTTCCCCGTTTGTTACCAGAACGGCACGTACCGCATTCCGGCTGGATTCCCCGGAGTCCTGCTCTTCACCTTCAAGGGCGACCCCAAGACGGTGAAAGAGGCCTGGCTGGCCCTCGACTTGCCGCCGGGTGTCGAACTGGTTGGCGCCGTGCCCTGGCTGCCCACGCGCACCGTGGACAACTCGGCCACGTGGGATGCGGAGACCGTGACCCCGCAGGGCACGGTCAAGCACGACGGCAAGGACTACTCGCGGTCCGTCATTGCGTTGAACAACGACCTGGCCCGGCACTTGCGGCCGGACCAGGTGCTGTGGGGTCGGAAGGAGCGCGTGTACCTCAAGACGTGGCCCGGGATGGCGGGCAAGAATCTCAAGGTCTACTGGTCCCTGCTCACGCGCGCCGGCGAGACCCCGGCGCAGAGTTTTGCGCTGACCGTGCTGCCGGCGCTCGAACCGCCGGCGAAGAAGTTGCAGCGCTTCAACCTGATGGCCTGCAAGCTGGGCAGTGCCACCGCACCTTTCCCTGCGGTTCAGGACGCGTACTACCGGTACTGGCTGTCGCTGCACGAACGCCCCTACATCCTGGGCGAAGCAATGGGGCACGTTCGCCTCAGAGACGAGCTGCGCGACCGGTTTTCGCGCGACTTTCGCTGGGTTGGAATGGTCGGCGCCAAGGAAGGCGGAACCCCGCAGTTGAACCTGGACCGTTGGCTGACGTTCGCGAAACGGGTCAAGGCGGACGGCAAGATCGCGAACGACCTCGTCTGCCCGAGCTTCCTGATCCAGGACCCCGAAGACCGCATCTGGGACAAGGCGGCGCCAGAGGGCATTCGTCAGTATCGATTGCTCAACCAGAGTTCCGTGGAGGCCATGATCTGGGATTTCGAGCCGGGCGCCATGGAGTTCTGTTTCTGCGACGTCTGCCGCAAGAATTTCGCCGCCTTCGCCGGGTTGGCTGACACACCGGACACCCAGACGATCAAGTCGCAGCATGCGAAGAAGTGGTTCGACTTCCGCGTCGACCAGCACGCCAAGATCAATGCGAAGTTCGCAGGCATGGTGAAGAAACACTTCCCGAAGACGCAGTACTGGATCTGTACCGACAACCTGCACGACGGCTCGCACTTGCTTTCCGAGTGGTGCGGTTGCGACGAGCGGCTCTTCGACCCGGACGTGGACCTGCACCTGCCTATGATCTACTACGCCGGACTGCAGTTCTACAAGGACGTGGCGCTGAACGTGAAGTCGCTGCAGAAGCCGGTGTTCGTGCTCGTCGACCCGGCTGAGCAGCTCGAGATGTTCTTCTCGCGCTACACGCCGCTGAAGATCAAGCAGGACATCGTCGCCTGCGCGGCGCTCGGGGCGGTCGGCATCGGTTTCTGGCCGGAGGACTACCTGGACGGCGCGTACCTCGCCAACATCGCCGCCGGTACGGGGATGGTGGCGCAGGCGGAGTCCTACTACTTCGGCACGCGCGACGACACGCTGGCCGAGGTCAAGGTCGAGCCGGTCTTCGAGAAGACCATCGACGACGGTGGCAAGAAATCGACGCTGGTGATTCCGTCCCTGGGCGAGAAGATCCAGGCGACCGTGCATGCCGCGGGGCAGGGCCGACTGGTCACGGTGTTCAACTACGACGAGGCCAACGACGCCATCCTGCAGGTCCGCGTGCCAGGCCTGCCGGCTGGCGCCTACTGGGTCCGCGACCTGGAGTCGGACCGCGTCTACCTCGACGCCGACCGCAAGCCCCTGACCGCGGAGGCGCTGGCCGCCGGGTTCCTCTCCAAGGTCAACGCGAGCGACGTGGTGGTGATCGAGGTGTCGCAGAACCATGACATCGAGAAGGGCATTGCCCAGGCCGAGTTCCAGAAAGAGATCGACGCGGCGCGGGCCAAACTGGGCGGTCCGGCGGCGTTCGCCGGCGCCACGCAGGGTGAGGCCACGGCGGACTGGGGCGACGTGGACGGGAACGGCGTGCCGGAAGTGCGGTTGGAGCTGCCGCTGGCTAAGGCATACGTGGACCTGGCCCAAGGCGCGAACGTCACCGGCTGGGTCGTGAAGGCCACCGGCGAGGACCTGCTGGCGCAGGGCAAGGACCGCGGCCTTCTCGGCGAACTGGTGCCGTACGACCTGAAGGGCGCGGTGTGGGCTGCCTGGACGCTGACGAAACTCGAGGTCCGCGACGGGTGCCCCGTCGCCGTGCTGGCCAGCCGTCTGCAGACGAACGTCGCCGCCGCGGGTGCCGACCCGCAAGGCGGCTCGACCATGGACGGGCTTGACGTCGAAAAGACGGTTACGCTGCTCGATGGCGGCAACGCGTTGACGGTCGCGTTCGCGCTTACGAACAGCAGTCCGCGGCCGTTGACCATGCCGGCCGGGTTCCGGGTCAAGAACTACCCGCGCCTGGGCGCGGCGGTGGCCCAGGGCAAGCCGCTGCCGGCCATCTCAAGAGTTCGGATCCAGGCCGCCAACGGTGCCCGCGAGATCACGACTGCCGCACCGGTCAACAGCACCGTGTTCCTGCCGCCCGACGTGCGCGAACACCCGTTCCTGAAGGTCCTTGCCGACGCGAAGGTCGAGTCTTGGACACCGGGTCCGGTGGTGATCGAAGCGGGCGCCGGCGCTGAAACGCGGCGCCTGACCATCGAGCCGGACACCAAGGCCACGGTTGGTCTGTACTCGTGGTGGAGCACGGCGAGCTTCACGGTCGAGCTTTTGAGTGCGGACCTCGCACTCCCGCCCGGCCAGACCGCCACGTACGAGCAGACTATCCGTTTCGAGACCGGCGCGGCTGGGAAGTAGCAGCGCCATCCGATACGTCCCGGTTCGTAGCCCCGGCTTCAGCCGGTCCGGAGCGCGCGTGGGCGGTACGGATGACGCGAATGAAGGCGGATCAGCGTCGGCGGATTCTCAGGCGGTTGCGCTGGAATACGCAGAAGGCTCCCTCCAGTTCCCCGCCATGCCGCTCCAGTATTCCTGAGACGACGGCCGCCTTCTCCGGCCCCGTGGCATCCTCAATCCGCAACAGAAGAACGCCCGCATGGGCCAGTCCCGAGTTGTAGACCAACTCCCCGAAGTCCTTGTCCATGGTTACGACGATGCGGCCTTCCCGCACGGCAAGTTCGAGGATCGTGTCGTCCGTCATCCGTGGGTCGAGGTCGCGGACCGTGCGCACATCATGTCCGGGCTGGCGTAACACGCTCTCGACGCTTCTTCCCACTCCGACATCCACGAGGAAGTTCATGTCGGGGGCCTCACGGGTGGGCCGTGACTTGGAAGACTCGCTCTTCCCCGACGCGTTCGGCCGCGTACACCAGCACCGCCTGGATGTCCTCTGGCTCCAGCTCGGGGTACTCGTCCAGCAACCCGTCTGCAGTCACGCCACCGGCCAAGGCCTTCAGGATCTGATCGACCGTGATTCGAAGCCCCCGAATGGTGGGCTTGCCGACCATCACCCTCGGGTCGACTGTGATCCGTGCCGTCAGTTCATGCTCGGGGCGAGTGACCATGTTCCGCGATCTCCCGTGTGCAGGGCCAGTCTGTCGCTGGCACCTTCACGAATATCGCATTGTCTCACCCCCAAATCAAGCGAAACACCCAACCCCTCAGGGCTGTTTCAAGATTCGTGACCGTCGCGTGCAGCGAGTACCCCCGGCGTGTTCCCACGCCGGGGAGGGGTGGCCTGAGGACAGGCCGCCCCTACCAGGTGTGCGCGGAGGTGTGGCCTTCCGAGACGCGGCGCCAGATCTTGAAACAGCCCTGCCAACCCCTGTGCGCAGGGACGGCGAACCACCACGTTCGCCACGAACTGTGAATCCTCACGTCCCCGGTTCGCAGTAGTACTCGTTGATCCGCGCGGCGATGCGCGTGGTGGGGTGCTGCGCGTCGCGTCCCCGTCGTTCCCGCCGCACCCGCCCCCCCGCCCCCACACTCCCACACGGTCCCTTCGCGTTCACTGCGGATGGTACTCGCGGTGCATCAGGCTGAGTTTACGGGCCAGGATTTCGCCGAAGAACTCGCCGCGCAGCACCAGCCGCACGGGCCCGTCCTCGTGCAGGCCCTCGTCTTCACGCTTCATGGTGACGGAGACGTGGTCCCAGCCGGCATCATTCTTGAGATCGTCCAAGGGGCGGTGTTCGATCAGCTTTTCGGTGCCGTCCGGCAGCGTCTGGATCAGGCAGAACTCGACGTTGCCGGACCGGAAGCCCTGCTTGCAGAAGGAACCGGAGAAGGTGAATCGCATGCCGGTCCGGGCGGGCAGCGGCGCGGACTCGAAACTCATGGGGGCCAGTTTTTCCGAGTGCAGCCGCACCACGGTGGCGGCCGCGCCCTTGCCCTCGCTGGATGCGTCCGGCTTACAGAGAACGGCTTGCCGTTCCGGGTCCGTCACCATGACCGTCCAGTGGCGCAATCGGTTTTTCGGCCCCATGGTTCCGACCGCCTCCGGTTCGTCGAGGCACTCGGTTCCCGGCAGCGGGTTGAGGCCGGCCAAGTCGGTAGGGGCCGTGGCCGCGTAGGTGTGGCCGCGCGGTGTCCGCATCGCGAACAGGCCCGCCGCAACGATCAGAGCCAGCAGCAGCAGCGCCGAGAGCGTAATGGCGCCCGTGCGCCAACGGCGACCGGACCGTAGCACCTCGTCGAGCTTCTCGACATCGTGCTTGCCGGTTTCTGTCTCCGGTCCAGCGGTCTCGGGCGGACGGAAGTCCAGTTGCTCTCGCAATGGCGCCGCCAGGACCTGGTCCGCGACGCGGAGGAACCGGCTCGGACCGTCAGGGATTCCCGCGGCCTCGAGCGACTGCCGAAAGGCTTCGATGTCGAACGGCACACGCCGGAAGTTGACCGACTCGCGCTCCACGTCGTAGATGCAGTAGCAGGCCCGGATGTCGCCGTCGCGGGGCTGCCCGACCGAACCGACGTTGACGATGTAGCGCTTGCCTTCTTCCATGCCGAAGTTCTGCGGCGGCAGCCAGTGCGGCATCCCGCTTGAGCCGAGCACGAACAGGCCCGGCACATGGCTGTGCCCCAGGAACAGCAGTTGCTCGCTGCAGGCTTCCCAGGCAGCCAGAGCGTCCTCCGGTTCGATGACGTACCGGAACAGGCGCGGCTCCAACGGTGCACCGTGCGTGCAGCGGAACCCCCGCCCCTCGATGGCGTACGGGAGCTTAGCGAAAAAATCCGCCGCCTTGCCGTCCAGGCGGGAACGGGTCCACTCGATGATCGTCCGCGCGTCCGGGTTGAAGCAGGCGGCGTCCATCTGCCCGCAGACCACGGCATCGTGGTTGCCGAGCACGAAATGGCGGACGTGGCCGTAGACACGGCTGAGCACTTCGGCGGGCTGCGGCCCATACCCGACAATGTCGCCCAGGCAGATGATGTCCTCCACGCCCGAACTGCGGATGTCGGTCAGGACGGCGTTCCAGGCCTGGAGGTTGGCATGCAGGTCGGAGACGATGGCGTATCGCACAAAGGCTTCCCCTTCAGCTCGACAAGTGGTCCGTTCCGTGGGGGCGCGGAAAACGGCCTCAGTCTTCCCAGTACAACAGGGCGCCACAGTTTTCGCAGGACACCGGCAGACCCTTGCGTGCATTCATCCGCACCTGGGCAATGGCGTTCATGTGGCAGCGGTCGCAGGCGTTGTTGCGGATGGGGACCAGCACGCGGCGGTCGCCTGCGGCGTGGCGTTTCTTCAGACGCAGTCGTTCATAGCGGTTGACCAGTTCGGTGTCGATCCCGACGAGCGCTTCGGCACGCTCGGCCATGAGTTTGTCCATCTGTGCCTTGCAGTTCTTCTCGCGTGTCTCCAAGTCGGTCAGCATCTCGCGAATGCGGGCCTCGACCGCTTCCTGGTCTTGGCGCGCTTTCTGCAGCCCGCCGCGGTGTGCCTCGATCCGGTCCATGATGACGAGTTGCTGATCTTCGAGCTCGTTGACCTGCCGCGCGCAGGACTCGACCTGCTGCAGGGCGGCCCGGTACTCATCGTTGCTCTTGATCATCGCGGACTTGGTCTGGAAGTCACGCATCCGCGTCCGAATGGACTCGGCTTGCAGGTCCAAGTCCTTAAGCCGTTTCTCCTCCTGGACCACCTGGTTCTTGGCGGCGGCGGTGACGGCCTTGGCATCGTCAATGAACTGCTGCACTTTGGCGCGTTCCACCGGCGCCGACTCGACCTGTTCCTCGATCTTGGCGATCCGCAGATCTTTCTCCTGCAGAACCTGAAGCTTCGACACCCATTCATGCATGTGGGGAATCCTTACCCGTGACTGTATCTGGACAAAAGACGCCTATAACAATAGCGACATGAGAGCCACTCGGCAACTCGGACTCTGGGAAATGTGTAATGCGTCAGTCGCGGGTGCACGGTTGGGCGGTAGATGGCCAACGTGGCGGGAGCGGCTCGCTCCCGCGGGTGTCGGAGCGAGCCGCTCCGACCACTTTAGGCGTCAGCCCAGGTCAAACTTCGACCTTATCTCCACCCGCAACTGACGCATTACGATGCAATACGCAAGGGCGTTGAAGCGGGCAACGATGCCACTATGTTAAGGACCTTGGATTTTGCCCGGGGCCGCTCGTTCGTCGCGCCGGCCGCCGGGACGGTGTCACATGGCGGCGGCAGGGCGAGAGAGGAGACGCGTTCGTATGAAGATCCTGGTGACCGGTGGGGCAGGTTATATCGGTAGTTGCTGCACGGAGTACCTGCTCGACCACGGCCACAACGTGATCATCTACGACTCGCTCCTTCGCGGACATCGTGACGCCGTCGATCCGCGAGCGGTCTTTGTCCACGGCGAACTGGCGGACGCCGAGAAGGTATGCGCCACGCTGGCGCAGCACCGGGTGGACGGGATCATTCACTTTGCCGGGTTCATCGAGGTCGGTGAGTCCATGGTCGACCCGGGGCGCTTTTTCCGGAACAACGTCGCTTGCGGCCTGAACCTGATGAAAGGTGCGGCGGAGACCCAGGTGCGGCGGATTGTGTTCTCGAGTACCGCCGCGACCTACGGCATGCCGGAAAAGGTTCCGATAACGGAAGACCAGCCGACCCTTCCGGTCAACCCGTACGGCGAATCCAAGCTCATGTTTGAACGTATCCTGCGCTGGTATCACCAGATCCATGGCTTGGAGTATGTGGCGCTGCGGTACTTCAATGCGTCCGGGGCCACGCCGAATTTCGGCGAGGACCACAATCCGGAGACGCACCTGATTCCGCTCGTGCTGCAGGTGGCCGCTGGCCGCCGGGAACACGTGAAGGTCTACGGCACGGACTACCCGACTCCGGACGGCACGTGCATCCGCGACTATGTCCACGTCCTGGACCTGGCGCAGGCGCACCTGCTGGCGCTTGAGAGCCCTGAGGTCGGCAGTTTCAATGTGGGCTCCGGCAGCGGCTACAGCGTCCACGAGATCGTGCGCATGGCCGAGCAGGTGACGGGGCGTTCGATCGACGCGCGCCCGGCGCCTCGCCGTCCCGGCGATCCACCACGGTTGATCAGCGATTCGACCGCGGCCCGTACCCGGCTGGGCTGGCGGCCGCAACACGATAGCATCCGGGACATCATCGAGAGCGCCTGGTCCTGGCGCCAGCGCCATCCCGACGGGTACGCGAAGTAGTGTGGCGTCCCGCCGGTTCGTGGGCGAACCGGCGACGGAAGGTTTCCAGCAAAGGAGGATCAGTGAGCGCGGACAGAAAGCGCCTTATCTTCTCGGTCCTGCGAGCTGTCCTCGGGTTCGGCCTGGCGGCACTTCTCATTCACCTGACCCTCAAGTCGACGAAGACCAGCGTGGGCACGCTCTGTCACGAGATACTGAACGGGAACCGACCGCTCCTCCTGACGGCTCTAGCGCTGTACGGCTTCGTGGTCGGCATCACCGTGCGGCGCTGGCAGATGCTCCTGGCCGTGCAAGGGGTGCATATTTCGTTCCCGCAAGCGGCGCGCCTGACCATGATTGGCGTGTTCTTCAACCTGGCCATACCCGGTGCGGTCAGCGGAGATCTGGTCAAGATGGGATACGTTGCGAAGTACGCCAAGAGCAAAGCGGCCGAGGCGATCCTGACGATCATGCTGGACCGCGTCCTGGGTCTGGTCGGGCTGTTTGTGCTGGCCTCCGTGGTTCTGGTGCTGTCCCTGCCTGTCCTGGCCAGCCTGCCGCCGGAGTTCCGGATGTTGCGCTGGGCGGCATTTGTCATCGGCCTGGGGAGTGTCGGGGGGATCCTTTTCCTGGCCGCCGTCGAGTGGCGGGAGAAATGGATCGGACTGCCGGGCGTAGCGGGAGTGCTCGAGTGGTGCGGCCGCACGGCGCCGGCCGCGGTGACACGTGTCGTGCTGCGGTTCGTCAACGCACTCGAACTGTACCGGAACGCGCGCCTGACGGTGCTGAAGGCCATCCTGCTTTCGGTCCTGGTGCACTTCAGCATGGGCATGTGCCTGTTCACCATTGCCCGCGCCGAGGGCGAACCCCATTTGCGGGCCATGGACTATGTCTTGGTCATGCAGGTCGCCAACAGTGTCGGCGCCATTCCAATCACGCCCGGCGGGTTTGGCATGCGCGATGCCACGACCGCGAAGTTCCTCGAGGCTCTGGGCGCGGCACAGGAGAAGCGCGGCATTATCCCGGTGACGCTCACAATGGTTTTTGTCGCCTGGGGCTTGGTCGGCGCGGTCGTGTTCATCGTTTCACCCGGACTGCGGACCGTCGCGGCACACCCAAGCCCTGGCGACGACACGGTCACACCGCCGCCCGGGGCTGTGACGTGAGCGCGGGTGGCGCGGTCAAGCCGCATCCCGTGTGTCTCCAAACTGGGCCATCAGGGTCTCGCACCGTGCCGATCAGGAAGCGAATTCTTCTCCACGTGTGCTGTGCGCCCTGCGCAACGCACTCGGTCGAACGATTGCGTGAAGAGCATGACGTGACGCTGTTCTTCTCGAATTCAAACATCCATCCACACGACGAGTATGAGAAACGGCTGTTGCAGGCACGGACGTTGGCGGAGCGGACCGGTTGTCCGCTGGTCGAAGACACGTACGCCCACCAGGACTGGCTCGCGTTCGTCGCAGGGCTCGAGGCCGAACCGGAGAAGGGCCGACGCTGCCTCAAGTGCTTCGAGTACAACTTGAGGCGGGCTGCGGAGTTCGCACACCGCAATGGGTTCGACGGCTTCACCACCACGCTGACGATCAGTCCGCACAAGAGTTCGGCGGACATCTTCCGCATCGGCGCGCCCCTGGGTGACTTCCTGGCGGTGGATTTCAAGAAACGCGACGGGTTCCGACGCAGCGTCGAACTCAGCCGTCAGTACGACCTGTACCGCCAAGGCTACTGCGGTTGCGAGTTCAGCCGCCGCGCCACGGCGCCACCGGAGGCCGGCAAGTGACGGCCCTGTGTCGGGGAGAATAGTGTGCGTGGGTGTGTGAGTGAGAGAGTGTGGGTGGACGGAGAAACTTGGCGCGCCATGCGTGAGAGGCGACCGCGCATGATCCGTCCGATGGGTCTGCTCGGCCCGACCCCCAAGACGTTACGTCTTGTCGCGGCGCCATTCCGTTACGAACCAGCCGGACACCGCATGAAGGAGCCAAGGACACAGCTATGTCAGACGTGACCACCGTGCTGCGGGGCGGAACTCTGCTCACCTTGAACGCATCCCTCGACGTCTTGGATGACGCCGCCATCGGTATTGCCGGAGACCGCATCGCCTGGGTCGCGCCCGGGGCGGCGCAACCGGAGGTTCCCCCCGAAGCCACGGTCATCGATATGTCCGGGCGTTTGCTCCTGCCCGGACTGGTGAACACCCACACGCATCTGCCCATGTCGTTGTTCCGCGGTTTGGCCGACGACTTGCCGCTCAAGGAGTGGCTGGAGAAGCACATTTTCCCCGCCGAGGCCAAGTTCATCAATCCCGAAAGCGTCCGGGTGGGTACCCGGCTCAGCGTCGCCGAACTGCTCTTGGGCGGCACGACGACCTGCGCGGATGGATACTCACATGCCAACGTGGTTCTGTCCGTGGCGCGGGAAATGGGGCTTCGCGGCGTGTTCGCGCAGGGCATCGTCGACGCTCCGGCTCCTGGAGTGCCGGACCCAAGCCTGCATTTCACCGTGCTGCGGCGGCACCTGGAGTCGCGCGCCCTGGGCGGGGTGCAGGTTCCGGCGGTGTTCGCGCACGCCCCCTACACCTGCTCGCGTGAGACGCTGCTCCGGGCCAAGGATCTGGCGCGCGAGTACGACGCGTTGTTCTTCATTCACGTCGCCGAAGCACGTTGGGAACTCGACTGGTGCCGGCGCGAGCGCGAAGGGCTCACTCCGGTGCGGTACCTGCACCGCCTGGGCCTGCTCGACTCGCGCACCGTACTCGTCCACGCCGTGCACGTCGACGAAGCCGAGGCGGATCTCATTGCCGCCAGCGGCGCCGGGATCTCGGTCAACACGGAAAGCAACATGAAGCTTGGGTCCGGGGTCACCCCCATTGCCAACTACCTCGAGCGCGGCATCCCGCTCGGACTCGGAACCGACGGCTGCGCCAGCAACAACGACCTTGATCTGTTTCTGGAAATGAGCCAGACGGCGCGACTCTCCAAACTGGCCAGCGGCGACCCGGTGAAAGTCAAGGCTGCGGACCTGGTGCAGATGGCCACCCGCGGCGGCGCCAAAGTGCTGGGTCTGGACCGTGACATCGGTTCCATCGAGCCGGGCAAGCAAGCGGACATCATCGCGCTGCGGCTCAACCGGCCGCACGCCCAACCGCTCTACAACCCGTACTCACACCTGGTCTACTCCGCCTCCGCGGCAGACGTGGACTGGGTCATGGTCGGGGGCGACATCCTGGCGCGCGATGGCAAGTTGCTCAAAGCCGACACGGCGTCTATCCGCCGCGAGGCCGTCGAGTGGGCCGGTAAGATCCGCGGGGAGCAGGGGTGACGGCCGAGGCGAACTGCCCCGGCGCGACGGAACAACGCGGCCGAACCGGGCCAGGTCGGAAAAAACTCCGAAAACACCTTGACAGATGTCTTTCACGGGTGCAGCAGCTGTGCACCTGCATTCTGCGGCAGCGCCCGGACCGTCTGGTTGGGAATATAGCGGTATGCGCCAAATGGTGTTGTAACACAAGTATTGTTTACGCAAGTAATTATGGTCAATACTTCTGACCCGATGCCAGGTTTTCACCACTGCTAGGTCTTGACATGCGAACAGCGCACCGTTACGCTGCCGTAACGGGTAGATTTGGGTAACGGATGCTGCAACGCGCGGGAGAGGAGAGATCACGCCATGCACCGCTCTACATGCGTTCTGTGGGTTGGCGTTGCGGTCGTGACGCTGCTGACGGCCGGGACCTGCCGTGGCGCCGGCGAGGCGGGCGCGCCGCTGGGGTTGCTCGGGCATTGGGCGTTCGACGACGGGCAAGGCGACCTGGGCGCCGACGCGTCGGGGAATGACAACGACGCCGATCTGCACGGCGTGGAATGGGTGCGGGGTGCGTTCGGCACGGCACTGCGCTTCAAGGGCACGGATTCGTACGTGTCGATTCCGGTGCCGGACGGGTTGGATGGCGCGAACGAACTCACGGTCGAGGCGTGGGTGCTGTGGCAGGATGGCGGGCGCTACCCGAACATCATCACGGGCGGGCAGTGGAGTCCCGGCGGGTTCCTGTTCTTCGTGGCGGACAAGGGTTGCGCGTTCCGCATGGGCCGGCCCGACGCACGAGCGGGAGCCCCGGGCAAGGAATGGCAGGAGGTCTCAGCGCCGTTTCTGGGCGCGTTCGAGGTTGGCAAGTGGTACCATCTGGCCGCCACATTCAAACGGCCGGACATCGTGACGTACGTGAACGGGACGGCGGCCGGCACCGGAAAATGGGATTACCCGGTCGGTTGCCGTGGTGACCTGCGGGTCGGGTGCTGGCACGCGACCGAACCGTGCCACAACGGCTTGATTGACGACGTGAAAGTGTACAACCGCGCTCTGGCCGCCGAGGAGATCCTGGCGGGTTTCGCCGCCGAGTCGCCGCGGCGGACGGCGGAGGGCCAGGCGGCGTACGAACTCATCCCGCAACCAGCGCAAGGAGGAGCAGTGCCCATGGCGACGATCGAAAATCAACTGGCGAAGTTGGAGGTCGATGCGCGTGGCCGCTGCATCGCCCTGGTCGACAAGCGCAGCGGCCAGAACCTGCTGACGGGTGCCCTGCCCATGGCGACGCTCGCACGGAAGGGCAAGGCCGTCAACGCGAGGAGTTGCTCGTACTCCGACGGCAAGCTCCGGTTCGGCTTCGGCAAGGGCAAGGAAACCGTGGTGGTCGGCGTGACTGCCAAGAACCGCTATTTCACCTTTGAGGTCCTGGCCGTCGACGGCGAAGGGGTTGACAGGGTCACGTTCCTCTCATTGCCGGTCCAGAAGGGCAAGTACAGCTTCCCCACATCCGGAGCCATTGTGGGCGACGATTGGGCCGTGTGCCTGCGCGAGATGAACCTGCAGACCGAGGTGACGCTCGGCGGGGCGCAGCCGGCGTCGAGGGCCACCTGCCAGGCCGAGTACGGGCTGGTTGGCGCCAAGGCGGCATTGGTCGTGGCGCCGCCGGACCAACTGCGCCCGGCGCTGCAGGACATGGTCAAGGCCGAGGGCATGCCGCAGTCGACGCTGGGCGGGCCCTGCGCCCTCGATGCGGAGGGCAACCGCGGCTCATATCTGTTCACCGATCCTTCCGAGCGGGAGGCGGACCGTTGGATCGAATTCGGCAAGCGCGGCGGGTTCGCCTGCCTGCACTACGACGGCTGGTACAAGTCGCTGGGGCACTATGAGCCGGCCCCCGGGGCGTTCCCCAGCGGCATGGCGGGTATGAAGGAAATGGTGCGCAAGGTCCACGCGGCCGGGATGAAGGCCGGCATGCACACCCTGACCGGCTGCATCCAGCCGCACGATTCCTGGGTCACGCCGGTGCCGGACAAGCGCCTTGCCGCCGACGCGTCGTACACGCTGGCGGCCGACATGGACGAGAAGGCGGACACGATCCTGACGGCCGAGAAGCCGCAGGCGCACGACATCATTTGGAGTTACGCCGGCAGCGGCAATGCCATCCGCATGGGCGAGGAGATCATTCAGTATGCCGCGATCTCGTTCGAGCCGCCGTACGGATTCCTGAAATGCACGCGCGGCGCGTTCGGCACCAAGCCGGGTGCGCACGCGAAAGGCGCACCGGTCGATCACCTGCGCCAGGTCTATATCGCGTTCTACCCCGACGAGAAAACGACGCTGGTCGACGAGGTGGCCGACGCCATCGCGCGGGTCTACAACGAGTGCGAGTTCGACCAGATCTACATGGACGGCTCGGAAGGCATGGGCACCCGGTACGGCATCGAGGCCATGCGCAACGCGATCTACGCACGGCTGAAACGGCCCGCCACCGTCGAGGCCAGTTCCTGGGGCCACTGGAGCTGGTACTATCACTCGCGCGTCGGCGCCTGGGATCATCCGGCGTGGGGCCTGAAGGCCTTCACCGACCTGCATTGCGCCGGCATTGCCGGCTACCGGCAGGGCGCGTTGCTGCAGGCGCAACTCGGCTGGTGGGTGGTGAAAGGCTTTGATTCCAGGAGCAATGCGGAGACGCCCGACGAGATGGAGTACTTCTGCTGTAAGACGCTGGGTTTCGACGCGCCGTCCTCGACGCAGGGGATCGGGTCGCTGTCGGAGCCCTGGAACGTGCGCGTTTTCGAGTACATCACCATGGCCGGCTGGTACGAGCGGCTGCGGCTCGCCAACTACTTCACCGAGTCGCTCCGCGCGCAACTCCGCGAACCCGGCAAGGACTTCCATCTCGCGCAGGCCGAAGATGGCGAATGGCAGCTCCTGCCGACCGACTACCTGGCGCACAAGGTCACGGGGCTGGGCAACGGCTCGGACGCGTGGACGGCCAACAACCGGTTCGAGCCGCAGCCTGTCCGGATGCGCCTCGAGGCGCTGTACGCTGTAGCTCCCTATGACAACCCGGGTGCGGTCGCGATTGCGGATCCCGCAACGCCCGAAGCGTTCACGGTGACGCGGAACGCCAGCGACGTGACGCACAAACTGAGCCGGTCCACCGACCAGGTCAAGGTCGGCGACGCCAGTCTGTGTTTTACGGCGACGAGCAAGCGCGCGTCCGGCAAGGGTGCCTGGGCCCACGCGGGCATGCAGTTCGACGCGCCGTACCTCGACTTGAAGCAGAGCGATGCGTTCGGCGTCTGGGTGTACGGCGACGGCAAGGGCGAGGTGCTCAACATCCAGCTCGTCACGGCGCGCGAGTACATGCCCGCTTTCGGCGAGCACTACGTCACGATCGACTTCACGGGCTGGCGCTACATCGAGTTCCCGCTGCGCGAGCGCGACGCGGACAAGTATCACCTCTGCGACTGGCCGTACGGCGGCATCGGCCCCATCTACATGACCGCGGTCAACACGAGCCACGTCAGCGAGGTGAACCTGTACTTCAACAACCTGCCGCCCAACGACACGGCCACAGTCTACCTCAGCCCGATCCGGGCCCTGCACACCAGCCGCGTCCAGCTCGGCAACCCGACGCTGGAACTGAACGGCGCGGCACTGCGGTTCCCGACCACACTCCGCAGCGGCGACTACATCGAGCTACACGCCGCGGACGACTGCCGTGTCTATGACGAGCGGGGGACCTTGCTCGAACGGCTGACTCTGAACGGCAGCGTGCCGGTCCTCAATGCCGGCGAGAACCAGGTTCGGTTCACGTGCGAGGCGCCCGCCGGCTTCAGCGCCCGCGCCGAGGTCACGCTGATCGCGGCTGGCGCGCCGTTGCAGGGGCGTACGCCGGAGAAGGACGTCAACTGGGCGCTGCTGCGCGACGAGTACGGGATGCCGCGCGTCCTCACCCGTGCGGACAGCAGTGAGAACCGCTGGGACGTGACCTGCCGCAAGGCTGCGAAGTCCGCAACTCTCGGCTTCGAGCTCGACGTGCACCAGGTCGGGGCCTCGGATACGGCATACAACAGTCCGGGAACGCTGACTCTGGAGGGTTTCGACGACCTGAGTTTCTTCGCCGACTCACCCGACAACCAGTTCGCGCAGTTTGTGTACGACGCATCCCACAAGAGCATTGCGGTCAAGCCCGGCGTGACGCAGCAGTTCGAGCGCAGCACCGACCCGGTGAAGATCGGCGCGGCGAGTGCGCGCTACACGGCCACGAGCACGCTTGATGACAACAGTGGCTGGTCCGCGCGCGGCCGGCGCTACCTGAAACCGCTCGACCTGTCCAAGTACCAGGGCATCGGGTTCTGGCTGTACGGCGACGGCAAGGGCGAGGCGTTCAAACTGCAGCTCCGCGACAAGAAAGCCGGCTGGTTCGACATGGTCACAGCCGTGGACTTCGTCGGCTGGCGTTACGTGCAGTTTGACTTCGCCGGCGCGGGCACGATTGACCTGGCGACCGTCGAGTACCTGCTCATCTACTACAACGGTATTCCGGCCAAGCTGACGGTCTCGTGCTGTGTGGACGACATCCGGGCGTTGCCTGCCGTCGAAGGACTGCGCGATCCCGAACTGACGGTCGGCGGGAAGCGGTTGGTCTTCCCCGCGGCCATGTCGGTCGGGGACCGGCTCGTGTACAACGGCTCCGGCTCGGCTCGGTTCTACCGGCGCGGCAAGTCGGAACCGGAGGCCATCCAACCCCAAGGCGCGGCACCGTCGCTCACGCCGGGACGGAACCCCGTCGCGTTCGCGTTCGGCGCCGGCTCGCCGCCGCTGTTCCGCGCCACCGTCTCGCTGGTCAAGCATTACGAGTGAGGGCGGGCGTGGGCGGTGTGGATTCCGCACGGTGGGCGGGGGAACGCGCCGCGCGTCCGGGGTGCTCCCTACAAGTTTGGAGGGAGCACAGATCCTGGAGCGCCCGCGGCTCGGACTAACCTGCACCCTTCACGGACACATTGCTCCCATGTTACTCGCGGCCAGCGCCGCGCCGCCACCGAGACGAGCCGGGCGGCGGCGCAGAGCAGCCCGCGAGTAACATGGGAGTCGCGGGTGCACGGTTGGGCGGTAAATGGCCAACGTGGCGGGAGCGGCTCGCTCCCGCGGGTGTCGGAGCGAGCCGCTCCGACCACTTTAGGCGTCAGCCCAGGTCAGACTTCGACCTTATCTCCACCCGCGACTGACGCATTACGCCGCTGACGCATGACGACACGACAGCCGCACGAAGACGCGCTATAGTTGCGGACGACACGGGCAGGATGCATGCGACCGGTGGGGTGTTGCGGCATCCCAGAGGAGCTGAGGACACAATGGAGTGCATTTCTTTTTCCACAGAGGTATTGGTGCTGGGCGCCGGCGCCGCCGGGTTGGTGGCCGCGATTGAAGCAGCGCAGTCTGGCGCCAAAGTGCTGGTCGTTTCGAAGATGGGGCCGCAGGACACGAACTGCACAATCAGTGCCTGGGGCGGGTTCACCTACGCGCCGGAGAGCCGTGTGCACGAGCTGTTCCGGCAGGTGGTCGAAACCAGCGGGTATCTGGCGAACCAGCGCCTGGTCGAGGTGTTTGCCCACCGCGCACCCAAGGTCGCTCAGTATCTGGCGGACTTTGGCGTGGCCTTGGATGTTCTCGACGAGGCGGACAAGAAGAACCAGCTCGGCATCGTCAAACTGCGCGGCAAGGGCCGCACCACCGGGTTGGCGCTGACGACACGGCTCCGAGCCAGGGCAGAGGAACTCGGCGCAAAATTCCTTGACCGCGTGATGGTCTCGTCGCTGGTGACCGAGGACGGCCGTATCGCCGGGGTGGTGGGCGTGGACCTGGCGGACGGCAAGCTGCTGAGCATCTCCACCAAGGCGATGGTCCTGGCCACGGGCGGCGGGGCGTGCCTGTACGGCCGCACCGACAACCCGGCGGGGGCCACAGCCGACGGGATCGCCATGGCGTACGAGGCAGGCGCCGAACTGGTCGACCTGGAGTGCGTCAGTTTCCAGTTCCCCGCCAACCGCCTCGACGGACTGTTCGCCGTGAAGAACGCACCGGACGAGGGGCTGCTCCGTTTCGGGGGCGCACACTACTACCTGGGCGGCCTCCGAATCGACGAACGCGCCCGGACGAACATCGACGGAATGTACGCCGCCGGCGAGACCACCGGCGGGGTGTTTGGCGCGGCACGGTTGGGTGGCGCGGCCCTCGCCGACGCGGTGGTGTTCGGCGCCATGGCCGGCAAGGAAACGGCCATCATCGCCATGGAGCGTCAGACCAACGGCCTGAGCCGGGCGCACGTCGAGCGGGAGCGGCGGCGGATGGAAAAGATGCTCGCCTCGAAGGGCACTCCAGCGCCCGAGGCCACGGAGAGACTCCGAGCCGCCATGTGGCGTTACGCCGGCACCATGAAGACGCGTCAAACGCTGGAGCAAGCCGGGCGCGAACTGGACGCGCTCGAACCACTGCGCGGCGACGTCCGCGCCGCGAACCCCGCCCAACTCCGGGACGCGCTCGAGTTTTTGAACCTGCTGACCGTTGCGCGGCTGATTGTCGCCGCATCGCTGCTGCGCGAGGAGTCGCGCGGCTGCTTCTGGCGCCTGGATTTCCCGAAGCCGGACAACGCGAACTGGGCGAGGAACATCCACATGTGGCAGTCGGGAGGGAAGGCACAAGTTGCCGTACGTCAGTCTGTCATGTCGCGCCTTACTCCGCCGACGCAGCCCCGGATCGGCGCCGGCTGCTTCCCCTACCTGCCGCCGACGGAACCGTGACGGTTCAGCCGCTCGACAGGCTTGGCGAAAGAGGGTTCTCCAATGCCGTCTCTGAACATCACGGTCGACAAGTCGAGCGCTGTACCGGTGTACCGGCAGGTCGCGAAGCAGTTGGTGCACCGGATTACCAACGGGCACCTGCCATCTGGCACGCAACTTCCGCGCGAACGGGACTTGGCGGCTGAGACCGGGGTCGCGGCCGGCACGGTGGGGCGCGCGTACGAGGTCCTGGCGTGTCGGGGGCTGGTCGAAATGATCAAGGGCCGCGGCACGTTCGTCATTGGGGCCATGCTGCCCCCGGCACCAACCCCGACCGGCGCCGGGCGGCAGGCGCGGGCCCAGGCGCTGGTCCGCAGCACCATCGACGGCATGGTTCGGCTGCAGTTCTCGTTCAACGAGATCCGCGATCTGGTTCACGTCATGCTGCTCGAGCGCGAGGACCGGCTGCAGAACTTCTGCATTGCGGTGGTGGACTGCAATCCGGAGGCGCTCGGTATTTACGAGAAGCAACTCCTGTACCTCTCGAAGGCGCAGGTCCGCAAGTTCCTGCTCGATGACGTGCGGCAGAGCCCTGACGTGGGAGCTATGTTCCAGGCCTTCGACTTGATCCTGACCACTGCAACACATCACCCGGAACTCACCGGACTGCTGCCCGCGCAGAGAGACAAGGTCCTGTCCGCCGCAGTGGCGCCGACGCCGCAGACCGCCGCGGAACTGGACGCGATCCCGCGAGCTCCAGACCCCAAGATCGGTGTCCTGTGTCTGAGCGCGAATTTCCGCGACATCATCCGCCGGCACCTGGCCGCCAGGCAGGTTGCCGACGAACGCATCGAGGCCGCGTTCTACCAGGCGGGCATGGACCTGAACGCGTTCCTGCGCGACAAGACGCACCTGATCCTGCCACCGGACTTCCCACTGTTCAGCCAGGGCGGCTACGGCAGTACGCTGGTGCGCTTCTCGGAGACTGGCGGACGCGTGATCCAGTTCGACTACCAGATCGAGCGCGGCTCGTTGCTGGTGATCGAAGAGGCGATTTCGAAGCTGCTGATGGCTTAGGGTCCGCGCAAGAATAACTTGGCAGTTTGGCGTGGCGCCAGGCCGTCAGATTCTAGGAACGAGGACTGAGCATATTGAAATATGTGATGGACGAAGTGACGACGAAGATGACGGCCTGCCGCCACGCCCCGTAGGGCGGCCAGCTCTCTTGGCCGTTTTCCGCGTTACTCGGTCGTTACATAGCTCAGGCTATGCGCCGCCCTCGTGCCTTGAAACCGGCTCAACATAGCTGGCCGAAAACTGCCAAGTTATTCTTGCGCGGACCCTTAGGGAGGAGCATGAGCGACCCCACGGTCACGATTGTCCTGGGCGTTATTGGTTCGGACTGCCACGCGGTCGGGAACAAGATCCTCGAAGCCCTCTTCACCCAGGAAGGCTTCAAGGTCGTGAACCTCGGCGTGATGGTCGGCCAGGACGAGTTTATCAATGCGGCGATCGAGACGGGCGCGAAGGCGATCCTGGTCTCGTCGCTCTACGGGCACGGCGAGTTGGACTGCCAGGGTTTCCGCGAACGCTGTATCGAGCGCGGTCTGGAGGAAATCGTGCTCTATGTCGGCGGCAACCTGGTCATCGGCAAACGCGAACTCGCCGACGTCGAGGCGACGTTCCGCCAGATGGGCTTCGATCGCGTCTTCGGCCCCAACGCCGACCTGAACGAAGCCGCACGCCTCCTGCACAGCGACATCGCCGCGCGCGCAGGGTGAATGTGTGGGCTTCCCGCCCCCACGCCCCTGGGCAGGGGGCGTCATTGACTCCCCCTGCACCCCCTCGAGTTGGCATCGGGAACGACAGCGGCGCCGCGCCGCTGTCGTTCCCGATGCCGAGCGGCCCTCGTTTCGCCCCGGCTGCTGGCCGGGACGAAACGGAGGGGAAGACACGGTGCCAG
>Ga0156531_1375_pt1 | contig 33042 bp, 24 predicted proteins | sample RifOxyB3_FD_111926 | JGI IMG/M metagenome (GOLD analysis project Ga0156531, IMG submission 111926) | Lentisphaerae bacterium RIFOXYB12_FULL_65_16 | reverse complement strand
ACGGTTTCACCGGCTCGGTGGCGCTGAACTGGACCATTCCCGGCGCGCCGTTCGGGCTTTCCGACACGTTCAAGCAACTGCGCATCTACCAAGTGGACTCGGCCAACGTCGACACCAGCGGCAACCCGACCGGCAACGTACTGGGCGGTTCCGACCGGGATATGCTGGCTGTCAACACCTACACAGGCATCAACAAAGACACGTATCTCGTCATCGTGGTCAGCACTACCGAGTACGTGCTTCCCGGCACAAAGCGCCATGTGACCTACACCCTTGAGCCGTCCGGCGCGCGTACGGCCGGCGCGCAGTGGAAGGTGGATTCCGCCACCTATCACTCCGCCTGGCAGTCCAGTGGCAGCACGCTTGACGATGTGCCCGCCGACGAGACCTGCACTGTGTCGTTCAGCAGCGTGTACGCCTGGTACAGCACGCCGGCGAACGTGAATATCGCGAGCGGCTCTTCGCCTGTGAACGCCACGGCCACGTACACCGCGCTGCTGCCAGGCACGGTGACCACGACTATCTCGCCGTCCGCCGTGGTCACTGACGGCGCCAAGTGGCAACTGAACAAGGACACCGACCCCACGTACTACTCCGGCGACCTGGCATCCGCCGCGACACATTCCCCGCCCGGCGCGGGCGCCTACTACGTGCGGTTCGTGCCGGTCAGCGGCTGGACCAAGCCGTTCGACATCACCGGCATCAGCGTGGCCGCCGGCTCGGCCCTCACCTACAGCGGCGCGACCTGCACCTATTCCGGCGTGGTCGCCTCGCCCATCTCCATCGTCACCACAGAGAGCGGCGGCCAGGCCACGCTGCAGGTTTCGCTCTCTCTCGCCCCCGTCGCGGACGTCACCGTAACCCCGACCATCATTGCCGGGACCGGACAGCATGCCGATGCGCTGGCGGCGACGTGGGAGATCCTGGGTCGCGGCGATCCAACGATCACGTTCACGTCCGCGAACTGGAGCACCCCAAGGACGATCAAGGTCTCGCCGGTCAACGATGGCCAGTCCAACCCCGACGGCTACCGGACGTTCGCTCTGCAACTGGCGTCGGTCTCGGGCGACACGCGGTACAACAACTTGACACGCGCCATCCCTGGCGCCACTTACGACACGACCGACCCGGTCATCGTGCAGGGCGACAGTGTTGCCGTGACCATGGATGAGGACAGCAGCCCGACCGCATGGACCGCGCCCACCGTCACGGCGGTGGATGTCGAGACCGATACGCTGACCTGGTCAAAGGTCAGCGGTCCCACGCACGGCACCGCTGTCGTCAGCGGCACCGGCATCTCGCCGACCACGTTCACCTACGTACCGCCCGCGAACTGGAACGGCAGTGACAGCTTCGTGATCCAGGTCAGTGACGGCGGTCGCGGCACGGACACCATCACGGTGAACGTGACGGTCAATCCACGCAACGACCCGCCGCAGAATGTCGCGTCGCCGCAGGTCACCGGAAGTCCGGAGTTGGATAGTGTGTTGACCGCACAGGCAGGAACGTGGAACGATCCGCTGGACCTGCAGCCGGGGACGGTGACTTTCTCCTATCTCTGGTACCGTGCGGACTCCGCCACAGGAACCAACGCGGCTGCCATCTCCGGCGCCACGGCCGACCAGTATACGGTAGTCGGCGCTGATGTCGGCAAATATCTCTGCATCGCTGTGACCGCGACCGATGACGGAGAAGGGCTCCCGTCCCAGCAGAGCACGACCGCCACGAGTGTGTACGTGGGGCCGGTCCCTGAGCCGGTGACCGTGATCGCGACGCATTCTGTGAACGGGGATGGCTACAGGTCGCCTGGCGTTGCTTCCATCACGTGCACGTTTGAGTACCCAGTGGACCGCACGCTGCTGTCGTTGCTCTGGCACCCGACGCTGCCCGCGGGTTGGACGCTGGCCTCTGTAACCGGCGACGGTACGCCGGAGATTCAGCAGGGCGACATTGTCCTTACCGGCAGCCTCCTGGCAAATCCCGTGCACATCACGTATCTGGCCAACGTGCCCGCCGGCCAGAGCGGCAGCAAGCAAGTGAGTGCGGTCGCGCAGTTCCTTGTCAACGGCATGACCAATGCGTGGACGGTCCCCGCCGCACCTGATCCGGTCAGCCTTGCATTGCAGGTCTACCACACCGCCGATTACCGTGACTCGCGTTGGGTGATTGACGGGACCGAGGTGAACCGGGTGCTGGCGTACTGGCGCGCGGGCGCCTATCACGTCGATGCCGCGGGGCTGGACGGGTTTGTGGCCGGCGCAGGTTCGACGAGCGGTGGCTATCACGCGGCTGACTACCGCGATACGCGCTGGGTCATCGACGGGACGGAAGTCAATCGTGTTCTGGCGTACTGGCGCGCTGGCGCGTACCATGCGGACGCGGTCGGCTTGGACGGCTATGCGGCCGGCGCGGCGCGCACCCAGGGCACGCGCGACACCGTCACGGCGGCACAGTCGATGGTGGAAGCCAAGTACACGGCGGGCCAGACCATCACGATTTCGAACACGCTTACGTACACCGGGACGCTGTGGTCGCTGTTGTGGCGCCCGCACCTGCCGACGGGGTGGACCGTGGTTCCCGATTCGCTGAGCGGTGACGGGAGCATGGAATTGGTGGCTGGCGAGATGGTGTGGACCGGTTCGCTGCCGGCCAGTCCGGTTGATTTCGCCTATCAGGTGACCGTTCCGTCCGACGCGACCGGGGATGAGGCGATTCAAGGCGAGGTCGAGTACCAACTTTCCAGCATGGCGAACCCGGCCACGACCAACGCCACACCGGACCCGATGACGGTCAGCGACCGGCCGTCGCTGACCAATTGGGCCTTCACGGTGTCGGGTTCGCCCGCGGCCCCCGCGACGGTCACACTGGGTATGTACCCTGACGCTACGGACGGCGTGGACGATGGAATCGACATCACCGTTCCGCCGTCCGTGCCGGGCGCCGATGGGGTGATCTACCTGATGAGCGATCCGCTGGATCTGGACGGCGTGACCTTCCGCACCGACCTTCGCGCACCCGACGCTTCCGCCATCTGGTATCTGGTTGCGGAGACAGGCGCCAACCCCATGACTTTGAGCTGGGATGCGGCGAGTCTGCCGACCGACACCTGTATTGCCATCGATGAGGTGGAGGAACAAGCGGGTGTGTTGACGCCGGTCGACGGGTCGCTGGTCTTTGCCACTGAGGCGGGGCTGCTCGACATGCCGGCGGCCGAGCTGCGGTTCTATCGCATCCGGTATCTGCCGGTGGTCACGGCGCAAATCGACCTGGCGGAAGGCTGGAACATGACCTCGCTGCCGGTCGAGCCGCTCGACGGCGCCGCCACTCATCTCTTCGGTTTGCGCGGCCAAGACGGCGACGGCGGGGCGCTGAGGGATGGCCGGCGCGGCAGCATTTACAGTTCGTCGATTTGGGAATGGAACCATGCGGCACACGTCTATGAACATGCGGAGGTACTGCACGCGCTGGGCGGATACTGGGTCATGGCTTCCGTCTCCACTACCGTGCCGGTTCGCGGCATCGCGGTCGAACCGAAGGTCGAACTCCTGCGCGGATGGAACATGACCGGGGTCGGGGTCGACGCACCCCTGCCGGACCTCGGTGCTTTGGCGGGGCCGGTCTGGACGTATGCCGGCGGGCCGGACTACCAGGCTGCCACGGCGCTCGAAGCCTGCAAGAGCTACTGGTTCTATGCCCTGCGTACGGTCACGCTAGACCTATCCGGTAAGTAGGCTGTAGGTGAGTCGGCCGCAAGCTGTTGTGAACGCGGGCCGAGAGGCAAGGGGGAGAAGGTCATGGTCACTGGGTCCAGGCGGGAGCCGCGCGTTTCCCGGACCGCCTGAAGGCGGGACTACGAACCTGGGCGGGCGCGAGGCTTGCAGTACGGCGATCTGGAGCCCACCCTACGGCTTGCCGCTCTGCGCCGGTGCGACGTAGACGCCGGTGTACTGCACCGCGACGGCCGACGCACTGCGCAGGGCCAGGTCGACGGTGGCGGTCTTCTCCGGCAGCGGCTGGCGCAGTGTTGCTTTCTGCCACTGGTAACTGCAGGGGAGATCTGACACTTCCACCGGTGCACCGAGCGGCGTGCCGGCGGCGTCGCGACAGGTGAACGTGACGCGTGCCAGGCGTTCGGGGACATCGCGTGTGCCGATCTTGGGCGGGTCGCAGACACGGTAGAAGAACGACACCGCCAGTTCTCTCGTCCCGGCGGGAATCTGTACCTGCGTGGTTGCGGACCCCGCACCCGCCACCTCGACGCAGCCGCCACCCGGGACCCGTCCGCAGCCGTCGTCGTGGATCAACTCCCCGTGCAGGCCGGTCTCCGCGGCCTTGGCGATTCTGCGGACCAGGCAGCGGTTGTTGCCGAGGTCTTGGCGGACACGGTACGGGCCGTCGTTCCCGGCGGCACTGCCCTGCACTACGATCAGGTCGAAGGCCCGTGGTGCCACGGCAGTGCCGGGCTTAACTTGCAGCACGCGCCGGTTCCGTTCTTCGAGGATCGCCAACTCCGGCAGCGCAGTCTTGCCGGGCCGGTTCACGGCTGCGCCGTCGGCGAATGTCCACGCGTCCGCGACGCCGGGGCCGCCTTGCGTGAACGCCGCGTTCCGAACCAGGTTGTTCGGCCGCGCGTGATCCGACTCCAAAACATAGGCACTGGGCGGCTGCGGCGACGGTTGCCAGCGGACCTGGGGTGCGGCACCCGGTGTCTTGATCTCGATCGCGTCTAGTGTGGGCGCCTCACCTGCGGCTGGGAGGACCGCGACGTGGAAGACGCCGTCGTGGATCACCGCGGCGGGTACGGCGGTCTCGGTCCAGCCGTCTTTCACTGCGGACTCCGCATTCGCCCAGCGTTCCGTCGCCGGTTGCCACAGCCGGACGGTGCCGAGGCCCGTGCCGGTGAGCCGCAGCACGACGCGTTCGGGGGTCGCACCGTTGCGGAGTCCGCACCGGAAAAGCAGGCCCTTGTCGAGCGGCACGCCGTCGCCGTCCGGCTTCGCGATGAGTCCGTACTCGTCGTTGCGGCGAATGGCGTCGAGCGTGAACCCGGCCGTGACTTCGTGGTCGGGATCGGGGTGGTCCGGTTGGCTGGTGTGGAACGGCCGGGCCTTGGTCGCATCGGGGGCGGTCGTGTCGGTCGGCGCGTCATCGAGTGCCCAGCCCTTGATGAACGGCCGCGCGTTGGCGAGCCCCATCTGATTGAAGACCCAAGTCAGACCGTTGACGATGGTCGTGTGTCCGTCGGTGTCCGGGTGGATGCCGTCCGAGACCATGCAGCGCAGCGGCGCATCGAGGGCGAACGTCAGGTTGAAAACGTCGACGAACCAGGCCTTCTGCTCTTCGGCGAACGCGCGGACGAACGCGGCATTTTGCGCGAACCGGTCGTTTGTGCCCGGGTGATTCGCACCGTGCGCATTGTCATCGACCGGGAACGGGCTCATCAGCACCGGCACCGCGCCCATGTCGCGGATGCGCCGCAGCATCTCGCGCCAGTTGTTGCGTTTCGGTTCCGGAATCTCTCCGTCGTTGATGTACATCACCACGACCACGTCCGGACGGTGCGAGGCGACGCGGACGTGCCAGCCGGGCTCGACGGCGCAGTCCGTGCCTTCGTAGTCGGCACGCGCCGGTTCGCACAGGTACAGCTCGGAGTTGCGCTTCGGGGGGTGTTCGACGATGTGATCGATGGTGTGGGTCTCGCCGTTCACGGTGACCTTCATTCCCGGGAACGGTCCGGTTCCCCAACTCACGTTTTCGCCATAGAGCACGTTCTCGCCGGCCTTGATTCGGACCTTGCCGCCGGTCATGGGCAGCACCTGCGCGTCGGAGTTGCTCCCGCCCACGCCCGTGTTGATGACCCGTACGGGGAAGGTGCGGCTGATGAGTTGCGGGAAATCGATGGCCAGGCCGCGTCCGCAGGTCTGGCTGTCACCGGTGAACACCACCTTCACCATTGAGTCGACCGTGACGGTTTCCGGGTCGGGGTCGGTGGCCGTGGTGGCCTCGGCGCGGCGGAGGAAGTCCCGGACCGCGGCCAAGTACTCGGCGGGCTTCTCGATGGGGTGCATGTGTGACGCATCCTTGAGCACGAGCAGTTCCGAACCGGGCAGGCAGCTTTTGTAGAAGGCCGACGTTGCCGGCGTGGCCTCGTCGAACTCGCCGCAGGTGAACAGGACCGGGATGCGGATTTCCTTGAGCCGGTCCGTCCGGTCGTAATTTGCCAGCGTTCCCGTGCAGGTGAACTCGCTCGGTCCCCACATGTGCCCGTAGACTTCGAGCCCGAGTCCTGCGAACGCGCGGTTGATGCAGTCAGGCCACGGTTCCAGCCGGCACACGTGTCGGCGGTAGTATGCCATCATGGCCTCCTGGTACTGGGGCGAGGCGAAGTCTTTGCGCGCTTCGCAGTCGCGAATGGTCTGGCGCACGGTCTCGGGCATCTTCTCCAGGTAGGCCTGCTGGTCGGCGATGAACCGGGGCGCGGACAGGGCCGGTCCGGACAGGATCAGGCTCTCCACGCCGGTCGGCTTGCGGGTCAGCATGTAGTCCACCGCGAGCATGGTCCCCCACGACTGGCCCGTGATGTGGACGCGTTCGAGCCCCAGTGCGCTCCGGACCTGGACCAGTTCCTCGACAAACCGCTCCGCCGTCCACAGCGACTTGTCCGAAGGTCTTTCCGACTTGCCGCAGCCGAGTTGGTCGTAGAAGACGACGGGGCGCTCGTCGGCGAGCGCCTCGAGCGGTTCGAGGTAGTCGTGCGGCGCACCAGGGCCGCCGTGAAGCGTCAGGAGCGGAGTGCCTTTCTTGTCGGCGCCGACGATCCGGTACCAGACTTTGCCGCCCGGGACGGAGATGAACCCCTCCTTGACGGCGGTGTTCTCGGCGTTGCCGGCCAGTGCGGTGTCCGCGCAACAGACCCCGACTGAAAAGGCGACAATGGAGGAGAAGAGTCGCATGCATTGGCTCCTTTTGCTAATCCGCGAAGATTCGGACCAAATCGACTGGAGTGTCGACGATGTGGTCGGGGCGTTCGCGCTCGAGCTTGGCGCGACTGTGATAGCCCCAGGTCACGGCGACCGAGCGCACCCCCGCCGCCTTGGCGGCACGGATGTCGCTGACTCCGTCCCCGACCATGACGACATTCGCGCGCGACACGTCCAGTTGTGCCGCCAGTGCCGCCAGCTTGTCGGCTTTGTTCCCGGCAGTCTCTGCCCCGAGGATCCATTGGAAGAATCGCTGCAGGCCGTGGGCGGCGAGCAACGGCTGCACCGTGGCCGCCGCGTTGCTGGAGACCACCGCGAGCTGACAAGTCGCCGCCAGGGCTTGGACGGCCTCCGGGATGCCCGCGAACAGTCCGACCTGGGCGGTGGCAACGTCCGGGTTTGCCAGGCATTGGCGGTCGAACTCTGCCGCCATTGCCGGGGACATGCCCAGTTCCAGGCCGAGTGCGGTGAACGAGACGTTCTCCAGCCGCTCAACGTCCGCGAGCGTCGCGGTGCGCGCGTGCCCGAGGCTGGCGCACACGTGCGCCGCCACGGCGAGGTTGTGCTCCAGCGAATCGGCGAGAACGCCGTCATAGTCAAACGCAATCAGGCGCGTATCCATGCGGACTCTCCGCGGGGAGGCGGGTGGTCGCGGCCAGCGTGTGCTCGCTGCGGTATCCATTCTCGCCGGACCGAAAAGGCCTCCGGGTGTCAGGGGGTACGATAGTACCCGCAAGGCGGGGTGACAACGGCGCGCGCTGCGCCAGTGAGAGGTGGCGGGGGCAGATCGTTTGTGAGTCTGTGGGTATGTGGGTGGGAAGTGTCAATGCTACCAGGTTCTCGGCGACGTCACCCTATGGAGCGCGGTGGCAAGTCCGCCACGGGCGGCGCGACACCGCTTTGGCTGAGGCGCATTGCCCGCGCAGCGTACTCCAGCCAAAGCGGCGTCGCCGGGCGCTCACGCGCCCTCTGCCGCCGCACTCCACATGCCGCTGTCGATGGCCGCGAATCGCCGCGAGACCGACGCGTTTGCCAAGTGCGACGGATACGCAGCACCGGAGATCCTTAGTCGCATTGGGGGAAGCGTGGCGCCCGATGCGTGGCGAAGAGAGTCTTCCCCTCGACACCCGACACTCGTCCCCCGAAACGCCGGCGAGGGGACTGGTCGGGCCACGGGCCACCGCGCCGATACCTTCGTTGACGGGCTGCTTGGAGTCCCGTATATTCGCGTTGTCACCGATTTGCTTCCGGTATGCGGGGACTTGGCGCAGGCATGACACGTCGCACCACCACAGCCCTGGGATCCCGTGTTGGTTTGGCGGACGATACACCCGGCAGCACAGAAACGGAGTCGCGCACCATGAATGAACCGACCGGTGTCCTGGGCATCGTCACGGAGCGGGACGTCGCCGTGCCCATGCGTGACGGTGTTACGTTGCGCGCGAACGTCTTCCGCCCGGATGCACCAGGCCGGTTTCCGGCGCTCTGACGCGTGAGCCGCAGAACGGGCCGCCCGACACCTACACTCACGACCCGTTCGATCCGGTCGCGACGCTGTGGGACCCGGCATGCTTCTACAACGTGTCCGACCGTCGCCGCCTCGACCACCGGCGCGACATCCTGCGCTACCGCACCGCGCCGCTGGAACAGGACATCGAGGTCGTGGGACGGCCTGAAGTCGTTCTGTATGTGGCATCTTCCGCGCCGGATACGGATTTCTTCGTGCGTTTGGTGGACGACGATCCTGGCGGCGTGGCCATGGAAGTCTGCTACGGCATGGTGCGGGCGCGATATCGCAACGGCTTCGATGCGGAGGCGCTGCTCACGCCCGGGACCGTGACCGAGTTCCGCATCCGCCTGGGTATCACGGCCTGCTGCTTCCGGAAAGGGCATCGCATCCGGCTCGAGGTGTGCAGCGGTGACTTTCCGAATCACGACCGCAACCATGGCACGGGCCGGGACGACCTCTTTGACGCCGAAATGGTGCTTGCCGAGCAGAAGGTCTTCCACTCTCCGCAGCACCCTTCGACGCTCGTCCTGCCGGTGCAACACTGAGCGCAACGACGGGCGGCAACCATTTCCGGAGAGCGCGTGGCACGGCCAGTCCCTTGGCCGCAATTCCGAGGCCTCAATCAGGAGAACCCGTCTGTAAGGTTCCCGCCTGACGTTGTTGTTGACGGCGCTTCAGGAGTCAGGTATATTCGTATCATGGTGGTGGGATACTGCACGTGGAGGCATTGGCGATGCCACTGACACTGGAACAGACGACGGTGGAAGCCCTGTCCCTGGCGGAGAAGGAACGGGCTCAACTCGCCCATGTCCTGATTGCCAGCCTGGAGCAGGAGGAAGGCGACTTCACGGAGGAATGGGACGCGGAGATCGCGCGGCGCGTGGCGGAAATCGACAACGGCACCGCGAAGGGCCGCCCGGTTGCGGACGTCCTGCGCGAAATTCGGGCGCGGTATCGATGAAACCGCACGTCATCCATGAGGATGCCGAGGCTGAGTTGTGGGCGGAAGTGGGATTCTACGAGAAACAGGTCCCGGGGTTGGGGCTGGACTTCCTTTCGGAAGCCGAGCAGGCATTCGACCGTATCGGGGCGGCCCCGGAACGTTGGCAGCATGCCAGACACGGCACTCAGCGTGTGTTTCTTCGAGGCTTCCCTCACACGGTCTACTACCGAAACTTGCCGGACGTCGTGTGGATTACCGCCGTTGCCCCACAGAAACGTCGCCCCTTCTACTGGCGCTACCGACTCAAGGATGCACCTCCGATCGAACGACCTGGGTGAGATAACATTGTGGCCGGCGGAATGGGGCCCTGCATGCATGAGGATGCAGGATGAGGACGAAGTGCAGATGTATAGCCTCGACGTAGCGTTGGCACTGACATGACACGTCGCACGGCCACAACCCTCGGATTCTGTATCGGCCTGCCGACGCTTCTGCTCGCGGCGGCGTGGGTGTGGGGCTATTGGGGCTACATACGATACCGTCCGATGGAAGGGGATTTGGTCTTCCAGTCGTTGCCGCGCTGCCCGCTGGTGGACGCGATCGAGGGTGCCACGGGTTCGGCCTACTCGCATTGTGGGATTGTGGTCAAGTCCAACGGGAAGTGGATGGTTCTGGAGGCGATTGGGCCGGTGACGGAGACGTCACTCTACGCATGGGTCAACAGAGGGAGAGGTGGCGCCTTTGATGTGTATCGAGTCGCGTTGTCCGACGAGAAGATGACGCGGTTCATCGCGGAAGCGCGCAAGTACCTTGGACGTCCGTACGATGTACGGTACCAGCTTGATGATGAGCGGATCTACTGCTCCGAACTGATCTACAAGGCCTATCTCGCGGCCACGGGGGAGGAGATTGCGCCGTTGGTGAAACTGGGCGACCTGAACTGGAAGGCATTCGAGCAGACGATACGCCAATATGAGGGCGGCGATCCCCCGCTGGACCGTATGATGATAACGCCGGTGGCGGTCAGCACGTCGCCAAAGGTGACCCGCGTGAAGGACTGACGTCGACGCTCTGGCGACGTGTCAGGATGTTGGCTATCGAGAGGCGATTGCGACGAGGATTGCGAGAAGCGATTCAGGATCCGGAGGTTTTGTCATGACTCAAGCGACGCGTCGTGGTCCGTGGGGGGCGTTGTGGGAGGCGGGGCGGATGGCGCAGGAGGTTGCCGAGGGTGCGATCTTCCGGTGTCTCGATCCGGCGGCCCAGACTGAGATGGCGGCGATTCCGGACGTGGCTGGCAAGGTGGTGGGCGCGCTGAAGCAGCCGAAGCCGCTGGACATCTGCATGCCGGTTCTCAATGCCGTTTTGGCGGCGCAGTACTACGAGGTCTTTGAGGCGTTGCAGCCGCCGCGCGCCATGACCGTGTACGAGCCGTGCGTCGGTGCATCGAATCCGGTGATTCTCGCCGTTGAAGCTTACAGCGGTGGGACGGCGAACTACCTGACCATCAACCTGAACCGAAAGCTTCGCACCGAACTCCAGGCCAAGATAGCGCACTTGAAGATGTCCGTGCGCATCATCGAGGACAATGCGCAGCGGGCGCTGCGGCACCTGCAGCCGCACAGCTTCGACGTCGCATGTTTCCATCACGCGGTCAACGACATTCTGCAGACGGCGGTATCGGAACCGCGCGGCATGGACACGACTGCTGTCGACTGGTTCCCGAACGAGCGGCAGATGATCGAGTGGCTGGCCGAAGACGACAAGGCGGGGCGGCTGGCGCAGCGGGGCAAGCCCGAACTGCTGCAGATTGTCGGCGACGCGGCACGGTTGGTGCGCCCGGGCGGGTACCTGCTCTTCGACCACTGGAACTGGTGCCGGTTCATCGGCGTCGCGTGGTTCCCGTGGGACCTGTTCTTCAACCTGATCCCCATGACCCGGCAGTGGATTGCCGAGAGCGGGCTACCCCTTTCGGAAGTGCGCCTCGACGGCGTCGACCCGCAGTGGTGGCTGACGCTGAAGGTGCAGGGGTAGGCGGCGTGACCGTGACCGCCGCCGCGGGGTCGATGCGCGGCCGGAATACGTCCGAGAGCCGGGCATTGGCCGTGGGGTTCTTGCCGGTCAGGTGGCGGGCGAGGTCGTCGGTGGACAGAGCGGCCGTCGGCCAGGCGTCGAGGCATGGGGTGGCGATGTCGCCGGCGCTGTCGTTGTCCAAGGACTCGGCCGCGCGCAGGCCGATGGCTTCGGCCAGGAACGAGCCGATGGCGAACCGCCGCCGCGTGTCCCACGGATGCTCACCCGAAAAGACGTTGGACCGGAAGCCGGCGGCTGTGCCGATCGCGTCGTACGCGGTCTTAACCTTCCTCGCCGTCGAGAAGAAGAGGTCCGACGGAAACAGGCTGTCCTGGTCGCCTTGGCAGAGGAAAAGCGGCCGTGGCGCGAACAGCCCGTAGAGCTGCCACATCTCGATCTGACCGACGACACCGGGCAGGAGGTTGCAGTGGCAGTGCTTCTTCTCCTTGCGCGCGATGAACTCGAACGTTGACGGATACCCGGACGACGCGATGGCGCACAGGTCCGGACTCAGCGCGGCGAGGAACAGCGTCAGCGTGCCGCCCCCGGAATTTCCGATTGCCGCGATCCGCGGCGTCTTGGGCGACCCATGGCCGCCGGTCGGGGATATTCGCCATCGCCCGCGCCAAGCGCCGCTCGTACGCGTCAAACGCCTGGTGCGCGCCAAGCGCCGCGTCCCGGCAAGGCTCAACCTGCACTTGGGCCTTCTCTTCTGACATGGTGAACCCCCTCCAATGGTCGGAGATGGACTTGCTTTCGGTTGCCCGGGCCACGGACCAGCGAGGCCTTCAGCGTCGCCAGTTCTCGACTTGAAGGCCTGGCACACGGGCGAACTCGCGTCCGTTGCCGGTCACAACAGTCAACCCGAGCGACAACGCATGGGCGGCAATCAGCAGGTCGAGCGAACTGATGGGGACACCGCGCGCCTCCAGACCGGCCCGGATCGCGCCGTACCTGGTCGCCGCCCGGTCGTCGTAGGGCAGCACCTGCAGCGGCGTCAGGAACTCGGTCAGGGCGATACGGTTGCGGTCAGGATCGGAGCTCTTCTCCACTCCATAGTCCAGCTCGCTGAGCGTGATCGTGGAAATGCAGACTGTCCCGACGGGTTCCCGGCGCAACCGGGTCAGAACCGCAGGGAGCTTCTGCCGGATGATGTCCACGCAGGTGTCCGTGTCGAGCAGGTACCGCATCACAGGCCTTTCCGTTTCTGCTGTGGCGGTTGCTTGCGGTCGGCCATGAAGTCATCGGTGAACATGTCCAGGCTGCGCAGTAAGGGGGACCAAGGGTCCTTGGTAGGGAACAGCACCACGGCGTCACCCAACCTGTGGACATACACTTCCGAGCCGCGGAAACGGCATTCCTTCGGCAGGCGTACCGCCTGGCTCCGGCCACTGGCGAACAGCTTGGCAGTCTTCATGGGCGAATTACTCCTCATGTGGTAGCTACCATAGTATACACCATCTGCGTCCGGCGCCAACCGCAGGAGGCGAATGACGTGGCGCGGTCAGTCTCTTGACCGCGTCCCCGGAACGCGGGACAGATAACGCGGTAGTTGTCATCGTGCGACGACGCGAATAGTGTGCTCAGGAAAGAGGAACTGGCAGCCTTGAAGTGACTGCCGCTCATCCGCACGTCGGCCTTGACCCCCATTCCGTCACGCACCCGCAGTGAGGCGGGCGGGTGGCGGACGGTCTCTGCCTTGCGAATCGGCGCGGCGCGATGGCGACAGCCATCGCGCCGCGCCGATTCGCAAGGCAATGTCGAGGGGTTGCAAGGGGAGTCAATGACGCCCCTTGCCGGGGGGCGCGGGGGTCGGAAACCCCCGCATTCTCACGGCAGTGGCAGTTCGCTGGCGACCAGGGCGTAGTCGTGCGCGGTGTCGCCGAGTTCGATCGCGACGGGCTGGTCGGTGGCGGTGCCGTCCTTGACGAGGCGGCGCTCGTCGACATCGTACAGGCGCCAGCGGCAGCCGGCGGGCAGGCGCGGCAGGGAGAGCGTGAGACGGCTGGGCTTCGTGCGCTGGCGGTGCAGTTCGTTGACATTGTTGCCGTAGCCCGGCGCGAGCTGGTACTCGGCCGTGTTCTTGATGTAGGCGAGCAACTGCGTCGGCGCCTCGGACCAGAGGTAGTTCACCGAGTACTCGCCGCTCGCCACGACCGGGCGCTCCGCCAGGACATCCGACGGGATCTCGGGTACCGGGGCCGCGGTGCGGGCGTCGATGACGAACCGGAACGACTCGGCCGGCCACAGCGCCGCGCGACCTTCCCACAGGTACTCCGAATCGAGGCCCTGCCGTGCGAGCGCCGACTCGATGTCGGCCAGGCGCCGGATGACGTCCCGGTCCGCCTCCTTCAGCCGGATGGCGACGGGCGGCTGGCGGCGATGGAAGCGGTTCCAGTCGAGCTGCCGCGCGCAGAGTTCGGGGATGCGGTGTTCCGGCTGCGACCAGGGCGCGGACCAGCTCAGGCACAGGGTCTGCTGGCAGAGCAGCGAGGCCCAACTGTTGTCGCGCAGCTTGCCGTTGAAGTCCGGGTGCAGCCAGTCGATCTTGAACGAGTGGTACCAGCCGGGACCGCTGGCGACCTCGGCCAGGAACACCGGCGGGTTGGCGCGATAGAACCGGCCGCAGACCATGAAATACGCGTCCGACTTCATCTTCTCGGTGTAGTAGGTGCGGTAGCCGAGTCCGCCCGAGGTGCGGCACGCGAATTCGTCGTACCCCCACGGTTGGCGCCCTTGACAGCTCTGCGCGCCGCCGGCTTGCTCCAGCGTGACCAGGTGGTTCGGGTCGCAGGCGCGCACGAACTCGAACATGCCGTTGAGCCACGCCGCGCCGTAGGCCGGGTCGTTCTCGCCGGTGATGGTGTACCCGAGCACGGCCGGATCGTCGCGCAGGATCGCGAGAAGTTCCGCGAGGTACTGCCGCTCCAGAAGGTCCATCTCGGGTGTGGTGAACGACTTGTAGTCGCGGTATCCGGCGCCGGTGTAACGGTCCCAAGGCGGGTAGTTGCCCGTGCCGGCGTAGAGGTACGGATAGTGGAACACATTGATCAGGGCGCGAATGCCGAGCCGGCGGCACTCAGCGAGCGTCAGGCACAGCGTCTCCAGGCCGTGCATGGACACGTGCCCGCCGGCGTCAAGGTACGCCTCGACCGGCGAGACATTTGAGGCGAGTCGGATGGCGCGGACGCCGTTGTCGCGGTACGCCTCCAGCATGGTCGCGATCTCCGCACGGGAGACGGTGCGGTGCTTGATGAGCCGGACCCGAGTCTGTTCCTCGGGTGTGAGTGCGCGCCAGGCGTCCGCGGTGGCAATCACGCGGCGGTTTTCGCTCTTGGCGTCGAGCATCGGCACCCAGGCGAACAGGTCGCCGGCGAGCGTGGGCAGCACGCGCCCGGACTTGAGCTGGTAGGTCGGATACTCGCGCGACCATGACGCAAAGTCGCCGTCGGTAATGCTAAGCTGGAGCGGCCAGGTCGACACTGCACCGGTCGCGGTCGTACCGGTGAGCGCGACGGTGTGTTCGCCGACCGGCAGGCCCTTGAGCGAGGCGCCGAAAACGCCCGTCTGTGCGATCTCCGCAAGCTCGATATCCTGACCTGCGCAGTTCGCAGTGATCCGGACCGCGTCGGTGTGCAGCGGTTCGCCGTCCGGCCCAGCGTACAGCGCGTACACATCGACACCGCCGCGTGCGGACTCCGCAGTCCGGATGAGCGGCGGCGTGGCGACCAGCGCACCTGGTCCGGTGAGCTTGAGGCTGAAGTCGAGGCGGCTGTCGCGCGCGGTGCGGTCTGGCGCTTGGCCCTGGTAGACGAACAGCCCGATCTCGTGGAACTGGTGGAACTCCATGCCGCGGCGCTCGATCAGCGGCAGCAGATCGACGGAACCGCGTTGCGCCTCGGTCGATGGCTCGGAACGGAACAGCTCGATACCGTCGTCGAGATTGGCGCAGAACAGCGTGACCTTGAACCAGCTCGGGCCGGCGGTGGGGCGCAGTTCATACTCGAGCGTCGGGTGCTGCCGGGCGTTCCATTGGAAGATGCGCAGTGCGGCGCTGTCATCGCCGTTCAGGTCGTTGGGCCGCACGAACGCGCTGGTGACGGCATCCACGTTGCGGACTTCGCAGAGCCGGTTCGGATTCCACGCCGCGACCTGCTTCTCGCCGGTCAGCGGCAGTTCCGCCGCGCGGTCGAAGGCCAGCACGGTGCCCTTGATGCCCTGCTCGGCCCCGAGCCAGACGGTGGCACGGTTAAAGGTCATGGGGGTGTGCACATCGTACCCGCGCAGTTCCGCATCGCGAAAGGTTTCCGGGGCGCCGCGGTGAATGGCACCGGCCGTGATGCGCAGCTTGGCGAAGCGTACCGCGCCGCGGTCGTCGGCGTACTTGTCCGGTCCGTCGACGGGCGACTGGTTGTGGTAGAAGGCGAAGGACACGAAGGCGCCCTGCAGGCTGGCGACGGATTCTTCCAGACGAGAGACAGCGGTTCCGTTGTCACGGTCCGTGACGGTGAGCACGGCGCGGCGGTCGCGCGGGATCTCGAGTTTCAGCCGGTACCAGCGGCCCGGTTCGAGCGCGGCGTCGCCGCGACGGCCGCCGAGAAGAGCGAGCCGGCCCATGGGTTGCCCCGAGAGCCCTGCAATGACCGGGTGCCCCGCTACGTCCCGGACCAGCAAACCGGTCGGATAGCAGTGCGCCGAATCGTGGACGAGCTGTTGCTCCCACTCGACGGTGACGGGCAGCTTGAACCACGGCTTGAGTTCCGCCCAGGCGGCTTTGTCCTTCTGCGGACTGCGCAGGTCGAGCAGGAGTCCGTCGGCGTCCGTTGTGGCCACGCCGGTGCCGGCCTGGACGATCACGATGTCGGCCGGGTCGGGTGCGGAGGTGAAGTCGCAGGAGAAATCGGCGGCCGTCGCGGCCAGAGTCAGCACGGGCAACGCCAGAAGGCTGAGGGCGTGGGTGGGGCTGGGCATGTGGGGCAATCCTCGGGCATGAGTGTTCAGGGTTCGGTGTTCAGGTTTCAGGAGACTCGGCAAGACGGGAGCCTTGCCCTACTTCTCGACCTGTGCAATACGGGGATCAGGCCCCGTCACCTTCCGACAGTACCGCGGGCGGCCCGTGTCGATCGCGGGGCTGCCGGGCTGGAGCCGGTAGTCGTCGGCGGCGAGGTCCGCGAACTGCGGGGCACCGTCGAGGTTGGCGGCGAACTGGTCTGGCAGAAGCGTGTTGGCCTGGTCCGGCGTGCGCAGTGCACTGCGCACGCCGGTGTCGGTCGCGGCAGCGGGCCAGGCGTACCGGATCGTCGCCATTCCCGGCCTGCCGCCGAAGAGGAGGTTGGCGTGGAACCGGTTGTCGATGGCGATGTTGCCGGCCATGGACAACTGCACGCCGTCGCCGTCCGGGTCATTGTCGGCGAACAGGTTGTTCTGCAGCACGTTGTGAGTGCTGGCAAAGAGCTGGAACATGTTCCCGCCGACATGCCCGTTGGCGTCGACGGAGATGGCGCGCCAGGCCTCGAGATTCTCGAACCGGTTGTAGTGACAGTCCTGGAGGTGTGCCGGTGCCCACTGGCCCGTCGCCTTTTCCATATGACTGTCGCGCATCACGCAGTGGCTTGTGCCTTCCCAGAGGAACCAGCCGCCGCGTTCGGGCAGGAGCTGGAATCCGGACAGGACGATATGGCTACGGCCCTTCAGGAAGACACAGAGGTCCTTGCCGCTGCTTGCTTTGCCGCCGGACAGCACCACGGCGCGTGGCGTTGCGGCGCGGTAGGTGATGGGCGCTGCCTCGGTCCCGGACGCCGCCGGTTCGATGACGCCGGGGTAGGTGCCGTCAGGGAACGTCGCGGTGTCGCCCGGCTGGAGCGTCGCATTGGCCTTGCCGGTGGTCAGCCACGGTTGCTCGCGCGTACCGGGATCCGCGTCGTTGCCGTTCGGCGCCACGAAGTACTCGGTCGCTGTTGCGGCCAGCGCCACCAGCGGCACGGTCAATGCCAGGAAGCGTGGGACTGGGTGCATGTTGAAGCCTTGCGGGGGAAGGGTGAAGGTTTCAGACTTCAGGCAATGCCACTACTCGTCGTCCCATAGCTGCCGCGATGCCAACCGTGTCGAGAACCTTGCCGATGCGTTTCGTCCGTTCGTCGTCAGCCCGCCCGCCCGGCGTCGCGCCGTCTGCCGGTCTACCTCGACCGCAAACACTCTCGGCAAGGTTCTCGACACGGTTCGAACCCAGGGCTACGCGCAACCAGGGCTGTTTCAAGATCTGGCGTCGCGTCTCGGAAGGCCACACCTCCGCGCACACCCGGTAGGGGCGGCCTGTCCTCAGGCCGCCCCCCCCCGGCGTGGGGACACGCCGGGGGTACTCGCTGCACGCGACGGTCACGAATCTTGAAACAGCCCTGACGCGCAACTGGGGACTATGGACAATGGACCACGGACAATGCACCTTTTCAAGCCAGAGCCGTCAGGCACTTGCGCAGCGTGATGGCCAGAGGGGGACTTGGGGTCAGGCCTTGGAATGTGCAATTCGAGGCGAGGGCGGTAGTGTAGAGGGATGAGCAGACCACTACGGCTTGAGTATGGGGGGCGATGTACCATGTCACGGCGCGGGGGAACGAGCGGCGTGCGATTTTCCGTTCGGACGCGGACCGGTGTGGTGTGGTGGTCCAGCGAGATTCGGCTCGGTGCTGGCGGCGAGGTGCAGCCTCTGTTTGGTGACAACCCGGGGCGCGTCGCGACCCGGTCTATCCGCCCAGCAGCTTGCGCGCCTCGGTCTCGGACACGCCCTTGGCGACCAGGGCCTTGACGGCAGCCGCCATGATCGCTTCCTTCTGCCGGCGCTCATCTTCCTCGCGCCGCTGGGCCTCTTCGAGCTTCTGCATGGTCTCGGTGAGTTTGCCGTAGCTTTCTTCGTACAGGCTGGCCTGCAGGTGCAGGTCGTCCTGGTACGCCTCGTAGGCGTGACGCTCGGTCTCGCTCAGTTTCATGACGTCGAGTGTGTCCTTGGCTTCGCGCAGGCCCTTGGCGTCGAAGTTGCCGGGGATGTCCTCGTTCTTGAGGAAGTACACCCACTGATCCAGCCCGTCGCGTGCCACATCGTCGAACTTGTTGACGCGCAGGATGTAGTACTCCGGGAACAACTCGGCGACGTCATCGCAGCCGAACGCGGTGCGCTGTTCCGGGCTCAGCGTCAGCGTGTCCTGCGTGTGGATGCCGCGGAACTCGTTGCGGCCCAGGTACACGTAGTCGTTGCCCTGGCCCACGTCGAAGTACACGATGTTGACCGAGATGACGCGTTCGACTTTGGCATAGGCCTGGCCCCTGGGCAGAGTCTCGGTTACGGCGCGGGACGCATAGTACAGCATGCGCTGCAGGTAGTCGCCCTGCCGCGTGTGCTGCAACTCGATGATGATCTGCCGGCCCAGATGGTCGCGGACCTTCATGTCCACGCGCGTGACCTTGCCATCGCCCGAGTCCGCATTGCTTTCGCTCTCAAGGATCTCGGTGATCGTGATATCGTCGCGGAGCAGTTCCGAGAGGAACCCCTCCAGCACGGCGAAGTTCGCCTTGCTGCGCAGCAGACGCTTCATGGCCCAGTCGAAGCTGACGAGTTTCCGGGTTGGCATGGCATCACCTCGTTCGCGGCGCGGCTCGCGTGCCTGTCGCACCCGCTGGACCTCGCCGTTTCAGCGTGTACGCGGACCACCTTGGCCCTGAGTTGGAGTTCACAGCTTCAGCGTGTCCGGATTCGCGTTCCGGTCCGGATCGGTCCGTCCGTCGCCATGTCAAGGTCGCGGGCCCGGGGACACGCTGAAGCTGTGAACTCCAGCCGACTTCAAACACAGGCATGCGCGGACGTGTTCCGTATACCAAAATACTCACCGCGCGCACGGGATGCAACTCGCCCTGGCGCGGGCGGCGCGCTATGTTTCCGCATTCATGTCGCGTTCCGCCTTCATCCTCGCGTTTTTCGCCGTCGCGCTCGCCACCGCAGCGCCAGCATTGGCCGTTGCCCTCGACGTCCCAGCGCAGACCGCCCAGCCACCCGTCGCGTCACCCGGTCAAAGGGGTCTGCGTAAGGTCAAAGGGGTCTGCGTAACGAAAGCAACTAATTATAAGCATATTAGATTTTGTAGGTATGCTTGAAGGCGTTCTTAGATCATTTGGGTTGAGCATAGCGGAATCAGTTTAAGGTTCTTCTGGTGGGGATCAGGCATGCCGCGTTGCGTCACCGGGCGACTGGGGGCAGGCGCAGTGTGGTGGTATCTGCCTTGGTGAGCACGTTTTGGCGGTTCGCGCGGCGCGCCTGCGAGCTGGCCGCGGACGCCAAGGTCTGCGAGCCGGTGCGGGTGACGGCACTGCAGGTCTGTGCCGGACTCGGGCACCAACCCGCACTGACTCTGGCGCGCGAGATCGTGAACGGCAACAACGGCGCCTGCCTGAGGATGTCCGCCGTGGCGGCCATCGGCACACTTGGCGACGCGTCCGACCTGCCGTGCCTTGAGCAACTGAGCCAGAGCCCCGACGTCCGCCTCCGCAATGCGGCGACGTCTGCCCGGCAACGGCTCCGGGGCGCTGCCCCGGTCCCCGCCCGTCTTCGTCCGGGCACTTCGCCGTGGCAAGCCGGGGGGCGTCGTTGACTGCCCTCGTGCCCTCCTCGTGCATTGGGAAACGGCGCGCGACGGGGTCCCGTCCCGTGCCGCTTTCCGATGCGCTGGCCGACCGGCGTTCATCGCGCCGAGGCGAAGACCGCAGCATGCGGGGCCGTTGCCGCGCCCCGTCCCCTGGGCAGGCTCGTAGTCCCGCCTTGAGGCGGTCCGGATTGGGCCCTGACCTGGGACGGAGAGAACCGGCTCGTTTGCGCCGAGCAGATCAGATCGTTGGCGCGCCCGCGTCCTCGCGGGCTCTGGTCTTCATCTGCGACTGTCTGTCCCGCGGGAGGACGCAGGCCACTCTGTCGTTCACCTGGCCGTCCACTTCGTTGTCCACTCTGTCGGGATTCCGGGGCTGACATTTCGGTCGTTGCCTGACGGGGGTCAGTGCCCGGTGGGGGGGGCGGGATGGGGCTCGGGGGGTGCGGTGCGGGCGAGTTCGTGGAACGCCGGGTTGCGGCGGTACGCCAGCCAGAACAGCGCGGTGGCGAACAGGGCGCCGAGCACGTCGGCGAGCATGTCCTTCTGCGCGTCCCACACGTCGCCCTGTGAACCGAGCACGGCGGTTCCGGCCGAGGCCTCGGCGTGCACGGCATACCACCACTCGAAAATCTCGTACGCGCAGGCTAGGGTTGCGATCACGAAAATGGGGAACAGGAACAGAATGACCTTGGAGTTGACGAGGCGCTTGACCAGGAGCAGTTCGGCGATCCCGAAGGCATAGAACCCGACACTGAAGTGCGCCACGCGGTCGTAGTGGTTCCGGTGAAAGCCGAAGGTGCGGGTGACGACATCGAACGGCACGCGTTCAAATGTGTAGTGGCCGCCGACCGTGTGCAGGTACACCAGGCAGGCCATCAGCACGTAGGCGAATGGCGAGGACCGGTGCCAGCGGTACAGCACGACGAGTACTGTCACCAGCAGCAGGATTGGGATATTCTCCGCCCACCACACCGCACGGTCGTACGGCGCGATGCCCAGGACGGCGAACAGCGCGATGTAACCGGCGAACAGGATCTTGGGTGTGAGGCTCACGCTGTCGGCCCCGTTGTTGAGACCAAGCCTGCTGGCGGAAACCGCTCTCGCAGGGTTACACGGTCATGGGAGCAATATGCTGCTGTCTTCTGGCCTGCGCCAGAGCACGGCCCGTTTTCGATCATCGTCAACCTGGGCATGCGGTTCAGGTTGACCGTTGTGAATGGCAGCCTATCTTTGGGCACCCCGTGAAGCCGGAAGGAGTCTGCGCTATGACCCCGACCACCGTTGGCATCCTGGACCTGCTCCGCCGCAGTCAAGGGTACGTTTCGGGCGAGGCGATGTGTGTCCAGCATGGGATTTCCCGAGCGGCGGTATGGAAGCATATCGGCGGTTTGCGCGAGTTGGGGTATCGGATCTCCTCCGCGCCGCGCCGTGGGTACCGCCTGGATGCGGCGCCGAACTCCCCCCTGCCGACGGAGGTGTTGCCGTTGCTGGCCACGCACCGGTTCGGGCGGGCGTACCATTTCCTGCGGCGGACGGATTCGACGAATCGCGTTGCGGGCGAGCTGGCGGAGGCCGGTGCCGCGGAGGGCACGACGGTGGTGGCCGACACGCAGACCGCGGGACGTGGGCGACTGGGCCGTGAGTGGTTCTCGCCGCCGGGCGTCAACCTTTATGTCTCGATCATTCTGCGTCCGCGTGTCCAGCCGGTTCGGGCCCCGCAACTGGCGTTGGTTGCCGGGTTGTGCGTCGTGCGGGCGGTACGCTGTCTTTGCCCCGGGTTGCCGCTGCGCCTCAAGTGGCCCAATGACGTGTACTGCGACCGCCGCAAACTTGCGGGAGTCCTGTGCGATCTGAGTGCGGACATGGATGAGATCAGGCATCTTATCCTGGGCATAGGGGTGAATGTGAACCTGCCGCCGACCGGTTTTCCCGGCGGACTGGCGGGGGCTGCGGTCACGTTGCAGGAGATGGCCGGAATCGAGGTTTCGAGGCCGCAACTCCTGGCCGGATTGCTGGCCGAACTCGAGCAGGCCGTCGAGTTGTGGGTCGATGAGGGGTTAGGGCCGCTTCTGGACGAGTGGCGGCACCTGTCGATCCTAGAGGGACGCGAGGTGCGGGTGCACGTTCTGGGCCAGGAGCTGACGGGCACGGTGACGGGTTTGTCACGCGAGGGCGCCTTGCGGTTGCGCACCGCGACAGGCAAGGTGCGCGAGGTGCTGTCGGGAGACGTCACCGTCGCGGAGTGGTGAACGCGAACCGGCGGTGGCATTGTTTTCCGCAGAATGCAGGCTATTATGCTTGCCGTCCCAGCGGTGGACACGTGTTGGACAGGTGTGGTTGTTGCCTTGCGCGTCGGCTGGCGTGGCTGGGTTCGACGCGTGGCATGATTTATGCATAACCAGGGGGGGATGGCCCAGGTGCACGGCAGAAGGCCGAGCCGGGCGGTGAAACAGGTCCAGAGTCAGACACAGCTGTTCGGGAACACCGGAGAGTATGGGCGTTTTCCGGGTCATTTGTCCCCAATGCAATGGCGCCTTTGCCGCAGACGATGAGTTTCGCGGCAATCAGGTGAATTGCCCGGGCTGTAAGTCCTTGTTCATGGTTCCCATGTCCGGTTCCGCGGGTTTGGAGATTGCGTCGGTTGTAGACGAAACTCCATCGGAAGACCGGCTGATTGTGGTTGGCTGTCCGAAGTGCGGGGCGGAGTTCGAGGTGCCCGAGACGCTTCGGGGGCGCAAGGCACAGTGCCTTGAGTGCGAGCATCGTTTCTTCATCCCCGGAGTGGCGGCATCCGCTCCGCCCTCTACGCCTGAGCCACCTCCCGAGTCTGTGGCAACCGGGGCGGAGGTAAAGAAACCGTCGCCGTCTTCGACCCAGCGCGCCCCGGCACCTCCCATGCCGCCGAGTGCAACGAGGCCTGGGGCAAGTTCAACGCAGCGTAAGCCGGTTCTGCAGCCTGTCGCTGCCGCGAGTCCAGCCGGTCCATCCGAGAAGAGCACGATGTCGACGTCCACCCTGGCGTTGACGTCGGTCAAGAAACCGCCGTTGCCTCCTTTGACATTGAGGCCGGTGACGATTTCTCAGCCTCTGCAGATGGTGCAGCCGGCAGGCAGATCCGGCGCCGCGCCCGCGGCAGCGGTGACGCTGGCCGGACCGGCGGCAACGGCCGCCCCGGCGCCGGCCGCGCCGCGGAAACTGATGCCCAGGCCGCAGCTCGTGCTGAAATCGCAGGCAATCCCACGACCGGATGTCGCCGTACCGCCGCCCGCCGCCGAGTCAGCGCCCCCGGCTGAACCGGTACCGCCGCCAACTCCGCCGCCGCGCCCGCCGACCGGCCCGCGCCCGCCATGGGCCGGGAAACTGGGAGGTGGCGCCAAGCCGGGACTGCCGCCGGGTGCGCGTCCGGGTACCGGCCCAGCGCCCCAGGCCGCCCCGGTTGCAGCCGCTGTAGCAGAGGCGGAGCCGGTTCCGGAGCACAAGATCGGCATTCAGGAAGGCATCGTACCGCGGGACACGGAGAAGTCCGGGACGGTCCGCGTTGAGCGGACTTCGTTACCGAGCAACACGATGAAGCCGGTGTACCAGGCGGACCAGCCGGCGAAGACGTCGCAGCCGCTGGCGGAGACTCCCCCGGCCGCGGCCGGGTCGGGTTCACGTCCGCCGTGGTCTTCACAGATGGCGGCGCGGGCATCGTTGGGGCGTCCGGCGCCGGCCCGTTCGGATGCGTCGGCGATTCCGTCTGCAGAGGCAGTGGCGCCGGTCGTCGAACCGGTGGCTGAAGCTGCAGCCTCGGAACCGGCTGCTCCGGCGTCTCCGGAGGCGGCGCGTCCGCCATGGTCTGTACAGATGGCGGCGCGCGTGTCGTTGGGGCGTCCGGATCCTGGTCCATCGGGCGCTCCGGCGACGCCGTCGGCAGAAGCGGTCCCGGCCGTTGAGGCGGTGGCCCCACCTGCGGCCGCGCCGGCCAAAGCGGTCCCGTCGGGGCCACGCCCACCGTGGGCCGGAAAACTTGCGGGCGGTGCGGCGAAGCCTGCGGGGCTGGCGTCTGGCGCGGCCGCGGCCCCTGCGGTATCTTTGCCTCCCGCTCCTGCGGCGCCGGCTGGCGCGCGGCCGCCATGGTCCGGAAAGCTGCCGGGAGTAATGAAGCCCGGGGCCTCGGCGGCTGCCAAGCCTGCACCGCCTGCGGCGGCTTTGCCCGCGGTTGTGCCGGTTGCCGCTGCCGTGCCGACGGGAGGATTTGCAGCCTCGCGGCCGCTGAGAGAAGTGCGAGCGTCGGCGCCTGAGCCCATCGTGGCGCTCGCGCGCGGGCTGGAGCAGCCCGGGGTCACCATGGGGCCGGCAACCGCAGTGGCAGCCGCCCCCCGAGCGGTGCCGGTTGCGGCTGCGGTTCCCATGGACTCGCAGAGCGCGGAACCGAAGAAGACGAAGACGGCGAACCTTGAAGACGTCAGGAAAGTGGTTGCGGAGGCACGGAAAAGGGCTGAAGCACAGGTCAAGGCGACCGGTATTGTCTCCGCCGGTGCGATCACGTCGGAGACGAAGAAGTCGGCGACGGTGCGGGTGGCGCGCACCGAGATGCCCGGCAACATCATGCGTCCGGAGCATGTAAAGCCGGTGTCCCTGGCATTGCCCCCCAGTGATGCTGCTGCGGCGCCCGGGGCGCCGGGGGCAGACGCTGCCGAGGCCGCTCCGGCGGCGGCGCAAGACCAGGCGCCAACCGCCGAAACGGTGCCGCGTCTGACCAACCCGATTCGCAAGCGGCCCAAGGCGTACGGGGTCGAGGCGCGGCGTCGGTATCGCGAAGAGAACTCGCGTCGGCTCACGTCGCTGGAGAGCGGGTTCATTCTCTGTCCGGGCTGCTTCTCCCACATCGTACTTCATGATTTGGAGCCGCTGCACGTGGCCCAGTGTCAGAGCTGCGGCACCATGGAGTTTGTGCCGCTGCGCATCGGCAACTTTTGGCTGTTTGAGCCCCTGGGCGGCGGCTCGATGGGCAGTGTTTACAAGGCTTGTCACACTGAAATGACGGACCAGGTGTTCGCGGTGAAGATCCTGGGGCGAATGAACAAGACCGATCCAGTGGCGATCGAGTCGCTGCTGCGCGAAGCACGGGTGGCGAAGGTCATCGGCGACCATCCCTGCCTGGTGAGTTGCGTCGAGAGCGGCTTCCAGGACGACGAGTACTATTACGCCATGGAGATGATCGAGGGGAACCGGTTGGACAAGCTCATGGATCAGCGCGGCCGGCTCCCGGAAGTGGCGGTGTACCGCATGGCAGTAGATATGCTGGACGCGCTGCAGCACATCTGGAGCCGCGGCTACCTGTACTGCGACCTGAAGGCGGAGAACATTATTCTCAGCACCGCGGAGCACGCGGTCCTGATCGATTACGGGCTGTGTGCCGAGGCGGGGCAACTGGTGGACCCGGACGGGCAGTTCATTTCGGGGTCTCCGTACTACCTCCCGCCGGAGCGCGTCTGGGGCATGGTGGAGAGTCCGGCGAGCTGCATCTACAGTTTGGGCATGGTCATCTACCACACCTTGACCGGAGAGCCTTACTTCGATGCACCGGACATTCGCGCGTTGATGGAGCGGCACGTGGCCCCGGACGCAGAGGTCAGCCTGAACCGACTGAAGGGACTGCGGCCGGGCCTGATGCAGGTGTTGACGCAGATGATTCGGCAGGACCACCGGGAACGGTTCCAGACGTTCGACGAGGCCAGGGGGGCAGTGAAGCAAATCCTGGACGAAATGGCTCGGATGGGTGGACGGTGAGGTCGGATGGATAATGGATGAAAACTGAAGGCTGAGGTCTGGAGTCCGAAGGCGGTCCCTCTGTATCCTTTTCAGGTTTCAGCCGTCATCCCTCAGTCTTGCCTGCGCATCACTCGTAGAATACTTCGACTCCGCCGAACTGGACGATGTCCCCGTGGGTGAGCTGTCGTGCGTCTGTGCCGATACCGACACCGTTGACCCGGGTGCCGTTGGTGCTGCCCACGTCCTGCACGGCGTAGTCCTCTTCCGCGGTATAGAGCAGCTCGGCGTGGTGTGTGCTGACCGACGCATCCGGCAGGCAGATGTTGCTCTCCTCGGTCCGGCCGACCGTGTACCGCGGTTCCGTCAGGTCGAACGCCAGGGCTTTGCCGTCCTTGCCGCGCAAGTTTCTGGAAAGAACTTTCAGTTTCGGGTTGCCTGCCATAACGTACCCTCCTCATCTCCCCGCTGTGGACGGCATTCCTGAAGCGCGCCGCCGTCACAGCCGGGCGTCATGTTACCCGTACGACCGTTCGCCTGACGATAACTTAGCGCACGACGGCCAAATGTGCCAGTGGATCCCGCCGGCCAACGTAATGCGTCAGTGGCGGGTGGAGATAGGGTCGAAGGTTGACCGGGGCTGGCGTCTAAAGTGGTCGGAGCGGCTCGCTCCGACACCCGCGGGACCGGGCCGGTCCCGCCACCTTGCCAGAACGACCCGGACAAACAGTGAGTAACGCCCACACATGATCGGGCGCATCCGCCCGGGGGGCGCTGACGCATCACGGCTAACCAGCCCTGGCCGGCCAAGGTTGCCGGAGCGATTCACCGGCGCCGTTCGGAATACACGGTGACGGGGAGGATTCGGCGTCCCCACTTCAGCGCCTGGTTGTGACTGGGGAAGAAGATGTCGATGTGACCGGGCCCGGTGATCGCGCCACCCCGGTCCATGACGACGCCCCAGCCGTAGCCTGGAATGTTCATGCGCGAGCCGAACGGATAGTATTGCGTGTCCGCCGCAACCGTGCCTTTCCGCGCCTTGTTGCCATCGGCACAGATTCCAACCGGCTTGGCTTGTCCCGCCTTGGACCCATAAGCGAACACCGGTTGGCCGCGGGCATTACGGGTCCAGCCGCAGCATTGTTCGCACGGGCAGTAGGCGGTGACCAGCATCCGTACCGTTTGGGCGCGGGCTGCGTACGGGGGTGGGCGTGGCCCGGCACTGATGCTGGCGCAGCCGGTCAGCAGGAACGGGCCGAGAACGAGAACGAGGCAGAGGAAACCGTGCCTCATGAATGCGGCGAACCGGTAACTAGCCTGGCAGGCTGCAGGTGGAAGCAACCTGAGGGGTGCCGCGAACCGGATGTGTTGGAGGTCGTTCACGCCGTTACCATAGTGCCTGCGCGCGCCGGCACAACGCGGCCGTCGCCGGTCCTTCCCGGGGGACCCGGCTTCGCTCAGAAGCTACGCCGAGGCAAGCGAGTGTTGGGTGTCGGGTGTCGAGGGCAGAGGACTTCACCCACTCACCCCCACACCCACTCACTCTTCCTTGCCCCTCAACCCGCCACCGATGGCGGTCGTAAGGCTCTTTTTGGGACCTGTGCGGGTAGATCTTGAGGGAGAAGGCGCCCCGCCATGGACGCCAGGATGCGCCGGTTCGTAGTGGGCTCGCAGGGCGCGGAACGAAGTGGAGCGCCAAGAGCCCATCGGGCGTGTTGCGACGGTCCGGCGTGGGGATGGTGTCTTGCCCGGCGGACAACCGCCGGGACTGCGACACCACTACGAGCGGTGCCACGGCCGGATCTACCCGCACAGGTCGTCTTTTTGGGTGGGCCTGCTTGCACTTCCGTTCCGGCTGGGCCAAACTATGCAGACGGTTCGGGCGTCCCGGCCGTGTCGGCGGCTCCACAATAGATCCTCAGGCGATGGGAGATGGCATGGACGAACGTGATGGCAAAGACATGGTGGCCAGGGCGGCGGCCGTCTCGGGGAAGATGGTCTCCGAACTGCGCAAGGTGTTTGTGGGGCAGGATGAGGTCATCCACGACCTGATCATCACGTTGTTGGCGCGCGGGCATTGCCTGCTGGTCGGCGTGCCCGGGTTGGGCAAGACGCTGCTGGTGAAGAGCATTGCGCGCATGTTCTCGCTGAGTTTCAAGCGCATCCAGTTCACGCCGGACCTGATGCCGGCAGACATCTTCGGTACCGAGGTGATGGAGGAGGACGCGGCGTCGGGCAAGCGCAGCTTCCGGTTCCTGCGCGGGCCGGTGTTCGCCAACATCGTGTTGGCCGACGAGATCAACCGCACGCCGCCCAAGACGCAGGCGGCGCTGCTCGAAGCGATGGAGGAGCGGCACGTCACGGCCGGCGGCCAGACCTATCCGTTGGACCCGCCATTCTTCGTGCTCGCGACGCAGAACCCGATCGAACTGGAGGGGACCTACCCGTTACCGGAGGCGCAGCTTGACCGATTCCTGATGATGATTGTGATGGAATACCTGAGCACGGCGGACGAGGAGCGCATGGTCACGGCCACCACCGCGCCGGAGGCGCCGGCCTTGGCGAGCGTTCTCACCGGCGCGGAGATCATCGAAATTCAGCGGTTGGTTCGCGAGGTCCCCGTGTCGCAGAACGTGGTGTCCTACGCGGTGCGCCTGGTGAGTGCGACTCGCCCGACGTCAGCGTCCGCAACCGAGTCGGTCAAGGCAAAGGTCAAGTGGGGCGCGGGGTCGCGCGCCTCGCAGGCCCTGATCCTGGCGGGCAAGGCCCGCGCGCTGCTCGCCGGCCGGTACAATGTGGCTTGCGAGGATGTCAGGGCCCTGGCGTTGCCGATCCTGCGACACCGGGTCATCACCAACTTCCACGCTGACGCCGAGGGCGTGACCTCGGTCGACATCATCCGCGAGCTGGTGGCTACCGTGCCGGAGTGAGCGGAGCGCTGGGGCAGGGGAGTGTCGGGGAGTGTTCAGTGTTCAGGCTTCAGGGGGAAGGGCGTCAAGGAGCCGTTGCGCCAGCCTTGGCGAGAACCTTGTTGCGAACCTTGTCGAAGCGTGACGGACACTGCAGGATGACAGGCAAATGCCGAGGTGAAGGTAGAGCTGCCCAAGTCTCCAGGCCTCACCGTGGCAAGCACGCACCTGCACGCTTGGCGACGGTTCAGCCCGCGAGACGCGGGCGCTCCAGGGTGCACTCCAAAGCGCACATTTCGACCTGTGCGGGTAAATTCTGAGAGAGAAAACGACCCGCTATGGACACCAGGATGCACCTGTTCGCGGTTGTGCGCAGCGGCGGGCAGTGGCGCGGGACCTCCGGGACCGCAGCAGGGTGCTCGGGGCCGTCTCGGCCCGAGGCCCTCGGCCGGGGACCGGTCGACGCACCCCGCTTCGGCGCGGGACCTGTCTGCGTGCGGCGCACAGGCAGGCGCGCCGAGCCACCGCGCTCAATCGCATCCCAGTCGGGGCACGGCATTGTTCCGCGAGGGCGAACTTACCCGCACAGGTCGGCACATTTCCCCTGAACCCTGAACACCGAACACCGAACACCAGAATCCGCATGGACTACGACGTCGTCATCATCGGTGCAGGGATGTCCGGGCTGGCGGCCGGCATCCGGTTGGCGCACTTCGGCAGGCGCGTGCTGATCCTGGAGCGGCACCGTCTCGTGGGCGGACTGAACTCGTACTACCGTCGCGGTGGGCGCGAGTTCGACGTCGGCCTGCACGCGATGACGAACTTCCCCGACCCGCAGGCCCGCAGCGCGCCCCTGAACAAGCTCCTGCGCCAACTGCGTCTGCGCCTGGACGACCTCGACCTCTGCGAGCAGACGTGTTCGACCGTGCGCTTCCCCGGCGCCGAACTGCGCTTCACCAACCGGTTCCCGGACCTTGAGGCGAGTGTCGCGGCGGCGTTTCCGGACCAGATTGACGGGTTCCGGAAACTGGTCGCCTGCATCCGCGCGCACGACTCGCTGTCGCTCACGGCGCAGCCGGCGCCGACCCGCCCGGTCCTGCGGCAGTTCATCTCGAACCCGCTCCTGGAGGACATGATTCTCTGCCCGCTGATGTACTACGGGAACGCCGAACCGCACGATATGGAGTTCAACCAGTTCTGCATCATGTTCCAGAGCATCTTTCTCGAGGGGTTCTGCCGGCCGCGGCGCGGCATCCGGCACCTGCTCGACCTGCTGCTGAACCGTTACCGCGAGAGCGGTGGCGAACTCCGCACCGGCTGCGGGGTCCGCAGCATTTGCACGCAGGCCGGGGCCGTGTCAGAACTGGTCCTGGACGACGGCGCGACGCTGCGGCCAGCGGCCGTCATGTCCTGCGCCGGTTATGTCGAGACGCTGCAGTTGTGCGAGCCGCCGCCGGCGGACGCACACAATCACGCGGTGGGCGAGTTGGCGTTCGTCGAGAGCATTTTCGTCCTTGACCGTCCGGCCGCGGATCTCGGATTCGGGATCTGCATCACGTTCTTCAATGACGCCGAGCGGTTCGTCTACGCCCGGGCGACGGAACCGGTGGACTACCGCAGCGGCGTGCTGTGCGTGCCGGGCAACTTTGCGGGCATGGATGCGGGCACGGGCGAGAGCATTGTCCGCTTGACACACCAGGCGGACCACGGCGCGTGGATGGCATTGGGCGAGGATGAGTACCGCGGGGCGAAGCAACAGGTCCTGGCCCGGCAGCAGGCGACGCTGGACCGGCAGTTCCCGGGCTTTGCGAGCCACGTGGTCGCAACGGACATGTTCACGCCGCGCACCATCCTGCGCTACACCGGGCACCTGAACGGCACGGTCTACGGCAGTCCCGCCAAACGCCGCGACGGGACGACACCGGTCCGCAACCTGTTCATCTGCGGCACAGACCAGGGCTTCCTCGGCATCGTCGGCTCGATGCTCAGCGGCGTATCCATGGCCAACTACCACCTCATGAAGTGAGGCTGTCTCTCTTCCGGCATGGAGTCAGCGGCAGTGGCGCGGGACCTCCGGGACCGCAGTAAGGTGCTCGGGTCCGTCCCGGACCGAGGCCCTCGGCCGGGGACCGGCCGATGTACCCCGCTTCGGCGCGGGACGCGCCGAGCCACTGTGCTCGATCGCATCTTTCCGTACAGGTCGCTATTCCCCTTCACCACAACTGCCGGTCGAGGTTGCGGAACCCGATGGCGCCCATCAGGTGCTGCGGCGCAATGTCGTGACTGTCGTCCAGGTCGGCGAGCGTACGCGCCACGCGCAGGATGCGGTCATAGGCGCGGGCGCTGAGGTTCAGGTCGCTGATCGCGGCGCGCAACGTCGCCTTGCAGCCGCTGCCCAGCGCGCACCATTCCTCCATGGCGCGGGGCGTCATCTCCGCGTTGCAGCGGATGTCCGTGCCCTTGAACCGCTCGCGCTGAATGCGCCGGGCCTGCTCGACTCGGGCGCGGATCGTCTCCGAATGCTCGCCGGTACCGCGGCTCATCAGTTCGTTCTCCGCCAACGGTGCGACCTCGACGTGCATGTCGATGCGGTCGAGCAGCGGCCCGGAGATCTTGGAGCGGTAGTGGTAGATCTGGCCCGTCGTGCACCGGCACTGCCGTTGCGTGGACCCGTAGTAGCCGCAAGGGCAGGGGTTCATGGCCGCCACCAGCATGAACCGCGACGGGAACGTCACCGACCCGATGGCGCGAGAAATGGTCACCGTGCCGCCCTCGAGCGGCTGCCGCAGCACTTCGAGTACATTGCGCCGGAATTCAGGGAGTTCATCCAAGAACAAGACCCCGTTGTGAGCCAAACTGATCTCGCCCGGTCGCGGGTTCGACTGCCCCCCGATCAGCCCGGCGTCGCTGACCGTGTGGTGCGGCGACCGGAACGGCGGCGCGACAATCAGCGCCGTGTTTCGGTCCAGGACGCCGGCAATGCTGTGGATTTTGGTGACCTGCATGGCCTCGTCCAGCGTCAACGGCGGAAGTATGGATGGAAGGCGCTGCGCAAGGATCGTCTTCCCGGATCCCGGAACGCCGATCATCAGGACATTGTGCCCCCCGGCCGCGGCGACCTCGATCGCGTGCTTCGCGGTGGCCTGACCCTTGACGTCGGCAAAGTCCAGTGCCTTGGCGTTGGCCTGCTGATAGAACCGGCTGACGTCGACTTGGACCGGACTGCGCGCGGTCTCGTGCCGGAAGAAGTCGACCGCGTCGCCCAGCGAACGGATCCCGTACACCGCGACGCCGTCGGCGACCCCGGCCTCGTTGGCGTTCTCCGCCGGCACGAGCAGGTGCTTGATGCCTTCGCTGCGCGCGTGCATGGCGATCGGCAGCGCGCCGGGCACCGGCCGGACCGTGCCGTCCAGCGCCAGTTCCCCGACAATCATGGTCTGCGCGAGCCGGTCGCGGTCGAACCCGTTCGTGGCCGCGACCATGCCGACCGCAATGGGCAGGTCGAACGCGGAGCCGTTCTTCTTCACGTCGGCCGGCGCGAGGTTGATGGTCGTGCGGCCGTGTGGCGGCCGGAACCCGCTGGTGTACAGCGCCGACCAGACGCGCTCGCGGCTCTCGCGCACCGCGGTGTCCGGCAGTCCGACCACGGTCACGACGTTCTCCTGCCCCGCCCCGGTCGCGTTCACCTCGATCTCGACCGTGTACGCTTCCACCCCCTGAATCGCCGAACTCCACGTCTTGGCAAGCATGACCCCGTCCCTCCGTGTGATAATGCATGACGATTAAGAACGCTAACAGATAATAGTATGAGAGACGGCTAAATACAAATATATATACGTATTTAGTTCCTGTTCATGGGGACGGGTGTCGAGGGACGGGGGGGAGGCGCAGTGGCGCGGGCAGTCCCTTGCCCGCAGTCCCGGCACACGCGACGAGGCGCCCCCCCCCACGCCGGGATGGATGGCTGTTCCCGTCTGAGTGCCGCCTTTCAGGCGGAAGTGGGAGCGACGCTTCAGCGAGCGGCGTTCGCGCACCGGTCCCATGTGTGCGGCGGAGCCGGGCTGCGCGTGGCCCACAGGTCTGGCGGCGTCCTGTCGGTCAGTCCATGCTTGCGGGAAGCCGAGAAGCGAGGTACTGTCTTCCCCGGAAGTCGGTTCTGAGGCGGGGTGGCTAGTGCTCGGTCGCCACAAGTTTCCCCGCAATTTTGGACCATGGTCCATGGTCCATTGTCCATGGTCCAGCG
>Ga0156531_1329_pt1 | contig 33544 bp, 23 predicted proteins | sample RifOxyB3_FD_111926 | JGI IMG/M metagenome (GOLD analysis project Ga0156531, IMG submission 111926) | Lentisphaerae bacterium RIFOXYB12_FULL_65_16 | reverse complement strand
CCGGCCGGTGGACCGGCCGATCATAGGTTGACGTTACTCGCACCGGTTCGCGCCGCCGCGGGTCTTGCGCCCGCGGGGCGACGATTGGGGGAAGAGGGCGCGGACGCCCGCCCCTCTTCCCCCAATCGTCGCCCCGCGCGGACCCTTAGGACGGCTCAGTCCCCGACCAGGCAGATGGAGCTGTTGTCGAGGGCGACGCAGATCTTCTTCTCCAGGACGGCGATGCCGTTGTAGACGACCGGTGCGTCGAAGGACTGCTCGACAACTGTCTTGCCTGTATCCCGGGCCAGAACGGTCACAAAGCCCTTGGCCGGGGTTGCGCTGTCCACGCTGTAAACACCGCCGGCGGCTACCACACCGTCCTGGCAGATCACCAGGGCGGTGACCTGGTGGGTCGGGGGAAGCGAGACGGACCAGTCCGCGCCGGGCGCCTTCTCGCCCACGTTGGCGACCTTGCTCATCGCGTACAGCGAGATCCGCCGGTCGCCATTCATGTTACACACGGCCGTCGCGTCCCAGCTCACCAGCGTCCCACCGATGTTGCCATAGTTCATCTGCACGAACAGACGGGTCCCGAGCCGCGGCCAATTCCAGTCCATGTACGCTTCGCGGCCGCGGCTGCCGCCGCCCACGAACGGTGCGATATCGCCGGCGGGCTTGCTCGCGCCCAAGGTCTTCTGCTCTTCCTCGGCCTTCGTGAGTTGCTCCTGGAGCTTCGCGTCGCCCTCCTTGGCCTTCAACTGTTCCTTGAGCTGTGTGATTCGGCGCGTCGTGTTGCCGACCTTGTCCTGGTACTCGTGAACCGCCCGGGTCGGGTTGGGCAGAACCGCACCCGTCTTGGGATCCAGGCGCGTAATCATGAGCTGCAGCGCGTCGGGTGTCCTGAAGAGCAGGTCGTTCCGGCGCAGGCTCTGCACATTCCCCGACGAGGGAAGGGCCATGGACCAGGCCGTCTCGCCGGTCTGGGGCGACAACGCCCTGACGACAACGCCGCCGTCCGAGCCCTGGGTCCGGCCGGCGGAGGCATAGACCATGTCATCGGCCACGAGAACGGAGCCCACGACGGGCCACAGTGACTCGACCTTTCCATAGGACATCATCCGTTCGTCGTTCGGGGCCAGGCGCGCCTTCCACTTCATCTGCCCGTTGCGGCTGTCGAGGGCATACACGTACCCGTCGTGCGCCCCGAACAGGCATAGCCCGCGGTAGAGTGTCGGGGACGAGTCCACCCTGGCTCCAACCGTGAACCGCCACTTGATCTCGCCGGTGGCGAGGTCCAACCCCACAACCTGGTTCGCGTCCATGACGGCGGTCGTGACCACGCCGCAGGCGGCGGTGGGCGCGGTCAGGGCGCTGTTAAGGGATTCGCGCCAGTTGGTGGCGACCAGGCTGTCCAGCTTGGGCGACGGGATGGACCGCTGCCACTTCACACCCAGCTTGGCGGGAACGGACGCCGCCGTAGCGCTGCCGCGTGCCGCGCCCTGCCTGACCATGGGCCATTCCTTCGGATCGTCGGCAGCTGCATTGTCGAACGCCACGTCAAACGCGGGCCCCTTCTCGACTACGGGGGCTTGCGTCATCTCCTGCTCCGTCGGTTCACCGCGGATCGGACCGAAACAGATGAAGCCCGAGATCTGCGGCGGGCAGCAGGTGCACCAGTTCTGCGGCGTGTAGAACGCACCGTACGCCGGGATCGACGCCGTACCACAGGCACCCCGGGCGCCCGCATAGGTGACCCCCTTCCCGCCGACGCTGAACGCACAACCGCGGTTCCGGATGATGATGTCGCCGACGATATAACTCGGAGTGCAGACCGTGCCCCCGACCGAGTACGGGGATGGCCCTTGCGCCTTGCCGGTTGCCGGGTCGTACTTCTTGCCGCTGGCATGCAGCGCGCCATCGATCAGGACCGGGAATCCCCCGACGGACGGAATCAGGCATTCGCCCGTCTTGGCGGAAAGCACCACCGACTTGCCCTCGCTGGCGACTTGGCCCAGGACCACCGAGACCACACCCAGTCCGGCCGTATCCACGCGCATACTGTCGGTCTCGAAACTCTTGGGCGAAATCTGCTCTGCCTTGACCTGCCAGAGCTGCTTCCCGGACTTCAGGTCAAAGGCAACGATGCCCTGGGGCGGACGCTTCGGCGGCGGCGGCGGTTCCGGGGCGGCCGCCGGGACCGGGGCCGCAGGGGCTGCTGCTGCCGTTGGGGCCGCCACGGCCACCGCGGCCGGGGCGGGTGCGGGGGCTGCGGCCGGACCGGGTGCAGGTGCGGGAGTCGGGGCAGGCGCCGGTGCCGCAGCCGGCGCGGGAGCAGGGGCCGGTTTCGGTGCCGGGGCCGGTTCCTTCGGCGGCGGCGGCTGGCGGCGCTGGCTTTCCTCCAGCAGGTCCGCCCCTTCCCGCAGTGACGCGAACAGGACGCCGTCCGCACTGCGGATGGACGTGGCCAGGCTCGGGACCTGCCACAGCCGTTCGCCGCTGACCGCGTCGTAAGCTTCCAGCGCCCCAGCGTTGACGCCGCTGTGCATCCTTATCCGTTCGTAGACGTTGACCTTGCTCTCGCCCAGCCACGTGCCGCCCTGCCACGCAGCCACGACCACCACGCCCTGGTCCACCAGGATTTCGCCCGGCGCGTAAGCGGTGGCGATCGAGCGCACGGTCTCGCCCGTGGCGGCGTCAAGCACCAGCAACTCGCCCTGCTCGGATGCGGTGTAGACACGGTCGCCCGCCGCGGCGAGCGGCGCCATGTTCATGTACCAGAGTCCGCCGTAGAAGACGCGGCCGATGCGCTTGCGCCACAACAGCATGCCGTTGAACGCGTCACGCGCGGTCACGTACTGGTCGAGTTCCTCGCCGAGGAAGTGCGCACCGCGCAGGTTCTCGAACTCGGAGTCGGAAAACGTGAAACAGCGGCCGCCGGCCAGGGCCATGGCGCGGGTGCTCGAATAGCGGTTCTCCTGGCGCTTGCTGTTGTCGATGTTGAACGGCAAACCGCCGTTCCAGCGGTAACCGACCGGAAACGTGATGGTCGTGTCCTGCGACGCGCGGTTCCCGTCCGGGCCGTGGACATTGTGAGTCCATTCGTCCATCCCTGGCGTCAGTTCTTTGGCCGACACGCGCCACTGCCCCTGGTCGCGCACGCAGAGCTTGCCCCAGGGCGCGAGCACGCGCATCGCCTCGGCCTCCGAGTACCCGGCAGCGGTTGCCGCCGCCAGGTCCGGCACCACGACGAAGTTCACCAGGTTGTTGCGGTATGGAAGGGGATTCAGCGACAGACGCTCAAACGTGACAAAGCCGTCGCACCCCCGGGCGCTGACCGCCTCACGCCCCGACGCCAGAGACGCGTCGTCCAGCGCGATGCCGTGGACCAGGATCCGACCGGTCGAGCCCAGGTCCGTCGCCAACTGCACCGCGTCCGGCGCACCCAGGCCGATGATGGCACACAACCCTTGGTCTCGCCCCCACGCCTTGAGAAGCTGCGCAGCCTGGTCGCCAAGTCCGCCACCCGCCGTTTGAGCTCGCACGGAACAGACCGCTCCAGCAACACAGGACAGGACGGCCGCCAGCTTCATCAACCGGTTGCTACGTTTCATTCCTCAGATTCTCCCCAGACTGCAGAGCCCTTCTTCTCAACGCCATCCGACAGCAGGCAAGAGGCAACACCCTGGGTGCCGCCCAACCCAAGAGCTACAGAGACTACACGAAGGAAGCACGGTTTTCAAACTCGGTCTTGCGTGCAGCCCGCAACTTCTTGCACTCCCCAGTCGCGGCGCTAACTTGACGTCTCGGAAATGCTACACATCTCGTTGCGCTGCAAAGACCATGGACAATGGACCATGGACCATGGACCTTGCGGAATGGGCACACGGTGGGAGATGGGGCCCGGCTTCCACTGCTCGATACTGGTCCCGCCCCACGCACACGAGATGATCCCGATCGGGACCTTGTGCCGCAACCGCATCTCCCGACCGAAGTGCCAGCCGAGCATGGCCACGCGACCGCCAGTCACCCACCGCGTCCCGCCGTCCTTCGCCGCCAACTCCGCGGTGAGATGGAAACGTACGCCGTCGGGATCGTCCTTGGGCGTCTCGAACGTTGCGGCTTGCGACGCATTGGACTGGCCGGAGACGATCCACACGTCGCCGACATACACGTCGTGGATCTCGATGCGGTTGGTGCCTTGAACCGTCAGCACGAACGGCCCGCCAGCCTCACCGGCATCCACGTCAACGCACCACACGCCAGCCTTCGCGGTTCCCGTCGCCGTCCACTCACGGAACGACACCGTCACCTGCTCGCCCTCCCCCGCCGTGCCCCACACCGGGCACTTCGCCTGGCACTGGAAGACCATCCCGTCGGCAAACACGCCCGGCAGGCCCACGTCGGCACGCGCCCCCACACTGGCGAAAACCGCAAGCACAAACAACGTTGCGAGAATCACCGTTCTTCTCATCGTCACCGTCCTCCTCTGAACCTGGCCAGACGCGACCGGCAACTGGAGCGCACATGGGTCCATTTCCGTACTTGAAGGATCCCACGGGTACAGGCGGTCTGTATCGCCGACTGAATATGCCCCGACGTCGGGCCAGGCAAGGCCCGCGCCGAGCCCCGCGCGCGGAACCATGTTTGCCGTTTTTGGAGTTGCCGCCGCCATATTTTGGCCTAAAAAGGCGTTTGTATTTCCTTTTTTGGGTATCCATTGAAGAGAGAACGGTTTCGCGGCGCACACGAACAGGTGAACGAACATGGACAATCTGACCCGCTTCTTCACCGCGCCGCAGGGGAGCATGAGCTTCTTCCTGTTCGGGCCGCGCGGAACCGGCAAGTCCACGCTCGTGCGCCAGCTCTATCCGAACACGCTCACGGTCGATCTTCTGGACGCCGAGATCTGTCACCGGCTGCAGGCCCATCCAAGCCACTTGCGCGAGCTCGTGGAGGGCAGTCCTGAACGGGACACGGTCGTCATTGACGAAGTCCAGCGCGCCCCCATCCTGCTCACCGAGGTGCACCGACTGCTTGATGCGAAGTGCGGGCGCCGCTTTGTCCTGACCGGCTCGAGTTCACGCAAGCTCAAACGCGCCGGCGTGGACCTGTTTGGGCGGGCGCGCGGGAATCCGCAACCTCGCCCCCTTCCTGGCCGCCGAACTCGGGCAACAGTTTCTGCTTGACCGCGCTCTGCAGGACGGGCTCCTCCCACTGGTGTGGGCAGCGGACGCGCAGCAGGAAGCCCTCCGGGGCTACGTGGTGATCGTACAGCGCAAACCACCTCCTCACCCGCGGACATGACAAGCCACCACGGACGAATTCACGGTCCACGCCTTGCATCCGTACACCGCCGGGACCATCTTCTGAAGGTCGACCGGAAAGGCACGTTGCGCCCCGGAAGGGATCCTGCCGTTCACGCTCCGGCCGACGCGCGGACGCCGGGAGTGTCAAGCTCGACATGAAAGAGGAATAGTAGACAGGTAATCGCCGTCGCAATCGTGATCGCAATCGCTTCTCGATCCCGTGTCCGCCACGTCGCAGGTCATCGAAACGCGATAGCGACGAGGATTGCGAGGAGCGATTCTCAACGGAGGACGCTATGCCGAGGCCCCAGCGCCCCAACATCATCCACTTGATCTCCCACGACATGGGGCGATATCTGGGATGCTATGGCCACCGCGTCGCAACGCCGAACTACGACCGGATCGCCGCCATGGGGACCCGGTTCGAGAACTGCTTCTGCACGGCCGCGCAATGTTCCCCCAGCCGCGGCAGCATCATGACCGGGCTGTACCCGCACAACAACGGCCTGATCGGCCTGTCCCACATCGGCTGGAGTATCAACGACGGGGTCCGGCGCCTGCCGGAATACCTCAACGAACTCGGGTATGAAACGTGCCTGATCGGCGGTCACCATGAGGCGCCCATCCAGCCGCAGGAGGACGCCGCATCCCGGCGCGCCGCGGTCGCCTCGCTCGGGTACCGGCACTTCATCGACACCGCCGACATCACACCCGTGCCCAAGTACAACTACATCGGGGCGTGCTACCGCAAGCTCGAAGAGAATCTGGACCGTTTCTGCCAGGCGGATGCGCCATTCTTCATCAACATCGGCACCCCGGGGGCGCACCGCGAGTACTCCGACAACCGGTACGGCATCCTTTTCGAACCGGACAATGCGCGGAAGATCGACGTTCCACCCTACCTGCCCGACCGCGAACCGATCCGCCAGGACCTGGCCTGCCTGCATGGCCTGATCAAACGCGAAGACGAGTATGTCGGACGCATTTTTGAACTCCTCGATACGCGGGGCCTGCTCGGGAATACACTGCTGGTGCTCACGACCGATCACGGTATCGCCATGCCCCGGGCGAAAGGCACGTGCTACGACCCGGGCCTGGGCACGTTCCTGATCCTGTACATGAAGGGCCGCTTCGAGGGCGGCGGCGTGCGTCGCGAACTCATCTCCAACGTGGACCTGTTGCCGACTTACATCGAGCTTGCCGGCGGCACCCCGCCCGCAACGCTGGACGGCCGCAGTTTCCTGCCGCTGCTCCAGGGGCGGCCCTACCAGAAGCGTGACCACGTGTTCGCGGAAATGACTTGGCACGACCAGTACAACCCGATGCGCGCCGTGCGCACGGAACGGCTCAAGTATGTGCGGAACTTCGGCAAACGCCCCAAGGTCTACCTGCCGCTGGACGTCTTCATGGGCCGAGCCGGACCCGCCGTGTTCGAAGACTGCTATTACCACTGCCGCGAGGCCGAAGAACTCTATGACCTGACGCAAGACCGGTGGGAACAGCGCAACGTGATGGCGGACGCCGCCTATTCTCACGACGCCGCACGGCTTCGCGCCCTCGTCGACAACTGGATGCGGGACACGAACGATCCGTTGCTGGCGGGCGACGTTCTAGCCTGCCCGGAACAGCAACGGCAACTGACGGCGCGCAACCGCTACAACAACGGCTGAGACCCCGGGGCGGACAGGCGGAACCGCGGCGACAGCGGACAGGAGAAACCACAATGCGAACCCTCACGATGACTCTGACCGCACTGGTGACGGCGGCTTCCATGTGCGCCGCGGCCGACGCGACGGACGGCAAGGGCAAGGACGTGGTGGCCAAGCCGCCACCCGCCCGCTCGGTCCCCATCCCGGCGCCGAACCGCGACGTGTACCTGCAGTCGTTGCGACGCGAGCACCCGCGGCTGCTCATCACCGCAGCGGACGTGCCGCGGATCAAGCAACTCGTCCAGGATGACGCGTTGGCCAAGGCGATGTACGAGCAGGTCCGAACGAAGGCCGACAAGATCCTTGACGAACCAGTGTCGATTTACGAGATCCCGGACGGGCTGCGGCTGCTGGCCACGAGCCGGCGCGTGCTCGAACGGACCTACACGCTCGGGCTGGTCTGGCTGGTCAGCGGCGAACCGCGCTACCGCGACCGGCTCTGGCGCGAACTGGAAGCGGCGGGCGGGTTCAAGGATTGGAACCCGAAACACTACCTCGACACCGCCGAAATGATGCACGCGTTCGCCATCGCCTATGACTGGCTCTACGGCGAGTGGACCGAGCCGGAGCGGAAACTCCTGCGCGACGCGATGGTGGAGAAAGGGCTGAAGCTGTCCGACGCCCAGTTCAAGAAAGGCGGCTGGTGGGTCAAGGGCGGCAACAACTGGAACTTCGTCTGCAGCGGTGGCTCGGCCATGGCGGCGCTGGCGCTGCTCGACGAAGAGCCCGACCTGTGCGCCGCGGTGCTGGCCGGCGCGTTCGAGTCGATCCAGCCGACGCTGTTCAAGTTCGAGCCGGACGGCAACTGGTACGAAGGCCCCGGGTACTGGCATTACTCGATCCGGTACCTGGTCCCGCATATCACGGCGCTCGAAACCGCGCTCGGGACCGAATTCGGGCTCATGGCCGCATTCCCGGGGTTCATGAAAACCGCCGACTTCCCGATCTACTGCACCGGCCCGGGCGGCACGTTCAACTTTGCCGACGCCGGCGGCGCCGGCGGCGTGTTCAAGGCGCCGGAGTTCTTCTGGTTTTCGGTGAAGACGGGCAACCCGCTCTACGCGTGGTACGAAGCCGGACACCCCACCGGCACCGCCGAAGACATCCTCTACTACCGCCCCGGCACCGCAGCCTCGGCCATGCCGGACATCCCCCTGGACCGCCGCTTCCGCGGCGACGAAGCCGAGGTGGTGACCCTGCGCAGTTCCTGGGACAATGCCACTGCCGTGTTCACGGCAGTGAAGGCCGGGCGCAACGGCGTCAGTCACGCGCACCTCGACCTGGGCTCGTTCGTGCTCGACGCGGCCGGAACGCGCTTCATCGAAGACCTGGGCGCCGACAACTACAACATGCCGGCCTACTTCGGCAACCAGCGCTGGACCTACTACCGGCTCCGCGCCGAAGGGCACAACACGCTGCTCGTCAACCCCGCCGACGGACCGGACCAGCAGGCCAAAGCGCCGGCAGCCATCACGCGCTTCGACTCCGCCCCGGACCGCGCCAGTGTCGCCGTCGACCTGACCCAGGCATACCCGGATGCCGAGCGCGTGCAGCGCGAACTGCGGCTCGACGACAACCGCACCACCGTGCGCGTCTCCGACGAGATCAAGCTCAAGAAAGGCAGCCGCGCCTGGTGGTTCGCGCACACCAAGGCGAGTGTCGCGCTGAAACCGGACGGACGGATGGCCATCCTCACCCGCGGCAACGCGCGGCTCGAAGCACGGATAGAAGCGCCGAACGAGGCCACGTTCACCGTCATGGACGCCCTGCCCCTGCCCTCCTCGCCCAACCCGGAGATGCAGAACCAGAACAAAGGCCTGCGCAAGCTGGCCATCCGGTTCGATGACCTCACCGAGACAACGATCACGGTGGCGTTCCGGGCCGTGCCGCCGCCGACCCTCGGCGTCCTGCCGCGGGCGCAATTGGCCGGGGCCGTCGCGGACGTCGACGCCGCGGTCACCGTCCAGGCCGAGGCGTTTACGGAGCAGAAAGGCGGCGCCGTCGAGGTGACGACCAAAAAAGGCGACTCAGGCAGTTCCTTCAAACTGTGGGACGGCCCGGGCCACGCCCTCACCTGGACGTTCGACGTCCCGGCCGATGGCGCCTATGGCCTGCTCGTCCGTTACTGCACCGACACGGCCGTTGCCGGCAGGACTCTCCTGGTCGACGGGCGCGAAATCCCTGCGCCCGATGACGCGTTCTATTTCAACTCGACCGGCGGCTGGAGCAACGGCCGCGACGACTGGCAGGATGCCTGGCTCGCAAACGCGAACGGCGCGGTGCGGCTGGAGTTGACGCGCGGCCCGCACAGTATTACCCTGGTCAATGCGAACAGCACCGGCCTGAACCTGGACTGGCTCAAGCTCGTGCCGCTGCGGTGAAGTCTGTGTTCGAACGAGGTCGGGAGACAAGGAAGGGAGACGAAGACTTGAGACAAAGATAAGAGACCTGGATTGGGGTCGCGGAAATCCGACACATGCGCGCCTCATACTACGGACTGGCCAGCTACGTCGACGACCAGCTTGGACGGATCATCGCCGCGTTCAAGGAGTTCTGCGGCAACCGTCCGTGGCTGATCGTGTTCAACCCTGACCACGGCTGCAAGCTGGGCGAACACGGCATGCACGAGAAGTTCACGTTCTACGACGAGTCCGTCCATGTCCCGCTGATCGTGGCGTCGTCCGATGGGCGCTTTCCGCGCGGGGCACGCTGCGACCGGTTCGCCGAACTGGTCGACCTGGCGCCCACGTTCCTGGGCGCCGCCGGCGTGTCGTTGCCGACGCACTTCGAAGGGCTGGACTTGGCCGACACTGCGAGTGGACGGGCACGTGAACGCACGGAGGCCGTCAGCGAGAAGAAAACCTACGGCCGCCGCGCCATGCTGCGGACCCGCGACTGGTCATTCGAGATGCAGGTCAGCCCCGACCCGGTCGTCGGCAAGCCGCTGAAGCCGGACGAGATGAAGTGGCCCGCCACCGCCACGCTGGACCAGCTCGATGTCAGCCTGTTCGACCGCCACGCCGATCCGCGCGAAGTCCGCAACCTCGGCACCGATCCGGCCCGCCTCGAATTGTGCGAAGGGTTCCGCCGCCGCCTGGTCGCGCGGCTCTTCCCCGAAGACCGAGTCGAGTACGACTGGTGGCGGGATGTAAGTCGGCCGCCGAACGCACCGAAGAAGTGAACCGCCGCGCCCCCAAGGCCACCACGGTTCTTTTCGGTACGCAAGGCCCGAAAGTCACACCCCGGAGGCACGGAAACACGGAGAATAAGATCACGGAGCAACAACCCACGCAAAGGCGAGAACCTTCGCAGCGTTGCGCTGCCCCCCCCTCCGCCGCTCATCACTGCGTGTAGCGGCCAAACTGCCGGATCCAGGCGACGAGGCCCTTCTCGCCCTGGGCCGAGTACTTGGTCGGGTCGGTGCACACTTCCTTGGCAATGGCCACCAACGGCGTGTACTTCGCCTTCTCGCCGTGCACGCTCTTCTTGAACAGCATCATGCCCTTTTCGCCCGACGTCGAGGACAACACGATAATCGGAATGCCGTGCTGCTTGCCCTGCGCCGTGTACTCCTTGCGCAAGTGCTCGATGAACGCCCACCCGTCCATCACCGGCATGTTCAGGTCGGTGACGATGAACACCGGGTCCTTGGTGTACTTGGCCCGAATCTCGGCCAACACCTGCAGGGCATCTTGACCATTCTCAGCCTCGAACATGACGATGTTGCGGGTGGACTTGCGGATGCCGCGCGCCACGTACTTGCGGATGCCGACTTCGTCGTCGACGACCAGTACGGTGTTGCTGTTCGGGTCCATGCGCCGCTCCACCTCGGCGATCATGGCCTCGTACTCCGAGCGTGCCTTCTGGCTCTCCGGATCCGTGCTCTGGAAAGTCGGACGTTCATCAGTCATGGCTAAACCTCCTCGCGAGTCTCAACCACCGTACTCCCCGCACCTGCCACGGGCGCCCTGCTTGCAGGGCCGCACAGTCCACGCCGGTTGTCGGTGTAATACGGCATCTGCCCGGGGACGGTAGACACTCCAATGATCGCCCCGGCCGTCAGCTTATCCTGGTTCCGCGGGGGCCGCCTCTGGGGCCACCTCTGTGGCCGCCTTGGCGGCCGCCGCGTGGGCTGCGTGGGCCGGAGTGCTCCGGTCGGTGTGTTCCTTCTTCGCGGCGATGCACTCTCTCCGGCCGGTCGGGCCTGCCGTGGGTGGGCGGTGGCAGGACCAGCATCTCCGGCTTTGGGTGCTGCACGGTCAGGGCGCGGCCGATGTAGGCCTCGATCTCCGGAACTACGAACGACCGTGCTTCGCAGGCAAAGCTCAGTGCCCGGCCGCGCTTGCCGGCCCGACCGGTGCGGCCGATCCGGTGCACGTAGTCATCCGGCTCGTAGGGCAGGTCGTAGTTGATGACGTGCGAGATTCCATCGACGTGGATGCCGCGACCGGCCACGTCGGTGGCGACGATGACGCGCAATTGCCCGCCCCGGAAATCGTCCAGCACGCGCATGCGCTTCTTCTGGGGCACGTCGCCGCTGAGCAATTCGCAGTTGATGCCGTAGCGGCAGAGGTGGTTATAGAGCCCCTCGGCATCGTCGCGTCGGTTGCGGAAGATCAGCACGCGTTCACAGGCTTCGTGTTCAAGAAGCCACAGCAGGAACGCGAGCTTTTCGTGTGTCGACACCGCGTAGGCGATCTCCTCGATGCCTTCAGCCACGACGCGTTCGGGAGTGGCCTCGACCATGACCGGGTTACGCATCCAGCGGTTGGCCAGACCCACGATGGTCGGCGACAGCGTGGCGCTGAACAGCAGCGTTTGGCGGCGCGAACCGGAGGGCAGGCGTGCGACGATCCGGCGCACGTCGGGGATGAAGCCCATATCGAGCATGCGGTCCGCTTCGTCAATGACCAGAATCGACGTGGCGCTGAGGTCGAGGACCTGCTGCCGGAGGTAGTCGATGAGTCGGCCGGGGGTGGCCACCACCAAGTCGACGCCTTTCGCGATGGTGGCGCGCTGCTTCTCATAGTCGATGCCGCCGTAAACGGCCAGATGGCGCATGCCGCTGAAGCCGGACAGGACCTCGGCATCGCGGTCGATCTGCACCGCGAGTTCACGGGTCGGAGCCAGCACCAGGGCCAACGGTTGGTTCGAGTTGCGGTTGCTGGGTTTCGTGAGGAAACGCTGCAGAATGGTAATCAGGAAGGCCGCCGTCTTGCCGGAGCCGGTTTCCGCGCGCCCGCCAACGTCCGAGCCGGCCAGGGCTGGCGGCAAGGCTTCGGCCTGGATGGCGGTGCAGGTCTCGAACTTTGCTACTTCCAGAATGGCTCGCAGCACGCGCGGATGGATGGACAGTTGCTGGAAGAGGACGGGTGCGTCCGGGGCTGCGCCGGCCGGCGGTGGCGGCGGCGTCCAGCCGTCCATGGCGGGTTGGTTTGGGGCCGAGTCGACCGGGGGCTGCTGCGGAGCCGGCTGGGGTTCAGTGGGCCTCGGTTTGGCGGGGCGGCGGCGGCGGTGCGCAGGGTTGGCGTCAGCCGGGGGCACGTTTCGGGCGGCGCCGGGGTGAGGCGCTTCGTCGGAGCGGACTTTCGCACCGCCGTGGTCCCGTCGCACCACTTTACGGCTGCCGAAAAGACCGGACAGGACAGACTTCACAAGCTTCATGGCCCGTTTTCGCAAGATATGCCTCCGTTCCGTTACAGTTCACGCGAGAAGATAGTGCTTTTGCGCACACTCTCCAAGATTCCCAGGCTCGTTCGTACCTTGGTCAGGAGTTCTTCCGGCGTGAAAGGTTTGCGGAGGAACACCAGCCCGGGGGCCCGGGGGTCCATTTGGATAATGCTCGGGTCGGAATAGGCGGACATGTAGATGACCTTCAGATCGGGCTTTGCCGACAGCAGTCCGTCGGCCAGTTCCTTGCCGTTCACGCGCGGCATAACCAGGTCGGTAATCAGCAATTGGATCTGGCCGTGGAACTGGCCCCACACTTTCATGCAGGCCTGGTCGTCCGCCGCCGTGTGGACGGTGTAGCCCTTGGCTTCCAGGGCACGCTGCATGACAGTGAGGATCGAGATTTCGTCGTCGACCACAAGGACGGTGTGGTGCCCGTCCGACTCCTCCGCATGCGCTCGGGGTATGGGTTCAGGCTTCTCCCGGCGCTTCGGCGTAGGCATTTTCGTCGTGATTCGGGGGAGCAGGATGATAAAACTGGTGCCGACTCCGACCTGGCTGATCAACTGGATATCCCCTCGGCACTGCTGCACAATGCCGTAGACGGTGGCCAGGCCCAGGCCGGTGCCGCCGGCGTCCTTCTTGGTGGTGAAGAACGGCTCGAAAATGCGTGCCTGGGTCTCCTCGTCCATGCCGCATCCGGTGTCGGAGACCTCAAGCACGGCGTACTCGCCGAACGGCAGGAGAACGCCCGTCTCTTCCTCGGTGATTCGGACTGTCGATACGGCCAGTGTGAAGCGGCCGCCGCGCGGCATTGCATCACGGGCGTTGACGGCCAGGTTCATGATGATCTGGTCCATCTGCACCGGATCGATCTCGACCAGCACCTGACCCGGAGCAGGTCGTATGTCGAACTCGATATCGGCGCGGATCAACCGGCGCAGGAAACGCTCGGCGTTGCCGATCACCACGTTGAGGTCGAGGACCTCCGGCTTGACCTCATCGTAGCGGCTGAACGCCAGCAGTTGGCGGATCAGCGACGCACCGCGTTCGCCGGCCTTCATGATTTCCTGCACCTGATCCGAGAAGTCCTTGCCCAGAGGCGTCTCGCGGTGTGTCAGCAAGGTGCAATTGCCCAGAATGACCGTCAGCAGGTTGTTCAAGTCGTGGGCAACCCCGCCGGCGAGCGCACCGACCGCCTCCATCTTCTGGCTTTGGCGCAACTGGGCTTCCATGGCCAGTTGCTTGGTCACGTCGCGTTTGACGGCCACGTAGTTGACGATGGCGCCCGACTCGTCGCGTACGGGCGAGATGAGGGCAACCTCCTCGTAGATGGTACCGTCCTTGCGCCGGTTGCTGAGTTGCCCGGACCAGACGTCGCCGCGACGAAGGACTTCCCACATCTGGGCGTAGAATGCGGCCGAGTTTCGACCGCTTTTCAGGATGCGCGGGTTCCGGCCGAGCACTTCGGCGGCGGAATAGCCGGTGATTCGTTCGAAGGCGGGGTTGACGTACTGGATCGTGCCGTCCGTGAGTGTGATGATGATGGCTTCCGCCGACTGGTGGACCGCGGTGGCCAGGAGCCGGCGCTCGGCGATCTGCTTCTCGAGCAACACGTTCTTCTCCTCGAGTGCACGGTGTTGCGCCGCGGCTTCCTGCAGGTGTGCCTCGAGAATGGCCGTCTGCACGCGCGAATGCAGCACCAGACCGATGCCGCTGATGAGGATGACAGCCAGCAACCCCATGGCCAGCGGCAGTTCCCAAGGGGGGACACGCGCGAAGACCTTATCGACAGCCACGCCTTTGACCAGGAAAAAGTCCGTTTTGTCGACCGGCAACCGCAAGCCCAGCATGGGTCGGGGGGTGCCATCCACGATTTCCGAGCGGAAGCGTACGGGTTCGCCGACGGGCAGGTCGCAGATCTGCCGGATGTAGGGAAGGAAGACGTCAGCCATGGCGGTGGGATACACGGGCGCGTCGTCGCCCAGGACCAGGAACGTGAAGCGGTCGCCGCCCAGCTTCTCGCGCAGCACGGAAGGGCCGAGCACCTCCGGTCTGAGCCACGCCAGCAACTGGCCGCTGTACCGGCCTTTGAACCGGCAGGGCGCGGAGACGATCAGGACGAGACGACCGGAGGAATCGACACGTGTCACCAGTTCGGGCGTCTCGGCGTTCGGTTGCAGGAATGTCGTCCAGTCGATGTCGGGGGTGTAGGTGACCAAGCCGCGGGGTGCATCGGCCAGCGGTCGGCCGTCGGCGCCGAGGAAGATGACTCGCGAGTAGAGGCGGTCCGTCCCGATGCGTGAGGCATCCACGAAGGTACGAAGGCGTTCGCGGATCGCGGCAAGGCTCAGGTCCAAGCCGTACTCATTACTCATGCCCAGGTCCTGGTTCTGGAAATACGCTTGGATCTCGTGACGCTCCAAGAGGTTGCGAACATCATTGCGGCGTTCGGAAAAGAAGTAGGCCACCGTGGTGGCCTGCCGCTCGAGTTCGCTGACCAGGCTTTCCAGAGCCCGCCGGCGCAGATCCAGATGGAAGGTGTAGTTGTGGACGATCAGGGCGCCGATGTAGACGACCAAGGCCAGCACCGCCAGGGTGACAAGGGGCAGGTTCCGCAGCCGCGTGGCTCGGGTGCCGGGACTTTCCGGGTTGGTCCGTTCGCTATCCATCCGTGTGACGGGTCAAGACCCTCAGTTACCAGAGCCTGGCTGCGTTTCATCTCGACAGTCTCTGAAGAACTCGCGCTGACGCTCAATGACGCCGGGGAAGTATTTCCGCACCAGGCGCATGTACGTACCGTCCGCCTTGCAGCGGGCGAAGAAGAGGTTGAATTCCTCGCGAAGTCGGGGCGAGGTCTTGGCGAATGCGATCGCCATATGTTGTGTCTGGGAGATCGGCCCAATCACCTTGATGCGGCCGACCCAGGCAGCCAACGCGTCCGCGGCGGCGGGAATGTCCATGAGCGTGGTCTCGGCGTCACCGTGGATGACCGCCGGGATGAGGTCGTTGATGGTTCCGGTGAAGTCCACGACACGCGCGCCGTCCTGCACGACCCCGTAGAGGCGTGCGTCCAGCGACGAACCCGGTTTGCACAGCACCAAGACGCCTGGCAGGAGACGCTTGACGGACTCGATATCCGTCGCCAGGTTTCCCGTCGCGACGATGGGGCAGATGGCGGACTCGGCACGAGCCACCAGCCAGACTTGGGTTGGGAAGGTGGGCACGGAGAAGTCCACGATCAGGGTCCGGTCCGGAGTAATGCTGACGCCGCATGCACCCAGGTCCCCGAGCGGTTCGGGCGTGGGCGTCGCCGTCCCGTCCTGCGGGGCGGCACCTGTGAGGCGGCCGAAAAATTCGTCGGCTGGGCACTCGACCAACTGGTACTTCACGCCCAAGTGCGCGGCGAAACGCTGTACCAGTTCCACATCCAGTCCGTCACCGCTGCGCGTGACAAAGCGTGAGTAAGGGATGGCCAGATGTCGCAGAACGCCGCGCTGCTGGACGCTCTCGATGTCCCCTGCCGAGGTCGATGGCGCAAACGCGACAGAGCCGAGTCCCATGGAGACGGCGACCAGCGCCCTCAGAGCCAAGCCGATAGGGCGCTGAGTGACTCGCAGGCGGGCGCGGGCGCGGTAGGCCATCGCGACAGAACAACCGAGAATGACCATGCGCTCCTTTCAAGGCCGAGAGGCGGGGCACAATTCCCTAAGACTATACAGGCGCGTGCGCCCGCGTGCAAGATCACTGCCCTGTGAGTGTGTGATGCGTCAGTGGCGGGTGGACGGTTGGGCGGTAGATGGCCAACGTGGCGGGAGCGGCTCGCTCCCGCGGGTGTCGGAGCGAGCCGCTCCGACCACTTTAGGCGTCAGCCCAGGTCAGACTTCGACCTTATCTCCACCCGCAACTCCCATGAAACTGAAGGCGCCCAGAGCCCGCGAGGACGCGGGCGCTCCAGGGACTGGCACGGGGGCTGACTTTGGAGCGCCCGCGTCCTCGCGGGCTCCGGAAGCGTCGTGGCCAGTTTCACCTTGGTATGACCGGGCGGTACGCCGCCCGGGAGGCGCTGACGCATTACGTGAGTGTTCCGGCGACATTGCTTTCGCTGAGGCGTCGTTTTACATTAGGAGTTTTGCAAATACACCTGTTTCGAATTGTGTGTGGACATGAGCGACTCCCTGGCATACTTGGAAGGTAAGCGGCTCTGTGTGGTCTTCGTCCAGGTGGTGGACCAGGCCACCGAGCGGGTCCGACTGCAGTGTTTTCGGGGTCGGGCCAACATCGAGCGCGGCCGTCTGGTCGTGGTCGATCAGAACGGAACCGTCTTCCCCGTGCCGAGTTCCGCGACCCGGAATGTGCTGCCGAGCGACGGGACCAAGATCTTGCGAGACGCGGAGTACTTCGTCCTGGTCAAGGCGGACGAGGGGATTGACTTGGTTTCGTCCAACTGAGGAGGCTCTTGCAGAAGTGCAGCAAGAGGCCGGTTTCAGGTTTCAGTGTTCAGGTGTCAGGAGTGTGCCACCGATTCACGATCAGAGTGCTCCTTCCTGACACCTGAAACTTGAACACTCATCCTGCAAGACGGGTTTCTGCAAGAGGCTCGGACAGGTACGGTGAGGGTTGGCGCAGTCGCCGGGGCGCGACGGTTGTTTTCTTTGGCCGTCGCTCCGCCGACGGATGGGTGGCCGTCCGGTGAGGACGGAGAATGGGACGCATGGAGATCATCCGCTACAGTGACGCGGACTTCGAGGCGCGGGTGGCTGTTTTCGGTCAGCGCGCGGGGTTTGACCCGGGCCTGCAGCAGGCCGTGACGCAGATCCTGGCGCGGGTTCGTCGCCGGGGCGATGCGGCGCTGGTCGAGTACGCCCGTCAGTTTGACCAGGTTGAGCTGAGCCCCGCCACGTTTGCGGTGACCGCCGGCGAGATCGAGGCCGCCGCACGCGCGTTGTCGCCGGCGCTGCGGAAGGCGGTTCGCACCGCCAGCCGGCAAGTGCGGGACTACGCGGAGCGGCAACGGCCGGCATCGTGGGTCTGTGTGCCGCGGCGCGGCGTGCAAACGGGCGAGCGGTTTGTGCCGCTGTCGCGGATCGGCGCCTACGTGCCGGGCGGCACGGCACCGTTGGTGTCAACGGCGTTGCACACCCTGACGCTGGCCAGGGTGGCAGGGGTACGAGAGATCGTGATGGTGACGCCCCCGGGCCGCGATGGTGTGGTGCACCCGGCCCTGCTCTACGCTGCGCGTGTTGCCGGCGCCACGGAGGTGTATCGGTTGGGTGGAGTCTATGCCATCGGCGCACTGGCGTTCGGCACGCAGAGCGTGCGCAAGGTCGAAAAGATCGTCGGCCCCGGCAACGCGTACGTGACCGAGGCGAAGCGCCAGGTCCACGGGCACGTCGGGCTGGATATGTTGGCCGGTCCCTCGGAGATCATGATCATAGCCGACTCGAGCGCCGACCCGGCGTTTGTCGCCGCTGACATGCTGTCACAGGCGGAGCACGGGTCGGGTCGGGAACAGGCACTGCTGGCGACCACCGCATTCGGACTCATTCCCGCCGTGGTCGAGGAACTCAAGCGCCAGAGTGCCACGCTGTCGCGGTCGGACACGGTTCGCCGCGTCCTGGCCAAGGGCGTCTTTCTGGTTCATGTGCGCTCGCTGGAGCAGGCGGCGGAACTGGCGAACCGGTACGCCCCGGAGCACCTGGAGATCATGACCGACCGGCCGGAGCGGGTGGCGCGGCGCGTGACGGCGGCCGGCGCCATCTTCCTCGGGCCGTGGACGCCTGAGCCGGTGGGTGATTTCGTGGCCGGGCCAAGCCATGTGCTGCCGACCGGTGGTTCGGCACACTTCTTCAGCGGCCTGACGGTCGAGCAGTTCTATCGGCGCACCAGCGTGGTGCGGTACAACCGTACGGCACTGCTGAGGGAACTTCCGCACATCGAGGAGTTCGCGCGCGCCGAGGGCCTGGATGCACACGGCCGCAGCGCCGCGTTGCGCCGGCGGGCGCCGAAGTCAGCATGACGCCAACGTAAGAGGTCAGACGCGTCAATGGTGTTCGGGGTTCAGCGCCCCCCCCCGGGCGGCAGACCGCCCGGTCATCTCGGAGTGAAACTGGCGACGATGCACCAAGACCGCCTGAAGGCGGTACTACGAACCTGGCCAACCGCGCAACGAGGCTTGTAGTACCGCGTTCACGCGGTCCGGATTCGAGTTTCATTAGGAGTGTTCGGGTTTCGGTGTTCGGGTCACGACTGGCGGCACTGCGGCGGTTCGGCGTCCTGGCGTCTTCTGGTTTCTGAACCCTGAGCGTCGAGCAATGTCGCACGCACCTGCACACCTGGCGACGGTTTAGCCCGCGAGACGCTCCAGGGCGCACCGGGTTCCTGAACACTGAACACGCTCACGTGGGGTCCAGGCAATAGGCGAGTGACAGCATGTCTTACGTTCGCGACGATATCCAGCGCATGTCGGGCTATGTGCCTGGCGAGCAACCGCGCGACCGGCGCTATATCAAGTTGAACACTAACGAGAACCCGTACCCTCCGTCGCCTGAGGTGGGCCGGGCGCTGCGGGAGTTCGACCCGGCGCGGTTGCGGCTCTATCCCGACCCGGTTGCCGGTGGACTGCGCGCCGTTGCCGGCGGGCTTTTCGGCCTTTCGGCAGACTGGGTGCTGGCCGGCAACGGCTCCGACGACCTGCTGACCATCGCCGTGCGCACGTTCGTCGACCAAGGCGGGCGCATCGCATTCCCCACGCCGACGTACTCGTTGTACGAATCTCTGGCCGAGATCCAGGGCGCTGCGTGCCTTCAGATCGACCTGGACGCCGAATTCGAACTGCCTCCGGATATCGCGACACGTGCCAAGGGTGCAAGCCTCCTGTTTCTGGCCCGGCCGAATGCACCGACCGGTCGCGCGACGCCGCTGGAGCGGATGCGTCAGGTCTGCCGCGACTTCCCGGGTATCGTGTGGATCGACGAGGCGTATGCCGATTTCGCCACCGACCACTGCGTCGGGTTCGTGCGTGACTTCCCGAACGTGGTCGTGTCGCGTACCTTGTCGAAGAGCTACTCGCTGGCGGGTGTCCGCCTGGGGTTGGCGTTTGCGCGGCCGGAACTCATCGCCGAGATGATGAAGGTCAAGGATTCGTATAACGTCAACGCGCTGACGCAGGTGGCGGCGATTGCGGCGCTCAAGGATCAGGCCCACATGCAGGCCACCGCGGCGCGCATCCGCGCGACGCGTGAGCAGGTGACCGCGGCGCTTCGGGATCTGGGCTGCAAGGTCCTGCCGTCCGAGGCGAATTTTCTCCTGGTGCGGACTCCGCAACCGGCCAAGGCGGTCATGCAGCAACTGCGCGAGCACGGCATCCTGGTGCGCTACTTCGCGCGGGACCGGATCGATGACAGCGTCCGCGTGACCATTGGCAGCGAGGAGGAGATGGCGGCGTTCCTGGCCGCGATGAGCGAAATCTTGGGCGGCGCGTGACCGTCAGGTGTCCAGGGTTCGGGTTTCGGTGTTCAGGTCCGAACGGCGACAATGCGGCGGTTCGGCGTCCCGGCGTCCTCTGGCTCCTGACCACTGAACGCCGAACAATGTCGCACGCACCTGCACACATGGCGACGGTTCAGCCCGCGAGACGCGGGCGCTCCAAGGTGCAGCTTTCTGTCCCGAACCCCGAAATACCCGGAGTCAGGTTGCGTATGGTCATCGGTGTCATGGAAGTTGATTTGCTGATCGACGGCGCGTTTTCCTTGAAGGAAAAGCGCATGACGTTGAACCGGGTCCGCGACCGGGTCCGGAAGCAGTTCAACGTGTCGATTGCCGAGGTGGCAGACCAGGACGTCTGGAATCGTGCCTGCATTGCGGTGGTGGCGGTCAGCAACGACCAGCGGCATGTCAACAGCACGCTCAGTCACGTGATCGAGTTCATCAAGAAGATCCGCGACTGCGAGGTCGAGGATTTCTCGACCGAGTTCATGTGAGCGGCTGGCGCAGGAAGCGCCGCCGGAGTACGGCCGCAGTGGCTCGGCGCGTTCCGCGCCGAAGCAGGGTGCGCCGGCCGGCCTTCGTCCGGCGAAGCTGCCTGGGCGAAGACGGATCCCCGGCCGAGGGCCTCGGTTCGGGACGAACCGAGGTACCACGCTGCGGTCCCAGAGGTCCCGCGCCACTGCGGTTCCGCGCACGATTCGATCTCCCGCCGAAACCTCCTACAACCTTCAGCCTGCCGAGCCCAGCCCTTCCGACGCCGTCGCGGCTTCACCGGTGGACGGAGCAGGTATCGGTGGCGGCGGCGTGGACGGTTCCGCTTGCCACTGCTGCAGTCGAGCGGCCAGTTGGTTCAGGCCGCGTGCCATGCTGGTGAGGGTCCAGCAGTCCTCGACGTGCAGGCGGGTTCGGTGTTCCTGGCCCTGGTCATCGCGCCAGCGCAGAATGACGTGCACGGCTCCGGCGTAGGCGGCCATGCTGCCTTTGTCGAGGCGGCGTTCGATCTCCAGGAACTGATCGCGGCGGATGTCGAGCCGCTGCACATCGCCTTGGTACACCAGCGTTTCCGGTCCGAACCAGAGCATCCCCACGTCGTCCTCGATCTGCGCCAACTTCTTCATACTGCTGACGGACGGGTCGGAGACGCCGACGTACACTCCGGCAGCGAGTTGTTCCGGCGTGACCCCAAGCGCCGTGAGCCGTTTCCGGATCAGCGACTTCTGGATCGGCGCCCACACGCTGAACCAGGCCAGGAAGAACTGGCCGGCGATGACCACGCTGAAGAACGGCACGCCCAGCGCCAGTCCGGCCGACAGGCCTGCTGCCAGCAGCAGCGCCGTGACTGGGACTGCGACCAGGAACCCCACGCCGCCGAGCAGCAGCAGCGGCACGAAGACGTTCGCCAGCCAGAGTCGGGTCGTGAACCCGGTCCGGAACACGGGGCGGGTGAAATTGAAGGTCAGGCAGTGGGTGACAAGAATGAGGAGATATGCGACGAGTCCGCCGCCGAGGAATACCACTCCCACCAGCAGGCAGATCACGATCACCACCACCGGGTTGGCGGCGGCGGTTTCCGGTCCGGGCTGCGGCGCGCGGAACAGGGTTCGCGCCACGAACAGGCCGATCGCGACCGACACGGCCATGGTCAGGGCCAGCAGTCCCCAACCAACCAGGAGTTTCGATCCAGAGAGGGGTTTGTCGCTCGTTGGCACGGAGGCCTCCGCGATCGTGAAGGCCTCAGCCATGGCCCGGATTCAGTCGCTGACGGGTGTTGGGGGAGGCAAGTTGTCTACTGCACGCCCCACTTGGCACCGGTGGTCCAATTGGCGAGAATGGCGCTGAAGGTTTCCCAGTGCACGTGGCCGTCGATGGCCGTGAGGTTGGACCCGCTTATGTGGCGCACGTTGCACGAGTATGCCGGATGCGGCGTGCAGCCGCCGCCGCACCCGGGTGAACCCCGACACTCGTTGGCGGCCGCGTACTGGGCCGCACCGTTTGCGTACTGGTGGAATGTATCAGCGAGCAGTGTCGTCTCGGTCGGGCGTTTGAGTTGCATCAGCCGATAGTTCAGCGTGGTGCTGAACCGGATCACGTTCATGCTGACCCCATACTTGACGATGTGCACTTCCGCACCCGGGGGATCGAAGCGCGGCGGGGTTCCCCAGGCGTGCCAACTGGTGGCGGGTGTGTTTGTGGCCATATCCTTGGCCGGTGAACTTGGGCAGTTGTAGATCTCGAAGTTCCCCACGTAGGGGTAGGTCAGCTCGAACCAGAACTGGGTGCCGTCGTCCTGGGTAATGTTGTAGTGCCCATTCATGAAGTTCATATCGTTCTCGTCGAGGTACATGGTGAAGGCCGTGTGATGCTGCCGGAGCTGGGACATGCACGCGGCGCGCTTGGACTTTTCCTTCGCCAGCGCCAGGGCGGGCAGGAGCAGTGACGCCAGTATGCCGATGATGGCAATCACGACCAGAAGCTCGATGAGGGTGAACGCGTGTCTCTTCATTTGCACCACTCCGGTTGCCGGCGCCCGTCAATGATCAACAGCCCGGTGACTCTCCTTCTACCCTAACAATATGCTACACAGCGGCCGGTTTCGCCAGTACCGGGCCGCGGAGCACAGGGCTGTTTCAAGATTCGTGACCGTCGCGTGCGGTGTACCCCCCGGCGTGTCCCCACGCCGGGGGGGGGGGCGGCCTGAGGACAGGCCGCCCCTACTTGGTGTGCGCGGAGGCGTGGCCTTCCGAGACGCGGCGCCAGATCTTGAAACAGCCCTGTGCAGGCCCGCGAACGACGGGCGTGGCTCACTCCGCATCCATTCGCGCCTGCAGTCCGTCGCCGTCGAGGCGGAACCGGTGCGCGCCCTGGAGCGGGTCCTTGGCGGTGTCGGGGGGCTTGATCCGGAGGGTCAGGTAGGAGGTGTCGCCGTCCATGAACAGGCGCAGGTTCGGGTCGGCAATCCGCCAGGTGGTGCCGTCGTGGAACTCAGCCCAATTGTGGAACTGGAACGGTTTCAGCACACGGCTCTGTTCCAGCACGCAGCCGCCCAGGTACCGGGCGGGGATGACGTTGGCGCGGCAGAGCGCGACGAAGAGGTAAGCCTGTTCCGAGCAATCGCCCGCCTTGCCTTGGAGTGCGGCCAGTGCGCCTTTGTCCTCGGCGGTGTAGCCGGGGTCGGCGAGGTTGGCGACGATCCACTCGCAGGTCGCGGCGGCCGTGGCGGCGGCGGTGGCGCGGCGCTGGGTCTTGGCCAGAGCCACGATGTCGGCATGATCGGCTTCGATGAGCGGCTCGGGGCCAAGGAAGCGTTTGGCTTGGGCTGCCGGCACCTCGATCGGGGCCGTGGCGTAGGCGACATTCGCCCGGACCCGGAAGATGCGCGCGCCGTACGGCGGCAGGGCTTCGAAGTCGAACCGCAGCACTTGGTTGCCCATATCGTCGAAGAGCAGTTCCGCCGGGTCGGAGGTCTCGATGTCCAGGCAGTGCTGCACGGCCGTCTCGACCGCCGGGGCGAAGACCCACAGGCTGGCCTTGCCGCCGGGTTGCCCACGCGTGTTCTCAACCGTGAAGCTGTAGCGCACGTGTCGGACCTCCGCGAACCGTGGATCCGGGACGCGGCACACGAACCGCGTGTCGGCAGCCTGCAGCGCCAGACTGCCGAGAAGGAGCAGTCCGGGCAGCAGGCGCAGCCAGGCGGGGGTGCGATCGAGCGCGCGGTGGCTCGACGCGTCACGCGTCGAAGCGGAGTGCGCCGGCCGGTCCCCGGCCGAGGACCTCGGGCCGGGACGGCCCCGAGCACCCTGCCGCGGCCCCGGAGGTTCCGCGCCACTGCTCGCCGCTGTCGACCCTCGTCGCTCGGGCAGGGCACTGGTTCTTCCCCTGGTTGCCGGTCCGGCCCGAACACTGAACACTGAACACTGAACACTCGTCCGCATCATTTGCAGCCCTCGCAGGGTTGTTGCGGCTGCGTGGTTCGCACCGTGCCTTTGTGGTGCATCGCCGTTTGTTCCTGCAGGTACTTCTCGAACGCGCGCCAGCCGCCGTCGAGGAAGAACACGACCGTCCCCGCCGGCGCCTCGATACGCGCCGGCAGGTCGCCGGATTCGCCGCGTTCGTCGACGACCAGGACCCACGTCAGGCCGCGAGGTGTCTGGCGGGCCGCCTCGGCGAGGGCGCGCAGACTCTCCGCCACGTCCGTCGTCTTCACGGTCTGTCGGCCGGGAAACAGGAACGCGGGCAAGGGCTCGGCAGTGCCGCTGATGTCCAGCACCTGCCAGCCGTCGAACCGCCGTGCGGTGTAGAAGTTGGCCGGCGGGATGCGGCGCAGGTTGGCCGGCATGACGGCGGAGCCTTGGAGGCGCCCGCCCGCCCGCTCCCAGGCATTCAGGCCGCCCGCCAGGATCGTTGCAGACGCTGCCAGGTGTGTGTCGCGCAGCTTCCGGCACTCGCGAATGAGCCGCGGGTTCGGCCAGCCGGAATCGACCAGCAGCACGTCGCGGTCCTTCGGCAGCGGGCTGGCGCTCAGCGCGTAGGCGGGGCGGTTGACACTGCCCGGAATGCACGCGGCGCTGAACTCCGCCTCGGGCCGCACGTCGACCACGACGAATCGCGACGCCGGTGCGTGGTCTTGCATTGCCTGGGCCGCGCCGGTCAGGTCGTCGGTTGGCTGTTTGCACACCGGCGTGGTGAGCAGTGGTGGATCGAGCACCGAGAGGAACCGCGTCAGGCCCGGCGGTGGCGTGCCCGTGACGATCCCGTGCAGCAGGATGGCCAGCAGCGGCGTCGCGGCGGCGGAGGTCTCGAACCAGACCTTGAGATTGAAATCCCCCTCCTTCTGCGGAAACACGGCCAAGTGCACGGTACCCGCCTCGCGCGGTCCGAGTTCCGCCGGGTACTCGAGCACGTACACGCATGGGCAGGAGGTGCGGACCCGGTTCACCTTGAACGGCTCGGCACTGTCGTTCTTCAGCGGCACCGCGCAGTGGAACGGCGCCAGTGCCGATACCTCGCCGAGTTCCTGCGTCAGGCAGACCTCGTCGGCACCCAGGCGAGCGGCCGCCACCACGGCGATCAGTCCGCACAGCGCCGCGGTCAGGTACACTCGGATGTCAGGCAATGTGGTCAAAGACTGTCGCAGCTCCGTCGCACGCACCCCATGGCAAGTGCCCTTCGTCACGCCGTGGCATGAGAGTCTCGGCGCGGCCGAAAAGATTCCGTTGTGCAACATACCGCGTCTTGGTGGCTTGGCAACGGACGCAGCGTGATGGCGAGGGATACGGGCACGCGGATGGACGACGTGTCGGTATCGCGGCGAATCGTGGCCATCGACAGCGGCATGTGGAGTGCGGCGGCAGAGGGCGAGTGAGCGCCCGGCGACGCCGCTTTGGCTGGAGTTCGTTGCGCGGGCAATGCGTCTCAGCCAGAGCGGCGTCGCCGTCCTGATGTGCCGCAGGACTCTGCCCCCGCACTCCACAGGTGGCTGATCCGCCGCGGCGGACTACAGTCTGCCGAAAATGCCGAGCGGTATGGTGCTTGACAGGCGGCTCATTAATAGTTATCTTATGACTTCAACATAACTATGATAATGTCGGGGCGTTTGAACGCGGCGCTCCCGGATGATGCTGAGGACGGGCCGCGGTTCACGGACAATCCAGATCTTAGGACAGGGCACTATGGCAGGCAAGGTTTCCACGGCACCCCGATCTCCGCGGTACGCGACGGTGATGCGGCGACTGCGCAACGCGATTGCGTCCGGTCGGTACGGCGCCGGGGAGCAGATTCCGACCGAACACGCGATGATTCGCTCCTTCCGGGTCAGCATCACGACGGTACGCAAGGCGGTTGAGGAGTTGTGTCGCGAGGGGTTGCTGGTCAAGCGTCAGGGATTGGGCACGTTTGTAACGCAGCGGTGTCGGCGAGTTGGCGTGGTCTGTCCGTACCCTTCGGCCTCGTGGGTGGCGATGCACGAGAGTCTGCACACGGGGTTGCGGAAGCTGGGTATCTCGCTGCGGACGCACCACTATGTGTGGCTGGAGGCGGCGGCGTTTGCCGAGGACCTTGCCGATGCCGCGGCAGAGAGCGATGCGGTGGTTGTGTTTCCGCCCTACCGGCTGACCGAGCCGGACGTGGCGGCGCTGGTGAAGGTGGCCGATGCGAGTGCGCCGTTGGTGATTCTTGATCGTGTGATTCCGGAGTTGGCCGGCCGGGCGTCGCTGGCAACGATTGACTATGAGTCAGGCTTCCAGCGTCTCATTACGATGTTGTGCCGCACGCGCCGGCGCATTGCGGTACTGGTCGATCCGGCGCATCCCGCGTGTGCGGGGCTGCGGAGTGCGGCAGTGGCGAGCGGAGTTGGCGAGCGGGTGGTGGAGGGGCCGTTCTTTCAGGACGATGCGAGCGTTTTTGCCGCTCTGAACTCGCTGTTTGCAGGCCGCCCCGGACCGGACGGCGTGGTCGCGCCATCGAGCAAGATTGCATTGTCGGTCCATGCGGTATTGTCGGCGCGAGGTCTGTCGCCGGAAGCTGTGGAGGTGGCCGCCGCGGGCGAACTGCCGTTGCTGCAGTCGGTCGGCCGATCGATGTGGGCTTTGGACTTGCGGCGTGGCGAACTGGGCGAACGCCTGGCCGGCCTGGTGGCGCGTTTGCTGCAGGGCGACAAGGCGCCGGCGCGGTTGATCGTGGAGCCGGGCGTCGTCTATCTCGATGCCGAGCGGTTGCTGAGCGTGAAGACGGCGTGAAGGTAGTGCCAAACTTGGCATGGAAGCGGAGAAACGGACTGGACGGAGAGACGAAGATGGAGAGACTGAAATTTAGGTCTTTGTCTCCAGCTCTTTGTCTCCAGTCTTTGCCTCCAGTCTTTGTCTCCAGTCTTTGTCTCCGGTCTTTGTCTCTAGTCTTTGTCTCTGAACGGCAGGAGGCGAAATCATGCGACTCCCGTATGGTCCGGTGGCGGCTGCGGCCGTGTTGACGGTGTGCGTGTGGACGACAGGTTACGGCGCGGAGAAACCCATGGAACCGAAGAGCTATTCCTTCCCGGCGGCGGACGAACTGGTGGATACCGGCCCGGCCTGGCGTAAGCAGATGGACGACAGCGTGGTGTTCGGTGTCCAGGGCGACCTGCACTCGGACCGCGTCAAAGAGGCAGACATGCAGCGGATCTATGCCGACCTGCCGAAGGTCGGCGCGGATTTTGTCGCCCTTTGCGGTGACGTGGTCGGGTTTCACAACGGCTTGCGTGAGGCGAAGAATGCGCGGCGTCCGGTACTGCACGGGTTCGGCGATCACGAATGTTTCGAGGAGTGGGGCTACATCTGGTGCGACGAGAACCTGCCCTACACCAAGTCGGCCGTGCAGGTGCCTGCCGCGCGGCGCCGAACCGGGACGGTGGGCTGGCATCAGGAACACCCGTTCAACATGATGCTGACCGAAATGCCTCCGACCGAAGCCTGGAGCGGCCTGCCGTACTGGTGGAGCATGACGTATCAGGGCATTCATTTCGTGGTCATCGGCGGGTTCAAGTGTCAACCGGTGCCGTCGTTCTACCTGGAGTGGTTCCGAAAGGACCTCGAAGAGAACCGGGACCGTACGACGGTCATCTTCACGCACCGCATTGTGTTCGAAAAGGGCAACAAGTGGGACAACCTGGGCAAGTGGGACGAGATTGTGAAGGCGAACCCGCAGGTGCGCCTGATCCTGTACGGGCACTACCACTATGCGCCGGAGCCGGAGCAGAAGCCCTTCGATCGCATCGGCAATGCGCTGGCCCTGGCCGTGGACCTGGTCTCGGGGATCCCGAAGGGGCGCAAGGCGGACGACGAGATGCACGAGATCGGCGCATACGCGTTGACGGCGGTGAACCGGGACGGGATCAGGGTCTACATGCGGTTCCTTGACCGGCCGACGCCGGATGGCAGTGCCGTGCTGGTACACCATGAGGCGTTCGAGAGCTCGTATGACCCGAGCGCGCCAACGTCCTTCTCGCTGCCGTATGTCATGACCGCCGGGAGCCGCCACTATGCGCCGGCGATTCAGATGCAGGACACGCAACTGCGCGTCTGGGGCGTGGAGCGCGAGCAGATGTTGCCCAACCCGGTGTTTGCCGAACCGGGCATGCCATTTGCCGCCGGAGACGGTGTCCGTCTCGAACCGATGGCGGAACCGAACCCGCTCGATATCCCGAAGATGCTCAAATTGAGCGTCGCCAAAGCCGAGGGTTCGGAGGCGGAACCTGCCGTGCTGGCCACGATCACGATGGACCTGGCCGAGAAAGGCAAGACGGAGCGTTGGAACACCGGCACGGGTGAATGGGACATGGGCGAATACATGTACGATGTGCTGGCGATCGCCAAGGGCGAGAAGGGCCGTCGCGTCTGGGTGGTGGTCGAGACCCTGAACACCGACGGCTCCATCGAAGGCCGGTACGTGCGGAAGATGACGATGTCGGGCCGCCAAAACGCGCACTACATCTACCAAGGCCTGGGCGTCGGCTGGAACCGCAGCACGAAGACGTGGATCTGGACACCCGGGCCGCGCGGAAAGGAGGACCAGTGGATCGTCGAGAAGCAGCCCCGAACGCGCGAGTCCACACAGGTCCGGATCTGTCTCACGACTCCCGACCGGGTCGCGGCCCCGGAAGAGATATTCGCCAGCGTCTTCGTCTACACGACCGAGGGCTTCTACACCGTCCCGACGGGCGGGCGCTCCGACGACAACCCGTCCGGCCGCGACTGGACGCGAGACATCGAGGTCGAGTTCGGCGGCAAGCGCTTCGGCGAGCGCCAGACGTTGCGGGATGGGCAGTGCGCGACCTACGAGCTTGGCGACGTTCTCGGCGGGACGGAATTCGGCGTCGTGAACTGCGGCGGCAGTCGTCTGGCTTTGGTGGAGATCAAAGGGCGCGCCCCGGCGCTCATGCGGCACCAGATACGCCGGATCGTGAAGCAGCCCGATGGCAGCTTTACCGCCGGTCCCGTGTGCGAGGGCGCCGATTCGAACAATCCCGCCAAAGGCGTGACCAAGATCGACTTCTTCGGCTCCGCGGAGTTCAACGGCAGGCCGGTCAGGCCGAAAATGGACGGCAGCCACGCCGACCTCGGCGAAGGTGATGCCATCCGATTTGGGAAATAGGGCAGCGCTGACGACTCAGGTCTCCCCCGAGTGTGGGGAGTCGTTACGGAGGAACAGGAGTTCACTATGCACCTGCGCATGACACGCCCCACCCCGATCAAGCCTTCCGACCGGCCTCGGAGGCGTACCTTTACACTGGTCGAATTGCTGGTCGTCATTGCCATCATCGCCACACTTGCCAGCCTGCTGCTGCCCGCCCTCGCCGGGGCGAAGCAGAAGGCCCACGGCGCCACCTGCGTCAGCAACCTGAAGCAGACGGGGCTGGCCACGCAGTACTACCTCGCCGACAACGACGAATGGTACTACGACGGCAACCTCTGGGGCGAATACCTCGCGGGCTATGTGGAGTTGCGCCGGGACGGTCCGTTCGACCTCTCGCCGGAGGTGTGGAACTGTCCGAGCGGCAAGGGTGTGTCGTTTCCGTTGGCGTGGGTCGCATCTCGGAACTACTGGGGCAACTACGGTGTGAATTCCCACGTCACCGGTCGGCTGGACATCGGCATGCGCAGCTTCCGCGGCGTCGTCGATCCGGCGGCAAAGATCTTGATGACGGATACCACCGACATCAACGTTGCCGGCAGCGGCAACGACTTCACCGGTTACGTGGCCACCGTGCCGCACAACAAGTACAGCACGTGGTTCTGGCGCAACGCCGCCGGAAGGCTGCACGACCGTCACGCGCGTGGGGCCAACTTCACGTACTGCGACTATCACGTGCGTTGGTTCAGGGAACCGCCGGACGCGGAGCTGTTCCGCTGCAACCCGAACGTGAACTGACGGGAGGCGTTTGCGGGATGCAGGGAATCGGCCCGCAGGGCCGACGCTACAACCCAGGCAGCGAACTGTGGCGCCCGTGTTACATGTGGTTGCTGTGCGCCTCACGGCTGCTTCGCTGGACGGCAGAAATGAGAGCGAAAGGACGGCGCCATGAGCCGAGTGGTCCCGATGGTTGCGATCGCGGCAAGCGTGTTCTGCGCCACGGCGCCTGCCGGACCCGCTGCCGAGTGGCGGCCCGGGGTCGGCGCGGGCATCACGGGGATCGGGCGGTTCGGCTACGTCAAGGGAGACGGGCTGCTGGACGTCACGTACAACCGGTTCGGCGTGGTGGAGAAGAACTACCTGGCCGGACACCCGCGGAGCAGGACGGGCAAACCGTGGGCGGTTTCGTTCCAGCCGCCGCTGGCGAAGAACGACAAGGAACTGCCGCCGTCCGAATGGCCGCAGCGGCTCCGGGACGAGTGCCAGGCCAACTGGATTTCCGTGAAGTGGACGTCCGACTTCGAGGCGACGGGGGACGGGTTCGGCCGGAAGCAGGGCGACCGGTTCCGCTATGTGGTCAGCTACAGCATGGTGTCGCCGGGCATTCTCGTTGAAACGGACGACAAGGTGTTCCGGCTGGCCAGCGACGGACCCTCGCGCTATGGCGAACTGGACTTCAGCGTTGCCGGAACCGTGCGCACGGCCGCGCTCACCGGCACGGAGGGAATGGTCTACGACGCAACCCGCGACGGGGCGTTGAGCGACAACTGGCTGTTGCTCACCGGTGCCGACACGTTCCCGGACGTGCCGCTGCTGCTGGTCCTGAAGCGGTCGCCGTCGCGGATCCGGCTGGAAGCCGAGGCGGGACGAGCGGCGGCACTGGTTCTCGAATTCCCCGAGGGCGTGGGCCATGTCATCCTGTGCACCCCCTCCGGGATGCGCGCCTTCGACGCGGGCGAGACCCGGGACGCTACGCTGCGCGCGAAGATCCGGTCCCGCTGCGTCTTCTGGTCCAAGGCGTTGCTGGCGTTTGTAACGGACGCCAGCGAGCGCTACGCCATCGATCGCGCGGCCGGAACGGTGACGATCGAACAGACGTTCGTGCCCCGGATCCTTGAGGATGCGTGGCACTCGACGCCGATCAAGACCGCGCCGTACCCACCGGCGCTGAGCCTGGCCGCCATGACCTGCGACCAAGTCCGGTTCCTGGATGCCGCCGACGCGGCGCCTGTCTTTGAAACGCGGTACGGCCAGATGCGTGTGGTCGCCGGTCGCTGCCGTTCGTCTTACCAGTTGCCGCTGCCGCCGTACCTGCCGCGTGTTCCGATCCCGCCGAAGGACTCGGAACTCAGGCGTCAGGTGGCAGAGAAGTTCCGCATCGGGCGCCCGGACGGCAACCGACCGCTGCCATCGGAGTTCCATCCCGGGTTGTGGTCGCGGATCGACCGGAGTTGCGTGGACGTTGCGTCGTTGTTCGGGAACTGGTTCGTCACGTGGCCGTACCTGTCGGAAGACGCCGCGGCCAACCTGCGGTTGAACGCGGGCGATATTCTGCCGGACCTGCTCGATGACCAGGAACGGTTTGCCGAGACCGAACTGTTCCGTAGCATTCAGCAGACCCCGGCCGATATGGGCAAGCTCACCCGGCCGATCTGGTTCCCGCGCCAGGAGCCCTTTTCCGGCAAGGAGTACATCCTGTCCTACACGCAGCCGAACATCCGCCAGAAAGGCGAGCGCATCACCCGCGGTGACGGCTGGTTCACCGATGTGGAGTGGGGCAATGGCTTTGGTCTCGATGGCGTGCGCCAGACGGCGCAACTCAGCGGCGGCTGGGATGTGGCCGAGCGGAACTGGCGCACGGTCGAGGGAATGCACGGCCTGTTCGAACTGCTGCAGGACTGGGCGCTGCTGTCCGTGTCCGGTTGCGAGGGCGGCATGCGCTGGACGGATCCCAGTTCCTACCCCGGTTATCTCGCCTATATCTCCCTGGCGTGGCACCTGCGAAAAGACGCCGAACACCAAGACGGCCTGTACCTGCTGGCCAAGCACGCGGCGCTGCGCGTGGCCATGTTCAACGGCGGCCTGTACCTGGCGCGGTTCTACGACGCCAAACCGTGGATCGCCAACCACTGCTTTGTCGAGCAGGACAGCGGCTACAAGGTCCCTGAGCCGCAGCGGGACGGACGCAACATCTATCCTGCGGACTGGCTCCGCGGTGAGAACCCGGTCGTGCAGCGCAACAGCCTCTACAGCCTCGTGGCCGAGGGTGTCTGCTACGAGTGCCCGGACCTGTTCTTCACGCTCATGCCCGACGCCACGCACCAGTTTCTCGATGCCTACCTCAGGCTGTTCCCGGAATGGCGTGAGGCGAAAGGCTGCGAGGGGATGAATACGCGCCACTCGCCGTCGGGCGGTATCACGCTCTACGAGGCGATGCTGTTCATGTTGCGGGATCCGCACCTGTCGACGGACGCGCTGCGTTCGCAACTCTCGCCGCTCCTGGCCGCGGACCTTATTCCCAAGTACCTGAAAGGCTTCTATGGCCGGTACGACGGCTGCCAGGAGTACGCGGCAGCGCTGTTGGAAACGCGCGACGACCCGGCTTGGATCGCGGACTGGCGCGGACTGGAACTGAGTGCGCCGGAGTATGACCGCGCGTCGCGGACCGTCACGGTGCGCGTCGGTGCCGCGGCGCACGGCGAACTGCTGCTGGGCGGCCGCAAGCCGCGCGCCGTCCGGTTGGACGCGGCGCCGCTGCGCGAAGCGGCGGAGGACGCTCCGGGTACGTGGTGGTTCGAGGGCGACCTGGTCCGCATCCGTGTGCCTGGCAACGGCACGCTGGCCGTCGAATACGAGTGAGCGGGGCGGCGTGGCGAGGCTGACGATGGCATGGGGTTGTTGCGTGAGGCAACGCGTTACGCGCCCGGCTGAAGCGCGGGCGCAGGCTTCCGGCTGAAGCCGGGACTCTGGCCGACGATGCGGGCGCGGCCTGAGTGCCGCGTTCACACGGAAGTGGGCGCGAGTCTTCAGCGAGCGTGCGGGGTACGGCGGTGCGGCGCGTCTCGCGCCGAAGCGGGGTAACAGTGGCTCGGACCGTCCCGGGCCGAAGCAGGGTACTCGGGCCGGTCCCCGGCCGAGGAACTCGGTCCGGGACGGACCCGAGTACCCTGCTGCGGTCCCGGAGGTCCCGCGCCACTGCCCGCGCCACTGCCCGTGCCACTGCCCGTGCCGCGGCTTACCGCGCTTCGAGGCGCAGGCCGGTGGGGATGCCTTCGGGGTGCAGGTGCACTTCGTGCTGCCAGCCGCCAGCCGCGCTCATCCAGTGGCCGGGGCCGGTCATGGGTTGTTCCATCCAGGCCGGGTCCCAATTGAGCGGGCCGAGGGTGTTCTTCATGCCGGAGATGCACTCGAGTTCGATCAGGGCGCGGTCGCCTTTGATGTCCGGCAGGTCGACCGTAAACGGCGGCCAGAGCAGGTGTCCGGCACGCACACCGTTGGCGTAGACGG
>Ga0156531_1261_pt1 | contig 34899 bp, 21 predicted proteins | sample RifOxyB3_FD_111926 | JGI IMG/M metagenome (GOLD analysis project Ga0156531, IMG submission 111926) | Lentisphaerae bacterium RIFOXYB12_FULL_65_16 | reverse complement strand
TCGTTCCTAGAATCTGACGGCCTGGCGCCACGCCAAATGTACAGGTTATTCTTGTACGCCGCCTAAGGGCCCGCGCAGCCCCGAGGCACCCCCGGCGGGGGAACGGAACCGAAAAGCGAAGTCACCACTCGTACTCGTGACCGGACTCGCTATCGTACTCGATCAGGATTGCGTAGCATTTCGCGTTCGAGTCCGAGCGCAATTGCGATCGCCAGTCCGATACCCAAGGAGTACACCATGAGCCGTTTAACGCTGGGCACCACGATCGAACACGCCGTGGTTATTGAGAATGTTAACGGCCGACTGGAGCTGGGACGACTCTTCGGGTTCGCGACGGCGGCGGACGAAGGGAAGCCGGACCGCGCCCGTGGGCTGGCGGTCCTCTGCTCCGACAAAGGGCGAATGGAGGGGCCAAGCCTTGTCCTCAAAGCGTCTCACGGCGAGGCAGATCGGTTCGGCCTGGAATGGGAAACGGCGGATCGGTCTCTGCGACTGAAAAGCTCCTGGGCCTATTGCCCGGCCACCGGAGTCTTGAGCCGCAAAGACTGCCTCATCAACACGGCCGACACAGAGACCGTGGTGCACCGCTGCCTGGCCCGATTCACGTTCGCGCCGGGCCGCTACGAAGTCTATGCGCAGGACAGCCGGTGGAGCAACGAGAACCAGGGCGAGTGGGCGCCGCTGCGCACCGGCAGCATGACATTCGGCGGCAACTGGGGTCGCACCACCGAGGGCAATGCCCCGTACGTGTGCCTGCGCGAGATCGGGACGGAACGAGGCGTAGCCTTTCACGTCGTTCCGGAAGGCAACTGGGTCATCCGCATCGGCACGCACCCCTACGGTCGCCACCTGCCCTGGGTTGTGGTGGAGATCGGCCTGGCGGACGAGGATCTCCATCTGCGCGTAGCGCCCGGCGAGACGCTGGAGTTGCCGGAAATCCTGGTACAGGAACTGCCGGGCGGCGAACCGCAACGTGCCGCACCACGGCTGCACCGCTACGTGAACGAACGGAGCCCGGCCTCGCTCCAGTCGGCCCCGCCCATCGTGTACAACACCTGGTTCGACCAGTTCAGCACGCTCGACGTGCCGCGACTGCGCGAGCATCTCCGGGCTGCGAAGGAACTGGGCTGCGAAGTCTTCGTCATCGACGCGGGATGGTTCGGCGCGTCCGGCAGCGGCTGGAGCGACCGCGGCAACTGGCAGGAAAAGCCCGACGAAGCCTTTTGCGGCAAGATGACAGAGTTCGCCGATGAAGTCCGAAGCGCCGGTCTCGGCTTCGGCCTGTGGATGGAACCCGAGTACTTCGCGCCCACCACACCCGTCGCCAAGCAGCATCCGGAGTGGTTCGTCCATGGGCACCGTATCGACCTGGAAAAGGAAGACGCCTGCGAGTATCTGCGGACGGAGATCGCGCGACTGGTCGAGACCTACAAGCTGAGGTGGATGAAGATCGACTTCAACGCGCACCTCGGGTACGACCCATCCGGCGCGGAGCACCTCCGGTACTATCGCCAGTGGTATCGCTTGCTCGACGAGGTCCGCCGGCGGCACCCGCAACTGTGCCTGGAGAACTGCGCCAGCGGCGGCATGCGCCTGGATCTGCGAACGTTCCGGCACTTCGACACTCATTTTCTGAGCGACACGGTGCATCCGGTCGATGTGCTGCGGATTGCGCAGGGCATGCTGCTGCGTTTCCCACCCGGCCGTGTCGGACGGTGGACCGTGCTGCGCTGCCTCGGGTCCGTGATCCCGCAGGACGATACGCCGGCCGGCAAAGCGCCCCCCAGCGTTATTGTGCCCGGTGGCGCCACCTGGCGGCTGGCCGAGAGGACGGACCTCGATTTCGCCTTGACCGTCGCCGTTCCGGGCGTGATGGGGTTCAGCGGCGACTTCCTCGGCTGCCCGCCGGTCATACGCCAGCGCGTGGCCTGGTACGTGGAGTTCGCCAAGCGGTGGCGCCCGTTCATCACCGCCTCTGTGGCGCACCTGCTGACACCTGTCCGCCCCCTGCAGGACCGGCAAGGCTGGATCGCCTGGCAACTGCAGGCCCCGGACACATCCGCCAGCCTCGTCTTCGTCTATCAACTGGGCGACGGCCCGGACACCCAGTGGTTCCCCCTGTTCGGCCTCGATCCCGGGGCCATGTATGCGGTGCTTCGAGAGACTCCGGACGGGGGGGCGACAGAGCGCCACTCGGGGGCCGAGTTGATGCACGACGGGCTGTGCGTCAAACTGAGTGCCGGCTTCCACGCCGATCACAAGGCCGCTATCGTCTCCGTTCAGCCCGACGGCCGCGCCGGATAGCCTGGACGGATATCAGCCACCAAGAGGACAGGCGTGCAACATGGTGGACAGACTTGCGATACTTGCCTCGGCAACGACGGTCTTTTCCTTCACGAATCTGTCAGCTCAGGAGGCCGGGGGACCAGGCAAGCCACTGGCTGCCGACGGCGCCCGCAGGCAGGTGCGGCTCTTGGCCATCGGGAACAGTTTCTCCGGCAATGCCACGCGGTACCTTCGTGACCTCTGCACCAGTTCCGGCACGTGCGAGCTCGTTTTCGCCCATGCCATGATCGGCGGCTGTCCGCTCGAGAAACACGTCAAACTCGCCCTGCAGCACGAGGCCGACCCGAACGCGCCCGAGGGCATGCCGTACACCGGGCTGGACAAGAAACCGGCTGGACTGAAGGAACTGCTGACCGCGGAGAAGTGGCAGTACGTAACCATCCAGCAATACAGCCTGATCAGCACCAGGATCGAGACGTACAGGCCCTACGCCAAGGACCTTCTCGACTACATCCGGAAATACGCGCCCCAGGCCGAAGTCGTGTTCCACCAAACCTGGGCCTACCGTTCCGATGACACGAAGACCTACGTCAAGGGCTACGACCCGGTTGCGATGTACCAGGACCTGACCAAGGCCTATCACGCCATCGCCGCGGAACTCGGGATCAGCAAGGTCATTCCGGTGGGCGGTGCCTTCCAGCTTGTCGCCGAAACCCCCGAATGGACGTTCACGCCCGACCCTCTGTTCGACGCCAAGGCCGCGGTGTATCCTGCGCTGCCGACGGAACGCCATTCCCTCCATGCCGGATACGCCTGGAAAGCGGAGGGAGAGACGCAGGTGCTCGGGCTCGACACCCACCATGCGAACACCGCCGGAGAGTTCCTCGGCGGCTGCGTCTGGTTCGAATTCTTCTTCGGCGAGAACGTGCGGCAAATCGCCTTCAAGCCGGCACAGATCAGCGACGAGGACGCCGCATTCCTCAAATCCATCGCGCACAAGGTTGTCAGCGACGGTGTCAAACCCAGGGCATGGCCTTTCCCCTCCGGGAACAATTGGCGACCTGTGCAGGTAGATCCAGAGAGAGAGAAGGCCCCACCGTAGAAGGCAGGATACGCCCGTTCGTAGTGGGCTCGCAGTGCGCGGAACACAGTGGAGCGCCAAGAGCCCATCTGGCGTGTCGCGGCGAAGTTTCTGAACGAAGCCGGGCGTGTTGTCACGGCGTGGCGCGCGGATGGTGTCTTGCCCGGCGGACTACCGCCGGGACTGCGACACCACTACGAACGGCGCCGTTTCCGAAGCCTGTCCGCGGGAAGACTTCTGCCGGCAAGGCCGGACTCACCCGCACAGGTCGACAATTAGCCGCGGGGTCGAACCGAATTCCCCGCTCGCAGTTTCGCCTTCAGGCGATCACCCTTCCCGTGGCTACGCGTAACCCGGACCGCGTAAACGCGGAACTACAAGCCTGGCCGTTCCCCGTTCGGGAGCTGGTGCTCGGTCGCATTCGGGGCTGCCCTGAACACCGGACACTGCCCCCCGGCCACCCAACCTTCCCTCTTCCCACCTTGCGCATCCCGTATCCTTTCCCTGACACCTGAAACCCGAAACCTGGAACCTCTTCCCTCACCCCTGCCCTTGCCACCGCACGTCCTTGAACGGAGAGACCAGCGGTGCGTCGCTCGGGCAGTGCGGGCGGCCGTCGCGCACCCAGCCGCAGTTGCGCGCTTCGAGTTCGCACGTCAGATATCCGCGCCACGTCTCGATCTCGCGCTGCCGGTCCGGCGCGGCGATCAGGTCGCGGCACTCGCCGGGGTCCTGTTCGAGGTCGAAGAACTGCTCGCGGCCGAGCCGCGGCAGCCAGACCAGCTTGCGCCGCCCGTCGGTGACGTACTGCATCTCCTGCTCCGTCGAGTAGCAGGTGCAATGCTCACCGAGGATGTACTGCCGCCAGCCGTTCGCCGGCGCTTTCATCGGCCCTAGCAGGCTCACGCCATCCACCGTCTTCGGGACGGACAACCCGCACGCATCGAGCAATGTCGGCATGACGTCGCGCAGTTCGACGACCTCATCGGCAACCGGGCGTTGCGGACGGCCCTGACGCGACGGCGACGTCACGATGAACGGGATGCGGGCGCTGCCCTCGTAGGCGTACGTCTTGCGCCACAGGTTGTGATCGCCCTGCATGTCACCGTGATCCGAGGTGAACAGGAACCAGGTGTTCTGCGCCACCTTCGGCGCGAACCGGTGCAGCCAGTTCATGAGCCGACCGACCTGCTGGTCGATGAACGAAACCTCGCCGTAGTAGCCGATCCGGGCGCGGCGTATGAGCTCCGGCGCCATGCGCCCGCGCCAGGCGTTTGGGTTCACCGCCTGCTGCGGATCGTCGTGCAGGCCGGCCCAGTCGCCGACGTGCGGCTCGGGAACGCCAGCGCGTTCGTACCAGTCGATCAGGTGCCGCGGCGGTACATACGGCGAGTGCGGCCGCGCGAACGAGATATTCAGGAAGAACGGCCGGTCGACCTCGCGCGTCTTCACGAACTCGATGGCACGGCTCATGGTCCAGTGCGTGGGGTGCAGGTGCTCCGCCGTGTGCCACGGCCGCGACAGCCACGAGTTCCAGTCTACGCCGTGATCGTCCGGCGTGACACCGTCCGGGGCGTGCTTCCCGAACCAGTCGCGGTACTCATCCAGAAAGCCGTTGGCCAAAGTCCTGCCAGACTCGTCCAGCTCGATCGTCTCGAAACCCATCAATGCCCGCTGCGGATGGAAGTGGCCCTTGCCCACCATATGCGTGCGATAGCCGGCCGCGGTGAACTCGCCGGCCAGCGTGTGCGGAAAGTCGTTCGGCGTCGGCCCCTGGCCACGGCCCATGCCCAGCACACCCGTGTGCCACTGGCTCTGCCCGGACCAGAGCGCCGCGCGCGCCGGCAGGCACGACGGCACGGCCGAGTACGCGTGGTTGAACCGCGTGCCGCACGCGGCAAGGTAGTCCAGGTTCGGCGTACAGATCGCACCGTTCCCGTCCGCGCCCAGACAGTCGCCGCGCATCTGGTCCACGAGAACAAAAATGACATTCGGACGGTCCATCCGTGGACTCCTCCAGCAGTAACGCACCGCGCCGCACCGCCATCCGAGGTCGAACGGCACCTTACCAGGACAGCGTGCCCGGACTGGCGGCCCGCTGGATCGGCCGCCACCGTTTCGCATTCCGGAGTTGGCCGTAGTCCAGGCGTTCCACGTGTCCGTCGAAAATCAGGCAGTTGGCTTTGGGGGTATGGCGGGTGAAAACGGGGTACCATGTTCCCGTCCCGTCGTTCGGATAGGTTGAGTTCGGCGAGATCAGGAAAGCGCTATCAGAGGCCGTGAGATAAGCCAACGGCGTGCTGTCGGCGATCTGAATCAGGAGTGAGTCGTTCCCAAAGGACGAGATGCGAGCGGTCTGCTGGGGCCGGGCGTAGGGGTGATCCGGGTTCGTCCAGGCGCCAAACGTCTGCCAGTTCAGGCCGTAGGACCACGTGGACCACGCGGCCCCCGCCTTCGGCTCCGTAGGGCAGACAAAGAGTTGATTGTCGCCCAAGCCTCCCACCGTCTTCAGCCAACTGCACCAGTATCCACCACCACGATCGTAGGCATACACTTCCCACCCGTCGTAGGCATCCGCGTACAACCTGGCGGTGACTCCGAGCTGTCTGAGATTACTCGTACACACCGCCGTCTTGCCTGCCTCACGGGCGTTCGACAGCGCCGGCAGCAGCATGGAGGCCAGGATGGCGATGATGGCGATGACCACCAAGAGCTCGATCAGGGTGAAACCAAGCCGCGTGCTCTGGCAGTGGCCCAAACGTCCCGGGGTCGAGCGCAGCAGCAGACCGTCAGAAATATCGATGGTTGCTTTCATGTCTAACCATACCTCGATTCATCAACCCTCTCAAGTCCATGCTGAGTAATCTCCCCATCCCTGGTTACTGCAACCGGGAACCGGGCGTAACGTGAGGGGATCGCATTGCCGGCATTTCCTGCGCCTGAACTCAGGCTTGCGCAGCGCGACCAGACGGCCCGAACCTCTGCGCTGGTTCGACGGCCGACCGCGACGGTAGCGCGTGACCCCGGCGAAAGTATATTGGGCAGCAGGAAGGTCAGTGGACTACTGATGCACACTCCCCGTCAACCACCGGAACCATCTCGGCCCCAGCCGGCACTCCCCGAACTGCCACGGCCAGCCGGACCGCCCGGCGGCGGCCTCCGTTGCCCGCCCGCGACGGGGGAGCCACCGGACGGACCGTTCCACCGCGTGCGTCTTCCCAAGTCTGTGCGAGACAAACTTGCTTACCCCACCGTCTGCGTCTACGATTCGCGTCCATTTGCCAGCGAGAAGGCCTTGTTCATCGCCGGCAAGGACGGTTACCACACGTATCGCATTCCCGCACTCGCGGTCACGACCCGCGGGACGGTCCTGGCCTTCTGCGAAGGGCGCAAGCACAGTTCGAGCGACGCCGGCAACATCGACATCGTGCTGCGTCGCAGTCACGACCACGGCTTGACGTGGACCGAACCGGAGGTCATCATTGCCGACGGCGACATGACCTGCGGCAACCCCTGCCCGGTCGTGGACGCCTCCGACGGCACCATCTGGCTGCCGTTCTGCAAGAACCTCGGCGAGGGACACGAACGCGTGGTCACCCGGAGTTCCGATGGTGGACTGACCTTCGCGCCGCCCGAGTGGGATACGACGCTCGTCGAGCCGGTGTGCCAAGCCGGCCTGGTGCGGTTCACGCACGCCGCAACGCACGGCCGTGACCGCATCCTGTTCTCGAACCCGGCCAGTGCCGCGAAGCGCGAGCGGATGACCATTCGTCTGAGCTACGACGAGGGCCGAACCTGGCCGCTCTTCCGCATCCTGCACGCCGGCCCGGCCGCCTACTCCGACCTCGCCACGGCCCAAGACGAGAAGACCATCCTCTGCCTCTACGAACGTGGCATTTCACACCCCTACGAGACCATCACCTGCGCCGCCTTCGACCTGAAGTGGCTCAGCGGCGGTCAGGATGCACTGTAACGCGTCAGCGCCCCCCGGGCGGCACACGGCCCGGTCATACCAAGGTGAAACTGGCAACGGCGCTTCCGGAGCCCGCGAGGACGCGGGCGCTCCAAAGTCAGCCCCCCGTGCCAGTCCCTGGAGCGCCCGCGTCCTCGCGGGCTCCCGGGCCCCTTCCGTTTCATGGGAGCGCAAGCGAGACGGCTCGCGAGGTCGCTCGCCCTCCAGCCGGAGAATGCGGGGAACCGCGGCGGGTGCGAAGTTCCGCGAACCGCTCAGCCGGGACGTCCGCACGCACCCTGGAGAAAATGCCGGACTACTCCGGATTCACGATCTTGTACTGCCGCCCGTTCGTACGCGGGTCCGTGTTGTCCGAGGTCGAGAACTGGATGCCATGCGAACCCCAGTGGCTCCAGCGGCCCATGCCGTTCTCCATCGTGTCAATGTGGGGGTTGTGGGCCGGACCGAGCAACTTGCCATCTTCGTACAACAACAACTTCGAGCGCCCCACCCGATCGTCGGGCGCGCTGTGCTCGAGCGTGTAGCCGTACAGGAAACTCGGCTTCCCTTGCCACTTCTGCGGCTCGCCCATCTTCTTGGGGTCGAGAATCTCCTCGAACGGCGGGTGCGGGGTGTCGACCCGCGCCACCTGCGCATAGCCCGCCTCATCCATCCCCGCCTTGGTCAGCGCCGCCATGACGTAGGGCATGGCGTTGAAGCCACCGAGTTCCAGGCCGTAGATGTTGTTGACGCCCCACTTGCCGATCGCCAGATCGGGCAGTTGCTCGAAAGGCATGGCGCGCAGCGTCGCCAGAAAGTCCGGCGGGACGTCCGCCTTGAGCGGGATGGAAAGACGCTGCAACAGCGCCGCAAGGGTTTCGATGTGCTTCTGCTCACCGCTGATATCATGGGCCAGTGCCGCCAACAGCAGCGGCAGGTATGACCCGGCGTCCTCCCACGAACTCATGTACGTGTCGAGGTTCGCTTCGATGGTCTTGACGATCGCGTCGCGGAGCTTCTGCGTTTCGGCCTCGGGCACGGCGGCGAGATAGTACATGAAGCCCGTGCTGGTGTTCAGGACCATGCGGAAGTGCCCGGTAGTGACGAAGAACCACTTCGGCGAGGCAGGACGCGCGAGTTCCTCCGCCATGGTCTTGTCCGCCGCGGCTTTGTACTTCGGGTCGCCGGTGATCTCCCAGATACGGATCAGGCCCCCCGGCCGGTCCTCGTCCTCGCCCTCGAACGGGTCAATGTGGTACTGCGCGGTCTCGAGCGCCACGTCCAGGGCGCGTTCGTTGCCGGTCAGCAGGTAGTCGTCGATGATCCCGTGCGTCGCCGTGCCATAGCCGCGCGTGCCGTTGCCCCAGTGCTGCTGGTCGTGACGATGGCCGCCACCTACGAAGCGCGGCTCCGCGGCGCAGTAGTGGCACGTGTCCACGTCCATCGAGTGCCGGGCCATGTTGGTGGCGGTCCGGAAGGTCTCGTAGTCGCCCGTGCGCAGGGCCTGGACGAACAGGGCGTTGGTCAGCCCGCCGTCATCATTCAGCCACCCCACATAACCGCGACTGCACCAGCCCTTCGGCTGGACATACCCATAGTGACTGGGCGTGTTGTAGCCATGGAAGAGCGTGCAGCCGTAGTCAATCATCCCGTCCCAGTGGAACTGCCGCTGGTTGCGCTGGATCCACGCCACGCCGACCTCCTGCCGCGCCTCCACGTGCGGGAAACGCGCGCGGTCGAGCGGCAGGAAATTGCCGAAGGCCCGTGTATCGGCGTAGTACTGCGGCTCACACTGCAGGAGGAGCGGACTGTCGAGAGCGGCGCAGAGGCCGGCGGCCGCGTTCTCACTCCCCGGGCCGAAACGCAGGGCTATCTCATGCGTCACACCCACGCCCTCGCCGCCGTATGGCCACAGGCTCAGGTCGTAGTGATACGTATTCTCGACCTCGTCATGGCGGCGGCGCAGATCCAGGACCTTGCCTCCCATCTCCGGCCACAAGTACACGGTGGCGGCGTCACGCTGCAGGCGCAGTTCCTTGGGGTGCATCTGCCAAAAGTCGCGCAGCGCCAACTGCAGCGAACCGCGCCCGTCGGCCACACAGGCCCAGCCGGCCGCTTCCTTGCCGGTCGCGACTTGGTTGCCGTCCTGCGTGAGCGTGTACGTGACTGTTTTGTCCTGGTCGTAGGGGGCCATGTGGTAGATCTTCTCCGGGCCGGTCTCGTACAGGCTGACCGAGGACGACCCCGTGAGCGTGCCCTGATGCGCGGTCTCGCCGCCGAGCGACCAACTGGCGCTGCCCTCGGCCGCGCGCGGAAAGCGCAGGTACATGGTGCGAATGAAGTCCTCTTTGGGCTTGCCGGCATAGATGAAGGTGGGGCAGAGGAGCAGCTCGGGCTTGCCCGCGAAGGCGTGGGCGCGGATGACGTACCGGATGAGCCTGCGGCCCGAGGCATTGGTCAGCCAGCCGCTGAGCCTGATGACCGCGCGCAAGGCGTTGGCATGTTCGACGTCGACCTTGTAGTCGCCATCGGCGCGGGCGGTGAAGCGCTCCCGCGCACCGCCGGCCGCGTCGCGCAGCCAGTTCTCTTCATTCGGCGCCCCGGGGGGCGCGTGCTCGACGTCGCAGACGAACTCCGCCGGACCGGACGTGGCCTGCGTCTCGCACGTGCCGTCCTGGTTCAGGTCCAGCCAGACCGCCGTGGGACAGCCGAAAGCCTGGCGCGAGAAGACGAAGCGCGCCGCACCGGTGTCCACGATGGTCTGCTCGGCCTGCTCCTCGACCTTCACGGCCAGGGGCCGGCTGACGCTTGGCCCTTCCGTCGTCACAAGCCGCAGCTTAGTCTCCTGGTCGGGCCCCAGGCTCACCTGGGCGTCCACCAGCAGAAACTTGATGCTGCCATCGTACCAGTGGGACAGTGGGCGCACCGCACACGGCAGGGGCGTGCCCTGCGCATCCAGGAGCTGCGCCTTCGGCTCAAGAAGATCGCCCCTGGCGAACGGCACGCCGCCACGCACAGGCTGCGCGGCGAGAGCCACACCGGATTGATTGCGCACGGTGAGAGTTACGTCCCGCGCCAGGGCAGGCAGGGCGAGCATGAGACAGGGGAAAATCACACTTCGCATGGAAAGACTCCTGCGCGGCGGTATTCGACGCCACTGCCAGCCCCGCTCCCGCTGGCAGTGAGCCCGTGTCGCTTGGTCAGCAGGGCTGGACTCTGCCGCCGCACTTCACCTGCCGCTGCCCACCATGCCGAGGACACGCTGTGAGGCAGTCTGCATGCACCTTACCGGGCGGCCGCTGGGGCCAACGGCGCCTGCAATTTCGCAAGCCACTCGACCTCCTCGGCTGACAGCGCCCGCCTGAACACGCAGATCTCGTCCAGCACGGCGTCGGCATAACTGCCCCACCAATAACCGAAGATGAACGACTTCGGCGCCTTCACCTCACCCCACGGCCCTTCCTTCGTCTGCGTAAGCCTACCGTCAAAATACACTGCGATCTGCGACAATGCCTCCCCCGAGGCAACCGTCCACGTAGCCACGACGTGGTGCCACGCCCCGGGCTCCCAGTTGCACAGGTCGAAGCTCTTGGCGTTGAACCCGTCGTGCCGGCGCGCACGAGTGCGGCTGAGCAGAATGCGGTTGTACCAGTCGTGCTCCGTCGTCATGCCGTGCGGGTACGCGGCCATCGCCAGGTGCTCGACGCCAGGGTTGTCGATGTCGCCCCAGAAGAACAGCGCCTGGCTCGTGCCCTCTTCGCGAATCCAGGGCGGCAGCATCCAGAACGCGATGGAACCCTCCGTGACGTTCAGCGTGCGCTCGCTCACCGCCACGTCGATACGTTGCGTCGGCCGACGCGGGCTCGGGCAGAAGGTCGACGGGAACGACCGCTGCTCCTCCAGTTGCACCGCATCCACGACGGCCGCGCCCGGCCCGACGACCCGCACCGTGACGGTCGAGTTCTCATGCCGCGCCTGGAACGGCAGCACCAGCCGCGCGTACTCGGTCGTCAGTGGAAACTCTTTCGCGATCTCACGGTCCACGCGCAGTTCGAGCTTCGTTCCGGCAGCGTCAGACTTCGCGTACACGCTCAGGCAGTACCAGTCCTGTTGCTGGGCCCTCAGGTCCGTCACGACCTGGCGCAGGTAGTCGGCTTCCGTGATCCGAACGCACCCGGGGCTGAACCGGCCACCGTCCTTGCAGAGTTGCGGCGCGCCCACGGCAATCCAGCCATCGAGTGAGGCAACGTCCGGGTTCGCCACCCGGTTCGCGTACGGCCGCTCAAACAGCAGCGCCTTGCCTATCTTGCCGTCCACCGCGGTCACGCCGCTGATCTTCACACCCTTGTCCGCGTTGGCGCCAGCCACCGTCTCACACCCCTCGTACCAGAGCAGCGCGTCGCGCAACGCCGGGGGGGGAGCCGCCGGTGCCGCATTCTCGGCAACACTTCGCGGGGCTGCCATGAGCGCCACCACGATCGAGCAGGCCAGGCAATTGACCCCAACATTGCGGGATGAGAATAGTGATCGCGCTACCATGTCACTTACCCTTGCGTGGCCTCGAAACAGACGAAAGTGATTGCCGCTCAAGTCCGCCACTCCGCCGCGGACCGGACAGACATCCGGTCCCTGCGGCGGACGGCCTCGCACCGGAAATCGGGCGGGCATCCTGCTCGGAGGATGCCCGCCCGATTTCCGGTGCAACCCCGAGGGGTTCCAAGGGGAGTCAATGACGCCCCTTGGCCGGGGGCACGGGGGCGGGAAGCCCCCGATCCGCGCCCACCTCCGCACCTCACTTGAACACCAGATCCGCAAACCGGTCGGGGCGGTTGAACAGCCCGAACGTCGGCGAGAACGCGCTGTACTCGACCACCGAGTCAGCCGTGCTGTGGCGCACGCGGCAGAGATTGAACCGCCAGATGTCGCCCGGCACCGGTGTGGCGACACCGAGGTCCGCCAGCGGGATTGCGATCTCCGCACTCCACCCGTCGGGCAGCACGGCCGTCTTGACGGTCCAGTTCCCGTTCCACGCCATGTCGCCCTTGCCGTTCTCGGTCTTCACGTCGCACTGCGTGCCGATGCTATTCAGCAGGAACTGGTACACCGTCTTGCCGTCACGGGCCGTGTCGAAAAAGATCTCCAGTTCGTTCTCGTCCCAGACGCCGCCGTCCCGCGTCGTGATCGTGGCCAACAAGTGCGCCGGATCCGGGTCCTTACAGGTCATGCCGATATAGATCGTCTTTTCGTCGGAGAGCAACCGCGCCTCGGACGCGAACGCCGCCGGCGTGCCGAGGTCCTTCTGCCCGAAGTCGGCCAACAGAGCGGCATCCTTCCAGCACGCGTCGTCGAGCTTGCCGTCAATTGCCGGCGCACGAATCGCCTTCCGGCATTCCGCGAGTTTGCGCTTGCCCTTCAGCGCCAGGAAATGCTCGGCTACCTGCGGTTTCACAGGCAGCCCGTAGTTCTCGTCGCAGGCCCGGACTTCCTGGTACGAAATGGCCAGAGACTCCTTGTGCGCCTCGAGGAACTGCTCGCGCGCATCGACGGTTTTCTTGAACGCCACCGAGTTTTCAAGCGACGCGTCCTTGTCCACGGCCTTGTACGCTTGGAGAGCATCCAACGTGAGTTCGACCAATCGGAACGCATCCGAGACAAGCCGGACGCGCTCCTTGACCGGTCCGTCCGGCGCGGCGGCAAACGTCTCGTCAAGCATCTTACGGGCCTGCGGGCGGATGCCGCCGTACATCGGTTCGATCATGCCCTGCCCGGCGCACGCCAGCGTGCCAATGTCGGTCATCTTCGTGTTGCCCGCCAGGTTCCGCGCGGCATTCTGGAGCAGTTCGTGGTACGCGCGGATCTGCGCCCCGATCTCCGGGCCATAGAACTTCTCGTAGTAGTCGTTCACCAGCACTTCGGTGTCCAGTGAGACGTCCCAGCACAGGCGGCAGGCCAGGTACAGGTCCATGCCGTTCCCGCCCCAGCCCTCCAGGCCGTAGAAGTCCACGCCGCGCATGCCGGTCGATTCGAGGAACGGGAACAGGTCCGTGAGGATTGGTGTGCTGGAGTACGGGAACCCCCAGAAGCCGCTGCCGTGGTACGCGGAGTAGAAGAACATGTTGTCGCAGAGCCTGCCCCAGCCCCGGATCTGGTCGTAGGTCTTGCGGCGGTAGTCATCATTGAAAAAGAGTGTGGAAACCTCGTTGTACGGGTTCCACAGGCAGATGTTCTGGTACACGTCACTGCGTTTCGGTAGGTCGCCGCCGTAGTAGACGTAGGCGCCCAGCCATTTGTCGGGGCACTTCTCGTACACCAGCCGGCCGACGGCATTGTAGAAGACAACCAACCGGTCGATGACCAGCGGCCTGCCCTTGGCGTCGGTCCCGACGTCGAGGGCACGGCACTTGTCGCACTCACAGAAACCGCCGCCGTCGTTCCACGAGATCGAGAACATAGGATCGTCGGGGTGCTTCTGGAACCCGTCGATGGCGGTCTCCGCAAAGATCCGGATCACGTCCGGATTGGTCGTGCACACCTGGCCGCCGTGCACGTTGCTGCTGCCGATGGTGTAGTGACTCATCTTCCGCTTGCCGTTCACCAGCGCGTAGTACTCCGGGTGGTCCGTGAACGGCTGCCGCGGCTCAAGCCACGAAGGCCAGCCCTTTGGCGACGGCGTACAGGGAATCACGTACCACCAATTGTGCGAATGCGACACGATCAGGCTTCGTCCAACCCGGTTCCGCCGCAGCCACCTGTAGCCTTCCTTGTCCGTGTTGCTGCGGTTCCAGAAGTGGACGCTGCGATTGACGAAGCTCGGAGCTTCGCGCAGGTTGATCTCGCCGAACGCGAGCGTCTCGGCCTTGGGGACGACCTCACCCAGCTCGCCCGGCATGAACCAGCGAATGCCCAGGTACTTCTCGAGAAAGCAATCGACGCCGGACAACGTCCCGGTCTGCGGCCCGCTCTTCCAGTGCATGTTCAGCGGGTCGCCCGGCGTGTCCTTCCCGATGATCACCAGGGCATCACCCACAGTACGAACGAGGAACCCTTCCGGCTTCACTCCGTCCGTCTGCACCCCGAGCGCCTGGGTAAACTCGCTCTCGCCGACGAAGATCGATTTCTTGCCCTCAGCGGGTTGGTCGACAATGGGCAACTTGAGGCCGGACGCCTTCTCGATGTACGACTGCAATTCCTGCGCCGCGAACTTCGGCGTCTGCAGCGCGTCCTTGGCCACCACGATCACGTAGTCGCTCTTGCCCTTGTCCACCAACGTGATCCGGTTCTCCGCCGCACCCGCCACCCCGAGCAGCAGCAGCCCCAGCAGCCCTGTTGCCCAGCCCCAGCCCAGCCGTGCCATCGTCGATTTCTTCACTTCACTCCTCCTGCTTCTGCACTGTCCGTCTCCTCCTGACCTGAACCCCGGGGGACCTCACACGTTCCTCAATGACCGCCTGGATGGCCACGCGCTTGTGACCGCGCCGCCACCAGTGCGGGTGGCAACGTTGCGCGTCGCTCGCTCAAGCGTCGCTCCTACTTCCGCCTGAAAGGCGGGACTCTGGCGCGGACGCCGGTTCAAGCGAACGCAACCCACGAGAACTACGTGACGTCCAGACCTCGTCTCTCTGGCCTTCCCACCTGACACCCGAAACCTGACACCTGAAACCTGAACACTGAAACCTTTCCTTCCGTTTTCACCACTCCAGCAACTTCGGGTTGCGGATCAGGGTGCGGTTTGCGCTCAGCATCTCCCTGACCATGTCGCGGCACTTGCCCATCGGCAGGCGGGAGCAGAGCGGGTCGGTGGTCACAAGCGCCACCAGGTCGTCGAACGTCCCGGCGAGCGCGATGCCCGTGATCAACTCCTGGCGCCAGACGTGCGGCAGGACCAGTGTCTTGAGCAAGTCCGGCATGGGCGACGCGAGCGGGTGCACGCCGGCGGCGTCGAACAGGCAGCGCGTCTCCACCACCGCCCCCTCCGGGACGCCCGGGATCTGACCGACGTTCATGTAGTTCGAGGCCCAGAAAAACGAACGCTTGCCGGCCAGTGCCTCGATCGTCGTCACCACGGGATCGTCGCCGTGTCCTGCGCCGCCAATCGCCGCCGGGTCCTGGGTCTGGACGTACCTCTCCAGGCGCGCTTTGGCGCCGGCGAACCACTCCTGCCGGTCAGCGATACTCGTGCGCTTGATGCCGAACGGGAGTTCCCCGTTGTCGCTGGCCAGGAACCACGGCCAGTTCTCCGTCGTGTGCCGGTCGCTGAGGCTCGGCAGGTACCCGATCTCACGCCACACCGCGAACGCAGCGCGGATCCCAGCGTGCGCTGCGGCCACCGGGTCGTCCGCCTTCATGTCGGACGGCAACCGGTCGTCGCTGCGCCAGTAGCCCATGTCCTTGAGCTTCTGCAGCACATCCATGCCGTCGGCGTAGAGCCGCAGGAACCAGGACCCGTGGTCAATCCCGCTGACCACGAAGTCGAGCCGCGAATCCGGCGCAGCCCCGGCCAGGCGTGCATAGGCGCGCGCGCCGTGCTCGACGCCCGGGCACATGCCCACCGTCTTGATCCCAAAGTACCGCTGCGGCACGCGCGTGAGCGGCGTCAGAGGGTTGCTGACGTTCATCAGCCACGCGCTAGGACACAGCCGCGCCATGCGCGCGCCGAAGTCGTGGAACACCGGCACATTGCGGACGGCGCGCAGCCACCCGCCCGGCCCCACCGTGTCACCGACGGTGTGGAAGATCCCGTACCGTTCGGGGATTTCCAAGTCGTGGCGCATAGCCGCCAGGCCGCCGGTCGAGATGGAGACAATGACAAAGTCTGCCCCGTCCAACGCCGCGTCCAGATCCTGCGTCCGCTCGATCCGAATGGGTGAGCCCTGCGCACGGTTGCAGATGTCCGCCGCCATGCCGACCAGATCCAGCGCTTCCCGGTTCGTGTCGACCAGGACCAGGTGCACATCGCGCAACCGCTCCGTGCGCACAAACTGTCGCGCAAACCCGAACGCCCAGTTGTAGCTGCCACCACCGATCACCGTGCATTTCATGGGGTTGACACTCCTCGTCTGTGAACGGTGGCGTTGCCCCCGTACCCCCACCAGAGGATACGTTGTACCCTCTGGACTCCCGTTGGACAATGGCCTGCGCGCCGGCCGCCTCACCGGCGGGCGCGCAGGCAATTGTCATGGGGATTCCAAAGGGACACTGTTCCTTTGGCGGGGTCTGGGGCAGAGCCCCACCGGTTCATGGCATAGCACGACACGTGTTACCGTTGCGTCAAATCACGTTTCGCTTCGGCGACGATCTCGTCGATCGCTTTCTCCTGGTCGGGCGTGAGCGGCGGCTCAGTCTCCTGCGCGAGCAACTCCTTGACCTTCTCGCGCGCCCGGCGCTCGAACCGCTCGCGATCGAGCGAGTCGCCCCGACCCCACACGGGGATGTCGAAGAACGGCGACAAAAGCTGTTCGTCGCGGTAATGCAGTGCGGTGTGATCGCTGTCGATGGTATTGCCGTTGATGCCCGTGGCCGCGATGACGTCGTATGCGAGCGTGTCATCGGTCACCTCGACTCCGCGCACGCAGCGCCGCACGTACCGCGCGATCTCGTTGTCGATCACCAACTGCTGCGGACTGAACGTGAGTGCGTTCTCGAGGTGCCCGACCGTACCGAACCCAATGGCACCGCCCAGCACCGCGGCCAGCATGGTGGCACACTTCTCCACACCTATCTGGATTCCCGGCACACACGAATTGGTCTTGCCGCCGTGCACGCCTGACGGGCAACCGTAGAACTCGGAAATCATCTGAATGCGGGCTGACATGAGCGAGAACCGCTCCGGCCCGGCATAGCCGAAGACCATGGAGCGCATGTCGCAGTAGCCCGGGGTCACGTCGATCGTCAGGGTCGCGTTCGGGTCCACGGCGAAGCCCAGCACCAGACCGCCGAGCGTCTCGGCAATGCCCAGAGCCAGCGTGCCCGCAGCCGTTGCCGGTGCGGTCGCACCGGCGTTCGGCATCGTGTCCAGGCTTTGCGGCAGTCCGCGCTCCAAGTGCGCCAGCATCACGTCGACCATCACCTCGTCGATGCACAAGGGCGTGCGCGCCTCGCCGTACCCGACCAGCACCGGGTTCTTCCGATGCGCCTCACGCCCGCCCGCCACCACCTCGCCGATCCGGCTGACATACTCGACATCCTGCGGCTTGAACGTCTCGATGCCGCCCAGCTTGCGCGTCGTCTTCGCCAGTTCCGCCGCCATCACGACCGGTCGGATCGCGATCGGCACCTCCTGCGCGGCGCACGGCAGCCCGGTGTACGTGATCTGGTCCAGCTTGTCGGCCAGCCGCAGCGCTTGCCGAACGTCCGCCATGGTCGCGTTGCGACGCTGTCCTTCCATGTCCCAGATGAAGCAGCAGAACCCGCCCGCGTTTACCGAGAAGTCCTCATGAACCTTGAACGGCTGCGCGTCGAACCGCACCTGCGAATACCGTACCGACATGCGCTTCGGCCAGCGTGCCGGGTTCGCGAAGTTCGCACGCATCCGCGCCACCGCCGCTTCGACGACTTCCTCCGGAAACCGGACCTGCCGCGTGTCCATGTCCACCTTGCACCCGGCGTTGCACAGGTACTCCAACGCCTTGACGTGATCCACCTTCATCCCGATCCGGTTCAGCACCTGCTTCGCGGTCTCGTGGATCCGCTGCATTTCGTCACGCGCCAGAAAACGAATCGGTTCCATTGCGGATGTCTTCATCGTGAACTCCTTCGGAGGGGTTCAGGGCTCAGGGAAGTCTCGACCGGGATACACACCCACCGTCAAGGACCTCCCGCACCGGTTCCCAGATTGCAGACTCTGCGCCCCTGACTCCCTTCCTGACACCTAATCTGAGGCCTGACACCTCTGCCGATTTCCCTGCCTGACCTGAAACCCGAAACCTCACTTCTTCCGCCTCTTGCCGCAGCCGCACGACTCGCGGACCAGCAACTGCGGCTCGATCACGTGCTGCCCGGTCGGGTGCGACTTGTCCGGTAACGCGGCCTGAAGCAACGCCACAACCTTCTGCGCCTGTTCCTCGACCGGCTGGTGCACCGTCGTCAACGCCGGATTCAGAAACTCGCCGAACTCCAGGCCGTCAAACCCGATCACGGCCACATCCTGCGGGACTCGCACGCCCTTGCGTGGCAAGGCCTGGATCAGTGCCGCGGCCTGGAAGTCGTCCGACGCGAAGAACGCCGTTACGCCGCAACGCTCGATGGCGTTCCATACGCCCCGCCAGCCGGCCCGCGACCGGCCGTCGAATCCATTCACACAGAACCCGGGTGCGAACTCCGCACCTGCCTCGGCCAGGGCGGCGCGATAACCCTCGAACTTCGCCGCCCCGGTGCCATCCAGGCTGTTGGCGGCAAACCCGATCTTGCGATGCCCGTGCCCCAGCAGATGTTCCGTCGCCAACCGCCCGCCTGCACAACGATCGGCCATCACGTTCGAATCCGGATGCGTGTGGTAGAGCGTCACGTACGCCGCACGCCCGCCAACGAGTACCTCCAGTTCGGCCGCCGGATGCACGTTGTGGATGATCAGGCCGTCCACACCACGGGCGAGAAACTCCTGGACCAGCACCCCCTCGCGCGCCGCCTCACCGCGCGAATCACCCATCATCACGTGCAGTCCCGCATCCCAGAGCAGATCGCTGATGCGGAACAGCAGGCGGCTGGTGATTGGAACGTTGGCCAGGCTGGCAATGACGCCCACCGTGTGCGTGGGCAGCCCCTTCAACGCCCGCGACATCTGGTTCGGCAGGTAACCCAACTCCCGCGCCGCGGCCAGGATCTGCTCCTTCTTCGCGGCAGAGACGTAGCAGTAACTCTTGCCGGCCAGCACCGCGGACACCGTCGACGGCGCCATCCCGACGTGCCGCGCAATGTCCTTCAGCGTCACCATCCGTTCCGTCTCCACCGGCACCAATCATCTCGTTGCATATGTGTCGTTACATATAAATAGCATGTATCCGCCCGGAACGCAAGACCCGGCCCGCGAAAAGAGCGACCTGTCGCAGGCAAAGCCCGTCGCGGAGTAGTGCCGAGTTCCGGCAGGCGTGCGCTCGCGCGCACGGTGGCTCGGCGCGTCCCACGCCGAAGCGGGGTGCCTCGGCCGGTCCCCGGCCGAGGGCCTAGGTCCGGGACGGACCCGAGCACCCTACTGCGGTCCCGGAGGTCCCGCGCCACTGCCCATCTCAGCCCGAGCGGCGGAAGCTGAGGCCCGTGGGGACGGGGCGTGACGGCCGGGGCTCCTTGGCGCGCTGCTCCTGTTTCACGCAGAGAAGTTGCTGCGAGGTGTCACGCAAACGGTCGATCGTCATTTGCAGGAAATTCCAGAGCAGTTTCAGCCCCAGGTCCGCGTCCTGTCCCATGGTCGCGTAGAGACGGTCTCGCGTCAGCACCAGCATCCGCGTCGGCAGTGTGGCGCGCACGTTGGCACTGCGCGGCGACTCGTCGACCAGCGCCATTTCGCCAAATGCGTCGCCCGCGTCGAGCGTGGCCATGACGATGCCATTCTTGTTCACTTCCACCTCGCCGCTCAGGATGACAAAGAGCTCGTCGCCGAGCATGCCTTCTTCGAACACCATCTGGTCGGTCTGGAAGTGGCGCATGCTGGTGGCGGCCAACACGCGCAGGATCTGGCGGTGCGACAGGCCCAGGAACAGCGGCATGCCTTCGAAGATTTCGATCTTGCGCCGGGTGTCGTCGGTGGCGGGGACCTCCCCCACGGCCAGGAGCACCGCGGTGATGTTGTCGTCTCCACCGCCCTGAATCGCGAGTTGCACGAGTTTCGGAGCCACCTCCTCAACCGGTCCGGACATCAGTCGGGGCGCCACCTCGCCCTCGTCCAGAAAACGGTACAACCCGTCCGAACAGACCAGGAGTCGATCACCGGAGAGCAGGCCGAACTCGAATGTGTCCACCTCCACGCCCTCGGCGGAACCGAGCCGCCGGGAAATGGCGTTCGGGTACGGGAACCCGTCCGCTTCCTCCTGGGTCATCCGTCCCTGCTTTACGAGTTCGACCAGCAGCGAATGGTCCTGGGTCATGACGTGCGCCTCGCCGTCGCGGATGAGGTAGATCCGCGAGTCACCCACGTGGGCGATGGTGGCACTGTTGCCGCAGATCCAAAGGACCGAGGCCGTCGTCCCCATGTCCTTAAGTTCCGGGTTTGCTGCCGCCATGGCGCACACGGCCTCGTTGGCGGCCTGAACGGCCGTTTCGAGAACCGCCTGAACTTCCCAGGTTTCGCCCTCCTTGGCCAAGTCGACCAGGACGTTGTACTCGTCGCTGATCCGCTGCCCGATCACCCGGACCGCCGTGGCGCTGGCTTCCTGCCCGCCGGCGTGCCCGCCCATGCCATCGGCGACGACAAACAGCCCGATGTCGTCTTGGCACAGGTAGGAGTCTTCATTGCGTTCCCGCACCACTCCGACATCCGTCACCGCAGCACTCACAAAACTCATGGGTTGCCTCCCGTCGCGGGCCTGCGAAGCTGGTTCCCGAATCCTGGGTCCTACAAGGCCAACGGCACGGTGTGTACTGTAGTGGCTGAGCCGAATGCCGCAATTCCTCGCCGGACGTACACAGGGCTGTTTCTTTTTCGCCTTTGGGGGCATCGAGCGCATTGTGGCGCGGGACTTTCCGGACCGCAGTTCCCTTCGGCCGGGGACCGTCCGAGCCACCGGCCGAACTCCTGGAAACCGAAAAAGAAACAGCCCTGGGACGTACATCGTGATGCGTCAGCTAAGGGTGGAGCATAGACCCCTGCCACCTTGTGTGGCAGGTGAACGGGTTCATTGGCTACCACACCGCACCTCGTCCCCTCTCTTCCCTTTCCCCCGTCCGCCGCCGGCGGACGGGGGAAAGGGAAGAGAGGGGGGACGCGCACGTTTGGCGGGCGAACCCGATTCACCCGTGGCACAAGACCACGGGGGTCTCACGCATGGGCCAGCACGCAGTCGTTCCACCCGCGACTGACGCAGTACCGTACATCGGCGTGGTGCGTCGGCGCGTCCCGCGCCGAAGCAGGGCACGCCGGCCGGCTCTGTCCGGCAAAGCTGCTCGCGCGAAGACGGATCCCCGGCCGAAAACCTCGGTCCGAGACGGACCCGAGGCACTCTACTGCGGTCCCGGAGGTCCCGCGCCACTGCCCGCCTTACCGCTCCGCCACCTGAACCGCAGCGGCCCTGGACGCCTGGCGCCAGCGCGACGGGGTCACGCCCTCGACACGGCGGAAGCAGGTGGCAAACTGGCTGGCGCTGCGGAATCCGCAGGCGCCGGCGATGCGCGCAACCGTGTGGTCCGTGGTGCGGAGTAACTCGCGGGCCTTCTCCAGCTTGAGCCGAACCAGCAGTTCGACCGTGGAGATGCCCAACTCGCGGCGGCACGCGTTGAGGAGCGTGTTCTGGCACACACCGAGCTTCGCCGCCAGCCCTGGAACGGTTGGGAAGACAAGCAACCCGGTCCGGCACACACGCTGCGCCCTTGCCACCAGTGTCTCGGTTTCCCGCCCGGGCGCCGTCGTGCGCCCGGGGCCGTCCTGTACGCACTGCCCGGCAATCGCAAAAAACCGTTCGAGAAAGTGCGCCGGCGGCAACCGTTCTTCGGAGTGGAATCCCGTCACGATGTCCTGGAACAGAACCTTGGCGGCTTGATACTTCGGCAGCGTGCGCACACGGTCTAGCGGTGTCAACCCGAACGCCGTGGCGATGGCCGGCACCGCCGGCCCAACGACCTCGAAATGAATGGTGCGAAACGGCTTGCCCTCGTACTCCGTGACATCGTGCCACTCGCCCGGCCAGAGGCACACCATCTGCCCGGCGCGCACGAGAAACTCGCCAACCGCCAAACGCTCGAACGTGGCCCCGTCCACGATCAGACTCAGGACCATCCCTGACGCCACCATGCGGCGGTTGACCAGCTTGCCCTGCCCCAGGTGCTGCCCCGCACTGCGTGGCCACAGTCCCATCCCCACCTCCCTGAAGTCCTGCGCCTGGTACATGTGGAAAACCCAACCTGTTTGTGAATTATCGATTGCCTATGTCCTGGATGAATCCCGACCTGACGGAGTATCGTAGATTAACAAGACTACAGTTCCCGCCGAAATCAATGTGAAAAATAGATAACCCATTCCAGAAGAGGTGTCAGGACAGGCAGGGCACGAGATTCGTCCGATCCTGTCCGATACGTCCGACGCGTCTGATTCGTCCAATGTGTCCGCGCGGTCCGACACCCGACACCCGACACCCGACACCCGACACCCGACACCCGACACCCGACACCCGACACCCGACACCCGACACCCGACACCCGACACCCGACACCCGACACCCGACACCCGACACCCGACACCCGGAGACGCACCATGACAACCCCGCAACGCAGACCAGCTCCGCAGCGGCCGGTGCGGTGCGCCGTGATCGGGTACGGCCCGTCGCACTCGTTCGGGCGCCAGCACGGGCGCTGGCTCAGCGCGAGCCCCGACCTTGACTGGGTCGCGGTCTGCGACCAGGACTCCGCACGGCTCGACGCGGCGAAGAATGACTTCCCGCACCTGCAGACATTTTCGGACGTGAACCAACTTCTGGCGTCCGACGCGGTCGACATGGTATCCATTGTCACTCCGCACCACACGCACGCGCCGCTGGCCCTGGCGGCCATTGCGGCGGGCAAGCACGTGGTGGTGGACAAGGCGATGTGCCTCACCGTGGCCGAGGCCACGGCCATGATCGACGCCGCCAATGCGGCCGGCGTAATGCTGGCCGTGTTTCACACGCGCCGGCATGACGGCAACTTCCGCGCCATCCAGGAAACGGTCGCCAGCGGCGCCATCGGCGAGGTGTTCCACGTCGAACTGAGCGGGGGCGGCTACCACCGGCCGCGCGACTGGTGGTTCAGCCGCAAGGCACTGAGCGGCGGCGCGTTCTACTACTGGGGCCCGCACGCCATCGACTGGGTCTTGAGCCTGATCCCGGGCCGGGTCCAGGGCGTCACCGGGTTCTACCACAAGAAGCTCTGGCCGGAGGTGGACATCGAGGACCAGACCCGGGCGTTGCTCCGGTTCGAGAACGGCGCCGTGGCGGACATCACGTGGTCGCACGCCGACGCGTCGGCCGACCTGGCGCGCAAGCCGCTCTGGCGCATTCTCGGGACGCACGGCGCCATTGTGGATACCGGCGCGGGCGCGGGCAGCGGCCTGCTCACCGAGATTGAGGGCCCCGTGTCCGGCGCCATCCGCACCATCACGATCGACGGCGAGACGCGCCAGACCGCCGACGTACCGTACAAGACGTCGGACTGGGCCACGTTCTACCAGGACGTGGCAGACCATCTGCTGCGCGGCAAGCCGGTGCCCGTCAGCGGCGAAGCCGGCCGGCGCACCATTGCGGTGTTCGAGGCCGCCGAGCGCTCTTCCAGAACCGGCCAGACGGAACCTGTCGCCTTCGATTCAGGTGGGCAATGAGGATGGAGAATTGGGCTCTGCCCAAACCCGCCGGGGAATCATTGACTCCCCGGACCCCACAGTGCGGATTGCGGACTTGGCGATGGGCAGAGGATGTCGGGGTGGTAACAGACACAGTCCGCCCATCGCCAAGTCCGCGATCCGCCAATGGGAGGGATGCAGAGCGAGGCCCCGAGCGACCCCGCCCGAATGGCGGGGACTGCGAGCGCGACAGCGCGGGGAGGGTCAGCGATCCTCCAGCGGGGGTTTGGGGGCAGAGCCCAATTCGTCATCCTGACTGCCCTCAAAGGAGAACTGACAGCAATGATTCCTCGACACCATGCCTTGGCCGTGTACCGGACCATGCTGAAGATACGCCTGTTCGAGGAGCGTGTGGCGCAACTGTTCCGGGACCACAAGCTCTATGGCCCGGCCCACCTCTACGTCGGTCAGGAAGCCGTGGCAGCCGGCGTCTGCGCGCACCTGGCGCCGACCGACTACGTGGCCTCGACGCACCGCGGACACGGCCACCTGATCGCGAAAGGCGGCCGGTACGACCGCATGATGGCCGAACTGTTCGCCCGGGCCACGGGGTACTGCAAGGGCAAAGGCGGCTCCATGCACATTGCGGACATGTCGCTGAACATGCTGGGCGCGAACGGCATCGTCAGCGCCGGCATCCCCCTGGCGACGGGTGCGGCCTTTGCGGCGAAAGTCCTCAAGAACGGCCGCGTCAGTGTCGCCTTCTTCGGGGACGGCGCCGCGAACGAGGGCGTCTTCATGGAGTCAATGAACATCGCGGCCACGAACCGCCTCCCGGTCGTGTTCGTCTGCGAGAACAACACGTACTCGGTCGGCATCAAGTGGCGCACGGTCGCGAACCACGACGACATCGCGGCGCGCGCCCACGGCCTCGGCCTGCCGGGTGTGATCGTGGATGGCCAGGACGTGACGGCCGTGTACCGCGAGGCGGCCACGGCGCTCGAGCGGGCCCGGAGTGGCGCGGGCCCGACGCTGCTCGAGTGCAAGACGTACCGGTACTTCGGGCACTGCGGCATCTGGGGCGATCCGCGGGATCCAGCGGAAGTGGCGGCGTGGAAAGCGCGCGACCCGATTGCCCTGTTTGCAGCACGCCTCCGCAGTGAAGGCATGGCGAGCGAAGCCGAACTGGAATCCATGGCCGAAGAACTTCGACGCGAGTTGGACGCCGCCGTGGCGTTCGCCATGGCCAGCCCCGCCCCTCGCCCCGAAGAAGTGACCTCCGACGTCTACAGCGAATCAACCGGCCCGAGAGCGAGCACGACCGCGGGCACCACCGGCATCACGGTTGGCAACGACGTGGTCAGCAAGTACCTGGAGGAGTAGCCCGGAGACGAGAGAGCCGTTCCCAGAAAGGCAACCTTATGGAGCGCCCGCGTCCTCGCGGGCCGGCTTGGGGCCAGCTTGGTGTTACGCCTGGCAATACCACAGACCCTCAGGCCTTGTCCCATGGCCACACACCACCCGGAGTTGGTTAGGATCAGGAGTAACCCCATGCCACGAGAGATGAACATCCGCGAAGCCGTGATGGACGCGGTCAAGGAAGAGATGGAACGCGATCCGACCGTCGTCTACCTGGGCGAGTGTGTGGAAGGGCTGTTCGGCGATCGCAGCTATGAGATGCCCATTGCCGAGGCCGGCTTCACCGGCGTGGGCGTCGGCGCGGCCCTGGCCGGACTGCGGCCCATCGTCGAAATCATGTTCGGCGACTTCGTCACCTTCGCCATGGACCCGATCGTGAACCAGGCGGCCAAGATCCGTTACATGTTCGGCGGTGCGGCATCGGTCCCGCTCGTGATCCGTTGCCCGTTCGGGGCCTGCCCCGGTATGGCCGCGCAGCACTGCCAGAGCCTCGAGTCCTGGTTCGCCGGCATTCCCGGGCTGAAAGTGGTCACGCCCGCCACGCCGCGCGACGCCAAAGGCCTGATGCTGGCCGCCATCCGCGACGACAATCCGGTCCTGTTCTGCGAGGCGCGCCACTCGGGCATCCGCGAGACGATCACAGACGCAGACGGCCCCATCCCCATCGGCAAGGCCGCAATCCGGCGCGTCGGCAAAGACGCCACAATCGTGACGTACGGCTCCATGCTGGAGAAATCGCTCCAGGCCGCCGAGCAGTTGGCCGCCAAGGGCATTGACACCGAGGTCGTCGACCTGCGAACCATCCTGCCGCTCGACGAGGAAGCGGTCCTCGCGTCCGTGGCCAAGACGGGCCGGCTCGTGACCGCAGCGGAAGCCTACGCGCCGTGCAGCGTCGCCTCGGAAATCGCGGCCCTGGTCATGGAGAAAGGTTTCCGTTCCCTGAAAGCGCCGCTACGCCGCGTCCACCCCAAGTTCGCCCCGGTCCCGTTCGCCAGCGAACTGGTCCACAGTCTCCTGCCCCAGGTCGAGGACATCGTAGCGGCCGTGGAGAGGCCGGCTGACTGACCAGGGCGAGCGCCGTGATCAGGGCGTTGCCGCGCTCGACATCCACGCGGATTGCGAAGTGCGCACCGAACCCGCGCCTCACTGACCCGGCGCGCCATTCCACATCGGCGGAGTGAACACGGCATCGCGCGTCCCGGCGACGAATGGGGGAATGCCGTCCATGCGCAACTGGAACTGTCCGCCAACGGCCACGAGCATGCTCCACACTCGGGCGCGCGCCGCCGGCGGCACCGCGATCCGAACTTCCAGCCATGGCCGTTCCCCTGCTTCGGGCGGCTCCCAACGCTGAGTCTGCACCGTCTCACCGTCGGGACCGTAGATGACCAGTGCGCTCGGGCCGTCACCGAAATACTGTTTCACGGCGATGACGAAGCTCTCTGCCTCGGGCGGCACACTGAACCAATAGAGCTCGGGGGTGTAGACGAACCGCCACATGGCCGGGTCGATCTGCAGCACGACCTTGCTGACATTGAAGGCAAAGTCGACCATGGCCGGGTAGCCCTGGTGAACGTCGAGCCGCCAGACGCCCACCTTACCGTCCGCCGGCAACTCGAAGCTGCCTGCCGTGTCACCCATGGCCGCGAACTTCTCGTCCTTTACCAGTTGCCCGTCCGGGGCCTGCAACTTGAGCCACCACTCGCTGCTGCGGCCACCGGTGGCCAGGCGCTTGTACTCCACCTTGAGCGGCGCATCCGTGTCCTCCTGAATGAACATCGCATGCTGACGTTTGAAGCCCCACGGCTGCGCAATGAGCGTTGACGGTTCGGCCATGCCCAACGGCGCCGCCGCGGCGACGAGCGGTGCGCCCATCGCCAAGTCGAGGTCGCGACCGCCGCTCGCTGCCGCACCGGCGAGCAGTGCCGCCAGCCCCTGGTCGACATACTTGCGGTCGCCCGTGAGTCGCCAGCCGTAGACCATGGGTTCGACCATCATCAGCGTCCGCCCCTGGAACGCCCACTCGCCCTTCGCCTGCACGTGCTCGATGGTGTAGTCGAGCTCGTCAAGGAAGACGGCACGCGCGTCGGCATCGCCCGTGGCACGGTGGATCCGCAACAGCGCGTTGAGGTTCGTGCCGCCGTACAGCAACCCGCCTTCGCCCGACAGCGAGGTGCGCACGCCGTTCTCCACTTTGACGCTTTCCCGGAACCGTTTAACAATGGCCAGGGCCGCGTCCACGTTGATCTTCTCGCACGTGACATCGCACATCTCGGCGATGTGCCAGGCCGGCCAGCCGTGACCACGCCCGGTGTTCCACTTCTTGGTCACCCACTCGCGGCAAAGCACCGCGTTGCGGCGGGCGCAGTCCAGGGACAATGCGTCACCGGTGAGCAGGTAGTGGAGTGTCAGGATCTCGGCGTAGTTGTGCGAACTGTGCGTCGTTCGCCCCAGCGCATGGTGGATGTTGTGCACGTACTGTCCGCCGGTGACGCGGTCCATGTCCACGTCCATCGTGTGCCAGACAGCCCGCTCCGCGGTGTTGAACAGCCGTCGGTCGCCGGTGCGCAGGTACTGCAGGAACCAGGCACGCGGGACAGCCGTTTCGTTGTTCAGCCAGAACCCGCCCCGGCTCATGCAGTCACCGACGTTGAACTTGCCACGCGCTGCAATAACCTCGTCGGCGGCGCCCTGCAACTCGAAGCTGTGCCCCAGTGCCGCTTCGAACGCGGGGTACGGGCTGCCTGCGGGCGGGACGCCCCAGACGAACGCTTCGGTCGGCAAGGCGCGAGCCGGATCCGGAAATACTCGCACCGGCCCAACGGGCAACTCGGGCACACCGCCCGGTGCCGCGAACCCCAGCCACATCCGGTGCGTCTTTCCCACGCCGTGGGAGAGCGCCAGCGTTTTCACTTCCCGGGTCGGCCAAAGCTCGACGCTGACGCCGTCGGGGTCAACGGCGATCGCCAGGGGTGCATTGGCGGCGAAGTCCGCCACGCGCAACCCCACCGCGGCGTGGGCCGCGGTGAACAGGAATCGTCCGTCCAGTTCACGATCGCGCCACTCGGTGATGCCGTCGCGGGTGATTGCGCCGCAGACCTCATCGCCTCGCATCGTCTGCAGCACACGCAGAGCACCGCCGACCGGCAACCGCTCGGTGTCGGCACCGGTTACCACGTCAGCAACCGGCCCGACCGGCAGCATGAACGTGACCCCGCTGAGGCCCAAGGCCGGTGCAGCGGGTGGAGTCAGGTTCTCGAAGGTGTGCTCAATCTTCAGACTTGACGATCCGGCGTAGGCGTTGACGCGGACGATGTAGCCGAGCCGCCCGCGCCTCTCCGCATCGCGGTGCCAGCCTTGAGCACGAACGACCGCCTCCACCGGCCCGGCCCGCTCGACAACCAGGACCGGTTGATCACGCCGCGAATCCCAGTCTTCGCCGGCATCACCCAGAGCACGGCAGCCGCCCGTCTGACTGGCATCGATTACCCGCTCGCCATCGCTGAACTCACCGTTACCGTCCGCGTCGAACCAGACGCCGTCGAACAGGCGGAAGCTCCCCCGGCTCAGGACCAGTTTCAGCGGGCCGGTCACCACGGTCACATCGGCGGCCCCCTCAGTCACCGCGACTCGTGCCGCATCGACCGGCGGTGCTGCCGGACCGCCAAACCGCAAGGTGAAGCGCGGAACGGCCACGGCGCCGGAAACCATCACAGGGAAGACAACGTACAGGCTGCGAATCGAGCCGTCCGCGGCATAGCGCGCCAAGACCTCAGTCTGCAGTGGGACGGGACGTCCCTCGGCATCTTCCAGTCGCACCTGTTCGCAACGGAACAGCACACCGCGCGCGAACGGCACGCCCCCGCTGGCGAACACACCCCCCGACGCATCCCGCGGCAGGCTGACCGTCAGGGGCATCTCACCCGGCGCCGCTTCCGCCGGCACTCCCTCGGGCGGCGCCTGCAGCGCCCGCATCACCACGGCCAACTCATCCAGCTTCGGCGGGACCGCGGCAACGCCGGGCAAGGCGACACACTCACCCGCGAACGCGGTCGCGTCGGTGTTCTGTTCGAGCTGGACCGCATCGACGAGTACGTCACCGCCTTCAGCCCCAAGCCGGGCCTCGAAAAGCGCCCCGACAATCCCCCATCTGTTCAGGTCCAGCACCCGATCGACCTTGACCGGCAGCACGACCCGCTGCCACTCCGCGGTAACCGGTACAACCTTTTCCCAGGTCTCCGGTTTCGGCCGGCCGTCGTCCACGTCAACCTTCACCCACAGACCCACCCGGCATTGCGTCGTTGCCGCCGGTGCGCCGTCCGCAAGCCGCACGTACGCCGAAAGCACGAACTCCTCCTTGGGCAACCCGGGATGTTCGGTCGGAATGCACAGCGTCTCACCCGCGGCCACGCGGGCGGAGCGGTTGCCGTCGAACGCACCACCGTCGACGCTGCCGCTCTTCACGCACGCGCGGTTGACCTCGCCGAACCGGCTCCAGTACTCGGTCAGAATGCCGGGAACACCACGCTCGAAACTGGGGTTGGGCAGAAGGTTGACCGACACGGCAACCTTGACCTCGGGCAGCGGCCGAAGGTTCTCCGCAGAGACGGAGATCGGCGGCGGCGCGGCGGCAAATCCCGCGAGAACCGGGAATGCCCAAAGCACGGCAACGAACCGTCCGCTGACGCGACCCGTCAAAGCTCGTACGACAGACCAGACTTCAGGGATTCTCATTCTGCGCTGCCCTCCCGAGGCCCGCTACTGTAGCCGTTCGTCACCGCTAAACCTTACTGAAGGAAAACCATTCGGTCTACTCTCGACCTGTACGGGAAAGTGTCGCCAGAGGGAAAAGGTGTCACCAATGCCTCAGAATACGCCTGTTCTCTGCAGCCCACTGCTTCGCAGTGAGGGCCACTCCCTCCGCGCCCTCGCGGGCGCCGGAAACCTGCCTTTGCAGGCGAGGTTCACAGGCCGCTGCGCACCGCAACCGTCCTTGCGACCGGCGACGCGGAAGGATCCGAATCACATCTGAGATGACCGGGAGGCAGCCGCAGGTGACACCTGCGGCCGATCCTGTGCGGTCGGGGTCTCAGCGGGAGGTAGCAGCACCGCGCCTTTCAGCAGGCGGCAGAACTCCTTTTTGGTGACCTGGTGATGCTTTCCCTCCATGGTGAAGAGGTCTTTCATCGCCTTATATTCCACTTTCAGCCGCTCCAGACGAACAATGCGAATGTACTGGTCGCCCTGCTGCCAGGTCTGGTTCTGCTGTAGTCTCATTTGTGCACGCAGCCCTATGTGTTTGGAAATGCCATGTGTTTCTGTCGCCGCCACACTTATCATACAGTATGACCCGCAGAAGGGATGGCAAGCGTGACGCCGGCGGCGGGGCGGCCTGTGGCAACGTCTGTCACTTGTGGGCTCAGTCCACCAGCGTGCCAAGGGACATCCGAACCAAGACGCACCGTTTGAGCGGCCACGACCGCCGGCATGCTTCGTATCTCATCATTGTTTACCACAGTAAACAGTTTCGCTCTGGATTGTTTACTTCGCTTACGCCAATGACACCATCTCGACAACTCGGCACAGCCACGGCAAGGCGATGCGTCAGCCTCCTAACGGTCCCCGGCTCCGAGCCCGTCGAGGGGTTGATCGAACACCCTCGCCACGGCATCATGATAGGCGTCCGGGGCGCGGCTCTGGCGGATACGGGCGAGCACCTCCTGCGGCGCGGCGAAGGAGAACGCCAGGTACGCCCAGTGTTCCTTCATCTTGTTCAGCAAGTGCGCGGGGCCGGACAGCCGCTGCCGATAGCCGTCCAGAAGCTGGGCGTGGAAATCGCGCAGTCTTTCACGGCGCACCTCAGCCGACGGCAGGGGTGTACCCCGGAGTTGGGCGGGCAGGAACGGGCACATGAGAACGCCACGACCGAGCATCCACCCGGCCGCCCCGGGCAACCGGCGGCACAGATCGCGAAAACCTTGGGGCGTATTGATATCGCCATTGTAGACAAACGGATGACGGCAGAGCTCGAGGGCACGCGCGGCCCGCTCCACATCCACCGTGCCGCCGTACAGCTGTGCCGCGGTGCGCGCGTGCAGGATCACTTCGCTCAGCGGGAAACGGTTGAGCACGTCGAGCACGGCCAGGAACTCGTCCGGATCCCGATAGCCCAGGCGCAGTTTCACCGAAAGCCGGACGGGACACTGGCCCAACACCTGTTCCAGGATCGAGGCAATGCGCTCGGGGTGCGGCAGCAGGCCAGCCCCGCGCCCGCGCCCAGCCACCGTCGGCTGCGGACAGCCCAGATTCCAGTTCACCTCACCATGTCCAAGGTCGTGTAACCCACGCACGACCGCGGCAAACAGCGCCGGAGAATGCGCAAGGACCTGCGGAATCACCGGCAACTCACGGTTGTGCTCCGGCGCGAGTTGCTGCCGGTCGGCTGGACGCAGCCCGTGGCCACGCCGCAGGTGAATGAACGGCGCGACGGCGCGATCGAGCCCGCCGAAACAGCGCGCGAACGTGTTCCGGTAAAGGACATCGGTGACCCCGCGGATGGGTGCCAGAATCAGCGTTGGACCGACACTGCTCATGGGAAAGGTAACATCGCTCCAGATCGACACCCCGCAAGAGGTCTGACCAACCGGCACACCACGCGGCCGTACACGTCGGCCGAGACACGCACGCTCGTGCACGCCGCATCCCGCGCTGACGTCGCCACGGATGGCGATCACCAAGCCGCCCGGCTTGCCAGACCGATTCCGACCGTACGGCGGGTAGCCCTCCTAGCCGGCGCCGCGACCGACCCGGTCTCGCTCCCGTTGTTGCACAGCCCCCCCCAAAAAAAGCGACCTGTGCAAGCAGAGTGAGGCCGGGTAGGTCGCGGTGCCAGCCCAGACGGCCTCCCCTGACTGACTGTACGGCGGGTGGCCCTCCGCCCGCCATCCGAACCTTGCGCTACGTGTGTGCCGTGAAACGGGCGGAGGGCCGCCCGCGGTACGGTCGGAAGGTGACGGGACTCGATCCGCTGCTTGCACAGGTCGAAAAGAAGCCTACGTCGCCCTTGACAACCCGCCCCTCGCGGGTTTAATTATCCCATTGTCAGTTAACTAATACATCATATTTCCCATTATGAAATTACTCCAATCTCTGCAGCGGGCGTTCGATGTCCTGGAACGCGTGTCCGATCAGCCGGAACTGAGCCATGGCCTGGGCGACCTCGCCCGGGACACCGGACTGCATCCGGCGACCTGCTCGCACCTGGTCAATACCATGGTCGAGCGCGGATACCTGAAGCGTGCGGGGCCGCGCAAGGGGTACCAGCTCGGGCCCATGGCCTACTACCTGGTGCGGAACGGCGCGTACCGCAACGACCTGGTGAGCCGTGCCGAACCCCAGATGAAAAACGTTGCGGAGGAACTGGGCGAATGGGTCGTCCTGACCGCCATGGCCGGCATGCGGCGACTCGTCCTGCTGGAGCTCAACGGGACACGGGGCCGCGTGCAGCTTGACCGCCAGGCGCTCAGGCTGGCCGAAAAGGCGTATGACTCCGCGTCGATCTGGCTGTTCCTCGCGCACATGGGACCCGAGGAGCGGCAGCGGTTCGTTGAGCAGAATGGCCTGCCCGACTGCACCCGCAGTGCGCTTGAGACTCGCCTGACCGGCATCCGCAAAGCGGGGGTCTCCGTCTACCAGGACGATTCGGGCGAGGTGGCGAAGGTCGCCTGCCCCGTTCAGGAACACGGCGCGGTGATCGGCGCCGTGGGTGTGCACCTGCCGGCATTCCGCTTCACCGGCGAGCACCGTCGCAAGATTCTGGCGCGAACCGCGGACCTCGCAGCTCGCATATCCGTTGTGTCGTGAGATGACCGCAACACTCCGCGGACGTAGGGCAAGGCTCCAGCCTTGCAGTCTCCGAGGCAGTCACTATGCATGCCGACAGCGAGGCGAGAGACGTGCCCTCGGCGGGGGGAGACATTCGCCTCACACAGACGAGGCATTCGGCAAGGCTGGAGCCTTGCCCTGCATCGGCAGGCCTGGTCCCGATGGAAAACAGTACGAATCGCTGAAGGAGGACCGAGACCATGGGACTCAGAGTTGGATTCGTCGGATGTGGCGGGTTCGCGAGTAGCTTCATCCCGCTCTTTAGGCTCCATCCGCTGGTGGAGAAAGTCGTGCTGTGCGACCGCAAGCCGGATCGCCTGGCGGAGAAGGCAAAGCAGTTCGGGGTCGCGGAAGCCTACACGGACATGGACGACATGCTGCGCCGGTCGAATGTCGACTGCGTCGCGGTCTTTGTGCCGAGGCACCTGCATGGCCCGGTGGTGACTCAGGCGTTGAAGGCGGGGAAGCACGTCTACTGCGCCGTGCCGACCGGCAACAGCGTCGAGGAAATCCATGAGATCGTCGACCTGGTCCGGAGCACACGCCTGATCTACATGATCGGCGAAACCTGCTACTACTTCCCCTGCGCCATGTTCTGCCGGAAGATGTTCCGGAGCGGACGCCTGGGCGAGTTCGTCTACGGCGAGGCGCAGTACCACCACGACATATCGGAGTTCTACCCCTACTACCAGCGCGAAGAGGGCGACAACTGGCGGCGCGTGGCCGGACTGCCGCCCTTCTTCTACCCCACTCACTCCACCGCCATGCTGATCTCCGCCGTCGCCGACCATGCCACCAAGGTGACAGCACTCGGGTACCGCGATCACGGCAATGACAGCATCTATGGCGAAGGTAAGAACAACTGGGACAACCCGTTCAGCAACGAGACCATGCTCGTCCGTTTGTCGCGCGGTGGCGTGGGGCGCATCAACGAATTCAGGCGCGTCGGCACGCGCCGCCCAAGTTCCTACATCACCTGCATGTATGGCAACAAGGGCGGATACGAGATGAGTTCCCGGCACCACGTCCTGCAGGAAGTGCACGACGGCGCGCCCACGACCCTGACGGACGTCAGCGCGGAGATCAACTCGACCCTTTTCGAAACGGAGCGGGACCTGCCCGACTACTGCCAGCGCAGTCTCAACGCCAAGTACGACAGCGGCTTCTCGCGCATCCACAATGTCGCGCGGTTGCCCAAGGAGTTCGCGGGTTACACCGGCTTTCAGCACAATGGCTCGCACCAGTTCCTGGTGGATGACTTCGTGAAGGCGGCCACCGCCAACAAGCTGCCGCCCAATCACGTCTGGGCCGCAGCCAGATACATGCTGCCGGGCCTGATCGGACACCAGTCCGCACTGCGCGACGGCGAACCGATGCCCGTCCCCGACTTCGGCGATCCCCCCGCCGACTGGGCTCTGCTCAATCCGGATGGGGAGTAGAGGGAGGGGGGCAGCGTTCAGGGATCAGGCGCTGCCAGGCCCGTGGCAGGTTCCGGAACGATGGCCCCGTGCACGGTCAGCAATTTGCGTAACACCGCCGCGGGCACACTCTCCACATGTTCCCCACGCGATGCGGCCAGGGCGGCGAGTCAGGGGTCAGGGAAGCGCGAGGCAGGTCCCGCTGCCCCCCCCCAACTCGTGCCCCCGGAAGGCGGTTCTGGGGACGTGGTTCTCTGGCGCGTCCGCGGACCACCCAACGGCACGGGGTGACGGCGCACTCAGAACGAGTACGTCACGTTGAGCAGGAAGCTGTGGCCGTCCGGGTCGAGACTGGCGTGGTCCGTGGCGGCGGTGCCGTTGACCCAGTCGTAGCGCAACATCGCGC
>Ga0156531_1121_pt1 | contig 35541 bp, 27 predicted proteins | sample RifOxyB3_FD_111926 | JGI IMG/M metagenome (GOLD analysis project Ga0156531, IMG submission 111926) | Lentisphaerae bacterium RIFOXYB12_FULL_65_16 | reverse complement strand
CCGCTCCGGCCACTTTATCGGACCCCGCGAGTAACATGGGCGAGCGACCGGACAGAGGTGCTTGCGCAACGCACCGTGGCCGCGTGCAACGCGGCCACTACAGGCGGATGTGTTCGGGGGGTGGCGTCAGTCCTGCAGGCCGATCCCCGTCGCGGCACTGCAGCCGAAACGCCCCAAGCGAGTTACCCCTGCCGAAGCCCTTCGGCCACCACCTCGGCCACGTCACGAACGCGCGTCCGTTCCTTGTCCAGGTCTTTGAAGGCGTCCATGAACATGGTCATGCAGTAGGGGCAGGCGACGCAGACGGTGTCCGGCGTCTCTTTCAGCGCCTCTTCCGCCCGGGCAACATTGACTCGGCTGCCGACGAGTTCTTCCATCCACATGCGTCCGCCGCCGGCTCCGCAGCAGAAGGAGTTGGCGCGGTTCCGACTGAATTCGACCGGGGCCTTTCCGGTGGCGGTCGCCAGAACATTCCGCGGCGCGTCGTACACGTCGTTGTGCCGCCCCAGGTAGCACGAGTCGTGGAAGATGATCTTGCCCAAGTCCGTCACCTGTCGGTTCAGTCGCAACTTTCCGGATTTCAGAAGCTGCTCGATGAGCTGCCCGTGATGCAGGACCTCGACCTCCAGGCCGTACTGACGGTAGTCATTCTTCAGCGTGGAATAACAGTGCGGGCACTGGGTGATAACCTTGGTTATTCCTTTGTCGCGGAAAAGCTTGACGTTCTCCTGGGCCATCTTGTCGAAAACGTACTCGTTCCCCAGCCGGCGTAAGCTGTCACCGCAGCACTTCTCGTCTTTCCCCAACGTCCCCCACGAGACGCCGGCGGCGTCGAGAATGGTGGCAATGGCCACGGTGACCTGCTTCTGACGGGAGTCGAAGGCACCCGCGCACCCCACGTAGAAGAGGTACTCTGTCGTCCCTTTCTCGAACGTCTTCACATTCATGGTGGTGCACCACTTGGTCCGTTCGGCGGGCGCAATGCCCCACGGGTTGGAGCGCCCCTCGAAATTCTCGAAAACGCCCAGCAACTCCTCGGGGAAACGTACCTGCATCTCGACCAGGTGCCGCCGCATCTTGATGATCTTCGGCATCTGCTCGATCAGCACCGGGCATACCTCCAGGCAGGCGCCGCAGGTGGTGCATGACCACAGGGCGGCTTCGGTGTTCGTGCCTTCGGCCTCGGCCCCGATGAGTGGCAGGGCAGGCTTCTCGCCGCGCTTCAGACCTTCCCCGTTCGCCAGCAGGTTGCTCTTGATAGCGTGGATAATCTGGCGCGGGTTCAGTGGCTTGCCCGTGATCGCTGCCGGGCAGACATCCTGGCAACGACCGCACTCGGTGCAGGAGAAACTGTCGATCAGGTCCTTCCAAGTGAATTGATCCACTTGCCCAACACCGAATGACTCACCCTTACGGAACTCCTCCCGCGGTTGGGTATTCGGCTTGTCGATCGACCGCAAATAGCAGTTGGGAATGGCCGTAAGGATGTGCATGTGTTTCGTCAGCGGCAGGAGATTCATGAAGACCAGAAGAACGATGGCGTGCACCCACCAGCAGAGCGCGGCAAAGCTCTCCACGCCCTCGGGGCCGACCCCGCCGAGAAGGCGGGCCACGACGCCGGAAACCGGCATCCAGTCGGCGCCTTGCTGCCGGGCCAGTGCGATCTCCGCACCGTGCAGGCCAAAATACGCGAGCATCAGCACGATGATGAAGAACAGGATGAGGAACGCCTCAAAGCTGGTTGCCTTCACGTAAGCGGTGGAAAGGTAGGGCGGGGCGAAGAAGAGCCGCCGTGCCATTGCGATCAGCGAAGCGACGAGGGCCAGGAGCGAGACGACCTCAAAGGCCAGCAGAAGCAACTTGAAGACCGGTGCCGGTAGAAGGTAGATGCTCAAGCCGGGAAAAACGCCACGGACCAGGAATTCGCCGTTGGCGATGACCAGCACCAGAAACGCCCAGAACAGGGTCACGTGATTCAGACCGAAGGGCCGCTGCGCTACCCGCTTCTGCGCGAACGCGTACAGGAACATGTTCCAGATCCGTGTCCCGATCGGACGGAAACGATCATCCGGCTTGCCGACGGCTGCGAGGGAAAAGCGCCGGTAGCAGCTTAGGGCAAACAAGCCGAACGCAACGACGAGAATGACGCCAAAAACGACCGGATTGGGTGTCATCAGGACCTCGTGAACCATCAAACGGCTCTGTGCAGGCTACCTACAACAACTGGGCTCAGGCAGGCTTCTTCTGTTCTCTCATCTCTCGGAGGGCCCGGGTAAGGGCCGGAACGACACTGAACAAGTCCCCGACGATCCCGTAGTGGGCCACTTCAAAGATGGGGGCATCCTTGTCCCGGTTGATGGCAATGATCAGGTCCGAGTCCTGCATCCCGACCAGATGCTGGATCGCCCCGCTGATTCCACAGGCGATGTAAATCTTGGGCCGCACCGTCTTCCCGGTCTGCCCGACCTGCCGCTCCGCCGGCATCCAGCCCGCATCGACGGCGCCGCGAGACGAGCCGACGACCCCGCCAAAAACGTCGGCAAGTTCCTGAAGTATCTGGAAATTCTCTTTGCCCATCATCCCCCGGCCCCCCGAAACGATGAATTCGGCCGCGGCCACGTCCACGTTCTCCTTGCCCTGCCCTTCCTTCAGGATTTCCAGGACTTTGACGAGCATGTCCTCTTCCCGGGCGGGGCACTCGTCGCGGACAATCGTACCGGTCCGCCCCTCGATCCGGTCCGGCATGGTCATGACGCGAGGACGCACGGTCGCCATCTGGGGACGGAACTTGTCGCACATGATGGTGGCCATGATGTTGCCCCCAAAGGCCGGACGGGTCTGCATGAGGTTGCGTTTGTCATCGATGGAAAGCCCTGTGCAATCGGCGGTGAGGCCCGTCTTCAGAATCGTGGCAACGGCCCCGGCGAGGTCACGCCCGAGCCCGGTAGCCCCCATCAGGATGATTTCGGGGTGATACCGGTTGACGAGGTGCAGGACTCCTTTGAGGTAAGACTCGGTCCGATAGTGACGCAGCACCGGCGCGTCCATGAGGTAGGCTTTGTCCGCACCGTAGACGAAGGCCTCATGGCACAGCGCTTCGACGTTTTCGCCGAGAACCACAGCGGCCAGCTCGGACTTGAGCGTGTTGGCCAGTTCACGACCCTTTCCGAGAAGCTCCCAGGAGACCCGGGCCGGCTCTCCCTCGGCCTGTTCGACAAACACCCAGACACCCCGCCAACCGGCGAGGGACTCGGCCAAGGCCGCAGCCTCATCCTGCTCCGGGGTCGTCGTCGCGACGCCTTCCTTGGCGAGCGCTTCGAGGACCTTCTGCTCCTCGGCAGAGAAGAATATCTCCAGAGCCTGAACCGGACAAATCTTCACGCACTTGTTGCAGCCGATGCATTTGGCAAGGAGGATGATCGGCTCGCCCGCGTCGTTCATGTCGATGGCCTTGACGGGGCAGACGCTCTGGCACCGCGCACCGCAGGCGATGCACTTCCCCTTGACAAGCCGCGCCTTACCGCGCGGTTTCTTCGTCGGCTTCTTTTCATCGCTCATCGCAGAATTCCTTAACGGACATTCCACCGTGGGGTCAACCCGCGAAAACGGAGAGGGAACGGCCTCAGCCGGTTCATACCACCAGGAGGTCCTTGCTCCGCAGCTTCTCGACCAGAAGCCGGGCCGCTCCGTCGGGGTCTTTGCCACCGTCACCGAGGATCTCGCCCTTCTCGCGTTGCGGCGAGAAGATCCGGTTCACGCATGTGGGCGAGCCCTTGAGGCCTATGGTGTTCTCGTCAAGCTCGAGGTTCTGATTGCGCCAGACCGTGATCTGAGTCTCCAACGCCTGGAGGCGCATGGGCACGGTCGGGTAGCGGGGGCGATTCAGTTCCCGAACGACCGTAATGAGCGCGGGAAGCGGCGCCTCCACGATCTCATGTCGGCCTTCGAGTTTCCGCCGTACCCGGATCACCCTCTTCTCAGGGTCGAAATGCTCGATTCGGTCGACCAGCGTCAGTTGCGCAAAGCCGAGGCGCGTCGCGATGCCGGGCCCGACCTGAGCCGTGTCGCCGTCGATCGTCTGCTTGCCGCAGATCACCAGCCCCACGTCCTCGCGCTTGACGAGCCGCCGGATGGCCTCGGCCAGAACGTTGCTTGTCGCCAAGGTGTCGGCGCCTCCGAAACAGCGGTCCGACACGAGAATCGCCTCGTCAACCCCCAGGGAAAGGGCCTTGCGCAGAGTCGCCTCGGCGTTGGGGGGGCCCATGGAAATAGCGGTGACCCGGCACCCGAACCGGTCCCGGATGCGAAGCGCTTCCTCGAGGGCGTGGATGTCAAACGGGTTGATGATGAACGGAACACCTTCACGCACAAGGGTATTCGTCACCGGGTCGATCTTGACCTGGGTCGTGTCCGGGACCTGCTTGATACAGGCAACAACCAACATGGACGTCTCTCCACTCTGCAGTGAGGACTTGACACTTGGCCGGCAAGTGTACCTGTCATGCGACCCGAAGTCAAACCATTCCGCCCTTTTTCGGTAATGCGTCAGTCGCGGGTGGAGGGGTGGGGGTGGCTGCCCAAAGTGGCGGGACCGGCCCGGTCCCGCGGGTGTCGGAGCGAGCCGCTCCGACCACTCCAGGCGCCAGCCCCGGCCAACCTTCGACCCTATCTCCACCCGCGACTGACGCATTACCTTTTTCGGGTAGTGCGTCCGTTGAGGGTGGTCCTCTGTCAGAGCCGCACGCGTCAGAAAACGGGGCGCATTTGGAGGAACCGCTTGTCACCTCTCGCGGCTCGCCCTTCAGCCCCGCCTGCATCCTGCACTCTTGACGCATTGCCCGTTTGGGGTGATGCCGCAGGTCCGGCGTGTCGTCCGCGCCAGCGGCAGACCGTCCACCCGACTCAACGCACCGATTTCCCCTTCCGGTATGCCGCCAGGTAAGAGTCGCTGTAAATACTCTTGTTGAGCAGCAACTCGGCAGTGACCATGGCGTTGGTCAACTCCTCGTCCAGGGGGTCGTGGATGCTGGCGTCCAGGCCGGCTCCAATGGCCATGACCAGGAACGTGCGGTTGATCAGGGACCGTTCGGAGGCGCCCTGGCTGAGGTTGCTCAACCCGATCACAATGTGGGGGGCGGGATCCGACAGCATCTTGAACTGGCTGATGGTCTCCATCACAATGCCCGGCGCGGACTGGTTACAGTTCACGGGCAGAATGATCGGATCCAGGTAAACGTCTTCGGTCGGGACACCGGCCTCGGCGGCCGCGGCGATGATCCGCATGCCGATTTCCAGCTTGGCATCCGCCGTCGCCGCCACGCCCTTCTCATCAATGGACAATCCGACGATACCCGCACTGAACTCGTGCGCCAACTTCATGAACTCCTCGACCTTGCCCTGCTGGCCGGTGGTCGAGTTGATGATCCCACGGCCCTTCGCGCAGGCCTTCGCCAAGCCAGCCCGCACGATGACCAGGCTCGGACTGTCGATCGACAGGGGTACGGTCGTCACTTCGCGGACCGAATCGACCAGCCACTCCATGGCAGCCCCACGCTCCGGCTTCGGCACCCGGGTGCCGACGTTGATGTCCAACGCGTCCGCGCCGGCGGCCAGTTGCTTCTCAGCCATGGCCCGAACCGGCTGGGGGTCCTTCGCCAGGATGGCGTCGCCAATGTCCTTGAACATGCCGTTGATCCGCTCGCCGATGACAAACATGATCTGGGGTCTCCTTCGTTGGCTGTGGCTATTCAGGGGTTCGGGGTTCGGGGAGAAATGGCCACTGGTGGCGTCACATTAGCCCGGTGCTCAGCCCGAACACTGAACACCGAAACCCTGATTCCAGGTACGCTCGCTGGAGTACCTGAGCGTGGGAACTCTTAACTCATCAGTTGACCGATGCTCGTCTTGATCGCGGCCACCGCCGCCGGATGCCGCAGGACCAGGATATCGCTTCCAGCCTGGAGCAACGCAGCGGCCGTGGCGATCTCCCAGTTCAGGCCCCGCTCCTTCTCACTCCCCCAGCCCGGCAGCTCCTCTTCGGTCGCCCGGGCTTCCCGGGTCCGCCAGGCTTCCTGCCCAACCATGCAGATGACGGGAACCGCCATCAACCGGTCTCCGCCCAGGGCCGCCAGGCGTCCACGCTCCTGGATGGAGTAGGTGTACTCCAAACCGTATCCCAGCGCCCCGGTTGTCTGGTACATGACCAACCGGTCGAGCGGGAATCCCATCTCCGTGACCAGCACGTTGACCTGCTTGGCGATGTTGATGTCGATCGGGCTCAAACCGATCAGGCAGTGTCCGTCCGCCAGACAAGACACCGCCAGCGTCTTGTAGTTGTCCTCGGTGACGGTCCCGAACAGGCAGCGCTCGCCCGCCGCCGCCTGGCTGCACACCGGCAAGACCTGGTTGTCCTTGTCCGGTTGATCGCAGCCCCAGACGATCAGGGGGACACTGATTGCCTTCAGCACCGCTTTGACCGTTTCCGCGGCCTTCTGGGGCGAGGTGTTCGCCAAGTCCGGGTGAGTGCTCGTCAGGCGCAGGCAGATCAAGTCGGCGCCAAACTTCTCGACACAGGTGCGGGCCCACTCCACCGGGCTCTTGACCAAGTCGCCCAGGGCCGTCGCCAGCGGGGCCGGCCAATCCTCCGGTGCACTGTCCCAGACCTCCATGGCCACGGCGGGCCGATGCGGGGTCTGTCCATCGAATTTCAGGAACGGCAGGGTACTGGCGCCGCCCAGAGTAACGACAGACTTTCGGGTCCCTCCGGCCGCAGCGTCCGCGCCCAGCACAACCGTGCCAACAGCTCCGGACCACTTCTCCTTGGCAGTTTCCATCAGCGTCATATGAGCCTCCTTTCGTTTAGCATTTTCAGCATGTCGTGAACCGCCCGGACCGCCGTCGAATCCGCGGGCAACTGGAGCAGCGAACGACCCTCCACGTCGAACGAAGCAACAAGGGGATCTGCAGGAACAACACCCAGAGTCTCCAGGCCGGTCCGGGCAAAGGCATCGGCCAGTTCCGGCCCCAGATTGCCATCGAACTGGTTGAGAACGAGGAAGGTCTGCCCGACCTGCAACTGGAGGTGGTCGCGCATCTCGACAATCCGCGCCGCGGTGCGGGCCCCGACCGCGGTGGCATGGCAGACAACCAGCATGATCTCCACCTCGCCACTGGTGCGACGGCTCAGGTGCTCCAACCCGGCCTCGTTGTCAATGACTACGCCCCGGTATTGTCCACTGATCTTTTCCATGCATTCCCGAAGCACGTTGTTGATGTAGCAGTAGCAGCCGGGGCCTTCCTGCCGCCCCATGACCAGCATGTCGAACCCGTTCGCTTCCGCGATGTCCTGGTGGATGAGTTGTTCGATCCACTCGTGTTTTGACACCCCCTTCGGCACGCTCTCGGGATCGGAGCGCAATTCCTCGCGCATCTGCCCGATGGTGTGCTGGAGCGGTATGCCAAGACGGTCCGGCAGACAACTGTTGGGGTCGGCGTCCACGGCCAGCAGGGGCTTGACGCCGCGCTCGACCAGACCTCGACACAAGAGAGCGGCCAGGGTTGTTTTCCCCGACCCGCCCTTCCCAGCGACAGCGATCCGTACCGTCATCGTCTACTCCTAGACCGTCTGCGGGTTGAACTTCCTGGCCACAGACGGGAACCGTTCGATGTCCGTATGGGGCAAGAACAGACAGGACGAGTACTCGTTCATGTACCTGTGAGAAGAACTCAACTCGACGTACGTCGTTGCAGCCGCGATCCGCTCCTGCGTGTAGCGCAGGGCATGCCCCGAGAGCAGCGCCATCCTGGCCCCTTGCACCGATCCGTTGCCAATGACGTGAAACACGCTGCGGTTCACGTCGGGGAGCAGCCCGATCTGCACCGCACGGTCAACCTGCAGATGATTGCCGAAACCACCCGCAATGTAGATGTGCTTGACATCGTCGAAACTCAGGCCGACATGCTCGAGGAGGCATACGGCGGCCATGTAGATGGAACCCTTGGTGTGGATCAGGTTGGCAATGTCGGCCTCTGCCAGCACGATATCCCGACCCAGCGCGGTTTCCTGCCCCGGGAACAACACGAACCCTCGGTCGCCGGTCTCCATCTCCTGCAACTTGCGCCCGCAGCGGTCCGGAACGAACCGTCCGGCCCGGTCGATGCAGCCCACTTCGAGCAGACCCGCGACGGCGTCAATCAGTCCGGATCCGCACAGTCCCAGGGGACTGCCGCCACCGACCACGTTGCATTCGAGAACCTGCCCCCCCGGCCCCAGGACAACCCGCTCCACGGCCCCGGACGTGGCCCGCATACCGCAGGAGATGCCGCCACCCTCAAACGCCGGACCGGCCGATGCGGAACAAGCCATCAGCCACTCCGAATTGCCGAGAACCAACTCCCCGTTCGTGCCCAGGTCCACCAGCAAGGACAGTTCCTCGCTCCGGGTCATGCCGGACACGAGCACGTCGGCCAGCACATCGCCTCCGACGTAGGACGCCACGCACGGCATGGTGGCCAGAAGGCCGCGCGCGTTAATTGTAATGCCAACCTCGGCAGCCCGGATCACGGGCAGATTCACAGCGCAAGGCACGTACGGCTCGCGCCGGATGTTGGCCGGATCGAGACCGAACAGGAGATGCACCATGGTCGTATTGCCCGCACAGGTGATGCAGTTCACATCGCTCAGCCGGACACCGGCGTCCACGATCAGAGCCGCAATCAAGCCGTTGATGTCACCGGCCACCGTCTCCTGCAGTTCGCGCAGTCCGTCGGGCGAAGCGGCGCGCATGATCCGCGCGATCACGTCTTCACCGAACCGGGCTTGGGAGTTGTAGCGCGCCTTGACCGCCAGGGTCTCTGAGTTGGTCAAATCGACCAGGTAGGTGACAATGGTGGTCGTGCCCACGTCCAACGCAACACCATAGTTCCGGGCCACCGTGTCCCCCGGTTCCACATCGACAACCTCCACCGTGCCGCCCCGGCAGCCCAACAGCACCGTGACCTTCCAGTCGCTGCGACGCAAGACCTCGGAAAAGCGCCGCATCACCGACAGCCCCGTCTGAACGATGGGGAGATCCAGCTTCTGCCGCAGGCTGCGATAGAGACGCTCCTGGTCCGACAGGCTGTCATCCAGGCTCGGCTTGGGCAGTTCCAGGTAGACTTTACTGACCAGCGGCGACAACGGGAAGGCCGTCTCGTCCCACCCCCCGACCGACGTCTTGCCGAAGCGGACCGCGTCGTCGTTCACCAAATGCGGAATGCCGCCGCCCCGCGACTCCGGCGGCACCTCCACGACCACGTCACCAGCCACGTAAGTCTGGCAGGCCAGCGCCATGCCGCGCTGGATATCGTGCCGGTCAAGGAACATGTTCGGCCGCGCCGTGACCTTGCCCGACTTGACCATGACGCGACACTTACCGCACACGCCATCCCCATTGCAGATGCAGTTGATCGGGATCCCGGCCGCCTTGGCCGCATCCAAGATCGACCGCCCCTGAGCGGCTCGCACCGCCTGGCCTTCCGGCAGGAATGTGATGACGTAAGTCTTCTTCATGCCCCTTGCCAAACGGTCTTGAGATACTTGGGAATTCCACTGGCCTCGCGCGGCCCGACCATGATCTCCCACCCGGACGCCTCGAGCAGTTCGCCGCTCATGGCCGCGATGTAGCCCGGGATGATCACCTTCTGGTGGGACACAGCCTTGGTCACCGCTTCGGAACGCAGGAGCGTGACCACTTTTTCGGCGGTCAGTTTATCGGAGGCGAACGCCGTCAGCACCGAAGTCCCTTCCGTATCCAGCACCCCGATGTAGGCCGGGACACGGCTGGCTTCCACCTCGGACTCGACCGTGTAGTACGTCAGCGAGAAGTTGGTGGTGACCAACAGCGGCGACTGCGGGGTGACCGCACCGACACTGTACACCTTGGCTTCGACCTGGATCGGTTTGCGCGGGTCGGCATAGATATTCTGACCGATCGTGAGCATCGGCAGGATCTGCTCCGGGGCCCGCAGCGGGGTCAGGACGATGCCCGCGTACTTCGCCGCGTACGAGCAGCAGGCGATGAGGTTCTGCGCCGGATCGGCATCGCGGCAGCAAACCATGCTCGGGTATCCGACCCCGTCAGCCTTCCGCTTCAAGGCCAACCGCCGAGCCGCGGTCAACGCTTCCAGATTACGGGCCAGAGAACCGACACCCAAATCGAGGATCAACTCCTCGGCGCCGGCCTGACGGACCTTTCGCGCCAGCGCCGCCACGGCATCCAGGTCGGCCCCGGTCACGGCCAACGGGCAATTGTGCTCCTTGGCCAGTTGCGCCATTCCCTCCCAGTTGCCCTCGGAAGCCGCGTAAATAAGCGGGCGCTCGGCCGCGCACCCGGCGGCCAACGCCGCCTTCACGACCGCGGCGTCGGCGGCCATCAGGACGAGCGGCAACCCCACTTTCCTGGCGGCCTGTACGGCCGTGACGAAGGTGTCCGCGCGGCCACTGGCGTTCTCCACTGCCACCAACCCGGCGCCAATCCGAGTTCCCACCCGCACAAACGCCAGCGCCTTCACCTGGGCCAAGCGCTCGGTCAGCTCCTGCCCGGTCAGCGTGTCGGGGACGATGACGCCGATTCCGGCCTGATGGTAGAACGACTCGTCGTGTCGGAACATCACGGTCTCGTTGCCGATCTCCAGTTTCCGGTCGCCGGTGCCGACCGTGACCAGGCGAATCGGCGGCGCCGCGGCGCCGGCCAACAGGGCCTTGGCCTCGGCCGAGACATCGGGACAATCATCCAGCTTGGCCTGCTTCTGCGCCAGTTTCATGGCGAACGCCAAACATGTCGGAGTGCCACACTTCTTGCAGTTCGTCTTCGGCAACAGCTTGAAAATGTCCAGTGCTTTCAGTGCCATGCTTCACCTCCTGCTTCGTCACCCTATGCCTTAAACCTAAAGTAGTTCCAGCAGCGACTCCATCTCGAGGGCCGGATGCCCCACTTTCGCCAGGTACTCGACCAGTTCTTCTCCCGACGTTGCGCAGGTCTCGTCCGCGATCTTGTCGACCAGGTCCGGGACCCCCTCCTCGGCAGCTCGAGCCTTGAGCCGGTCACCGAAGTACGTCTTCATCTCCTTCGGCATCCAGACCAACCGCCGCAGCCCGCCGTCGGCCGGGATGAATTTGCGGCTGAGTACGTAGAGCCGTCCCACGCCCAGGAAGCCGGGGGTCTGGTTCCCGCCACCCACACTGCCCGCAAGCGTCGAGAACTTCATGCCGCAGGGAGTCATGCCGGGAAACTCGCGGTTGACGATCATGAACCCGTTCGCTTCCGGCACGATCGCCAGAATGCACTCGAAACAGCCGCACGACGTCATGGGCTTGGCCATCAACGAGTACAGACTGATCGACTCGATGTTGCGGTTCGAGGTCGAATACACAAACTCGTTGATCCCCTCCCACTCGCCAATCTTCAGGTCGATGACCCGCCCCTTGGCGATGGGTTTGTTCCCGCCGGTCGGGTCAATCTCAAAGGCCGCTTTTCCGTCCAGCCAGTTGTACGCCCCGCACAGCCCCAATCGCTCAGGGCTGATGACGCAGACGTGGTTGGGTGCGAACGACTGGCACAGCGTGCAGGAGTAGAAGACGTCCACGCTCTCGTCGGTCATCCCCGCGATGCGCGCGTCGCGATCGTCGTAGGCGTGCTTGGCCTCCTGCAGCAGCGCCTTGACCTTGGCGTCGTCGGAAATGATCTTGACCTGCACCTTGTCCACAATCTTGCCGTACACGTCGTGGATGCGGGCGTGGACGATCTTGCCGAAGTGCTGCAGGCGGAACCCGCTGGCAAACGCGGCCTTGCTGACCCGCACCCAGACGATGTCCCGCTGCCCCATGTGGAAAATGCCCATCGCATAGTTGATGTAATGGTGGAGCTGGCGCTCGATAATGGACTCGAAGTCCTTCTGCATCGCACGCCCGGCCACTTCCACGTAGATCGCCAACGGCAAGGACCCGCCTTCGGCAACCGTGTCGATGTCGGGTCCGACCACCTCGATCTTCCCGTCCTCGATCTCGTCCATGTTACGGGTGTGCACAAACTCGAACGCCGCCGAGTATTTGCTGCCGAACTCGCAGTGCATGTCTTCGCGCCGGACGCGCTCCCCTTCGAACGCCGCTGAGAACGGCACAGGAATGTCGATCTCGGCAACCTTGACCTTGACGCCACGGACCTCGATGCAGCGCGGCACGATGTGCTTGTGGTCCAGTTCCCGCACCACGTGCTCGTACGTGCAGATCCCGGTCGGCAGAATCTCCGGGATGTTCGTGTCCGCAATGATGGGGAAGCCCATGTTGATCGCGCCCGCGCCGGTGGCGTACTTGAAGTCGTCCACCTCACCGAGGGTCATTCCGAAGGCAAACACCCGGTTCTTGCAGTACTCCAGGCAGGCACGGGACTGGCCGGGCTTCAAACCGCCGAAGGTCATGGCGGCACGAATGGCCCAGTTCAGCGGGAAGATCGCGCTGATGGTGTCGCGGCCGTACGGGACAATGTAGGTGTCCCACCCCATCTGAACCTTGGCCTCGGCGAGCTGGTCGACAATGCTCACCCCGTTGGTCGAAGATCCGGCAAACACCATGATCTGCCGTTTCTGCAATTCGCGGACGATGTGAACCGCCGTGTCGACGTCCGGTGCCGCGCCGAGAATGGCGGCGAACCCGGGCATCCGCCCGTCCACAAGCTGAATCCCAAGCGTCCGCAGAATGGTGTCGGAGAAGAACCCGTTGCAGCCCGGTTGCGGTTCCTGGGCATACAGGTACCTGAAAACCGTGATGATTTCCTCGGCCAGCAAGGTGGCGATCCCCGCGTCCAGAGTCGTCCCCAGATAGGGGAACCACAGACGGTCGGGCGGCACGTTGCCCAACAACTCCCGGGCGTGCGCCAGCACGGGTTTGATCTGCCCCAGCTTCTCGATGTTCACCCCCAGCAAAGCATGAGCCATGGGCAGGTAGTAGGCCGTGTCGGGGTAACCGACGTCGATGCTCTCGCCCTTTTCCTCACGGACCTTCTCAAACATGGCTTCCGCCTGGGCAACGATTTCCCGCGCGCCGCGGATTGCCGCACTCGCTATGATCTTTGACATTGCTGACTCCTTGTTGCGTCCTGGGCCGGTCGAGGACTTTCCGTCGTGCACACTACGGACGGACGCCGCCGCAGCCTTTCTTGCCAGGTTCCGAGATCTGCGCCGCGGCCGTACTCACTGCCGCTGCGGGCTCCGGCGATTCCTCGTCGAGAAACGATTTCGCGTACATCAGCGGACGCAACTTCAGGGCCTTCCGCTTCTTGTCCATGTGACGCATCATCAACTGCGCCGCCTTGACGGGGTCTTCCTCGAAGCTGAACTTCCCGCCCACGATGTCCTCCAAGCCTTCCGTCAGAAGCTGGGTCAGTTCCGGACTGCCCAAGACCTTCATCGCCGGGCTGTAGTTCACATAGGCGCCCGACGCGACGCAGTAGAACCCGATTGCGATGGCTTTCTCGCACATGGCCTCCGGCGCCGCGCCCGCGATCGGCAGGTCAGAAAGCTTGTCGCCCAGTCCGCCCTCACGGCTCATCTCGCACAACGCCACCAGAATGCGGCTGTTGTCCACACAGGAGCCCAAGTGCAGCACCGGCGGAAGCCCGACGGCTTCGCAAATCTCTCGCAACCCCTGCCCGGCGTACTCCGCCGCGGCCTCGGGTTGCAGCAGTCCGTACTTGGCGCAGGCGGTGGCCGCGCACCCGGTCATCACCACCAGCACGTCGTTCTTCAGCAGCTCCTTGACCATTTTGAGGTGGCTGTCGTCCTGGACTTTTCGCACATTGTTGCAGCCGATGACCGCCGCCACACCCCGCAACCGGCCACTGATGATGCCGTCGTTCAGCGGTCGGAACGTGGAACGGTAGCGGCCGCCGAGGTGCCAGAACGTGTTCTGGACCGTGAACCCCGCAACCAGGTCGGTCTTGTTGGGCGGAATATCCTGCCCCTTCCGGTTCGGGTAGTTCTCGACCGCGGTGCGGACGATCGACTTGGCGATGTCGTAGGCGTGTTCCTCGTCGAACTGGACGTGCGTGGCCCCGGGGATCTTGGCTTTCTTGCTGGTCGTGATCACTTTGGTGTGGAACCGGGCGGCGTGCTCGATCACCGCCGGCATGATGCACTGGACGTCGACGAGCATGACGTCGACCGCCCCGGTGGCCAGCGCCAGTTCCTGGTGCAGGAAGTTGCCCACCACAGGGGCGCCCTGACGCATCAGGATCTCGTTGGCCGTGCAACAGATCCCACCCACCAGGATCCCCTGCGCACCCTTCTGCTTCGCCAGGGCCAGCATCTCGGCATCCCGACTGGCCGCCACCACCATCTCGGACAGGGTCGGTTCGTGGCCGTGCACCACGATGTTGACGTGATCCTCCTTCAGCACCCCAAGATTCACCTGGCTGCGGACCGGCATGGGTGAGCCGAACAGAATGTCGCCAAAATCGGTGGCCAGCATGGCGCCACCCCAACCGTCTCCCAGGGAGGTGCGCAGTCCGTGCATGATCAGGTTCATGTAGTCGGCGTCGACGCCTTCGTGAGTGCGGTGCAGCGTCTCCACGATCTCGTGCTCGACTCCGACCGGGATCAACCCCAGCCGGCGCCAGTTCTTGACCGTGGCCTCGGGCGCCCGCATCGCCGGATACCGGATCTCGCCTTCCTGCTGGTTGAACTGTCCCAAGGCCAAATCAGCCAGTTCCAGGGCGATCTCCTTGACCTCGCGCTGATCCGTCTTAACGCCCCATTCCTTGGCCAGGGCCATGAGCCGGTCAACGCCCTTGATCGTGTAACCCTGGGCATCACCCTTGGCCGCCAGTTTCAAGGTCTTCACAATGTCGTGCCCGTGATCCGAATGCGCGGCCACCCCGGCTGCCACCTGGCGGATCAGCTGCCGCGCCGCAATGGTCGACGCCGTGGCCCCGCAAATCCCGCGCTTGGCGCCCTTCTCCTTGAGACTGATGCGGCACGGTCCCATGTCGCAGATCCGGCAGCACACGCCCTTGTCCCCGAACGGACACCGGGTCCCCTGCTCCACGTGCCGGTCGAACGCGGTCTCCACGCCTTGTGCCGCCAGCTTCTCGATCATGGCCAAAGCCGCCGGATCGATGCTCGCAGCCGTCTTTGCAGATTTATCCGTCATGCCTGGTCTCCTTCACGCCGCAGGGCTGCCGTCTTGTCCACCAGCAACGATGCAATCTGATCCACCGACGCCTCCGTGCCAGGGGCAGCGCGGAGGGCACCCAATTCACCTGTTTCCGACTCGCGAATCGTCTCGTCGTAGGGGATGACACCGGCCATCTCCCAACCTACCAGCGACTTTTCCAGGAATTCCCGGTCATGCTGAGAACGCACCTTGTTGCCGACCGCCAGGACGCGCTTCAGCCCCAGCTCCGTCGCCATCTGGCGGATGCGGAAAGCCGTCTCCACGCTGCGGTGCGACGGCTCCACCACCACCATCAGGAAATCGACCGACGCCACCGTCCCGCGGCTCAGATGCTCGATGCCCGCCTCCATGTCCAGGATCAGGGCACTGGAGCGATCCACGAGCAGGTGCGAGATCAGCGCCCGGACAAGGGTGTTCTCGGGGCAGTAACACCCGGCGCCACCGCGCTTGACCGCCCCAGCCACCAACACCTTCACTCCGCCGATGTCGACCGCGTACTTGGCCGGGATATCATCCACAAACGGGTTCAACCGAACCATGCCCCCCATCGACCCGGGCCTGGCCCCCGTACGCTCCTCGATCAGGTCCTTCAGTTCCACCAGGGGCCGCACGGATTCGGGATCCGGATAGCCCATGGAACCCAGGAGAGTAGGGTTCGGGTCCGAATCGATGGCGAACACCGAGTACCCCCGGGCCACCAAGGCCTTGGACAACAGCGCGGTGAATGTCGTCTTACCGACTCCACCTTTTCCTGAAACAGCCAGTTTCAATGGATGTTCGCCTTGGGTTCGGGACCCGCATTGGCAGCCGACTCGCCAGCCCCGGATGCGGCTGGAGTTTCGGCGGGGACCGCCGCATGGTCACGGTTCAGGAAGAAGTTGGCCCAGCCGGACGTGTAACGCAGTTCGGCACGGCAGGGCGGGACATAGGCCTGGCGCAGTTCCTCGATCCGACCCGCGCCCTTCAACCGTTGGTAGATCGCAATCCAGGCACACGGCTTCTCGGTCGGGTACACCTCGCACATGCCGTCACGACTGCCGCCGCACGGTCCGTTCCGCTGCTGCTTCGCGCACCGGTACATCGGACAGCGGTAGGCCGTGTCGGGCAACGCGCAGTCACCGCAGTCACGGCAGCCCAGGAACACCGACTTGACCGCGAACTCGAAGGTGTGCGTGATGCTTCCCAGCAATTTGTGCTTCTCGAGGAACCGGTACCAGGCGACCAGGATCCGGTAACCCAGCGCCTTGCGGTCGAACAGCAACCCGTGCAACAGGTTCCAGACCGAAAAGAACACCGAAGTGCACCCCGGGCTCAGCGTGGCAACCGGGTCCTTCTCCTGGCGCGTCGGCCGGTATGTGACGGGCGCCGGAAACGCATAGAACTCGTTCGGCCTGGAGAACGACACCTCCGGGATGAACGACTCCCACTGCGGCTCAAGCTCGAGCCCGTGCCGAATGATGTAGACGAAATCATCGGATTTCAGACCAAACCCGCCGATGTGGACACCGCCAAACCCCATGCCCTTGAACATGGCGACCATCTGCGCCGCGCGTTCGAGCCGCTTGCCCTTGCCCTTGTCCGGTTCGGCCGATTCCGCCTTCAACTTCGCCACCAGTTCGTCGGTCACGACGCACCCCGGCACACCCCCGCCTTGCATCACCTTCGCCGCCCCGTAACTGAGGACGTAGACGTTCCCGACCACCGGCACGTTCAGATCCCGACTCGCGAGATACCGCTTGATCTCCAGGAACTTGCGCATGTCATACCCGAGCTGGGGAATGATGAAGTCCGCCCCCGCCCGAACCTTCTTCTCCAGCTTGAAGAACTGGAGCATCAGTTCCTCTTCCGTCAGCTTGAACGGGGAAACGCCCACCCCGAGCAGAAAATCCGTGGCCGGCAACGATGCCGTGGTGCCCGGCTTCTTCCCGGGAACCTTGATGCCGGCGTTCATCTCTTTGAGGTACTTGACGGCTTGGACGGCGTCCAGATCGAAAACCCCCGCGGAAGTTCCCTCGTAGCAGCCGTTGGACGGATAGTCGCCCGTGATGACGAGCAGGTTCTGAATCCCCATCCTGGCCAGAGCCATGGCCCGCGATTCGATCGCGTTGCGGTTCCGGTCCCGGCACGAGAAGTGGACCAGCGGCTCCCCGCCGACCTGGCGAATCTCCGCCGCCAACACGTCCGGGGAAATCGCCGGGTTGCCCCCGGGGTTGTCGGTGATGCTGACAGCGTGCACCGTCACCCCGGCCGCACCTAAGTCGCGTGCAAACTGCGCCGCGGCATCCACGGCCGGACCGCCTTTTCCGCGCCCCGGCACAAACTCACAGGTTACTGCGAAGCTGCCGTCTCGTAAAGCTTCTCGGAGCATGTTGCCTCCAAACCGTCAGACCGGAAACGGGTTTCTCACCGTGGAGTAACGCGAGGCGCTGGAACTCAGAACAACCCCCGGACCCGCCCCGTCGTCACGTCGACGTCGACCCGCCGAAACGCGGGATCCGACGCCGTGCCCGGCATGAGCTTGATGTCGCCGGCGACCGGCACCACGAAACCGGCACCCTTGTAGATCAGCACGTCCCGGATCGGCAACGTCCAACCTCGCGGCCGGCCCTTGACATCGGGCGTGTGCGACAGGCTCAGGTGCGTCTTCACCATGCACGTCCCGAGCTTGGCAATCTCCGGGTCGGCCTGGAAGGCCGCCAGCTTGCGGGCCGCCTCATCAGTGTAGGTCACGCCATCGGCGCCGTAAACCTCTTTGGCGATCAGTTCGATTCGATCCCGCAACGGCAGGCTCAGGTCATACAGGAATCGGAAGTTGTTCTTCTCGTCGCAGGCCGCCACAACAGCCTCAGCCAGTTCAACGGCGCCAGCGCCGCCCTTCAGCCAGTGCTGCGACAGCGCCACGTAAGCCCCGTTCTGCTCCGCAACACGGCGAATCAGGGCGACCTCGGCGGGCGTGTCGGTATAAAAGCTGTTGATGCACACCACCGGGCGAACGCCGCTCTTCTTCACCGTCTCAATGTGCGCGATCAGGTTCTCGCACCCCTTCTCGAGCAGGCCCAGATTCTCCTTCTTGTACGCGTCCGCCAACGGCAACCCGGGCTTGACCGCGGGACCGCCACCATGCATTTTCAACGCTCGCACCGTCGCCACCACCACCACCGCATTCGGAGTAATGCCGGAGTAACGGCACTTCAGATTCCAGAACTTCTCAAACCCGATGTCAGCCCCAAACCCGCTCTCCGTGACGTGATAGTCGGTCAGTGAGGTCGCCAGACGGTCAGCAATGATGGAACTCTGCCCGATCGCGATATTCGCAAACGGACCGGCGTGGACCAGCACCGGCTGGCCTTCAATCGTCTGCATCAGAGTCGGGTTCAGCGCCTCTAGCATCCACGCCGTCATCGCCCCGTCAACCTGCAGGTCCGCCGTCGTCACCGCCTTGCCCGAGCGGCTGTAGGCCACCACCATCCGCCCGATGCGCTCGCGCATGTCCTTCAAGTCCCGCGTAATCGCCAGAATCGCCATCAATTCACTGGAGACGGTGATGGCAAACCCGGACTCCATCTCAAACCCGTCCATCTTGCTGCCGCGGCCGATGATGATGTTGCGCAGGGCCTGAGCACAGAAGTCAATCACCCATCGGATCTCGACCCGCTTCGGATCGATGTCCAACCGCTTCATGTTGCTCTTCGCCAGCCGTGCATCGTCGTAGTTCGCTTCGTGCTGCATCCGCGCGGTCAGCGCCACCATCGCCAGGTTGTGGGCGTTGGTGATGCAGTCGATGTCACCCGTCAGGCGGATCGAGAACGGAGTCAGCGGAATACACTGCGCCAAACCGCCGCCCGCAGCCGAACCCTTGACGTTGAACGTCGGACCGCCGCTGGGCTGCCGGATCGCGCCGGAAACGCGCTTGCCGATGTGACCGAGGCCCTCAACCAACCCCATGGTCGTCGTGGTCTTGCCTTCGCCCAACGGCGTCGGCGTGATCGCCGTGACGTCAATGTACTTGCCAGCCGTTGTCTGCCCCACTCGCGCCAGAACCTGCTGGTAGTCAACCTTGGCCAAAGACCGCCCCATCGGAATCAACTCGTCCTCACGGATGCCCAGATCGCCCGCAATGTCCCGCAAAGGCCGCATCGACTCCTCAGCCGCTGCCGCGATCTGCCAGTCTTCGTGCTTGGTCGGGTCAAGTCTGATGGTTGCCATGGAGATGCTTCCTTGTCGGAGTTCCTAATACACTTGGGAACACGTCACGAACACATCATTGCCACGTTGTGTAACCCATGCCATTCTGCCATGCCTTCATCCAGCCTGAGCCCCAAGCTCACCCCACATCGCCGCAACTCTTTGGCTGAAGGTGACCTGAAAAACTGGCACTACCACATTGTGGCGCTATGCTGTACATATAAACTACCACATTGTGGTTGTCAAGGGCTCCAGGCAGATGTATAGTGAAAAAATATGGGGGGGGCGGCATACCGGGGTCCGTATCCCCCCCCTGCCAATGGGGGTGTTCAAGAGCGAAAAGATGGGGTGGAAATACCGCAAACTCTCAGGTGAATGGCCTGAATGGGCTCAACGCTGAAGCAAAAGCTTTGCGGGGTCAGGTGAAGCACCATGGGCTGCAAACTCGATGGCAGCCTTGAATCGGTCGATCATAACCATCAACCGTCTTCCGCCTTCAGGCCAGTAGCCAGGCGACATGGCGAATCCGACAACTTGCGGGAGAGCAAGAGCGTGGCCGATCAAGAGACCAACGGCGATCCCTGTTCCCTTTCCCGGGCTGAACTGATCCGCAAGACTCGGCGAGAGTTCGGCGTAACCCAAGCTCGGTTGGCGGCGGCTCTGGGCACGTCCGCAAAAGCGATCCAGAGTTACGAACAAGGCTGGCGGAATGTCCCGACCCGGGTTCTGCTGCAGTTGTTCGTGCTGATGGCCGTTCACCGTCGCCGCCAGGTCGACACCGTCCCCTGCTGGGAAATCCGGGGCTGCCCGCCTGCGGAACGAGCCAGTTGCCCCAGTCACACCATCGGGAACGGCCAATTCTGCTGGCTCGTGTCCGCGGGGTCCCGTTGCGTGCCCAAGGACAAAGACTCGGCCGGATCCGACCGTACCGATGAACTTCTGCCCTGCATGGGGTGTGCCGTAATCCGGCGGCTGCTCCAGACGACCCCGCTTGGCCCGCAACCCAACAACTCGGGAAAGAACGACACGTTGACGGCCGCCGCCCCAGGAACGCCGACCGGCAAGACGACGGGCTGAGGTCTCTCTTATGTGACTCAGGGAGGATTCCCCCATGCCGTTCCGCCCCTGCCCGGGAAGCCGCGCCTTCGCGCAACCGCACCCCGACGTCGTGCGCTGCCCGCAATGCAGCAAGGATGTAGAAATCTGGAGTGACGAGGCGACCGGGCAATGCCGTGCCTGCGGCCGAGTCGTGATTCGGACCGAAACCCAGTCGTGCGTCGACTGGTGCCGCTTTGCCAAGGACTGCCTCGGCGAGCAGAAGTTCCGAGAGTACGGCCAGATGAAGGCGACCTGGCGCAAAGCCGTGCTGCTCGAACACCTGGAGGCGAAGCTTGGGGCGGACAACCCCACCCTGGCTTCAAGCCGTGAAGTCCTGCGCTATGCCGAGGCGATCTGCTCGCGGGAGGAAGCCGCCGATCCGAACCTGGTCGTCGCCGCCGCCCTCCTCCTGGCCATCGCGCCCCCGGCGCAACCGGCAGCCACGCCTGCACCGGCCGGCCCCGACGTCAACCCTCCGGCCTTGGACGCGGTTCGGGCCGTCCTGCACGAACTGGACTATCCGGAAGCGTTCGCATCCTGCGTCTGCAAGGTTCTGGCCTGCGTCCATTCGGGCCTGACCGCGGACGATGCCAAGTCACCCATGGAGAGCCGCGTCATCCTCGACGCCCTCCTCCTGGCGCAGCACGAGAAAAGCCTCGGCCGCAGTGACGCTCTGCCCGCGCGCGAAGTCGCGGCCAAGTGCCTCACCGATCCAGGACGGGCCGTCGCCATGGAAATGCGCCGCCTGACCCCGCCGGCCTGAGTGCTCCTGCCGCGGCGTGGTGCGCCGCCTTGCCTCTGTCACCAGCATCGGTTGACGGGGTCGGAATGAGGCGGGCTAAGGTTTTCGTCCCGGCCGACGGGACATAGGATCCGGAACGGTTACAGTGAGGGTGTAAAGGAGGCAGCCCATGCACGAGGAACGAACATCCCGACGGGACTTCGTGAAACGGATGGCCGTGACAGCCACGACCGCCGCACCATTCGTCGGTACCGCTCTGACGGTGAACGCCGAGACGGAGGACCGGGGCACCGGAAAACCGCGCCTCTATCACGAGACCGAGGAGTGGCGGAAGTACTACGATACGCTCAAGTAGGAAGGGGCGCAAGATGATGAAAAGCCCATCGATAAGCCGGCGTGACTCGCTCAAATTCCTTGCCGGCGGAGCCGGGCTCGGACTCCTCGGGATCGGTACGCCCGGGGTGGTCAGGAAGCTCGCGGCAGAGGAGCAGAGGACGCCGTATCCCGACTCCACGACGGTGAGGACGATCTGCAACAGTTGCTCGGTCGGGTGCGGCATCGTTGCCGAAGTGTCGAAGGGGGTGTGGGTCCGGCAGGACGCGGCTCTGGATCACCCCGTTTCCCAGGGGGGGCTCTGCTCCAAGGGCGCGAGCGCCATCGAGACGGTGCGGAGCGAGAAACGGTTGAAGTTCCCGATGAAGAAGCAGGGCGGGGTATGGAAGCGGACGAGTTGGGAAGAGGCGATGAGCGAGATATCGCAGCAGCTCCTCGATATCCGCAAAGAGAGCGGGCCCGACGCGCTGATGGTGATGGGCACGGCCAAAGTCTCGACGGAGATGGCTTACCTGCAGAGGAAGTTCGCCGCATTCTGGGGCACGAACAACATCGATCACCAGGCCAGGATCTGCCACTCGACGACCGTCGCGGGTGTCGCCAATACCTGGGGCTACGGCGCGATGACGAACACCATCAACGACATTCGACGGTCGAAGCTGGTGTTCTTCATCGGGTCAAACGCAGCCTTGGCGCACCCGGTCGCGATGCAGCACATCCTGCACGCGAAGGACGAGAACGGCGCGAAACTCATCTGTGTGGATCCACGTTTCTCGATGACCGCGGCGAAGTGCGACGAGTACGTACGAATAAGGTCCGGGACCGACGTGGCCTTCATCATGGGCCTCCTCAATATCATCTTCGAGAAGGGGTGGGAAGACAAGGAGTTCATCGCGGCACGGACGTACGGCCTGGATGACGTGAGGAAGGTCGCCGCCGACTACACTCCCGCCGTCGTGGAGGACGTTACCGGGGTCGCACCGGAACAACTCGAGAAGGTCGCCCGCATGCTCGTGACGCACAAGCCGGGGACCGTCATCTGGTGCACGGGCGGCACGCAGCATCACATCGGGAGCTCGAACACGCGCGCCTACAGCATCCTGCAGCTCGTCCTCGGCAACATGGGCAAGTCGGGCGGCGGCTGCAACATCTTCCGGGGGCACGACAACGTCCAGGGCGCCTCCGACATGTGCGTTCTTTCGGACAACCTGCCGGCATACTACGGCCTGAGCGAGGCCGCCTGGCAGCACTGGTGCAGAGTCTGGGATGTCGATTACGAGTGGATCAAGAGCCGGTTTGACTCGCCCGAGATCATGACCAAGCCCGGGTTCACCGTGGCGCGGTGGTACGAGGGAGTCCTCGAGGAACCGGCGAAACTCGACCAGAGGACCAACCTCAAGGCCGTGCTCTTCTGGGGCCACTCCTGCAACGCGATCTCCATGTTCCACCGGGTCAAGGAGGCGCTCGACAAGATCCCTCTCATCGTGGTGATCGACCCGTTCGCGACGGCCGTTGCCGCCCACGCGGACAGGCCGGACGGCGTCTACCTGCTGCCCGCGACCAGCCAGTTCGAGACCTGCGGCAGCATCACGACGAGCTATCGTTCCATTCAGTGGCGCTACAAAGTAGCCGACCCGGTGTACGAGTCCCGGACCGACTACGACATCTGCATGGACTTTGCCAAGAGGCTGGGGTTCCACGGCGAGTTCACGAAGAACATAAAGACGATCCCCGACGACGTGACGCGCGAGATCAACCGGGGCGCGTGGACGATCGGCTACACGGGGCAGACGCCGGAGCGGATCCGGTCGCACACGGACAACTGGGGCGCGTTCGACGCCGAGGACCTCAAGGCGCGGGATGACAGTCCGTTCAAGGGTGAGTACTACGGCCTGCCGTGGCCGTGCTGGACCCCCGAGCACCCCGGCACGCCCATCCTCTACGACGTCTCGAGGCCCGTCGCCGAGGGCGGACTGCCCTTCCGCAACCGTTTCGGCGTCGAGCACAACGGCGTCTCTCTGCTGGCGGCAAAGGGGTCGACCAACCCCGGTTCAAAGGTCGACGGCGGCTACGCGGAATTCACGAGCAAGTCCTTCGAGGAACTCGGCATTCCTCTGACGGACGAGGAGAAGAAGGCCATCGAAGGCCGCAATTGGAAGACCGATCTGACGGGCACAATCGTGAGGAAGGCGATCGAAAACGGCATGGCGCCCTTCGGGAACGCGCGTGCGCGCGGTATCGTGTGGAACTGGCTGGACCCCGTGCCGGTCCACCGCGAACCGCTGCACACCCCACGGCCAGACCTCCTCGCGAGATTCCCGACCTACGAGGACCAGGCGCACCACTTCCGGCTGTCGACACGCTACAAGAGCGAGCAGCGCTCCGACTGGGCAAAGGACTATCCGATCGTCCTCATCACCGGCCAGATGGTCGAGTCCGCGGGCGGCGGCTCGAGAACGCGATCAAACCGGTACCTCGCCGAGTACCACCCGGAGATGTTCGCGGATCTGAATGCGCTCACCGCCCAGGAGTACGGCCTGAAGACCGGGGACGTCATGTGGGTCGAGAGCCCGAACGGCGGGCGGGCGAGAGTCAAGGCAAAGATCTCCGCCCGGGTCAGCAAGGGCGTCATATTCCTCCCGTACAGTTTTGCGGGGGAGATGGACGGGCAATCCAAAGCCGCAGGCTACCCGGAAGGCACCGTGCCCTACATCCTGGGCGAGCCCGGAAATCTTGTCACCAATTACGGCTATGACATCATGACCCAGATGCAGGAGACGAAGACCGGCCTCTGCCGGATCCGCAAGGCATAGGGAGCGAGCCATGACCCAGATGATCCATATCTGCGACGAGGGAAGATGTATTTCCTGCCTCGGTTGCGTCATCGCCTGCAAGGCCGGCCATGGTGTCGCGCCGGGGCTTTCGCGCCGCAAGGTCGTCACGTTCGACGACGGCACTCCCCGGGAGCGGAGTGTTTCGGTCGCCTGCAGGCACTGCGAGGAACCCGCCTGCCTCCCCGTCTGCCCCGTGAAGGCCATCACCAAACGTCCCGACGGCATCGTTCAGACGAACAAGGAGAAGTGCATCTCCTGCAAGCGATGCCTGAAGGCATGCCCGTTCGGGGTCCCGACGTTCGTCAAAGACGAGAACGGGAAGTGGAGCCCGCAGGAAAAGTGCACGTTCTGCGCGGGCGGCCCGGACGTGGAGCCGTTCTCCGAAAAGGAGATGAAGCTCTACGGCCAGAACCGGCTTGCCGCGGGGAAACCGCCACTCTGCGCCGCAATGTGCGCAACCAAGGCGCTCCTGTCCGGGGACGCCGCCGTCGTCACGGAGATCTACGAGAAGCGGGTCGCGCGCCGCAAGAGCGCGGCTGAGAAACCATAGCGGGAAGCAGCATGGCGAATGGCTTGCAGGGAAAGCCCCCCCACGAGAGCGCCGCTTGCCCCAACCGCGACGCCCATGAGGCGCCCTTCCCCGGGCGTGGCGTTGACCTCCGGGCAAGGTACTTCTTCTACGATCTCTTCCTGTCCATGACGGTGAGCGAGCCCACCGACGAGGCCGTTGCCGCGTGGCGCCGCGGACTCGAGGCGGTGCGCATTGCGGAACCAGAGAGCGCCTTTGGCCGGTCGGCGGAGCAGCTCGTGCGTCTCCTCGACGCCGAGGACGCGGGCGCGAGAGTGCGGTCCGAGTTCAACCGGATATTCTGCGACCCGGTCGGGCGGACGGTCTCGCTCCTTGCCTCGAGCTATGTGGACGGTAGGCCCTTCGGCAGGTACCTGGTGCGGTTGCGGACATTTCTGGAGGATACTCCGTTCGAAAAGGAAGAGGGCTACGCGGAGACGGAAGACAGCCTTCCCTTCCACCTCGATCTCATGCGCTGCTTCATCCGGGAGGAACTGGCGGCATCGTCACCCGCGGAGCGGAAGAAGTGGCAGGGATTCCAGAAGGAATTCCTCCTCGCCTACCTCGCCGCATGGATTCCGGACTGCATTGCCGAGCTGACGCAGCGGGAGGCTGAGCCTTTCTACCGCGAGGCTGCCGCCCTGATGGCGGTGTTCTTCCGGGAAGAGCAGGCGGCATGCGGCTGAAGCCGCGCGTCTCGGCGACGGAACTCATCTCTTGGGTCTTTACTCCCGCAGACTCGCGCCCGGGGCTGACCGAATGTCGTCCCCTGCCGGGCTTCCGCGGCTTGCACCGCCGCCTGATTGTCCTGTCGGTGCCGACTTTGCGGGGTGGTGTGTGCCCAGGCATACCTCTTGCAGGCAGCACCGCGGGCGGCCCCCGCCCGCGGAGGACCGCCCGGGGGGCCTGCCTATCAAGCTAACGATGCCGGCGGTTGTCGCTACCGTGGATCGACGCTCTGAGGAAGTAGTGCATGGCTCCAGCCTTGCACTCTCCCGCCCAGGGTGAAAGCCGTGGCGCGGATCGGGAACGGTACAGCAAGGCTGGAGCCATGCTGCTACTTTGCGGAGCACCCTCTTGCGGTACATGCGCAAGCCACCGCCGTTAGCTTGATAGCTATACGGGGGGCCGGGCGGGGTACTGCAGACATGTCCATCAGCTACTCGGAGCGGGCCAGGGGCCGCGGCAGGGCGGCCCCTGTCAGTTACTCGCCCGCTTCCGAGACTTCTTGCCACCCGGGGGAGTCCCGGCGCCAGCGCTGGAGTTGCGAAGGTGCTCGGGGACGTGGACGTTGCGGACGAGCGCATCGAACCCCTCGCGCTCGCGGATGAGGAAGTGCTGATCGCCGCGCACCAGGACTTCGGCCGGCTTCAGCCGTCCGTTGTACTGGTAACTCATGGCGTAGCCGTAGGCGCCGGCATTCTCAACCACAATGATGTCGCCCTCCGCGATGCCCGCGGGCAACGGCCGGTCCTTGACCCAGAAATCCGTGTTCTCGCAGACCTGACCGCACAACCCGACGGGCTGGCGCGGCTCGCTCTCACGCCCGTCCACGTAAATGTGGTGATATGCCCCGTACATAGCGGGCCGGGCCAGCGTATTCATGTTCACATCCGTGCCGATGATGCGCTTGTAGCTGTCTTTGATCGCATGCACGCGGCCCACAATGAATCCGGCGTCGCCGACGAAATACCGCGCCGGTTCCATCATCAGACGTGGCGGCTTCAGGTTGTACTCCGCGATCTTCTCCTGGAAGATCGCCGCCACCATGTCGGCAGCGGCATCGATGTCCAGGGTCGCGTCACCCGGCTTGTAGGGGATGCCAAGACCGCCGCCGAGGTCGATGAACTCGAAATTGATTTGCAGCTCACGGCCAACCTTGCCGATGATGTCCATCAGTAACCGGGTGATAAACCTGAAATACTCCGGGTCGCGAATGCAGGAACCGGGCATCATGTGCGCGCCGAAGCGCGTGATTCCCGCGGCCTTGGCGGCACGGTAGGCGTCCATGACCTGGTCAGGGTGAACACCGAACTTGGCTCCCGGGCCAGCGTTGGTGACGAAATCCCCCACTTCGCTCTGGCCGTAACCTGGGTTGACGCGGAACGACAGAAACTTCGGTTTGCCGAACTTCAGGACGCGCGGCAGCAGTGCCGGGTCGTCCAGGTTGAAGATCACACCGCTTTCCAACCCCTGCCGGATGTCGTCATCCGAGAGAAAATTGCCGCTGAACATGACGTCTTCGCCGCCCAGGCCAAGTTCGCGGGCGAGCAGGATTTCGTTGACACTGGCCGCGTCAATGCCAGCGCCCTCTTGCCGCAGAATGTGCGCCACGGCCAGGTTGTTGCAGGCCTTGATGGCGTAGAAGAAACGGAAGTCCTTGTAAGCTCTACGGAACGCGCGCAGGGCGCGCCGGAAGTTGTCGCGGATGCGGTTCTCTTCGTACACGTACGTCGGAGTGCCGTACGTCTCCGCAATCACGCGCGCCGGGACATCCTCAATGAAGATCGCCTGGTTCTCGATTCGCATGCTCACACTCCAGTTGCTTCGTGGTTGTCAGTCGGGGTTGCCGGGGGCAATGCCCCAAACGGACACAACGGACCCATCGGACGGATCCCGCCGCCTGCCTCCTCGCCTCACACCTTCCTCCCCCGCTCCATGCTCCGTGCTCCGTGCTCCGAGCTCCGCGCTCATATGTCGTGCACGAAAAGTCCGTCGCACAACTTCGGCTCAAACCACGTCGACTTGGGCGGCATGATGGCGCCCGCGTCGGCGATCGCCATCAACTGCTCCACCGTCGTGGGGGACATGGAGAATGCCACGGCCGCCTCGCCCGCGTCCACCCTGCTCTGCAGCACGCCCGTGCCGCGGACGCCGCCCATGAAGTCGATGCGAGGGTTGACGCGCGGATCCGTGATGTCCAGGATCGGTCCGAGCACGTGGTTCTGCAGCAGACTCACATCCAACGCCTCGACCGGCGAGAGGTCCGTCACGTCGCCCGTCCACCGCAGGCAGTACCACTGCCCGGGCAGGTAGAGGTGTACACTCCGCGGCGTCTTGGGTGCCGGGTCACCTGTACAGCTGACCTCGAAACGCTCGCCGACACGACGCAGGAACTCCTCCGGCGTCAGGCCGTTCAAGTCCTTCACCAGTCGGTTGTAAGGCAGGATCCGCAGGTGACTGGCCGGGAAAATCACGGCCAGAAACCGGTTGTACTCTTCGTTGCCCGTGTGCGACGGGTTCTCGGCGCGGCACCGGTCTCGGACGCGGCTGGCGCTCGCGGCCCGGTGGTGGCCGTCGGCGATGTACAGACACGGAACGTCCCGAAACGCCGCCACCACCGCGGGAGTCGCGGATTCCGGTACGCGCCAGCCAGTATGCCGTACGGGCCCAACGGTGAAATCGAACAACGGCGTCTCTGCCATCGTCTTGCGGACCAGCGTCTCCACGTCGGCACTGTCCCGGTGCAGAAGAAATACCGGCCCGGTCTGAGAGCGCAGCGTCAGAATGTGCCGCGTGCGGTCGTCTTCCTTGTCCTTTCGCGTCAACTCGTGCTTCTTGATGCCGCCGGCGTCATACTCGTCAACCGACGCCGCGGCGACCAGACCCGTCTGCCGCCGGCCGTCCATCTCCAGCGAATAGACGTAAAAGCGGGGTTCGGCATCCTGGCTCAGCGGCGCGTCCCGCCGCAATAGGTCATAGTTTGCCTTGGCCTTCTCGTAAACACCCTCGCTGTAAGGGTCGGTGCCTTCCGGCATCTCGATTTCAGCACGTCCAATCCGCAGAAACCCCCACGAGTTCGCCGCGATCAGCAGCGCCGCCTCGGCGGCAGACACCACGTCGTAAGGGGGGTTCGCCACCTGCGCGGCCAAGTGCGACGGCGGCATGACAGCTCGGAAGGGAAAGACCTCAGACATGGCAACTCCCAATCTGGCCTGGCAGTGCCGTCTTGCCGAATCCGGCGCGACGCACGACGCGACCCTGACGGTTCGCAACCGACGGATCACCGCCGTCACCGGCGCACCCGGGACCTCTACGGTCCTGCGGCCAAAACGTGCGATTACGCACCGCCTCAAATGCACCCAGAGAGACACCCACAGCCAGGCTCTGCCCCGGCGCGCCCGAACGACACCAAGACCTCGTCACTTTGGGGCTTGCTTGCGGATTCCGCAGGCGGCCAGGTGCATCATATAGTGGTCCAGCAGCACGATGGCCATGAATGCCTCCGCCACCGGCCACACGCGCGAGACGATCGTCGGGTCACGTCGTGTCACCGCCGCCAAATCGCAATTGGTCAGCGACACCTTGTCGATCGTCTTCTGCGGACGCGCAATGGTCGGCGTCGGCTTGACCGCCAAGCGAACCACAATCTCCTGGCCGGTTGTCAACCCGCCCGTTATGCCACCGGCCTGGTTACTGCCGAAGACCACCTTGCCATCCTTGACCGTCATCTGATCGTTGCAGACACTGCCCGTCATGTCCTTGACCTGCAACCCGGCCCCGATCTCGACCGCCTTCACCGTGCCGATCGACATCATCCGCCCCAGTTCCCCGTCCAGTTTGTCGAACACCGGTTCGCCCAGCCCCGCGGGAACGCCGGTGGCGATGGCCTCAACAACTCCGCCGCTGGAGTCGCCGCTGTCACGGATGGCGATGATCCGCTCGTGCATCGCCCGGGCCGCCTCCAGATCCGGGCAGTTCAGCAACGGGTGCAGGCCCTGCTCGGTCAACGCGGCTTCCTCGTCCTTCTTCAAGGGCTTCTGCGTGATATCCGGGACCTGTTTCTCAATCTCGGCCAGGATGGCCATCTTCTGCAGCAACCGCATTCCAGGCTTGATGAGGCCCTTCTTGTAGACAAGGTTGTAGATCGGGTCGCGTTCCGTGCGAAAGTCCTTGAACGCGGTCACCTTCCGCTGGATCGTGGCCGAGTCCATGTCGGGCATGCGCACGCCGGCCGCTTCCTTGACGTAGGCAAACACCGAAATCCCGTGCTCGGCCAGGACCCGTTTCGCCACCGCACCGGCGGCGCACAGGGTCGAGGTGTATCGCCCACTGAAGAACCCGGCCCCGATCGAATCGTCCCAGGACCCGTACTTCTGGTAGGACGCATACGACGCGTGCCCCGGCCGCGGAGTCCGGTTTGTGGTCCGATACTGCTCGACGTGCTCCATGTGCCGGTCCAGGTTCGGAATCAGAATCACCAACGGCGTGCCGTTCGTGTAGCCTTCGTTCTTGAACCCAACCATGGTGTCAGCGGCGTTCACGCCGCTGTAGATAACCGGAATATCAGGTTCGCGACGCGGCGAGGACAACTCGCCCTGGCCGGGCTTGCGCTGCAGCAACTCGGCGTAGATGTCACGCTCGTCGAGCAACAGGCCGGGAGGCACGCCTTGAACATGCGTCGTGAGCCCTTCCTGGTAGGACCCTCCGGCGACGGTGACCTGAAACAGCCGGCCGTAACTGCAACCCAGCATTTTCCGTCCTCTCCTTCGTCTCGTCCGCGCCGGCCACCGCCCGCGCATCACCCCAGTGTCATCGTGCTCCCACCTTCTGGTGGCCTTCAGCCGCATAATGTAACACCGCCCGCAGCTCCAGCCACCACACGGCATGGCTTTTGCCCAGCGCACCCGTCCGCCAGGGCTGTTTCAAGATCTGGCGCCGCGTCTCGGAAGGCCACGCCTCCGCGCGCACCAAGTAGGGGCGGCCTGTCCTCAGGCCGCCCCCCACCCCGGCGTGGGACACGCCGGGGGTACTCACCGCACGCGACAGTCACGAATCTTGAAACAGCCCTGCCCGTCCGCCGCAAGCCGTTGACTTCGCGGCCCCCACTGATACCTTAGGGGCTGAGGGAGAAATCCCGCCCGCCACAGTCCGGTGCGGAGTTCGCACCCGCGGGCCTGCGTCAAGAGGGTCATCCCCAAGGAGCTTTTCAGCATGAAAGTCGGGATCAGTCAGTTGGTCGCCCCACGCGAATGGTCGATGGAGCAGTTCCTGAAAGAAGCTAAGAACGCCGGGTACGAAGCCGTCGAACTGGCCTGCCGTGACGACGGCGACCTCACGCCGGACACGCCCAAAGAGAAGCTCGAGCAGATCAAGAGCACCGCCGCCGGGTTGGGCCTCGGCCTGTCGTCCATGTGCCACTCGCACTCCAGCGGCAAGTCGAACCTGCTCGCCGCCGACGAGAAACAGAAGTTCGGCATCGAGCGCACCACGAAGGCCGTCCAGGTCGCAGCGGCCCTCGGCATCCCGTGGACCCTGCACACCCTCGGCACGTTCAACGCCGACCTGTACTACGACGATGCCTACAAGAACGCCAAGAAAGCCATGAAGACGCTCGCCAAGACATGCGAGAAGGTCAACGTCGGCATTGCCATCGAATTCGTCTGGAACGGGTTCCTGTTCAGCCCCATGGAGATGAAACGCTTCTGCGACGACGTCGGCAGCCCGAAAATCGGCTTCTTCTTCGACCCCGGCAACATGGCCGTTTTCCAGTTCCCGCAGCACTGGGTCCGCATCGTCGGCCAGCACGTGAAACGCGTGCACCTGAAGGATTGGAAAGGCCGGGCGCTCAACGGCTCCTGGACACCCCTGCTGCAAGGCGAAGTGAACTTCCCCGCCGTCATGGCCGAACTGCGCAAGATCGGCTACGATGACGCGCTGCTCAGCGAAGTGCCCGCATCCCTGGCGCCACTGCCCGACACCGTCGCCGCCATCCGCAAAATCATGGCGATGTGACGCGCGACAGCAGTGCGACGCACTCCAGGGGCGCCGGCGAAACGCCGGCGCCCCGATTCGTTCTGGCCAGTGGCTCGGCGCGTCCCGCGCCGAAACGGAGTACTCGGGCCGGTCTTGTCCGGCGACATGTCCGCCATAGCCAGAGCGACGGCGGAAGCTGCCTGGGCGAAGACGGATCCCCGGCCGAGGGCCTCGGTCCGGGGCGGCCCCGCGCACCTTGCTGCGGTCCCGGAGGTCCCGCGCCACTGCCGTTCCCCGCGCTCTACGGCGCGGACAGTCCCCTACCTCACCCCGTTGCGGAACGCGCCCGGCGGCGTGCCCATGACCTGCCGGAACTGCCGAGAGAAGCTGTAGATGTCCGCATACCCGAGCGCAAACGCCGCTTCCTTGACGCTGAGATGTTCCTCGCGCAACAACTGGCAGGCGCGCTCGACACGGCGCCGAATCCGGTACGCACCCGGCGCCACGCCGACACGCTCCCGAAATACCTTGCGGAACCGCTCGTAACTCATTCCGAACGAACCGGCAAGCGCGGGCAGGACCGAACGTTCTTCGACATTCTCGCCCAGCAGGTCACAGGCGGCCTGCACCAGTTCGGCGTGCGGGTCCGGAGCGCGTGCCGCCGCATCCAACGCGTACATCGACACCACCAACTCGTGCGCCCGCAGCAGCGTCCGCGGCGAGACCTGCCCCGAGCCCTGAGCCAGCTCCGCGAGAATCGCTTCAAACTGCTCAACCAACGACAGGTGTAACCCGGGCCACAGCAGTGGCCGCGCCGCGTCCATGGTCCCGAACCGCACCAACGTCTCAAACACGTCGCGGTGCAACACGACGAAACACTCGGTCCACTGCCCGTCCGGCTCCTGAATCGTGGAGTGACACCGCCCCGGCAACCGCTGCGCCACACACCCGGCCGTCATCCGGTGCGCATGTCCGTCCCAGTCGATGTAGGTCCCCGACCCGCGCAGCACATATACGGCCACGTACGGCTCGGACACGCTGTCGCGAATGGCGCCCTCCAGGGTCGGCTTCAACAGGAACCCACACCCCGACACGCTCACCGCACCGCCGACGCCCAGCGTCCGGTAGGCGACCCGACGCCGAAACGTCGACTCCGGAAATCCAGCGTCCTTGACCATATCCGTCCCATTCTCTTCACCGTCGCTCGTCGCTATCGCCGATCGATGGCCAACACCGTACAGGCGCAACGTCGGCGGGGCCGGCAGTTGAACAGAGTACCTTCTCGACCAAATCAGACAAATGAGTAACCATTTCAGCCATTGCCGGAAGCAACATACTGCGTGTATTGTCTAGGGCAATGTAGTTTTTCGAATGCGACCATTTTCCCCAAATGTGAGTTAGTGAGTGTTCAGGGTTCAGGGTTCAGGGTTCCCCCCCCCGCCCGACACCCGACACCCCAACCCGGTATCCCCCCCGCAGATCGCGGGTGACACCAAAGCGAAAGGATGGAGAAGGAACCATGGCGACCCTCTCAGCATGCGTCGAGATGTTCTGGAACAAGGAACCGGTGGACGCGCGGATTCGGCACGCTGCCGATGTCGGTTTCAAGTACGTCGAGTTCTGGGGTTGGAAGAACAAGGACCTGGACGCCATTGCCAAGGCGACGAAGGAGACCGGCGTCCGTCTCGCGACGTTCTGCATGGAAGCAGACAAGCGCCTCGTCGAACCGGATGCGGCCCAGGCGCTCAAGGACGGCCTGACGCAGAGCATTGCCGCCGCGCGCAAACTCAACGTCGACCGGCTGATCCTGACCACAGGCAATGAGCGCAAGGCCGAGACGTACGAGATCACGCGCCGCACGGTGGTCCGCAACCTCAAGGCGATCGCGCCGATCCTCGAGAAAGAGAAAATGACCCTGGTGCTCGAGCCCCTGAACCCGATCGTCAACCACCTCGGCTACTGGCTGACCAAGATGAGCGAAGCCGCGGACATCTGCTACGAGGTCGACAGCCCGTACGTGAAGATCCTCATGGACATCTATCACCAGCAGGTGACCGAGGGCAATGTCATCGCGAACCTGCGCCAGTACACATCGCTGATCGGGCACTACCACACCGCCGGCGTCCCCGGCCGCCACGAACTGGCGGGCGGCGAACTGGATTACCGCTCCATCTTCAAGGCCATCGACGAGACCGGCTACAAGCACTGCGTCGGTCTGGAGTTCAGCCCGACCATGGACGTTGCCGCCGCCCTGAAACAGGCCCTCGACCTGGCCAAGTAACGGCGCCCGGTGATCCGGGTCCCGTCCGTTTGGTCCGTTTCGTCCGTTTGGTCCGTTCTGTCTGATAGGCCCTCGATACCCGACACCTGGCTCCCCGCAAACCGAACACTGAACACCCACGCAGGAGGATCTGAACCATGGCAGTGAAAGTTGCATTCATCGGTTCCGGCGGCATTGCGAATTCGCACCTCAACGCTCTGAAGAAGGTCCCGGACACGCAGATCGTCGGACTGTGCGATGTCGACGAGGCGAAGTTGGCCGCGAAGCAGAAGGAATTCGGCGGCGACATCTTCACCGACCCGGACCGCATGCTGGCGACGACGAAGCCGGACACCGTTTACATCTGCCTGCCGCCGTTCGCGCACGGCGCGGCCGAAATGGCGTGCATCAAGCACAAGGTTCCGTTCATCGTCGAGAAGCCGCTCACCAACGACATGGCGCTGGCCAGGAAAGTTGCCGCGGGAGTGAAGAAGGCCGGCATCATGGCGGCAACCGCATACATGACCCGGTATCGCCGCAGCGTGGCTCGGGCGCGCGAACTGCTCCTCAACGATCCCCCTGCCCTGGCCTACGGCGGCTGGATCGGCGGCTTCCCCGGCAAACACCCCTGGCTGTTCGACAAGAAACTGTCCGGCGGCCAGATGCTTGAGCAGACCACGCACACCGTCGACCTGCTGCGTTACCTCTGCGGCGAGGTGGTCGAGGTCTTCTCGTACAAGGCCGACCCGAAGTTCGTGAAAGAGGCGCAAGGCTTCAAAGCCGACTGCGCCTCGACCGTCGCCATGCAGCTCAAGAGCGGCGGCGTAGCCAACATCATGAACGCCTGGGTCTGCCGCGCCGGCGGCGGCGTGTTCCTCACCCTGCTCTCGCCGAACTACAAGGTCGAGTTCAGCGGCTGGGAACAGTCCGTCAAGATCACGCACGCCGGAGGCACGCACACCGAGGAGGTCAAGGGTGAGCAGAACATCTTCGAGATCGAGGATGCCGCGTGGATCAACGCCGTGAAGACCGGCAAAGCCGACGGCGTGAAGAGCAGCTACGAGGACGGCGTGCGCAGCCTGGCCGTCAGCCTGGCCGCCAACGAGAGTATGGACACCGGCAAGGCCGTGAAGGTCAAAGCCTGATCGCAGCCAGACGCCTGCCGCAACGCTCGCGACGGGCGGCGCCGACACTCGGGCGCCTCGCGCGGCAGGTGAACAGGTTCAGCGGCTAACGACGATGCACGCCTCTTTTCCTCCTCGCCCGGTCGCCTGCGACAGGCGGCCGGGCGGGGAAAGATAGAATAGCCGCCGTCCGACGGTAGCCACGGGACACTCGCTCCTGCCAGACGAGCTGGCAGGTGGCGTAGGGAGAAGTCGCAGCCACAACCTGTAGGGGGTGGTTGAGTCAAGTGGATACCCCCATTCCCCAAACCGTCACTCCACAACACCGACAGACGCCGGCGTCCTTGGCTTGATAGGTATCCCCTTCCCCCCTGAACACCGAACACTGAACACTGAACACTCCCCCCCCAATGCTATTAACTTTCTCGCACGGGGGCTGAACGTCTACTCTCATACCCACGGTTGGCGCTGGATCGAGACCGTCGACTGTACT
>Ga0156531_1237_pt2 | contig 37501 bp, 16 predicted proteins | sample RifOxyB3_FD_111926 | JGI IMG/M metagenome (GOLD analysis project Ga0156531, IMG submission 111926) | Lentisphaerae bacterium RIFOXYB12_FULL_65_16 | reverse complement strand
CTGCCTTCGCGGAGCCGCTACGGCAGGCATGCAAGACCCGCGGCGGCGCGAACCGGCACGAGTAACACCAACCTATGATCGGCCGTTCCGCCGGCCTGGGGCGCTGACGCATTACGTACTGGACGGTTAAGGTGGCAGAATCACAGCCGACACGTAAAGTATAGGTCTGTTTGCAGAGAACCGCCGGATCAGCCTGGTGGGTTGTGCGTGTCGTTACAATGAGGGTTTGTGTCCGGCGCAGGGCCGCCGGACCGGGGTAGGGTTAGGCATCCTGGTGGTGTGAAGTTTACGGGCCGCAAGAACCGGATTGTTGCGGGGCCGAGTACGACGACGGTGAGCCTAGGAGAAATTTGGATGAGCAACGTGCGCAAGATCGTCCTGATCATGACTGACACGCAACGCTGGGACATGGTCGGGTGCTATGGCAACCCGGACATGAAGACGCCGGCGTTGGATGGCCTGGCGCAGCAGGGCGTGCGATTCGACCGCGCGTACTGCTGCCAACCCGTGTGCACGCCGGCGCGGGCCGCCATCTTTACCGGCACATTCCCGCACTCGAACGGCGCCTGGGCCAACTGCATGCCGTTCGGCGACAACGTCAAGACGATCGGGCAGCGCTTGCATGACGAGGGGTTCCGCACGGCCTACATCGGCAAGTGGCACTTGGACGGGGGCGACTACTTCGGTGTCGGTCGCTGCCCGGACGGATGGGACGAGAAGTACTGGTACGACATGCGCTCGTACTTGGAAGAATTGTCGCCGGAGGACCGGGTCCAGTCACGCAGTGCGAAGCTGAATGAGGACCCGAACCTGACTGCAGAGTTCACGTTTGGCCACCGCTGCTCAAGCCGTGCCATCGATTTCCTCAAGGACCACTGCGACGACGACTTCCTGCTGGTCGTGTCCTACGACGAACCGCACGGGCCGAGCGTGTGCCCGAAGCCGTTCTCCGAGATGTACAAGGACTATGAGTTCCCGAAACGCGAGAATGTGCGCGACACGCTCGAGAACAAGCCGGAGCACCAGCGGGTCTGGGCCGGCGACCGGTTGAGCGCGGACAAAGACGCGTTGCAGATCAAGGCTCCGGCCTACCTAGGCTGCAATTCGTTCGTGGACCATGAGATCGGCCGTGTGGTCGATGCGATCGACCAGTTCGCACCCGACGCGTTGGTCATCTACACCTCCGACCACGGCGATTTCCTGTGCAGTCACTCGCTCTCCGGCAAAGGCCCGGCCATGTACGACGAGATCACGCGCGTGCCGTTGATCGTGCGCTGGCCGGACGTCGTGCCCGAGGAGTCGGTGCATCCGCACCCGGTGTCGCACGTCGACCTAGTGCCGACGATCCTGGAAGCGGCTGGGGTGGAGATCCCCAAGTTGCTGGAAGGTCAGAGCCTGCTCGGCGCATTGCGCACTCCCGAGACACGCGTGGACGATGCCGTGTTCATGGAGTTCTCGCGCTATGAGGTGGACCACGACGGGTTTGGCGGGTTCCAGCCGGTGCGCGCCGGGTTCGACGGGCGTTTCAAGCTGGTCATCAATCTGCTCACCACTGATGAACTCTATGACGTGCAGAACGACCCGGACGAACTGAAGAACCTGATCGATGTGGCAGAACACACGGCAGCGCGGAACGCGCTGCACGACCGCATCCTGGACTGGATGAACCGGACCCGCGACCCGTTCCGCGGCTACTACTGGGAACGCCGGCCCTGGCGCACCGACGCGCGCTCGGCGTCGTGGGGCTACACCGGCATGACACGCCAGCGCGAGAACGAAGAGTACGAGCCGCGCCAACTTGACTACGACACCGGCCTGGAGATGACCGAAGCCGTGCGCAAGAAGCAGACCTGAGGCGGGCAAGAGAAGTGGCGTCGGTGAGGGGGCAGCGGTCGGGGCGGCGGAGCCCGTCCCGACCGTTTGGTCCGTTCGCTCCCTCCCCGCCCCCCCCAAGACGAGGTCCGGCCAACCGGAGGTGTCCAATGGTCCCTGACAAGGTGCAGAAGGTCCGCCTCAAGACGCCCGCCGCGAAGATGCGGCAGGACCTGAAACGGTATTGCGCCCTGGCCGGCGAACTCGGCGCCGCGGACGCGCGCGCTATCCCGGCCCGGCAGGTGACCGTGGACGAGCGCGTGACGCTGAAGTGCTGCGTCCCGAAGTGCTTCGGGTACGGCACCTGCGCGAACTGCCCCCCGCACTCCATGAAACCGGCCGAGACGCGTCAGATCGTCGGCATGTACCGCTGGGCCGTGGCGATCAAGCTCGACGTGCCGCCGGAAGTCATTGTCCGCGACAAGGCGACCATCGAGCCGCGCGTCGCCGCGTACCAGAAGGTCTTCAAGATCGTCAATCAACTCGAGAGCGCGGCGTTCTACGACGGGCACTATCTGGCGGTCGGGTTCGCGGCCGGGAGCTGCAAGAGCACGTTCTGCTTCGATCAGGAGTGCCAGGTCCTGAAGGGGCAGAAGTGCCGGTTGGCGCTGCGGTCGCGCCCGTCGATGGAATCGGTCGGCATCGACTGCTACCGCCTGGCTACGGAACAGGGCTGGGCCATTTACCCGATCGGCAGCGACGCCAAGCCGCCGTGCATCCCGCACGGCACCCTCATGGGCCTGATCCTGGTCGAGTAGCCCGGGGCGTTGCAGGAACCCGGAAGCCGCGTGCAACGCGGCCACTACAGCAGCAATGAAGCAAGCTCAGGATCGGCTGTAGCGCCGGCGTTCCAGGCCGATCCCCGACCCTCTTGCTGCGGGAGCCCAAACTCAGTCCGTGCCCACGAGCGTCCAGTCGCCGTGGCGCGGAGTGAGCCTCCAGGCCATGTGGCCGTCGACCCAGAGCGCGTTGAAGCCACTGTTGTGGCGCAACGCCAGGTTGTTGCCCGCTAGGAGCATGCGGTTGGCGATGCAGTCCGCGGCGCCCGAGTTCATGGTCGCGGCCGAGCAGCCCAGGTCGGAGGCGTAGATGGTGGCGTCCGGGGCGGTGACCTCGCGGTCGCGACGAGTTCTCTTTCCCGTATCCGAGCGCACATAGCCCATCGATGAGGTGGCCGCACCATAGCCCGAGCAGGGCATGTCATAGGACGGCCGGACCGGCCGGTCCTCACCGGCACCGCAGCTACACTTGTTCCCGGTCCAAGGCCGCACCGGGCAGCGCAGCATCTCGTTGTCCGAATAGCCCTCGCGCACCAACTCGTACCAGTACTGGCTCATGGCCGGCGCGTCGCGGTCGAAGCACTTCAGCACGTAGACGTCGTCATTCTCCCGCGGGTACATGAGCAACGCCATCCCGAGCTGCTTCAGGTTGCCGCCGCACACGATCTGCTTGCTCTTCTCTTTGGCCTGGGTCAGGGCCGGCAGCAGCATGGAGGCCAGGATCGCAATGATGGCAATGACCACCAGCAGTTCGATGAGTGTGAACCGGCCCGTGGTCAGAGTCGCCCGCCTCCGGCGACCCGGCAGCCCGCCTTCATCCCGAGGCGGGTTCATCTTGTGCGGACTCCGAGTCATGGTCCACCTCCGAACGACCGTTACGGCGCCGTGCAATCTGTCAAGCCAACCTACACTCCCGACGAAATCGTGTCAAGGCACCCGTCCAAGCGGGCAGCGGCTGTTTCAAGATCCGCCGCCGCACGGTGAGATCGGCCTTGAGGCACCGGAAAGAGGTGGCGCGGGACCTCTGGGACCGCAGCAGAGTGCGCCGGGTCCGTCTCGGACCCAGGCCCTAGCTCGAGGATCCGCCGTCGCGCGTTTGGCGTCCGCCGTCGCTCTCGCTATCGCGGACAGGTCGCCGGACAGAGCCGCCCGGCGCACCCCGCTTCGGCGCGGGACGCGCCGCGGCCACCGCACGCCCGAAGCGGAGTTGTGCCCCCCCCCCGGTGCTGTTAAGGTTCACCTGTTCCGCGTGTCCGCCGTGCTTGGCAAACGCGTCGGTATCGCGGCGAATCGTGGCCATCGGCAGCGGCATGTGGAGTGCGGCGGCAGAGGGCGAGTGAGCGCCCGGCGACGCCGCTTTGGCTGTGGTGCGTTGCGCGGGCAATGCGCCTCAGCCAAAGCGGTGTCGCGCCGCCCGTGGCGGACTTGCCACCGCACTCCATAGGGTGACGTCGACGAGAACCTTAGCAGCATTGGTTGTACGCCCCCCCCGGTGCCTCCGGTAGGGTGAATCCGGGCGCCGACTATTGCGCGTCGGCGGCAAACGCGCCGATGTACTTGTCCCCTCCGTACATGTCGGCGCGGAAGGTGCCGCCCATGCTGTTGGCGGTCGGCCCGAAGAACGAGGCGTCAACGCTGCTGGAATCCGGGGTGGAACGGGAGCGGTCGAAAAGCACGTTGGTGATCGTGCCTTGAACGCCCTGGCCGGACTCGTGGATGGTGGCCGCCACGTCCATGGAGAAGCCGCCGGTCTGCATGAAGTCCAACAGCCCCGTCACGGAGCGGGCGTTGAACTCGACCAGGAAGCTGGACGTGCCTTTGTACTCGGCCAGGGAGCCTTCGACGGGCAGGCGAGTGCACAGAGCACCCCCCGCGTAGCTGCCGGTGGCGCTCGGGTCGTTCATCTGGGCACGGATGTAGTCCTGTGGCGTGCGTTCTCCGGCAACCCAGTACCCAGCGGGCACGCCCGGGGAGGTTTCGGGTGTTGAGTAGAGGGTGGAGCTCTTGGCGAAGTCAATGCCCCAGACGCCCCAGTTCCACCACGTCCCGCCGCTGGTGCGCTGCACGCTTGTGCCGAGGCCTTCCGTCGCGGTACGGATCTCGCCGTAGAGATTGGTCACCGACGCCTCAGGGCTGTCCTGGAATGTGGCATCGAACTCGTAATCGCCGACGCCCCGAGCCTGAAGGTTGGGGACGGCCGCAAAGACCAACGGTCCGGTCGGCGTGCCGTCGTCGCCCATCAGGTTCAGCGAACCGCTGCCGTCCAGGCTTCCGGGCGCCCCGCTCTGGGTCCTGAACTGGAACTGCTCGGATGGGTCATCCGTGGGACTGTACATATCATCGTAGTTCTGCAGGATCTCCGTCGAGCCATAGCCGGTGCGGGAGCCCCTTGTGTAGGAGATGTCCGCAAACCCGATGGCGTGGCCGTAGTGCTGGTTGTAGGGGAACCCGCTCGGTTCAGTGTCGGGGCCGGTCCCGGGTTCACCGCCAACCGTGCCGCCCAGCCCAGCGCCCAGACCGTTCTGACTGGCGGTCGTGGACTCGTCCTGCAGCCAGTCGAGGATCGCCTGCAGTACGGCATACTCGTCGAATTCCATGCCTTCGTCCTCCAGCAGTCCGCCTTCGAACCCGGGTTCGCCCGGCAGTTGGTCAAAGTCGCCCTGGCCCTGCGGCTGCGGCACGCCGTCGTCGCCGGCGCCGAGCCCCAGGCCCATCAAGCGGTCGAGAAGGGCGCGGATCTCTGTGGCGGTAAACAGCCGCATATCTTCCGGGCGCGAGAATGCGGTTCGGACCACGGTCCCGAAGTTGGGCCGCCGGATCTCGACCGTACCGGCCTGGTTGCTGATGTAAATGCCGATCCCGCCAATGAAGATCACCGTCAGTTCGCCACCGTTCAGGCTGCCCACAAAGTACGAACCGCGAATCCCGATCGTCGCCGTGGCCGTCTCCACTTTGACGTTTTCCGGGGCCATCTTGGTGAGGGCGCCGCCGACGACGCGGAACACACCCTCTTCGACGTGAGTGACCAACTCCCCGCGCCCCTGTTCCGGCTTGAACTCGTACCCCGTCAACTCCATGACCGTATTGCGCCCCAGGCTGATGGTGGTCTTGTCCGTGAACATGATCTGGACGCGGCCGCGCGCGCCGGTCTTGATGGTGTCCTTGCGGAAGACCGGGGCTTTGAGCTGCAGCGGGCGCTGCGCCTTGTCGGCGCCAATGGCCAGGACATCACCGCGTACGGCGACCACAGTCGCTGCCGGTGCGTCGTTGGCGGCCTCGGCCGAGGCCCGTTGCGTGGCCTGCAGCGTCAACAGTGCCGTCATTCCCAACGCCATGGACCAGGCTCGATTCGGATTTCGGCTCATCATATCGCACGTCCTTTCAACTGTCGGTTACGCCGCACCCCGAGGGTACGGTGCACCGTTGACTCCATCACCGTTGCAGGCAGAGGTCCGCCGTGGACGCCGTCTGCTCACGGTTCTTCCGATGGCCCGAGCGGCGGCCCCACATCGAGGGTTCCGGACTGGTTCGAGCGCAACCAATAGCCCTGGCCGGCCGTTGCCTGTCCTTCGGAGACCGGCTGATACTCAGCATCGGCTGTCGACCAGCCGTACATCTCCAGGGACGGGCCGACGGGACGGCCGCTGATCCGGAACGCGATGCCGTAAGGCGCGGTCAGGTTGTTCACTGATCCGACCGAGTTCCATCCCTCGATGACCGACTTGCCCGTGTCGGCTATGTAGTAGCCGGTGAAATTGATGCTCTTGGCAACGCCGGTCCAGACCCAGTACGCGACTTTCGGTCTCACGGTCGTGGCCAGGTCGAACCCGGCCGTCGTGCATTCCCAAGTGGTCCCAAATGCTGCCAACAACGCCGCGGGATCGGCTGGCTGCAGCGGCACGGAGATGAAGTTCCAGCCCTGATTCAGGTTCAGGACAAAGGTCGTTTCAGCTCCGGCAACGACGGTTACGTCGATCTGACGGGTCACCGTCTTGCCCTCGTCGTCGACGGCTTCGACCACAAGACTGTACGAGCCCTCGGCCGCGGGTGTCCAGGTCGTCGAGTACTCCCCGCGGGTGCCCCGCGCCCTGCCGGGCCAGGTCCCGAGTTGCTCGCGCCCGCCCCTGGCCGTGTCGGCAGAAATCGTAACCTCCTCGACGGTCCCATCCAGATCGAGGGCGCTGGCCGTCACGACCACGGCTTCGCCCAGTCCGAGCTTGGCATTCGTCCCGGGCTGCGTGATGCGGGCGGCCGGGACCAGGTTTTCACCCGGCAGGTTGGTGTCGACAGGCCGGAGCAGGTACGCTCTCTTCTCCACGCCCTCCCGGTCGAATTCGCCTTGACCGACAATGGCCATGTCGGCGTTCACGTCAACGGCCCGGGTGAGGACGATGGTGGCGCCAGATGCCTCGGTGGGGCTGGGAATCAAGTCGTTCAAGTCGGCAATGTTGCCGTCCTGCCACAGGACGGCGTGCGGCTTGCCGTCGGCCGTTTCGGCCCAGCCGACGATCAGGCCACCGTCATTGATGGCCAGTGCGGCCGCGCCGCGGCCGCTCAGGGTCGGCAGGTCCGTCATGCCGCTGCCGGTGTCAACCCACGGTCGCGTCACGGTGCCGGCATCGGTCCGATACCCCACGATCACGCCGCTGGCATTTACAGCCTTGGCCTGGCTGTCGCGGCTGTTCAGGGTGTCAAGCAAGACCGGCGGTTGGCTGCCGATCCACTTCACGGCGCGCCACGCGCCGTTCGCATCGCGGGCCTTGCCCACGACCACGCCGTTGACGTTGGCGCCGTACGCATAGGCCGAGCCGCCGCTGCTCAGTGCGGCCAGCGCGACGGGCGTTGCCCGGCCCGAGGGCGCGGTGATGGCGCGCATCACGCCGGTACTGTCGGCAACGGCGCCGACGCCCGAAGGACTTGCGCCGCCACGGATGCCGAACAATTGCGCCGTCCTGCCGCCCAGGGACGTACTCGCGACCAGCGTGGACGCGGAGGTGTCTTCCACGTCCCACTGCACACCGTTGGTGTACCCGGGCTGGACCCAGTACCCAACGACCCAGCCGCTGTTGTCGATGTCCTGGGCCGTGACGTAGCCGCTGGCCTCCACCGGTAAGTCGAGAGTGACGGTGCTCCCGTCTACCCACTTGAACGCGCCGCGGCTGCTGGACCCGTTGGTGAACGTACCGATGATTTCTTCGTTATCATTGAGTGCCGTGGCCTGGTTTTCGGAACCGGGCGCGTCGTCCCCAATCACGACCAACTCGTAGTCCGGTGTGACCTGAAGCCGCTGTGTCTGAGGGGTCGCGCTGTTTCCGGCCTGGTCGGCGGCCGTGGCCGTCACGGTGTAGTACCCGTAGCTCAGGTCGTCGCCGGAGTAGGAGAGGGCCCAGGCGCCGCGCGTCAGGATCGCGGCGACATTGTCCAGCAGGGCGGTGCCCTGCGCGTCCATCAAGGTGACGAGCACCTCGGCGACGCCCGACGTTGCATCGGACGCCGAGCCGGCGAACGCTGGCTGGGCGATGGTGGTGGCCGTGGCGGAAGAGACGTTGACCTCAGGGGCCGTGGCATCGACGCTGAGGGTCCCGTAAGCCGTACTCGTGTTGCCGGCTTGGTCCTGCGCCGTTGCCCTGACCGTGTAGGTGCCGTCGTCCAAGGTGTAGCCGTCCAGGGCATTGCCCACGTCGAAGGTCCAAGTCCCGTCGCCCAATTCGGCGTAGCCCGAGGCACTGGTGTCGCGGTCGGCCCAGACGGAGATGTAGACACTATCAATCCCGGACGTGGCGTCGGACACCGTGCCGGCCAGATCCGGAGTGTTGGAGCTCGTCCAGCCCGTCGGACTCTCATACGCCACATCGGGGTTGACGGTGTCGACGGTGAGCGTGTCAAAGGCGGAGCCGATGTTGTCCAGGGAATCGCCGGCCTCGACCGTAACGTCATACGTGCCGTCGGCCAACGAGTACCCCGTCAGGTCCAGGGACCAAGTCCACAATTCGGTGTCGAACACGACCGCGGGCGTGGTTTCCTGATCGTAGGTCGTCCCGTCGATAGTGACCGAGACCCACACCGGATCGGTCTCGAAGGTTCCCGTCGGCTTCGCGTCGCCCCACAGCGACGGCTCGGAAACGTTGGTGACGGACGGGGAGTCGATGGACACCTCCGGGCCAAGCAGGTCAATCGTGCTCTGGGACGTAGCAATGCCCGTATTGTTCGTGGCGGTCAGTCTGACCGTGTACTCGCCCGTTCCCGCATAGGTGTGAACCGGATGCTCTTCGGTGCTGTCCACCGTCCGGTTCCGTTCCACGTAGTCGAACTCCCACGCCCAGGAGGTCGCGCCGGTCGACTGGTCGGTGAAAACAAACGTCAGGCTGCGGGGATCGGTGGGGGCCACGGAGAACATGGCGCTCGGCGCGGCTTCGGCCGGCGGTTCAATGGTCAGCAGCGCCCTGGAGTCGGCCGCCTCGTTGTTCTGGTCGTCGCGACCGCCGACCACAATCGCTTCCGTGCCCACGTCGCTGCTCTCGGTGACCACATACGTCAGTGTGTACGTTTCGCGGCCGCGCTCGTCTCGCCCGGACCGGGACGGAACGCCCAGGTTGACCGCACCCCACCGGGCGCGCAAGTCGAGCAGAGACGTCGTCGCCGTGAAGGTAATGGTGACGTTGACCGTCAAGCCGGACCCGACGGCCGGGCGCGTCACTACGGGCGGATCGACGACGACGTTGGTGATTTCCGGCAGGCCACCGGTGTTCGCCGCGGTCCTGAAACCCCACACGCTGCCGATGGTGCGGCCGCCGCGGCTGTCCGTGGCCACGATGCGCCAGTAGTACTGCGTGTCGTACTGCAACCCTTCCGCTTGCCACTGCGGCAGGTTCAGGCGCGGTATGATGCGGGTCCCCGCCTCCGCGCGGTTCGAACCCGCCACGGTCAGGTCCGGGTCTGTGCCGAAATAGACGTCATACAACAGTGCGTCGGACTCGTCGGCATCCGAGCACGTCCAACTCAGCAGCGGCGACACCCCTACGCCGGTGGCCGCGTCGGCTGGCTCGGGTGCCGATGGCGTCTCCGGCAGATTGTTCGAGCCGGTGAAAAAGGAGAAGACGCCGGACCGACCCATGTAACCGCCCGCCCGCGTGCTGAACGCCTCGGCGTAGTAGCGAGTGGCCGACGTCAGGCCGCCCAGGCGAATCTCGTGCGCGGTCACGTATGCGCTGTCGAACTTGACCTGGTCCTGAAGGTCAGGATTGGTCCCGTACCGGACCAAGCTGTCGCTGGGCGAATTAGTTTCCCACACGATGATCGCACCGGTGGCCGTCACGTTGATGGCCTCGACATTGGTCAGCACCGGCAGGCTGGTGTTGACCGTGAAGGACCAGGACCGGGCCGTCTCGTTCCCCGCCTGGTCGCGCACGACGAGCACGGCCGTGTGGCTGCCGCCGCTGAAGGCTAGGACCGGCTCGTACAGGATCTGACCCGCCGTGACCGTCGCCGAACTGGTCACGTTCGTGCCGTCAATGGTCAGTGTCACCAAACCGGTGTTGATGCCGGAACGGTCGGAGTAGGCCGCCCCGACCCGCGTGTAGGCGTTGTCGAGCGTGGCGCCATCGGCCGGGAACAGACTCGATACAACCGGCCCGGTCGTGTCCGTGGTGGAATTCGGCGTTGAAATGGTCGTGGACGCGGAGTTGTTGTCGGTCCGGCTTTCGTGGGCACGTGTCCACACGCTGCAGGCCACGGTCTGGTCGCCGCCGGACGGCGTCCAGTCGATGGCGAACTCGTTGCGGTCATAGGCGCTGATGAAGGTCCAGAACCGTGTCAACACCACGGAGTCGACCGTGACGGTGACCAGAGCCACCTCGGACACGCCGCCTTCGTTGTTGACCCGGACCTGCAGCTTGGACTCAACTCCGGCGCGCGGCGATGCGACCGGGCCGTAGCTGATGTCTGACTCGTAAACGGAGAAATCCGGCCGCCGCCGGTGCGCCTGGATCCAGGACCAGATGACGTTGCCGATCGTTTCCTCCGTGGCGAAGATGGGGACCACGGCATCGGTCAGCGTCACCGCGATGAAGAAGTCGTAGGCCGACGCGTAGTGGCCGGGGTTGAAGTTCGAGCCGACCGCTGTGATGGTGTTTACCGACGGCCCCTGGCCCGTGCCGTAGTTCAAAATGCCCGGGGCGACCGGGAACGTGAGGTAGCCGGACGGCACACTCTGGGACATGGACAGAACCGGGTTCCCGTTCACGAGAAGGTTGAAGTCGTGAGGCTGGGTCTGGCCGTACCTGTCCGGGTTCACCTGCAGCCCGCCGCGCGCGTCGCTCACATACCGCGGGTCCACCCACGACGGCAACTGGCAGTTGCTGCTGACCCGCGGCCGATTCGTGCAATACCAGTCCCTGCCGCTGGTCCGGCCTTCGAGCATGTCCAGGACCTCGTTGAGCTGGCGGTTGTGGTTCGACACGACCTCGATCCCGGTCTTGAACGTCTCCAGCGCCGCTTCGAACATGGGGCCGAGCAGGGAGCCGACCACCGGCACCTCGCCCACCAGGTCACTGCCCACATTGAGGAAATCATGGAAGAGTTTCACCGGCGTCCGCATGTCGTCCGGGATGCCGCTGTTGTTGTTGACGTAGTCGCCCCAGCTCTGGCTGTCGTTGTATTTCTCGACCCAGCCGTTGGCCGTGTTGTAGTAGTCGTTGACGGTCTGGGCGGTGTCGACGCCATGCGACACGACGGTCACGGCGCGGTTGACAAAGTTGGTGGCGCGACCGCGAGAGTTCGTCTCCACCGGCAGCGTGGCCTGGAACAGAATCCCGACCTCTGCGCCGCTGGGCGTGTAACTGAAGCAACTCCAGTTCCCCGCCCCGCCCACGTACACGGCTTGCGGGTTGCCCGGGGCCGGGTCGGTGGTCGGTGTGTCCTCAAACGTGTAGATGACGTAGTCGGTGTTTTCTGTGTCGGGCAGGTAGAACTTGACGACGCGCCGCGTGTCGGTCATCTCCAGGACCTTCACTTGCAGGTCGCTGGTGAACGTCGTGGTCGGCGCGGGCAGGTGCTGAGTCACGGGGGCAACGTACAGAGTCTGACCCTCGGGCGTTTCGAACTCGAGGAACAGGTCGGCAGAATCGCCGGCGCCAAAGGCCGTGATGTTGCCGCCCAGGTACTGGAACCCGGTGTAGAGTTCCGGATAGACCCAGAACGTCAAGCTCTGCCCGGTCCGCAGGTACCCGTGCGTGACGTCCGGCTCCAGGCGCACCTCACCGAACAGATCGTTGTCCGGCACGACGCGGAAATCGGTGACCGGGTCGCCGTTGTTGGTCAGGCGCACCTGCTTGCCCAGGGTCGCCGGGTCGGTGCCGATCACCTGCATGCTGAAGTCGGTCGAGGGGAAGTTGACGTGCAGGTTCAGGGTCGCGTCGTCCAGGATCGGGTCGGGCAGGCGCGGGTCTGTCTCCAAGTGCAGGTCGAACACGTAGTCGCTCACGCTGGCGTCCTGGGTGAATATTCCCAGCTTCACGGTGGTCGAGGCGCCTGGCGCCACGACCAGCTCGGTGTCGTGCCCCGCACCGACGAAGCCGACCGCCAGTTCTTCCGCGATGTTGGACACGGTCAGGTAGACTTCGTGCGGCACCGAGTCGGTGTTGACGATACTGATGTTTGCTTCGCCGCCGTAGTCGCGGGTCACGGTCACCGGGTACGTGTCACGCGTGAACACCACGCCGTTGTCGACAATGAACGCCCACTCGCCGCTGGCCGGAAAGCGCGCCTCGCCGAAGTCGCTGACGCTGTGGACGTAGAAGAAGTATTTCCGGTTCCGCTCCAGGTCAGCCAACTGCACGATGTGCCGGGTGCCGCGCAGCCCGGTCGCCAGGGTGTAGGTCTCGTCCCGGCCGGTCCAGGCTTCACTGCGGTAGTAGACTTCGGTCGTCGCGTCGACCACCGTGGTCCACGAGATGGTCACGTCGCGGGCGCCGAACCGCGTGTTGTTCGCCGGACGCAGGTCGGCGATGCTCGGGTCCGGGTCGGTTTGCACGGCGAACGAACGGGTGTACAACTGGCCGCGATTCGCGGACAACGCCGTGACGCTGACCGTGAACGTGCCCTGCGCATCGAGCCCGACCAGCCGGAACGGCACAGTGGTCCGCGCCCCGGCGCCGAGCTGGACGGTCGGGGTCAGGCCGGACACCCAGGCCTGGGGAATCCCGGCCGCGCTGAGGCTGAACGTGTCCGTGACCCGCTGGTTGTTCACAAGCGTGAGCTGGCACTGGACGGTCCCGCCCATCGCGACGGTTTGCGAACCTGTCGGCGTCAGTGCCATTTCGATCGGTTCCTTGACGTCGAGATAGACGGCAGCCGACGCCACCAGCGGGTCGTTGCGCGTCTGCAGCCACTCGGTGGCCGTAACTGTAATCCCGAAGCTGCCCGCGTCCGGCGAGGACGCCGTGAGGATGAACGTCGCCTGGCCCCAGGCCGGCACGTCGACGAGCTGCGCCTTGTCGAGCTGTGCGGTGACGCCGGCCGGCTTCGTCACCGCCAGGTCGTAGGTCGCAATCGCGCTTTGTCCGTTTGCGAGCGTGAACACGTAGGTCCGGGTCTCGTCCAGCAGCGCGGAGCGGCGGCTGGCATCCGATGTCAGCCGCGCCGTCGGCGTGTTGTCGATCGCGAACGGTATGCTGGTGGTCTCGACCCAGCCGCCGTTCGAGTCCGTGGCGCGCACCAGGAGTTGTGCCGTTCCGTCGGCGAACGGCGCGCCCCCGGCCAGTTTACCGGTGTCCCACACATAGCTGTCCGTGGTGGACGCGCCCGCGTACGCCTCCGAATAGATCAGGAACCGGCCGCCGTTGCGCACTGCGTAGAGCGAGACAAGGTCCAGCGTCAGGCCGCCGTCGCCCACCGCGGCGGTCCAGCCGACCGTCTGCGTGCCGCTGTACGGCGTGGCCGGCGTCGAGGACGGCGGGAACGCACCGTCGAACGCAATCGTCGGCGCGGCCGTAACCGTCGGAATCGTGGGAATGGTAAACGCCGTGCCGCGGCCGCCGTCGCCGCGGATCTCATCGCTCTCGACGACTTCGTTGCCCGAGTCATCGAGAACGGTCAGGGCGGTGACGTTGCGCTTGGCGATCCAGATCAGGTTCACCGTCGCCCGCGCCCCGGCGGCAAGCGTGTTGCCGACCCGCGCCGTGTACTTGGCCGCACCGTCCTCGTAAAGCGTGACGTTGAAGCCGTTCAGGGTCGCGCCCTGGCCGTTGTTGACCACCTCGAGCGTCAGCGCGATCGCAGCCCCTTCGCCACGGCTGCTGGCCGACCACGAAACCGTGCCGCCGTCCACGTCCAGCCGCGGGTAACTTACGGCGACTGCCTGGTTCAGGCTGTTGTTGGCCTCGTTGCTCTCGGCAATCACCGCGGTGTGGTCTGCCGTGACCTGCACCGTGTGGCCGCCGGACCGCGCGGTCCACGTCGCCGTTGCCGTCTTGCTGGCGCCGGCGGTCAAACCGCCCGTGATCGTCCGGTCGGCCAGCGTCGTGCCGTCGACCCGGAGTCGGACCGGAATGTTCTGCAGTGTCGCGCCGGCCCCGGCATTGCGGATCGTGGCTGTCAGCGTCACGGACTGGCCCTGGTCCGGCGTGGCCGGGTCCGCCGTGATGCTGTCCACCACCAGATCCGGGGCGGCCACGATGCCGTAGTTGCGCGACAGGTAGTTGTTGTTCTCATTGCTTTCCGGGATGAGGCTGACCGGGTGATCGACGTGAATCCCGACCACGTGCGACGCGCCGGACTGCGCGGTCCACGTGGCTGTTACGGTTTGCGCCTCGCCCGGGTTGTTCGGGTTCATCTGCACCAGCCCGGTCGGGAACGTCCGCGACCCGACGGTCTGGCCGTCCACGTCGAACGTGACCAGGACGGGGAGTGTGGTGCGGGCGCCCGTGTTCCAGACTTTGGCCGTGAAGGTGACCGTCTGCCCCTGGGTCGGAGTGGCAACGTCCCAGGTCAGGTCGCTGACCGTGAGGTCCGGGCGCAGCACCTCCGGCAGGTTCAGCACGGTGGAGGTGTTGTTGGCGTCCGATGCCTCGGTGACCGCGTCGGTCGGGTCGACCACGGCCTGGAACGTGTGCGTGCCGGCCGTTACGGTCCACGGCACGACCAGGACGACTTGGTCATTGCTGGCCTGGAGAACTCGCCCGACCGTCTTGGTCCCGACGACCGTCCCGTCAACCTTGAATTCGACCGCGGTCTCTGCCGGGGCGGTTGCCTGCCCGATATTCTGCACGGTGGCGACCAGGTCGATGGTCATGCCCTGCGCCAGGCCGGTCGAGGGGACGGTCGAAACGTTCGGCACGGTCAGGTCGGGCAGGGCGATGTCACCCAGCGCTTCGCTGCGCACGTTGTTGTCGTTGCCGGTGCCGTCGTTGTCCTGGGTCTCCGGCACCGCGCCAGGGTTGCCCGGGTCGACCGTCGCTTCCACCTGTAGGCTAACACCATAGGTCGCTACCCAGATCGTGGAGACCTGCCCGGTCGCGCCGGCGGCCAGGCCGCGGTACAGTGTCGGCGTGCCGACGACCGTGCTGCCGACTTTGACGCGGACGGGGATATCGTACTTCGTGGTGGCGCCGAGGTTCTGGATCGTGACGTAGAACGTCGCCGCCTGGCCCTGCTTCAGCGTCGGCGGCGTCCAGGAGATGTCCGTCACGGTCAGGTCCGGATAGGCGATGCCGGCGACCGTGCCGGTCGCTTCGTTGTTCGTCTCGCCGCCATCGGCCTCTTCCGGGACCGTATTGTCGGGGTCGACGACCACGCGCAACGCTTTCTGGGCTCCGGCCAGGGCCGTCCAGGGCAGTTGTACCTGGACGCTGGCGCGGCGCCCGGCTGCCAGACCCAGCGAGTACACCGTGTTCCCGACCTTCGCGCCGTCGACGTAGAAGTCGAGCTTGATCGGGGACTTGGTGTCGCCCAGGCCGGTGTTCTTCAATGTTGCGTAAAGGTGCACGATGTCGCCTTGCACCGGGTTGTCCGGGGTGACGCCGGGATTCTCAACCTCCAGGTCGGGCAGCGCGAATGCGGCCAGGTCGAGCACGGCGGTGTTGTTGGTCTCAGCCGTGCCTTGGATATTGTCTTCGGTCACCACGTTGGTCGAGTCGGCGGTCACCGTGACGTCCGGGTCGCCGCCGGGCACCGCGGTCCAGTACCGGGTGACCGTCCGCGACGCGCCGGAGGCCAGGCTGACCACCTCGACGGTGCCGAGACTCGTGCCGTAGATGCGGAAGTCGACCAGGAACGGCACGACCACGTCGCCCGTGCCCTGGTTCCTGACCGTGGCCGAAAACTCGACTTGCCCACCCTGCGCCAGCGGCAGCGGTGTGGCGTTGACGGACGTAATGACCAGGTCGGCGGGCGCCGACACGGTCACCTGCCTGGTGATGGAGTGCGGCAGGCCGTCGGCGTCCTGCACCGTCAGCGTCGCGTAGTACGTGCCGATGGCCGTGTAGTTGTGCACCACCGACGCGCCCGAGGCCGTGCCGCCGTCCGAGAAACTCCAGTCGCGCCGGACAATCGCGTCCATGCCGGTGGTCGAGGCGTCGTTGAAGGTCACGTCCACACCCGTGCGGAGGCGCGTGACCAGGACCGGTGTGGCCGGGGTGAAGGTGAAGTTCGGCACCGGTTCGGTGTCGCGCACCGTGATCTGCTGCTCCATCACGGTGCCGGTCACGTCGTCGTCATCCTTGACCGTCGATCTGATCGTGTACGTTCCGTTGGCGGTATAGGTGTGTGTCGGATGCCGCGTCGTGCTGTCGGTCGTGGCGCCGCCGGCCACGTCAAAGTCCCAGTCCCAACTGAGCAGCGCGTCCGGGCTGCTGGTGCTGGTGTCCGTGAACTGCACCTGCTGCCCCTCGAACGGCGCGGCAGGCGTGGCGTAGAAGCCGACCGTCGGGTGCTTGTCCGTGACGGTGACCAGCGCGGTGTCGGTGGACACGAGTCGGGTCCCGCCTTCGTTCTTGGCGCCGTCCCAGACCTCGACGCGCACGGTGTACGAACCATTGTCGTTGGCGCTGAAGTTCACGACCTGGCCGGTCGCGTCGTCGAACTGCCCGTCGTTGTCCAGGTCCCACGCGTACGTGAGCGTGTGCCCGTCGGCGTCACTTGAACCTTGAGCGGTCAACTGGATGGTCGTGCCCTCGACCATGTTGTACGGTCCGCCGGCCTCGGCAACGGGCAGGGTGTTCGGTATCACCTCGACCGTAGTGTACTCGGTGTTGGACAGCCGCTCGCCCTCGGGCAACCCGACGCCGTTGTCGTAGACGGTCAGACCGATGGTCAGCGAACCGGTGTTGAAGAAGCGCCAGTCGAAGACGGATGCCGTGCTGGCGTCGCCGGTCTTGTCAATGGTGGACCCGCCGCTGAGCAGCCAGTCGTACTGCGTGATGTAGTCGCCCGGGTCCCACTCGGTCGAACCGGTGCCGTCCAGTCGCGCCGGTACGCCTTCGTAGACCGTGTAGGGGCCGCCGGGATCGGACTGCGGCGGTTTCACATCGAGGATCAGCGCGGTGAACGTGTCCGTGTCGGTCTGCGGAGTCGGGGTGTTGTCGTCGGTGACTTTCAGCGTGACGGTGTACGGGAGGTAGTCTGCCGCCGGCTTGTAGGGCAGCACCCAGGTGTGCTCGATGGCCGGGGTGTCGGTGGTGATGTCCGTCACGCTGTCGCCGTTCAGGTCCCAGTCGTAGACCACGGCGCGGCCGGCCACGCGGCGCGTCGCGGTGTAGTGGAAGCTCTCGCTCTCATACCCCACCGGCGCATCCTGGATCCACTCGTACTTGACGAGAGTGCGCTCCGGATCGAGGTGATACGAGTAGGAAGCATCGAGCATCCGCGCCTGGTTCTTGCCCCAGACCAGGTTCGGGCCGGCCTCGGCGACGGGCACCAGCTCGAACAGGCTCTGGCCCAGCATGATCACCGACCAAGCGGTGGCCAGATGGGTGCTGACATAACCGTACCCCGGATCGCTCCCGGCGGCGACCCAGGAACCGTCCGCGGCCTGCTTGCCGATCAGCCAGCGCGCGATGCCGCTAGTGTTGTTCCCGTACCAGTCGAAACCGTTCTTGGTCAGCAGGGTGATTGGGTTCGGTTTGGCCAGGCGCATGGCTTTGACGAACGCGTAGCCCGCGTAGTAGTTGCTGCTGCTGTACAGCGTGTTCCAGTTGTCGGCATAGTAGTTCTCGGTGGTCTGCCACTTGGTGTCGCTGGTGGTGAGGTCGTCGAAGACCAATTGCACCATGCCGGAAGCATTGGTGGCCAGCCCCGTCCCCGACCCCGTGTACCCGAACTGGCGGCTGCCACCCTCGGCAGCGTAGGGGAAGCCGGTATCGCCGTCGGCCCGGTAACTGCGGTAGCTGTAGTTGAGCCAGATCAGGTTGTTGTCCTTGACCCACTGCGGGATGGCGATCCCGAAGATGTCCTGGGCCGCGAGCATGCCAATGGCGCCCCACTGAGCGGCGCTGTTGTCCGAGCCGGTGTTCCACGAGTACTGCCAGCCGCCGCGGCCGCCGCCGGATTCCTCCTGCCCCCAGGCGTACATGTCCACCATGTCTTGCACGATATCGTGGAACTTGCGACCGGCAATGTAGGAATTGGGGGCCGTGACGTAGGCGTTGGCACCGGGGACGTACAGGCGGAAGTTGGGCATCTGCGAGGCGCAGATCGCGTCCATGACCTGGCCGCCTTCGTAGATCGAACGGTTGCTGTTGACCTGGATGCCGACCGTATTCCCGTTCGTGTCCGGGTTGCCGTAGGTCTGCACCGTCATGGTGACGGTGTTGAGCCGGCTGAGCATGTTCTCGAACCCCATGCGCACGTCACAGACGTATGGGTTGGCGGATACATCCCCCAGCAGGCCGTGACCATTGGTCTGGAACGCTTGCAGGGCCGAGGCGGTCGCCCCCGCATAGTGGTACTGGCCCGTATGGCCGGTGTAGTTGTACAGCCACGCACCATTGTTCGCATCGGTGGTCCGGTACTGGGCCTTGTGCAGGCACCACAGTGCCTTGTCGACGGCCGTGTTGACATCCAAGTCCAACGTTGTGGCAGCGTACACGCGCAGGTAGTAGTTGTCCGCGGCCTGATTGCCGTCGCAGTCTTTGACGGTCAGCGTCGCGGTGTAGGGCTTGCTTTCGACGCCGCCGGGCAAGGCGCCGTAGGTGTGACTGATCTCGAGGTTGTAGACAACCGTGTAACCGCTGGCCGTGGAGGCGTTTGCCCAACTGCCGTCCGTGGGGTATCGCGTTCCGTCGCCGAACGTCCACTTGTACTGCAACGGCGCGCCGGCGCCGTTGCTCTTGCCGTACACCACGGCCTTCAGCAGTGTCGCCTGCGCGGCAATCGCCGTGTGCGGAATCTCGGTCGTGCCAGCTATCTGCCAGGGCACGCAGATCGCTTTCGGGCCCTGCGTGATCGTCACCGTGGTGGTGTCCGTGTAGGGGACCGTATCGACCGTGGCCTGGACCGTGATCGTGTACGTACCCACCGCGCCAAACGAGGACATGGGATACTGCCCAGGCTTCTCGTACGAGCCGTTGTTGTCCAGGTCCCAGGCAAACGCCGGTTCCGTAACCGCTCCGGTCACGGCAGCACGGAAGATGATCGGCTCGTTGACCACCGCGGTGTACGGCCCGCCCGACGATACGGTGACACCCTGCGCCAGGCCCGTGTTCGAAATCAGCAACAGCCCCGTCAGAACGGCGCTCGCCAGCGTTGCGGTGGTCCGAGTCTTCATGGTCATCATCCTCCAAGTGCATTTCGGTAATGCTGGGTCAGGCCTTGGAATTTGCAATTGGCGCTAGGCCCGCGCCAATTGCAAATTCCAAGGCCTGACCCAGGCTTGCCTCAAAAACTCCACTGCAGGCTGAGCGAGGTCAGGTTGCGGTTGTACTCGTAAAGATCGATCTCCGACCGGGCTTCGGTATACGTGTTGTTCAGGTCGACCGCCAGGCCGTGCGGCAGCTTCTTGCGCACCCCGACCAGGACGTCGTGAATCTCGTCCTGTCGATCCTCGGCGAACACCGCGTAATCCGACTTGTAATCCACGTACTGGAACCGGTATCCGGCATAGGCGGCAATCCCGAACGGCAGCTCCCGTTCGTAGCGGATCTGGGTCCAGTACCGCGTGTAGGACAGTTCGTCTTCCTCGACGCCGCCTTCGCCATCCCGCGCGTCCTCCATGTCGAGACCGACACGGGTCACCAGTTGGTTCTTGCCCCACACGAAGACCGGCCCGGCACTCAGGCCGAGGTTGTACGCTTTGCGGTCCGGCGCCTGGTCGTACTCCTTGCTCATCGCCGTGATGTCTGCGGCCAGGATGTGCCGGCCCCAAAGCGCCTGCGCCAGGCGGAGCTGGCCGCCGAACGCGTTCAGGTAGCTGTCGCTCTCCTTGGTCAGGTATTCGCCCACCAGCATGACATCAATCAGGCGCCGGCTCTGCACCAGGCTCGGCCCGGTCGCCAGGCGCACGTACTCCAAATTCTGGTCGTGCTCGTGGAAGTAGCTGGCATTGTAGAGCGTGAGGGCCGAGCGCCAGCCTAACTCCGAGTCATTGATCCGATACCGGTGTTCGGCCTGCAGCAGAGAAGACTCGAAGAAGTCCGCATCCTCGCCGTCCACGCGGACCGACGGAACCAACAGTCCCGGAGTGGTGATCTGACTGCTGTTCGGGCTGGCCGCCACGTTGGTGTCATAGTTGATCCCCAGCGACAACGACCCGGAGAAGAAGTTCCTCTTGCCCGAGGCGTCGATCTGTGCGATGACCCGCTCAATGTTGCGCTCCACGTTCTCCGGCGGCCTGGCCTTCAGCGCGTCCTCGAAGTAGGACTTGGCCGTCTGCGCCACGCCCAGCTTCAGGTAACTGCGAGCCAGTTCGACCCGGGCGCGCTGCATGTTCGGGTCGATCATCAGCGTGCGCTCGAACGCCAGGCTGGCGTTTTCGTAGTCGCCCAGGCCGTAGGCGGCCAGGCCGAGGTAGAAGTTCACCTGCGCACTGCCCGGGTCCTGTTCGAACAGTGCGGAAAACGTCGCGTACGCGTCGGCGAACTTGCCCTGCTCGAGCAGGGCAATACCCGGCTTCAGCCGTTCGTCGAGCCCACCTGCGGCGCGCACAGAGTTGCCGGCGCAACACAGCCAGACAGCGACCGTCAGGACCATGACCGGAACAACGCGGAGAGAGAAGTGCAGTCGCATCTGTTTCATCGGAACCCCTTGCTGTCAACGTTGTCGCAATACTGTGTGAACCAAGAGATCAAAAGAAAAAGACGATCCATCCACTGGACGCAAAACTATCCCCCCCCCCACAGAAAGATGGAGTTGAAGTCATCCCGCGACTTCGATTCACAAACACCCTTACCTAATGTAGAAGCCGTCGCCCAAATCGCAAGCCGTTTGGCGGTAATGTGCCAAAGGTGGCTGCCACGCCCTTGCTCGCGCTGCCCCGCCGCCACCGCCTTACGCTGCCACGCCCTTGCTCGCGCTGCCACGCCCTTGCGGCGTGGAGCGACCTGCTGACCCTCAGCTACAACCGACGCCTTCCCAAAATCCCTCCTTCGACCGAGGCACGAGGGAGAAGGGTCCCGGGCAGTGGCTGCTGCATCCACCGCCCGCCTCCCGGGCCGCAGACGACCGGACCGCCGCCACTGGCGTTGTAGGTCGGGTCAGTGGCGCGGGACCTCCGGGACCGCGGTAGGGTGCCTCGGGCCGGTCCCCGGCCGAGGACCTCGGGCCGAGACGGCCCCGCGGCACTCCACTTCGGCCCGGGACGGTCCGAGCCACTGGGAGCGCGCTTCGGCGCGAGACGCGCCGAGCCACGGCCTGGGAGAAGCCTTCTCACTCACCACTGCACTCCGCGGTGGGGACCGCCGGGTGTCTTGATTGCCCCGTGTCGGGGAGTATCTTGACGGCGCCGGGATACGGACGCGTATTTCGCGATGAGGAAGGACTGCGGCATCATGAATTTGTCTTTTTGCACGTACCGCGAGAAGGTGCTCGGTTGCTGGCTTGGCAAGGCCGTCGGCGGCACGCTGGGCGGCCCCTACGAGGGTCAGGACGGTCCGCTCAATCTGCGTTTCTACAAGCCGGTCCCGAAGGAGATGCTGCCGAACGACGACCTCGACCTGCAGGTGGTGTGGCTGGAGACTATCCGCCGCTGCGGGCTGCCGGTCGATCGTCGCACTCTGGCCGACGCCTGGCTGCGGCATCTGCAGTGCTGGCCCGACGAGTATGGTGTCGCCTGCCGTAACCTGACGCACGGGATCTATCCGCCGGCGTCCGGCGCGTTCGACAACAGCTTCACCGCCGGCATGGGCAGCGCCATTCGCAGCGAAATCTGGGCCTGCCTGGCGCCGGGCGATCCGGAACTGGCCGCGAGCCTGGCGCGCGAGGACGCCTGTGTCGACCACGCGGGGGAGGGCATTCACGCCGAGGTGTTTCTCGCCACTTTGGAGAGCGCCGCGTTTGTCGAGACCGACATCCAGAAACTCCTGGACCTGGCGCTGGCCGCCATCCCGGGTGAAAGCCGTGTCGCCCGCGCCATCAGCGACACGCGCGACTGGTGGGCCGCGTCGCTGGACTGGCAGCAGGTGCGCAAGGAAGTGCTGTTCAAGTACGGCAGCCCGAACTTCACCGATGTGGCGCAGAACCTGGCGTTCACCGTGCTCGGCTGGCTGGCTGGCGCCCCGGATTTCGGCGCCGCCATCTGCACCGCGGTCAACTGCGGCAAGGACACCGACTGCACCGGCGCCACGCTCGGCGCACTGCTCGGCATTCTCGACCCGAAGGGCATCCCGGCCAAGTGGCTCAAACCCATTGGCCGCGACCTGGTGCTCTCGCCGTGCATCACCAGTCTCACCTCGGCCGCGACCTTGGACGAGTTCACCGACCGCGTGGCGGCCCTGGCTTTGGACGTCCTGGACTACTACGGCTCCAGCGTGTGCCTCGTCGACGCTCACGACCCCAGCGCGGAGGAGCCGCCTATGGCGTCGCCGCGCCTGCCCACGGCCGACGCCGTGGCCTTGGACAACGTCGTCGCGCCGAACGAGGCCCTGATCGCGACCGAGCCGCTGGTGGTCAACCTCGTGTACCCGCGCGACATCGCGTTCGTGCCCGGTGAAATGCAGGACTGCCAGATCGCGGTCAGTAATCCCGGCGATGACACTGCGCACGTGGAGTTGAGTCTGCGAGGGGGTGACGGGTGGGACGTCGAATCCCCGGGGCAGCCGTTTGACCTGGCGCCCGGCGAGTCGACCGTGTTCATGCTCAGCATCACACCCCCGCCGGCGCGCGCGGTCCGTACCTGCTGGAACCCGCTGCGCCTGCGGTTCACCGTGAACGGGTTGCCGTGGACCCTCACCGCTGGCCTGCCGCTCACCATCCCCTGGCGCCGCTGGGAACTGGACGAATGGCCCGAAGCGCGCTGTCCTGATCTGCCGGCGAACGCCGGTATCTGCGAGGTGCCTGGCCACACCCAGCCGCTGCCCGAAGGCGTTACGGCGTTCGCGACCGACGTGAAAATCCCTGCCCGCAAGACGGTCCGGATCCTTGCCCTGGCGCCGCGCCCCACAAAGGTCTGGCTGGACTATGAACTGGCGTTCAGTCACGACGCGCCGCCGGCCGTACCCGCGTTCCACCGCTGCGGCACTACCGGTAAGGACGTCTACCTGCACGCCGGCTGGCATCGGGTCATCATCGCGGTCGAGCATGGCGACCCGGGCGAGTTGTTCTTCGGCCTCGGCGACGGCGAGACCTGGGACTGGATCCGCCACGTCGAATGGCGCCTGCCCTGCGAGGAAGAGGAGTAAACCGCACCGCCTGCCCAGTGGCGCGGGACCTCCGGGACCGCGGTAGGGTGCTCGGGGCCGTCCCGGCCCGAGGACCTCGGCCGGAGATGCGTCTTCGCCCAGGCAGTTTCCGCCGTCGCTTGGGCTATGGCGGACATGTCGCCGGACACAGCCGCCCCGAGGACCTCGGCCGGAGACCGGCCCGAGGCACCCTGCTTCGGCCCGGGACGGTCCGAGCCACTGGAAGCGCGCTTCGGCCCGGGACGGTCCGAGCCACTGGAAGCGCGCTTCGGCCCGGGACGGTCCGAGCCACTGCCTGGAGAACTCGGCCGGCAACGCGGCACGTCTCCGACCGCGGTCTGGTTTTCGCCGCCCACGACCTCAGAGTTCCCCGGCCAGGTCAAGGATGTCCCGTTTCACGGCGGACGTCAGGTAGAAGCCGGCCCGGTCCAGCGCGGCAAGGCAAGGCAGGACGCGGGGGATGATCCCTGCACGCTTGCTCTTGAGCAGTACCCCGGCAGTGCCAGTACACCGCAACGCATGCAAGCCCGCGATGCGACGTCCGAGTCTGTCGTCGATGATCACCAGGCAGGCCTCTTCCATCTCTGTTGCCAGGGCCAGTACGCTGGCCTCGCCTGCGCCCAGGTCGGGGATCAGCGACAGAAACGGCGGAACGCTGACCTGCCGCACCACGACCCACGGCAGTGCGGTCACGTCAGGCACGTCCTCCCCTTGACTCGCTCCGGCCGCAAGCTCCTGCACGACTGCGGGAGTGACGGTCACGGATCCGTAGAGCCGTTTGAGGACATCCAGGCAGCCAATGCGGTGCAGGTAGAACAGTGGTGACGTGTTGCTGATGACCGTGTGAACGGGCTCAGGCATTCCGGAGGTCCTCTTCCAGTTCCTGGCGCGTAGGATCCATGATCGAAACGCCGAACTCTTTCAGGCGCTGCAGAAAGGCGACACGCGTTAGGCCGGCCAACTCCGCCGCACGCCCGGACGACAGGCGTCCCATTTCATAGAACTTGACTGCCGCGGTCAGGCAGAGGTCATGTGCAAAAGCTTCGGGCGACTCCTTGAGCGAGACAAGGACCGCATCCGAGCATTCGACTTGAATGGTCTTCATGATATCCGACTCCGCGGGACATTCCCCGGTGTGACTCGTCGTCAGGGAATATAGTGAACCTGGGTGGAGAAGTCCACAAAGAGGACGCCCCCAGTGGCGCGGGACCTCTGGGACCGCGGCAGGGTACTCGGGGCCGTCTCGGCCCGAGGGCCTCGGCCGGGGATCCGTCTTCGCCCAGGCAGCTTCCGCCGTCGCTTGGGCTATGGCGGACATGTCGCCGGACACAGCCGCCCCGAGGACCTCGGCCGGAGACCGGCCCGAGGCACCCTGCTTCGGCCCGGGACGGTCCGAGCCACTGGGCGCGCGCTTCGGCCCGGGTCGCGGCGGGCCTTTCCTACTCGATCACCAGTACCTTGTTCGGGCTGACGAGGCCGGTCGCTGACGTGCCGCTGATCATGACGTACTCGCCGACCGTGAAGTCGGCGCCGGCAATGGTGACCGTGGTGCCCTCGGTCGCGGTCGCGCCAGCCACCGGCTGCGCCAGGAACGTGCGCCACTGTGCGGAGTCCGCATCGTAGTGCCGGATATCGACCGTCTGCGGCAGGCTCGTCCCACCGGCGACCCCGACCGTCAGGGTCGTCGGGTCAGCGTCGACCGCCACGTACTGGATGACCGGCGCGCCCGCATTCCGGATGACATCGAACCGGGTCATGGCACCGGGCCGGCTGCCCACATAGCCGGCGTCGTAAGCGATCACGGTCCAGAAGTAACTCCCAACCTGGACGTTCACCCGCAGCGACGTGACGGCGCCAAGATCCGCGTAGTTGTAGGGCAGGTGCCCGTCGCTCGACCCGAGGTAGAGCAGGTAGCCAGCCGCGCCCGGGACAGGGTCCCACTGCAGCAGGATCTCGCCCGGCGCGCGGCAGAGCCAGCCGTCCGGCGGCTGCAGCCCGCCCGGCTGCTGTTGGGCCATATCAACCGCAGTCCCCTGGGCCGCCAGCACGATCTGCACCGGGTCGGACCAGGTTTCGGTCCCGGCCGCCTCATCGACCGGATTGAACCCGCGCACCTCCCACGAGTACGTGCCGGCCGTGACCAGGTTGATGTCGAGTGCGCTCGGCCGGTTCAGGGGGATGACCCCGGCCGCGTCCGGCGCGAAAACGTGCCTGAACGTCCGGGAATAGCCGTTCGGGCCGGTCATGGTCAACTCATACCCGCGCGCATTGTCGCAGGTGAACTCGAGCGTGTAGTTGCCCGCGCCGTTGTCCGTGACCGCGAGGTCGCGCGGCATCGCGGCGGGCCCGTAGTCGTCCACGACCCGTTCCGCGCCGCCGCGCGCGGTCGCGGGATACCACGTCGCGCTGTACGCGTCACTGACCGGGTCCCAGCCGCGGCAGCGCCAGGAGTACGTGCCCGGCAACAGCCCTTCCGAACCCGCCTTGAAGTACGCCTCCGGCGTCATCACCGTGCCCGCGACGTTCGTATCCACCGCCAGTTCCGCACCGGCCGCGTCCGGCTCGCCATCACGCCAGATCTGGACATTGTGCCAAACCGCCACGCCGCCCCCCGGCAATGCCTGGCCCGGCCACGAGAAGCGCGGGTACCACGGCGGCGAGCGGACGCCTTCATAGGCGCCCATATCCACGTAGGTTGGTGATCCGGCCCCAGTGTCCAGCACCCCCGGATCATCCAGTCTCGGGTTCCCCACCATGTCCGTCACAGGCACGGTAACCCCACCGTCTCCAAGTCCAGCGTCAATGCACGGGCTGCCCGGCAGGGCCCGCAGATCGCCGTAGTCGTCGTCGGACGTGCCCCAGAGAGCGTCCGGCCCGGGCGATGGACTCCGCACAAAGCGCGGAGCCTGCCGGATGTTGCCATCGCTCCCCGCATAGCCGTCCTGATCGATGCAAGAGTAGCGGAGGCTGGTGCCTTCCCCGGCGATCTCCGGCGCGCCATCGCCCCAGAGAATGCAATTGGTCACCACCGGCGAGGACTGATACCCATTGACCATGCCGCCGGACTCATTCCCCGTGAAGGTGCAGTTGGTCACCACTGGCGAAGAGTAACTATCGTTGTCCATACCAGGCCCCGAGTTCCCTGCGAACACGCAGTTGGTCACTACTGGTGAGGAATCATCCTCGTTGTCCATGCCAGGCCCCGAGCTTCCTGCGAACACGCAGTTGGTCACCACTGGCGAGGAGTCATTCTCGTTGTACATGCCCCCCCACGGATTCCTCGCAAACATGCAGTTGGTGACGATTGGGGAACAGTTTCCGTTGTACATTCCGGCGCCGTCCTTCCCATTCTCGTGGCCGCCGGTGACGGTGAATCCATCGAGGGTTGCGCCGGTTGCGCCCACGACTACCCAGTAGGAATTGTCAGAGCTATCGTCGAGCGTACCGATATCCCCGCAGAGCACAGTGGCGTGTGTCGCCCAGTTCCGTTGCGCCCTGACGGTCTCCGTGCCCGTGAACCCGCCATACACGGCCACACCCATCTTCAGTGCGAAGGTCTTGGCCCGCGGATCGGCCGGGTTCGGGTTGCCGGCACTACTGTGCGTCGGGTAGTAGACGCCGGCCGCAACCCAGATCTCGTTGCCGTTCCCAGCCTGCCGGAGTGCTTCGTCAATAGTCCTCTTGGCCTCAGCCCAGGATGCCCCTGTACCGCCGATCGCGATCGTCGCATTCACGTAGATGGCGCCCGATACACACAGCGCGGACACAGTCGTGTTCACACCCAAATGCCCAGTCGCGTCAGTGCCTTGGATCTGGATTGGCGCTATTCCGACAGCGTTCGTCACTTGCATCGTGTAGATGTAGTCATGGCCTGAACTGCTGAAGTACGTGGCCGCGTGGCTGTTGACAGTCACGGTCGGATTTCCTGTCAGGGCCTCGGAAGCGGTGAAGGTCAGGGTGACCGTTTGGCCCGCACTCACCGTGAACGGTGTGACCAAGATGTTGCTGAACCACGGCGCCGAATCGTAGCCATCGGGCGCCTCGTCCGCGCCTATGTCCACCAGGCCGTCGCCACCGGGGCGCGGGTCGCCCTCGAAATCGACCGTTGGCGCTCCCGTTACCAGGCCACGATCCAGTGCCTGCGAACCGTCGCGCAGATGGTAATCGATGACCTTGTAGGCGTCACCTGCGGCAATGCCCCCGGTCGCATTGCCCACAACCTCGATGGTGGTTGCGGTGTTCGCAACGATGAGCGCCTGCTGGCGCTGTGACGTATCTGCGTTGAGCAACCGGCCGACCATGGCACCGGGCGTGAAGCCCGCCCCCGCATCGGTCAGGGTGGTGTGGACAGTCATATTGCTGTAGACGGGCGGCGTGGTCCATGCGCCGCAAATTCCGGCCGGCCCGTTCATGACGAACATGGGATCCCCCTCGACGTTGCCACTATTGCCGCCCAAATCGTTGATCGCCGCGGCACCAGTGAGTGTGACCGATGTATCGCAGTCATGGTAGTCACCGTCGGGGTTGGCTTGGAACAAACAGTTCCTGACGACAGGGGCGGAGGAGGTGTCCTCCTCGTACACGGCCTGCCTGGTATTGTCGTGCAGAATGCAGTTGGCCAGCGTCGGCGAGGAATCGTCGTAGCAGTAGACGCCGCCCCCGTTCCCGTAGTAAGCCGAATTACCGCTGATCGTGCAGTTGGTCAGGGACGGCGAGGAGTACCCGCAGCAAACGCCGCCGCCGTCGCCGTTGTGAGCCGAATTACCGCCGATCATGCAGTTGATGATGGTCGGTGAGGAAGAGAAGCAGTGCATGCCGCCGCCATCGGAAGCCGAATTACCGCTAATCGTGCAGTTGGTGAGGGCCGGTGAGGAGTCCGAGCAGTACACGCCGCCGCCGTCGAAGCCGGCCGAATTGCCGCTGACGATGCAGTTGGTGAGGACCGGCGAGGAGTCCGAGCAGTACACACCGCCGCCGTCATAGAACCAGGCCCGATTGCCGCTGACGGTGCAGTTGGTGAGGACCGGCGAGGAATTGTAGCAGTACACGCCGCCGCCGTAGCCGTAGTCGACGAAATTGGTGTCGATGATGCAGTTGGTGAGGACCGGCGAGGAATTGTAGCAGCACACGCCGCCGCCATAAGGACGGGCGCAATTGCCGCTGACGATGCAGTTGGCGAGGGCGTTACCGTTGCCCGGGCCATACGCATAGATGCCGCCACCATAACTTGACCCCAGACTCCCGTTCGCATTGCCGGCGGTGACCGTGATCCCGTCCAGGCGCGCATTGTCGATGCCCTGCATCGTCACCACGTGATAACTGTTGTCGCCGTTGTTCCCCGGGGCGCCGATGTCGCCGCTGAGGGTGGTCACGTTCGCCGTGATGTTACGCTGGTCGAGCGCGGTCTCTGTGCCCGCGAACCCGCCGTACACCGCCACGCCGGTCTTCATCGCGAACGTTTTGGTCCGCGGATCAGTCGGGCTCGGGTTGCCGGTCGCGTTCGCGGACGGGTAGTACGTCCCGGCCGTGACCCAGATTTCGTCGCCGGGTTGGGCGGCGGTCAGGGCGGACTGCAGACTCGTGTACGCGTTTGCCCAGGACGTGCCGTTGTTCGATCCGGCGGCATCGGCCTTGACGTAGAGCACGCCGGCGTCGACGGCGGTGCCGAGCAGTAGCGCCACGACCCCCGCGAGCATCGGGATGCGCTTCAGTACAGCAAACAGAGCGCAGTCTCGCATCATGCCAACGTCCCTCTTCGTTCGTCCCCGCACGGACCAGTGGCGCGGGACCTCTGGGACCGCGGTAGGGTACTCGGGGCCGTCTCGGCCCGAGGACCTCGGCCGGGGACCGGCCCGAGTACTCTGCTTCGGCCCGGGACGGTCCGAGCCACTGGGCGCACGCTTCGGCGCGGGACGGTCCGAGCCACTGGGCGCGCGCTTCGGCGCGGGACGCGCCGAGCCACTGGAAGCGCGCTTCGGCGCGGGACGGTCCGGGCCGGCGCCGCGTCTCAGCCTACGCGTTGGACAACGGTCCCCACCTGGCCGCGGGCCAAGCCCTTCTCGGGAATATCGCGGACCAGCGCAACGACGTCCAATACCTTGGCGCTTCGCGGCTTTCTCATAAACGCTCCCAAGGGTCACGGAACGTAGCATGAGACGAACCGAGGAAAGGCCTCCCCGGCCCGGACCATCCATCCACCATCCTCGACTTGGCTATCCTGTCCCCACGGCAACTCCCTGTCGCCGCTGTCTCATCTCATGGCCGCACGGCTCACCTGCGGGCCGCTGTGCTGAGGCCCTATCATGCAACCGACCGTCATTCACTGTGCCGGTATTTGATCAGAGAATACCACCGGGTCCACACACCGTCAAGGTGGGCGGACCCAAGACCGGGGTTGTGCTTCACCTCCCCGCAGGTGCGTCGCGCGAACCTGACCGTGCACGCCGACAACCGGCTGGCGTTTGCGCTCCCAGTGGCGCGGGACCTCTGGGACCGCAGTAGGGTGCCTCGGGGCCGTCTCGGCCCGAGGACCTCGGCCGGGGATCCGTCTTCGCCCAGGCAACTTCACCGGACACAGCCGCCCCGAGGACCTCGGCCGGAGACCGGCCCGAGGCACTCTGCTTCGGCCCGGGACGGTCCGAGCCACTGGGCGCGCGCTTCGGCGCGGGGCGCGCCTAGCCACTGTCACACCGGCCTCAATTTGACGCTAATCTTTTTAGATGCTATTATATAATAGCCGCAAAGAGGAGGCCCTGATCATGAAGAACTTCGACTTTGCCGACGGACTCGACATCCACGCCCGCAACCTCCCGCACTGGCGCCAGGACGGCGCCACCTATTTCGCGACGTTTCGGCTCGACGACGCGTTGCCGTCGGCATTGCTCGGTCAACTCCGGTCCGAGCGCGCTGCATGGGAGCGCAGTCACCCAAAACCCTACTCGCCGGAAGATCTCGAGCGTTACTACCTGCTCTTCTCGGACCGCGTGCAGCAGTGGCTCGATGCCGGCCACGGCGCGTGCGTGCTGAGACAGCCATCCTGCGCCCGTATTGTCGCCGACGCGGTCCGGCACTTTGACGGCGATCGGTACGCGTTGGACGCGTGGGTCGTCATGCCCAATCACGTCCACGCCTTGGTCGAACCGCGTCCCGGACACAGTCTCGACAACATCCTCCACTCATGGACCAGTTTCTCCGGGCGCCGCATCAACGAACTGCTCGGCCGGCGCGGCACGCTCTGGCAGTCCGAGCCGTATGATCACATTGTGCGCAACGAGCGGGAACTTGACCGGCTTCGGACCTACATCCGCGACAATCCCGTCAATGCCGGTCTCTCCGACTGCCTCGGCAGTTGGTGCTACCCGTGACGTGCCGCCCGCGCCAGTGGCGCGGGACCGTGGCACGACCGAGTGGCGCGGGACCTCTGGGACCGCGGTAGGGTGCTCGGGGCCGTCTCGGCCCGAGGACCTCGGCCGGGGACCGGCCCGAGTACCCTGCTTCGGCCCGGGACGGTCCGAGCCACTGGGCGCGTGCTTCGGCGCGTCCCGCGCCGACTACAGCGTGTCGAGGAAGCGCTTCGCCTTCTCGATGTCCGCGGCGGGGTTCTGGCCGACTTCGCGTTCGATCACGTAGAAGCCGTTGAACCCGATGGCGCGCAGTGCGGCCACGTAGCGCGGGAACCCGACATCGCCGTCGCCCAGCGGCACTTCGCCGTTGCCGCGCTTGCCGTCCTTGGCGTGGGTGTGGACGATGTAGTCCTTCAGTGCGGTGATCGCACTGAGGTGGTCGAACTTCTTCATGACCAGGTTGGCGGGGTCGAAATTCACCTTGATGCTGCGCGCCTTGATCGTGTCGAGGAACGTCTTGAGGTCCTCGCCGGATTCCGGACCGGTCTCCGAGGCGAGCACGATACCGATCTGGTCGCCGTACGCGCCGACATCTTCCAGCGCTTCCTGCATCATCTTGTAGAGCTTCGCGTTGCGGTCGTGCGGCACCAGGCCGATGTGGGTCTGGACAATGCCCGAACCCAGCGCCTTGGTCGTGTCCATGATGCGCTTGCTGCGCGCCAGGATGTCCTTCAACTTCGCCTTGTCCTCGTGCGCGAACCCGCCGATGTCGCCGCAGGTCGAGCTGATTTCCAGGCCGTTGTCCTGCATCAGCTTCTTCACGCGCGCGATGGTCGCATCGGACATCTTTTCGACGTCCAGATCGATTTCGGTCGAGTTGACCTTGCGCACGCTCGAGATTTCGAGTCCGTCCAGTTTCAACGCCGCCGCCTGGCGGATGCCGCCCTCGAGCCCGAGCCGGAAACTCGCCAAGAACGCGCCGATCTTCAGCTTCGCCATGGGGATCTTCCTCCTTCGCGTTGGTGTTTGGGAGTGTGCCTCCCGCCAGTTCGTGAACCGCTCCCCGGTTGCGGAGTTCGCAGCGTCTAGTGTAGGTGACCCTGGCCCGAGTTCAAGGTGGTGGAGGCCCAGTGGCGCGGGACCAGTGGCGCGGGACCTCTGGGACCGCAGCAGGGTGCCTCGGGGCCGTCTCGGCCCGAGGTCCTCGGCCGGGGACCGGCCCGAGTACTCTGCTTCGGCCCGGGACGGTCCGAGCCACTGGCCGCTCGCTTCGGCGCGGGGCGCGCCGCACCCGTTGACAGGCCTGTACCCCGCACTATCTTCCAATACCACATACCGAAAAGGAGACATCGCCAATGAAGGTCGGAGTCCTGGGTGCGGGCGGCATGGGCGGCACGGTCATCGAGCACTTGCGCGAGTGCGACCGTGTCACGGAGATCGTGGCGCAGGACATCCGCGAAGCGCGGGTGAGCGAACTCCGCAGCAAGTACGGGGTGCGCGCCACCTCGAACCTGCGCGAGATCCTCGACGACCCGCAGGTGCCGCTGGTTTTCATCACCTCGTCGAACGACGCGCACCGCGACCTGACGCTGCAATCCATCGAGGCGGGCAAGGCGGTCATGTGCGAGAAGCCGATGGCCAACAGCCTGGCCGACGCGCGGACGATGGTGGAGGCGGCCGAGCGCCGGAAGGCCTTCCTGCAGATCGGGTTCGAACTGCGCTACTCGAAGCTCTATACCCAGGTCAAGGACTGGGTCGATGCGGGACTGCTCGGCCAGGTGGTGAACACGCACTGCACCTACATCTGCAGCGAGTTCCACCACAAGGGCTCATGGCGCAACAAGCTGGCCACGGGCGGCAGTATGTTCGGCGAGAAGCTCAGTCACTACGTCGATCTGCCGCGCTGGTGGGTCGGCGCCGACGTGCCGGTGGTCGATGTCTTTTCCGCCTGCTCGCCGAATGTCATCCCCTACTACGAAGTGCGCGACAACTACCACACCACCTACCGGTTCGCGAACGGCGCGGTCGGGCACCTGACCTTCATGATGGCCGTGGGCGCGACGTTCCGCGGCGACCCGCTGCAGGACGTGATCGGTCAGCAGCGCGGGGACGGGCACGCCCTGCAGTTCATGATCGAGGGCACGAAAGGCGCGGCGTTCGCGGACGTGTTCGACCGGCGCCTCAAGCGCTGGGCGTTCGGCGACTCGCCCACGTGCATGACCAGCAGTTGGGTCGAGAACCGCACCTGGGACACGCCCGAGGACCACATCTACTTCCACAACACGCTCGACCAGACCCACGACATCGTGCGCCGCGTCGCCGAAGGACTGCCGCCCAAGACGTCGGCGCGCGACGCGTACGAGACGATGCGCCTGTGCTTCGCCGCCGACTTGTCCGCCGACTCGGGACGTCAGGTCCTGATGGCCGAAGTCGGGGTGTGAGCCCGGGGCTGACGTGGACGCGGACAGTGGCTCGGACCGTCCCGGGCCGAAGCAGGGTGCTCGGGCCGGCTGTGTCCGGCGAAGCTGCCTGGGCGAAGACGGATCCCCGGCCGAGAACCTCGGGCCGGGACGGCCCCGAGCACCCTGCTGCGGTCCCGGAGGTCCCGCGCCACTGGCCGTTCCGCGCCACTGGCGGCTCCGTGGCTCACTCCTCGTCCGCATCCGCGCCGACCTCAACCCCGAGCCGGGCGAGGTACTCGCGGTCGACCTTGCTCTTGACGGTGCGGCGGTCCAGGCCGAGGCGGCGGCCGGTTTCGAGGTAGTTCCGGGTCTGCGCGTAGACGACGGTGCAGTAGCGGCGCAGGACTTCTTCGGCTGTGAGCCTGCCGGTCGCAAACGCCTCATGGAAGTCATCCTCGGGTGTTGCCTTCTCCGGGGGTCGGTATTCCTTGCGGATGAGGATGTTGCGGATGCACTGGTCGAGTTCGCGCACATTGCCCGGCCAGGCGTAGTCGCGGCCCAGTGACGGGGTGATCCACTGCTCGACTTCGCGGGTCAGTGCGTCCGCCTCCGCATCGCCCACCAGCCGGCGCGCCAGGAACAGGACCAGTGAGTGCAGTTCGCCGGGCGAGTCCTGCACTTGTTCGCGCAGCGACGGGGTGCGGATCATGTCCGAGCACAGGCGGTAGTACAGGTCCTCGCGGAATGCGCCGCACGCCATGCGTTCGGCCAGGTTCCGGTTCGTGGCCGCCACCAGCTTGCCGGCGAACCGGCGCGGTTGCGTCTCCCCGAGCCGCTGGAAGGTCCGGGTCTCCAGGACGCGCAGGAGCTTGACCTGCAGGCCGAGGTCGACTTCGCCGATCTCGTCGAGGAACACCGTTCCGAGCGGGCCGCAGGTCTCCAGCCAGCCGGGGTGGTCCTCCAGCGCGCCGGTGAACGCGCCGCGCCGGTGCCCGAACAGTTCCGACTCGATCAGGGTCGGGCTCAGTGCCGCCAGGTTCACCGCGTAGAACCCCGCGCCCGGCAGCACCGCAAAGCACTCGCGCGTCGGGTCGAACGGAATGTAGCGCGAAAACGCGACCGCCCGCGCCACCAATTCCTTGCCCGTGCCGGACGGCCCGGTGATCAGGACCGTGATGTCGCCCATGCGCTCGTACAGCGCCCGGCGGTAGCGCCGCATGTCGTGCGTGAAGATCGACTGCCAGACCGCGGCCCGCAACCGCGCGGCCGCCATCGATCCGCCCATGATGAAGCGGAAGATGTAGTGAAAGGCGCGCCGGACCTGGAAACAGCTGGCAAACAGGTGTGCCGTGGTCGTGTCGTCGACGCCGCCGACAGGCCCCAGCAGTTCCTGCGCGTCGCGCCGGAACGTCCGCCAGAACGGCACCCGCTTTGCACCCTCCGCCGCCGGCAGCGTCTCCGTTTCCGGGATCATCTTGCAGAACGCCTCCTGGCAGCGGTAGTACAGGGCGTACGCCACCAGGTCGCGGTACAGCTCGGCCTCACCAGCCGCGAGCCGCGCTTTCCCCGAAAGACGTGCGCGCAACGTCGACACCAGCTCCTCGACCCGGCGACTCATGGTCAGCACGTTTGGCGGCTCCGCCGGCGCCTCCGGCCGCGGACTCCACACCATCTCCTGCGGCACGAATTCCGCGCCCAGCACCCGGCGCTCGCACTCGATGCGCTCCGGCAGAAACGGGTTCACGTGCGTCAGTTCCGCCGCCGCTTCCATGAAGCGACGCTCGTCAGCGGTCAGAAATGGCATGGGCGAGTCCTCCCTGGTTTCCGTGCTCGTTGGCCCCTTCAAGCTGCCTTGACGCACTGTATGCACTGCAGGTCCATGTCTATACACGAATTGTATATGCGCTGGCGATGGTGTCAAGCCGCCAGCGTTGTCGGAGCTGGCCGTGGCTCGGACCGTCCCGGGCCGAAGCGGGGTGCTCGGGCCGGTCCCCGGCCGAGGGCCTCGGGCCGGGACGGCCCCGAGGCACTCTGCTGCGGTCCCGGAGGTCCCGCGCCACTGTCGCGGCATTGGCACGCGGCGTGCATTCATGCCGAGCCATCAGTGAAACACGTCTTGGAGCGCTGGCGATGGCGGGCATGCGGCGACATGGTAAGCGAAGGGAGCGGATGTTCATGGTAACAGCAATCGTGATTCTGGCGCTGGCGGCGGCGTGCGTCGTGGGCGGCGATGCGACTTACGCGTGCATCACGCACCGGCGCCTCAGGGCCTGGGAAGCGCGGGTCGAGCGTGACCCGGACGGCGTGCGCAAAGGCTGTCGCGAGTTCTCGGTGGGCGAGGGCCCGACCGCACTGCTGCTGATCCACGGGTTCGGCGAGTCGCCGGCGGCATATGCGAAGATCGCACCGGCGCTGGCGGCGCGCGGGTTCGCCTGCCGTGCCATGCGCCTGCCGGGTTCGGCGGAGCCCATGGCGCAATTCTCCCAGACCAGCCTGGCCAAGTGGCGTGAGGCGGTGGACCGCGAGATCAAGGCCCTGCGCGCCAGCCACGGTCAGGTCTGGGTGGTCGGTCACTCGCTGGGTGGCGCCATCGCGCTGGACTATGTTCTCAACCATCCGGGCGCGGTCGACGGTGTTGTGCTCCTGGCGCCGCTGGTCCAGGTTTCCGGCCGGCGTTCGCCGTTGCTGTCGCCCCGCGCCTGGCACCGGGTCGCCGAGGTCATCCTGCACCGCAGTGACATGTTGGAGAACATCATGCCGGTTGACGCGCGCGATCCGGCGCTGAAGCGGTACGACCTGCTGGACCGGTTCATCCCCCGCGCCGTGCACCGCGGCGTGTTCGATCTCGCCCGGACCAATGCGCCCCGGGCCGCGGACCTGCAGGTCCCGCTCCTCCTGATCCTGCCCAAAGCGGATGCGGTGACGGACAACGCCGCTTCGCGCCGTTTCTTTGCCGCGGCGGGGTCGCGGAGCAAGACGTTGGTGGTCCTCGAGAACTCGGGGCACATGGTCCCCCTCGACCTGGACCGGGACCGCGCCGTCGCGGCCATTGACGGCTTTGTCCGCGATCCCGGGGCGTTCGCCGCGGCGGCGGCCAGTGGCGCGGGACCTCCGGGACCGCGGTAGAGTACGCGGGGCCGTCTCGGCCCGAGGCCCTCGGCCGGGGATCCGTCTTCGCCCAGGCCGCTTCGCCGGACACAGCCGGCCGGCGCACCCTGCTTCGGCGCGGGACGCGCCGAGCCACCGCGGCCGTACTTCCGCGAGGCTGGATTCCCCCGCGTGAGGCGGCAGGGGGCCAGCGCCCCTGCAGGTTGTGGCAGATTGAGTCAAGTGGAGCGCCCGAATTCAGAAAGCGAAAGAACGGACCTATGGATACACCCACCCAACCGACCGGACGCGGTCTGCGCGCCCTGCTGGCGACGCAGTTCTTCAATGCGTTCAACGACAATGCGTTCAAGCTGATCATCTGCCTGATGGCGGCCAAGATCATGGGCGACAACAGCCGCTTTGTCCCCATGGCCGGGGCGGTATTCACGCTGCCGTTCATTGTGCTCTCGCCGGTAGCCGGCGTCGTGGCGGACCGGTTCAGCAAACGCAGCGTGGCGGTGTGGGCCAAGATTGCCGAGGCGGTGATCCTGGTCCTGGGGTGCGTTGCCCTGTGGCGGCACAGCCCGACGGGCATGCTGATCGTACTGGGGTTGATGGGCGTGCAGAGTACGTTCTTCTCGCCGGTGAAGTACGGGCTGCTCCCTGAACTGCTGCCGGACCGCGACCTGTCGCGCGGCAACGGGCAGCTGGAACTCTGGACGTTTCTGGCCATCATTGCGGGGACGGCGGCCGCGGCGCCGCTGCTGCGCTTCTTCGAGGGCGGGTTGACGCTGCCGGGCGGCTGGACGGTCGGCTTCCGGGACCAGGTCCATCTCACCGGTGTAGTCCTGGTCGGTATCGCGGTGGCCGGCGTCTGCACCGGGCTGATGATTCCGCCCGTGCCCGCGGCGTCCCCGGTTGCCGGCGACGCGGGCGGCGGTTTCGTGCGCCGGACGCTGGCGGCGCTGCGCGAGATCCGGGGCATCCCGGCGCTGTACCTCTGCGTGCTGGGTTCGGCCGCGTTCTGGCTCGTCGGCGCCCTGTTCCAGATGAACGTGCTGCTGTACGCCGACACCATGCCGGGGGCCGGCCCATTGCGGGGCGGGACGCTCCTGACCATCACCGCGCTGGGCATCGGGTTGGGCAGTGTGCTGGCGGGCCGCTGGTCGGGCGAGAAGGTTGAGTTCGGCTTG